>Ga0154001_1000166_pt1 | contig 19387 bp, 9 predicted proteins | sample TSNJ085MetaG_FD_104699 | JGI IMG/M metagenome (GOLD analysis project Ga0154001, IMG submission 104699) | Attine ant fungus gardens microbial communities from New Jersey, USA - TSNJ085 MetaG | ecosystem: Host-associated > Fungi > Mycelium > Unclassified | place: USA: New Jersey, Wharton State...
AACAGGATAGGGACTTAGTAAGCCAAGTCACGTGACAAGGTCAGGTGACCATAGAACATTCTGGAAAGGACATGTGACCATGGGACTCTAGGGTACAGCCACTGTAGTAATAGTATAAGTAGGACTACAATCCAATGAAGAACTCCATCGAGTTCTTCTTGAACTCCATCGAGTTCTTCTTGAACATCCACCTAGGGTGATCACTAAGGGTATTCACTGCCTATTGATAACATAATAGATAATTAGTTTAGGGTCACTGTAAGGGGATTATACTAAGTCACACTCCTAACACACTAGTGGTGATCCACTGGAGTGACTTTGCACTAATTAAATAATAATTACCTAACATTTAATTAGTTGCTATAGTAACTTAGTCTGAGATGACTTAATCATACTCCAAGTCTGAGTTAACAAGGAGAACTTGATAGAGTTCCTATTTAATCATTGTATACTACTTATATATATTCTGTATTTACCCTTGTTTACAAAGTCCCATGCATCTCTTCTAAGTTATTCCTACTTGCACATTTACTAATCACCTAATTAAAAGAAAAGAAAAAGAAAAAGAAAATAAATAATAACTTAGCTATTTTGACCATATTATAACAGTTGTCTACTCCTGCATTCCTGACCCTAACCATTGGGATGTTCTATAGTCAAGGGGACTTGTATATATAGTATAGATTATTCTCCTAGGAGCCTCATCCTATTCTCTAAGAATTCTCCTAAAAGGTGAGTTGTAATATACTCCAGAGTGTATTTATAAACTGAGGATTCTCCTGGAAGCTCTGCTCTAGTTACTTTCATAGTCACTCTGATGGATTGCTACTGGTATATCAGGAGTGGATTTTAGTGCAGTCCCTTTATACAAGTCAAGTTGACTTAGAAGCTAAGTCAATATTTATTTTTCTTTTATTTTTATTTTTATTTTTATTTAATTTAATTTTCTTTTAATTTCTAAAAATCAGACACATAAGAGATGTTATGAAATAACTCCTAAGAAAAAAACTATTTCTTGTATATTCATCAACTTGATGGGAAGCATCCAAGAATATAATATAGGAATGATATAAATAGTATGGGAAGGATTATATAAGACATAAATAGTTCTTAGTAAGGTATAAGAACTTAGACTATAACATCTTAGAACTACTCCTAGTCTGAGTTGATAAGAAAAACTCAATAGAGTCCTCATTTGATTGCTGTATACTACTTATACACATTCTGTATTTACTTCTATTTATAAAGTCCTATGTATCTCTTTTAAGTCATTTCTACTTATGCATCTATTGATTTTCTAATTAAATGAAAAGAAAAAGAATATAAATATAAATAATAACTTAGCCATTTGGCCAAGTCATGATATAAGGGTCATGTGATTATAGGAGACAGGTGCACAGACCAACCAATATTTGTATAAGTACCTAGTGAAATCTAATAGAGAATTCTATTGAGTTTTTTCTAAACAATCACCTCAATTGAGTCTTAAGTCTTCACAATCTTGTACTAACAAGAGAGTTAGATGAAAAGAAACACATGGGACTTTACAAATAACAACAAATAGTAGAATGTATATAAGTAGTATACAGTAATTGAATAGGAACTTTATTGAGTTCTCCTTGTATCACAAATAGCCACTTACTGATTTGTAATTGGTTGATTTGATAATTAAAGTGCTCAAAAAAGCAAAGTTAGACAAGCAGCAAAAGATATTGTTAAGTCTGAGGTTTATCCTCAGACATACAGTCCTTAAATACATAATTGTAGTAGTTTGTACACCAGAACAGCCTACCACATGATCACTACCTATTGTTCTACATATAGGAGTGTTATTGTTCTTGAAATAGAGATATCCTAACCATCTTAGGGCAGTTCTTTGTTCTATTCAAGGACAGATGATAATCTATGGGTAAAGATCAGTGTTATGTGCAAACATTGAGGACCTTGTATCTCCTTGGGATCTTATTGCCTTGAGGTCTATTTATAGCTGAAAGAAGTGCATTGAAGAGAGTTTTACGATGGTCATTGAAGCAAACAATTATGTCAAGTGGTTCCCAAGATATCAGTGATTTAGTGTCTGGTAACTTAGTGATCACCAACTGATCTGCTGATAACTCAGTGAATACTGATTGCTTTGAGACATTTTTGGTACTGTTTGAAAGGTCTTCTTAAGGGCTTTTGGTGGCCATTTAGATTGTTGAAATTGGTCAAGTATTCCTAGAGTGATGGTCTGAATAAAGTTTGTGACATCTTGTCAACTCAGACTAGGAGTAGGTTTAAGTCATTACAGCTAAAACCTTACATCTTTGAGGGTTACAAAGAGAACTTAATGGGATTCTCAATCAATTGTGCCAGTTATCTATACAAGTACACTATTTGCTCTCATTTGTACTGATGCTATTCTATAATGTCTTTTAGGTCACCAGTTTGACTTTCTTGTATATTATTTGTTATACAAGTCCTTTATCATGGTCAAGGTGACTTAAGATAGTACTCTTTCTCTTAAAGGCCCTTATTCTGAGAACTTCCTACAGTTTATTATATAGGTCCTACAGGTTACCTATTTTGTTTTTTTCATCCTATTCTTCTACCTTTGACCCTTTGATTTCTTGCTTTTCTTTTTCCTTCTCTTATATTACAAATGGTCACTTATTGATTTGTAATTGATTGATCTGATAATCAAAGAGCTCAAAAAAGTAAAGTTAGATAAGCAGCAAAAGATATTGTTAAGTCTAAGGTTTAATTCTCAGATAAGGAGTCTTTATGTCACAAACTTCATTCAGACCATAACTCCAGAAATACTTGACCAATTTCGACGATCTAAATGGCCACCAAAAGCCCTTAAGAAGACCTTTCAAACAGTACCAAAAACGTCTCAAAGCAATCAGTATTCACTGAGTTATCAGCAGATCAGTCAGTTACCAGACACTAAATCGCTGATATCTCAGGAACCGCTTAACATAATCATTTGCTTCAACAACCATCGTAAAGCTCTCTTCAATGCGCTTCTTTCGGCTATAAATAGATCCAGAGGCAATAAGATCCCATGGAGATACAAGGTCCTCAATGTTTGCACATAACACTGATCTTTATCTATAGATTATCATCTGTCCTTGAATAGAACAAAGGACTGCCCTAAGATGGTTAGGATATCTCTATTTCAAGAACAATAGCACTCCTATATGTAGAACAATAGGTAGTGATTATGTGGTAGGCTGTTCTGGTACACAGACCACCACAATCATGTATTTAAGAACTGTATATCTGAGGATAAACCTCAGACTTAACAATATCTTTTGCTACTGTCTAAACTTCGCTTTTTTGAGCCTTTTGATTATTAAATCATCAACTCACAAATCAGTAAGTGGCCATTTGTGATACTTTATATACATAAATATGATAGTTTATATACCAGAACAGACTATCACATATTTACTACCTATTGTTCTATATATGGTAGTCTTATTGTTCTTGAAATAAAGATAACCTAACTATCTTAGAACAACCTTTTGTTTTATTCAAGGATAAATGATAATCAATAGATAATAGATCAGTATCATGTACAAACATTGAGGATCTTGTATTTCCATGGGATCTTACCACCTTAGGGTCTATCTATAGCCAAAAGAAGTACATCAAAGAGAGTTTCACAGTGGTTGTTAAAGCAAATGATTACATTAAGTGGTTCCTAAGATATTAGCAATTTAGTGTCTGGTAACTTAATGATTGCTGACTGATCTGTTGATAACTCAGTGAATACTGATTGTCTTGAGACATTTTTGGTATTGTTTAAAAGGTCTTTTTAAGAGCTTTTGGTAGCTATTTAGATTGTTGAAATCAGCTGAGTATTCCCAAAGTTATGGTCCAAATAAAGTTTGTGACAGATATAGTTTTATCCAATTTTATTTTAGTTTTTCCTGAATTTATATGAATTTTGTAGAATTTATTAAGTGAAAAGAAAAACATTGAAGGTAAATAAATTAGCTAAACCTTAGTCATAATTAGGTAAAACTTTGTCATGCTAATTCAGTGGCTATTTTTCTACATCAGTCTTATATATATATTAGTAGTAATTAGTAGTAATGAACTGAAGTAATAAGTATCTCAGATGTTACTTACCAAGGTAGATAGCTATATCAAAATTACCTAAAGTAATAAGTATCTATAAAGAGAAAGAGACAACATCAATAATGTAAGAGAACTCTACTAATGCCACCTCTGAAGTACTAGACCAATCTTCTAGAGCAACCTTATACCTAATTAAATATTAATAGTAATATTTAATTGCCTTAGCTTGACTTGGTAACTTCTGACCCTGACTAACAGGACTGTAGGATCAGGGACATCTGGACTGTAGAAATATATATAATATAGAATGTACTCCCAGAAGCCTCATCCTATTCTCTGAGGATTCTCCTAGAGGTAAGTTGTAATATATTATATGGACTGTAATATAGCTGAGGATTTTCCTAGAGTATGAAGACTCTAGACCACAAGAGTGAATATATACTTCAATCTTGAGCCTATGTTAATACTTGATATTTCTTTGTTCTTCTGTAAAGGGTTCAGTTAAGGTTTTTAGAAGAGTTATATCAAAAGTAAGAGTATTAAGGCTTTTAGTTGCACTCTACAAGGTAGTCCAAAGATAAGAGAGAATACAGGATTTCAAGAGAAGTATGTTTCAGATAAATCACAAATAATCCTTCTCTTTTTGAACTGTATTTATTCTATCTAGTAACCTCACAGAAACTACTATCCTAAGTACTAGTAAATAATAGTGAGTGACTAGTTGAGTTAGAGTCTATAAATGGGTTAGTCCAATGATTCTCTATTTATCCTTAAGTCCATAATTACCTTGAGGTTTATCTAACATTTCTCCTACAGTCTAATATCTATAATTAGTCCAATCAAGTCTAAAGTCCCTTCTTTCAAACTAATCTTAATATGCTAATATATCATCTATTATATTATCTTTATCTCCTTTATTTCTTATTGCTATTATCTTTTCTACCGTCTACTCATTATTAGTCTAGGGTTGATAATAATTGTAATCCCAGTACGATTCTATAACATGGAGTCTACTCTACTCCAGTTACCCTTACAAATAATAAATACTCTTACCTCAGATATTACTTAACAAAGTTGATGGCTGAGGCATAATAAGAAGTTCTCAATCCAATTATATGGTATTTAGATCTAATAAGGGCATATACACTTGTTATTATAAGTATAAAGGGTAGAGGACATATACTGTAAAGTAATTGTTGAAGTAGTCTAGCAATCTACTTGTACTAAATCAGAGTAGTACTTGATTACTACTAGTCTAGGGTAGTACTTGCACTCCAATCAATAATGTTATCAGTACTCACTGATACAGTACATGGTTTACTTCTTTTAGATTCTCTACTTCAAAACCAAGAGTATGTCTTTTATCCTTTAATGGTCTACTTTACTTTGTGATATCTGAGGTGAGATATATGTTACATTCTCTTGGACTACTGTAACTCATAGATGTATATAGCTTACATATCTGATAGGTAAATATATACCAAATCATCTACTTTACTTTATGATGCCTGAGCTTACATATCTGATAGTCATTAGTTGAATACCTTTGTAAGACTTAGTAAGAGAGTAAAACCCACCTTTACAGATAAGCCTCAGAGCTCACTGTGCTGCACAATGCAGACAGGCTGCTCTCCAATATATATATATATATATATATACAATTGTCCTTCAGTTATCTGGCAAAGCAAAACTGAAACATTCCTAGAGAATGCTTGGAGAAAATAAGGATAATGAGTAAAATGTATCATGTAAGGCCCCAAAGATACATTAGCATGAATATAAGTCACCAGCACCACAATATTGTGACTTCAAGTGCTAAGCTACCATCTTGCTGAAACATCTACCACATACTGTCTCCTCTTGCTTGCATCCCTACAAGACAACAAACCATGTCAAGGCAGGTTCTCTCTACAGGTCCCTTGCAGACCAACTCATTTGCACTCTCTTCCAGTCTAAACTGAAATGAGTCTCCCACAATAACAGCTCAACTGCTCGAGTTCCAAGTAAATATGAGAAACTCATATTGCTCAATGTCACACCAGATTATGTGCCCATGATATGTATCATTCAAGATGTATCAGCTATTGAAGACAACTGAGAAAAGGGAGCCTTATATTATCATTCATGAGCAGGCTGAGCATCTGTTTCCACAAGTGCCTCTACCATTCAAACTGCCTCGACGAAGGCGAAGGGTGGTAAAGAGCTCAAGAGACCGTCTACTGAAGGTAGAAGGGGGATGGGATGTCCGCTGAACAGTGATTTTAATCACTAATATTAGAACAGACTAAAGATGCCATGCCAATGTCGTGCCGATGTCTTTGTTTTCCATGTGCTGACAGAGTATCTACATCATTCTTCTGCGATGTCATGTTGATCAAGGACAAAAGAAAGAGCATTCATCATTTGACTGAGAATTTCGAAAGCGTGTGTATACATATAGAATAACGACGCATGATCCAAGTCAAAAAACCCATCGCAATATATCATTTACAGATTGTCTCCATCAAGGAAAAAAGCTTGATTAATCACTGGAAGAAGAAATGTAGATGTGGGTGGTATGATGCAAATAGTGACAGACTAACGGTCTACTGAGTCAATGTAGTAGACAGGAGAGAAAGATGCTCACCGCAGTATATCGTCGAAGAAACGGGATTCAACTCATAGAATCATACACTGAAGGTATGAATCATCTACCTGGTCGGTGGGGACAGAATCAGCGGGATCCTCGTCTTGTGAGAAGATTTTGGTGAATAATGGATAAAGGCTCATAGTGATATGAAGAACTGGGTTGTCGCGGGGAGCAGAGACGAACTTGAGTGAAGCACCCATTTTGTGCCATTTTATAGAAACTCTAAGAAGGCGATATTCTCGGCACAATAAGGTATGTCAGGTGATCCAGACAATTGACACGACGGATAGTCACCTGTATAGACTTGTCACGCTGTCACGCTCTACTATCACAGCTATGCCACCGCCGCGTCAGGTTATCCGTAGCTGCAGTGATTGTCGCCATTATACCTTTCTTACACCCAATTATTTATGAAAAACTAGTATTACCCAATACTCGCACTGCACATTCACGAAAATATGGGTCAGCGAGCAATGTAGATCAGGTATGTTATCACATCAAATTCTCATCGAACTAATTTATCCTTCACTGTAGTCCCGAGACGAAGTCTTCTCACCTACAGCAACTCATTTTGAACCAGAGAATGTGAATTGGGAGGGAAGAGAGAGTGCTAGAGTTGCAATTGATAACATAGGAGATCATCCAGGTGTTTGTATCAGTGTCTCAAACAGCACACTCATTGCTTTATATACTTGGCTGTATCTTTACTGCTTGGTTACATCTTGCATGTGGAATAAGCTGTACTACAACTGCTCAAATTCTCAGATTTGTTGAAACCATTGTAAATGTTGCCAATACACCATCTTATTCATTGGATCTTTTACTGCCAATAATCTCTGGTTGCTCAAGTCACTTGTTCTCACTACCACACAATGTTCATACTGCTATAACAACTTTATCTATTAAATCTTAGATTACATGCTACACATGCTGTCCTAAATGCTTCCATCATTATTACTATCACTAATTACTATTACTGAGTTAGTGTAGCAAGGTAATAGGTAGCAGTCAAGTAGCAGCATTATATCAGCTTTCATGCACAACAGACTGTGAATGAGGTATTGGCTAGACAAAATACAGAAAAGACTTAGCTTACTGCTTGGTTTGACTATAGCTCTATATATAATAATAGTTTGGGCCTTACCTATCAGCAGTTTCCTCAACACTATACCTAGAATACCAAAGCCAAGTTATGGCATCCAAGATGATATACCAAGGTGATTGGAAGAATGTACTTTGTATTACTATCAAAGGGAGAGCAATTCTTTTTATAACTTCTTTTGACTATGTTTGAAGGTAGAAAGAGCTAGAAATATTTAAGGACTTGGAATAGCCAAGTATTTACCACTTTTAAAAAAACATGCATAGCAAGAGAATTACTGGAGGATAATTACAAGTGGTGGATATGTCTAGAAGAAGTAATTGCAATGCAGCCTAGAATAGCCTACTATAAACTATTTGCAATAATCTTAGTAACTGGTGAAGTGGCTAAGCCTCATATTCTCTGGAACCAGCTTAAGACTAGACTATATAATAATGTTAAACACAAACTCTGTCATATGAACCACTATCAAATTGATCAAGATATACCAGAAGATAACATTTGTGATTATGGCCTTTAGTATTATGACATAGCCAAAACAACTAAGTTATTATTTATATTTCTTTTCTTTTCTTTTTTATTTAATTAGGTAATTGGTGGACATACAAGAGGGAATGACTCAAAAGAGATATGCAGGACTTTATAAATAGAAGTAAATACAAAATGTGTATAAGTAGTATATAACAATCATGTTACAAACTTTATTTAGATTATAACTCTGGGAATACTTGACTGATTTCAACAATCTAAATAGTCATCAAAAGCCCTTAAGAAGACCTTTCAAATGATACTAAAAATGTCTCAAGGCAATCAGTATTCACTGAGTTATCAGCAGATCAGTTGGTAATCATCAAGTCACCAAATACTAAATCACTGATATCTTGGGAACTACTTGATGTAATTGTTCACTTTAATGACCATCATGAAGCTCTCTTCAATGCACTTCTTTCAGCCATAAATAGACCCTGAGGTGATAAGATCCCATGAAGATATAAGGTTCTCAGTATTTGTATATGACACTGATTTTTACCTATAGATTATCATCTGTTCTTGAATAGAACAAAGGACTGCCCTAAGATGGTAGTGATCATGTGACAGGCTATCCTTGTGTACAGACCACCACAATCATATATTTAAGGACTGTATATCTAAGGATAAACCTCAGACTTAACAACATCTTTTGCTGCTTATTTAACTTCACTTTTTTGAGCACTTTAATTATCAAATCAACCAATCACAAATCAGTAAGTGACCATTTGTGATAAATCAAATGGAAACTCTATTAAGTTCTTGTCAACTCGAACTAGGAGTGTGATTAAGTTATTTTAGACTAAGTTGCTATACTAGAACTTGATACTCTTTTATTTTCCTTGGTACCTGGGTAATACAACTCAGAACCACTACAATATAGCTGGGTCCTAGGCTTAAGAGGACTTGATAGTTAGTTAGAGACTATTAGTAGAAGTGCAGTACCAAGCTCAGGTATTATGTCTAAGATCTAACCTGCTAATTGAGTGGTGTTGCCAGTAGTTACTTATACCTTTTCACTTTATAAACCTTATACTGAAGTCCTATTGTGGACTATACATGCAGAAGAGTAATATTACATTCTTAAGAAGGTATTTAGGTTAGAGATCCTCTTCTTGGAGTAATAGTATAACTATAGTATTAGAGCAGTAGTAAGTAAAGCAGTAGATATCTAACTGGATAAAGATCTTGTGCCCTAGTAGACATAACATTAGTAAGATCATTTCCTATTTGACTTCTCTAGAGATATAGTACTATGTCTCTAGACTGGTATCACTCTCTTATGAGTAGCATACTTAACTAACAGTATGCTCTCACCAAATTAAGAATAGAATTAGAAGGAAGGGAAGGAAGAGTATATTGGAATTATAAAAAGTTCAGACACCTGGCCTAAAACTATAGGAACAGGAGTGAGGAGAAAAAGAGAAAACTGATTCCCCAGAATAAATTTGAGATATTAGCAAGTAGGGTAATAAGATATAGATTAAAAGAAAAAGTAAAAGTAAAGAGACAAGAGACAATAGAAGGAGGAGTACAATGTTTCAGGTGTTGGGAGGTAAGGCACTACAAGTGGGAGTGTCCAATGGCAAAAGCTGAGAAAGAGAAGAGAAGAAAAAAGGAGGCAGTATATGTGGTCCAACTACAAAAGATATAGCAAAAGAGGAGACCAGTATGTTCTGTATAGAAAAAGGCACAAAAGTATTGTAAGAAGTGAAATATACCTCCAGAAGATGCACTTTTACTTGAGAGAGGATGGTTAATAAGGGAAACAGTGGTGACATATGTGGACTGTAAAGAATGTGAAAGCAAGGGGTTGTAGACTCATGAGAACCAAGGGTAGGAGTTCTTTTTTGGAAGGCAATTAAGAAATGTATGGTATGGCCTTTGCCAAAAGGCATGGAATTGGAGAGAAGAGAAAGCAAAAAGAAGAGAAATAACAAGAGTGCAGTATATGAGGTATAAAAGAAGAAATACTATAAGGCCTGACTTTCCTTAGCTTGAAGACTTTCAAGAGATTAACCTTGCTATCTTCCAATGAGCTATGCTAAGTCATCCAAACAAAGTAACTTTCAATAGATGAATGAGTTAAATGCTAGATGAGAAAAAACTAAGGAATTACAGTAACTCTAGCTATTTAATACTAATCACTAATAGAATAGTAAATAATTAATGATTGAATTATATCAGCAGCTAGCTGGTGACTAATTTCTGTCAGAGCTATAATAGATACAGTTGTTAGAAAGATATCAGAACAAAAAAGAAAAGAAATCCTATATCTAGAATATAGAATAGAAAAAAGAAAAGAGTAGTGGAACTGAAAGGTAGCAGTGTGTCCTGTACAGAGAAAGGCACAGCAAAGTAGTATATAAACAGAGATTCCAAAATGTACAGCCAAAGAGAGGGGTAAGCAGAAAGACTTGAGGAGGATGTTTAAGATATTAAGAGAGATATAGTTGAATATTGGAGTAAAGAAGGTAGACACCCATGAAGGGGCAACAGTAAAAGCACTTCTAGACAACAGAGCTACAGAAGTATTTATGAATAGAAAGATGGCAGCTAATCACAGTTTTAGGTAGTAGAAATTAGAAAGACTACTGATGATTAAGAATGTAGATAGAATATATAATAGTAGAGGATATCATATACCAGAAAATTTGGTATAAATTAATATTTATATTCACATTCTTTATTATTATTTATTTCCTATAGAAGTATTGTGTTTCAGACTAGAAGTATTATGTTTCAGACTGGCTCCCTCCTACTCCAGTTATAGTATATATATAGGATAGATACATAGTAGCAATCTAGTTCATAGATTAAAGTCCTAAAGTTTTAAAGTTCTAAATCCACCCTCTCTATATTTCTATAGTACTCTCTACTATATAACTCCTTACTTCTGAATTTACCTTTCTCTTGGATAACATTTCACTACTCCAAAATAAGTAACTATACATATGATAGAAGATTGAGGCACAGTACATGAGCTGAGACCAAGGTCATTCTACTCTTGCATTATTATTATGTTCTCTTTAGACCAGTTGTAAAACCATAGAACTGGAGAGCAAGATATATAATTTTACCCAGTAGTATATTCTACTCTCTAGCTCTACTCATTGTATTACTTTCCAGAACCCAGAGTACGTACTCATAGTATATTCATAGTAATTCACAGTATATTATAGCTTTTCTACACTGTTATTCTCTTCTTACTTGACAGAAGAGCAATTACACATTAAGTAGAAGTAAATGTATATTACAAAAACTATATGGAAAGGATGAGAATGGATGTGTATGACTTAGAAAAGACAGATATAATATTAGGGATACCATGGTTATAAGTGCAAAATCCAAAGATTAATTGGGAGACAAGGGAAGTTAAAATAATGAATGTCCACTGTTATGTAAAAGAAATACAAAGAAGAAAGAAAACAAGAAAATAAAGAAAGAGAAAAGAGTAACTATCCTAGAGGAGAAGAAAATTATAAGATAGATAGTAAATGACAAAGAAGATTAGAGAAGAGAAAAAGAAATCAAGATAGACCATAGGAAAATTGAGGAAATGGTCCCAAGAAGATTTCTAAAGTAGAAGAAAGTATTTAGGAAAGTAGAGTCAAAAAGAATACCAACAAGGAAAATTTGGGATCATGCCATAAATCTTAAAGAGATGTTTAAACCACAAAATGGAAAGATTTACCCTCTATCCAAAGACAAGAGAGAAGAAGTCCAGAACTTTGTAAACAACCAGTTAAGAAAGAAATATACTAGACTATCAAAATTCTCTCAGACATTGTCAGTTTTCTTTGTAGACAAAAAGGATAGGAGTAAGAGGATAGTAATGAACTACTGTAGTCTAAACAACTAAACAGTAAAGAATAATCACCTACTTCCATTGATTACAGATCTAATAGACAATATGGGGAGTAAGAAAGTATTCACAAAAATAGACTTATGGTAGGGGTTCAATAATGTAAGGATTAAGAAAGAGAATAAGTAGAAGAGAGTGTTTACAATGTATGTAGGATTCTTTAAGCCAACAGTAATATTTTTGGAATAACAAACTTACCAGCTACATTCTAAGCAATAATAAATAAGATTCTGAAAGACTTAATTAATAAAGGAAAGATTGCTATATTTGTAAATAATATGTTGGTAGGGACAGAAACAGAGGAAGGATATGATGAAATTGTGGATGAAGTATTGAGGAGGTTAGAGGAAAATGATCTATATGTGAAGCTAGAGAAGTGTATATGAAAAGTATGGAAGATTAGATTCTTACAGATTGTCATAGTATCACAAATGACTACTTACTAATTTGTAATTGGTTGATTTAATAATCAAAGTGCTCAAAAAAGCAAAGTTAGATAAGCAGCAAAAGATATTGTTAAGTCTAAGGTTTATCCTCAGACATACAGTCCTTAAATATATGATTGTGGTGGTCTGTGTACTAGGATAGCCTACTATATGATTACTACCTATTGTTTTACATATAGGAGTGTTATTGTTCTTGAAATAGAGATAACCTAATTATCTTAGGGCAGTCCTTTGTTCTATCCAAGGACAGATGATAATCTATAGGTAAAGATCAGTGTTATATGCAAACATTGAGAACCTTGTATCTCCATGGAATCTTATTGCCTTGGGTTCTATTTATGGCTGAAAGAAGCACATTGAAGAGAACTTTACAATGGTCATTGAAGCAAATGATTATGTCAAGTGATTTCCAAGATATTAGTAATTTAGTATCTGGTGACTTGGTGATCACCAACTGATCTGCTAATAACTCAGTAAATACTGATTGCTTTGAGACATTTTTGGTACTGTTTGAAAGGTCTTCTTAAGGGCTTTTGGTGGCCATTTAGATTGTTGAAATTGGTCAAGTATTCCCAGAGTTATGGTCTGAATGAAGTTTGTAATATATAGGATCCAATAGAATAGAAATAGAAAAGAAAAAGGTAGATGGGGTACTGAGCTGGCCAATACCAAAGAATGTCAGAGAGGTTAAAAAATTCTTAGAACTTGCCAACTACTATAGAAGATTTGTGAAAGACTGCGAAGATAGTGAGACCAATAAATATATATTAACTATAAAGGATGTGAAATAGCAGTAGAAGAAGGAATAGGAATAAGCATTTGATGAGCTTAAAGGGATTTTCACCACAAAACCTGTACTAGTAGCTCTAGATTTAGATAAGAAGTTTAGAGTGAATGCTTCAAACTATGCAACAGGAAGTATACTGTCAATGAAATGCACCAACAAACTATAAAAATCTATAGCTTTTATTTCCAAGTCATTAATAAAGAAATACTAGCTATAGTTAGATACTTGGAGGCATAGAGACATTTCTTGGAAGGAACAACAACTAAGTTTGAGATATGGACTGACTAAAAGAATTTAGAGTACTTTATGAAGATACAAAAGTTGAATAGAAAACAAGTATGATAGGTATTTTATCTATTGAGATTCAACTTTACACTGAAGTACATTTCTAGGAGTAAGATAAAGAAGGCAGATAGTTTAAGCAAAAGGCCATATTGGGAGATAGGAGTAGAAAGAGACAATGAGAATAAGATATTAGTAAAGCCAGAATAGCTGAAAGTTAGAAGAACAGAGAAAGTGAAAGTTATTGTGGAAGGAGTAGATTTACTGGAGAAAGTAAAACAATTGAGGGTAAAAAATAATAAAGTAGTTAGAGAAGAAATAAAACAAGCTAGAGTAAAAATACTAAGAGATCAAGAGTGGAGGGAGGTAGATAGTATAATGTACAAAAAAAAGAGACAGTATATATCTAAGAATAATGCATTAAGAGCAGAAATTATTAGATTGTACTATAATATACCAGTGAGAGGACACAAAGGACAGTAGAAAATAGTAGAGTTAGTCACTAGGAATTTTTGGTGGTTAGGGGTAACAAAGAAGGTAAAACAATATATGGAAGGATATAACTCCTACTAAATGAACAAAAATTGCACAGAGCTACCAATAGGTAAGTTAATGCAAAATTTGATATCTGAAAAGCCATAGACATATACACCAGTAGACTTTATCACTAAACTACCTTTAGCTCAAGAATATAATTCTATTTTAGTAGTAGTGGATCAATTAACAAAAATAGTCTATTTTATATTAACTATAGAGAAAACAATGGTAGAAGGGTTATCTAGATTGTTCAGAGACAATATGTAAAAGTTACATGGTCTACCTGAAAGTATTATATTAGATAGAGGACTACAGTTTACAGTAGGGTTAATAAGGGAGTTGAATGGAATATTGGAGATCGAGAGCAAGGTGTTGAGGGTAAAGATCTAATCAGAAATTAGAACAGTACTTAAGAATATTTATTGACTACAAACAAAAACAATAGCCAGACTAGTTAGTAATAGCAGAGTTTACATATAATAATAAAGTATACTCAAGTACAAAAACATTGCTCTTTAAGACAAATTATAGACAAGATCCCAGAATAGGGTTTGAGATGAAAAAAAAAGAAAAATATAAGAGAGCAAAAAGATTTGTAATCAAAATAAGAAAGATTCAAGAAAAAGCTAACAAAGAGATTTATAGGCCCTTACAGAGTAAAGAAAGTTATATTATCAAATATAGTTAAATTGGAATTACTAAGTATAGTGAAAATACATCTAGTAGTAAATATTAGTAGAATATGTAAATATATAGGGCAAGTAAAAGAACAGAGAAAGGAAAAATTAGCTTGAGTCATAATTAAAAAAGAAAAAGAATGGAAGGTTGAGAGAATACTAAATAAATGATAGGTTAGAGGAAAAGACAAGTATTTAGTATGATGGAAAGGATTTATAACAGAATCAAATACTTGGGAAGGGATAGAGAATCTAGGAAATACAAAAGAAGGAGTTGAAGAGTTTGAAAGAGAATATTGGTGGAATATAAAGAATGTTCAAAGACAAAAAAGAAAAAAAAGAATGTTCAGAAAGAAAGAATTACCAAAGAGGTTTACAATAAAGGAGATAAAAGGGACTATTAGTCTGGCATAAGCTAAATATATAGCACTAGGTCCCAATTGCATACTAAAGAGTTTGTGGGGATGAATCAAGAATGAAGATATTAAAAAGTAAATATAGAAACTTAGCATAGTAAAGTAAGGTAAAATTGTTTGAAAAGAGTGCAAGCTCAATCTAGATCTGCTTCACATAGTATTCTAAGGTACCAATCTTTATGCACTGTAACAAGTTCACTATCAAAGTAGTCAGTAAACCACTCTTGGGCCTTTACTATACTTAACCAAGCTCTTATCTATACCTTTAACACCAAATCTTACAGGTGTGATACAATCTGAGTCAATGGCTAACTAGACTTTTCAAGCCTGCTACCTTAGAGAAGGTTATTCTAGCAACTAGTATATCTTGTTTCCAGAAAGAGCAAGGGTATAAAGTAAATTCACCTTAACTACCCAACTACTTTACTGAAAACTCATATAAGTGCTATAAAACAACTTTAGAGCCCTTGAGATGCAGCAGGTGTTAAGATTGCATACTCTTTCTTGCCAGCTTCCTAAATGTTATATTCAAATTACAAATTGATAAGACTCAATAAAAAAATAAATAGAAAAGAAAAATACTTTTTTTTCCAGCCTCTCTCACTTCTCTCCTTTACAACTGTACTATATAGATATGTTTAATATTACCTCCCATCCTGCTATACTATTCTATCACCACTATGTGCTCTTACTCCACCTCCATACTACTACTTTCTATTAATGTCTTTTGATCTTCTAACTAGCTACTTCTTACCTGAGTACAATCTAGAAACTGGCTTTAACACATACAAGTATTCTAGCTGGTTAAGTCCAGCAGTGATAAGATCATAAGTCATTAATAGACTTTTGATTTGTTACTTTGGTATTATATTTATCTAAGTCTGTTCTAGATTGAAAGTCTATAGCATTCCAAAGATATTCCAGAGTTTCTGAGTTCTGGAGTATTAACATTGATAGTCTATCTCTAAAAAACCTGATGCTAGTTTATTAGTCTTGCCTCTCAAGGTATATGCTATTAAACAAGTGATAGCTTGGTAACTGTCTAGTAGGAGTAACCTTTGGTGGTCTTTTATACATTTGAGAGCTTGTAGAAGGTTTTTAGGATGAGCTCAGATACTGAATTCAAGGGTATAAAGTATATTCTATGTTATATTTCCACAGAAAATTCATTGGTAGCATAATACCATAGAGTACAAGCTATTCCTCCAGCCAGAAAAGTGTGAGTTCCAGAAGATATAGATTAAATACCTAGGATTGATAATCTCAGAGAATGAAGTCTTGATAGATCCTGTTAAGGTTTCTAGAGTCCAGAAGTGACCTGTTCTATAGAACTAAATAGATGTTCAAGCCTTTTTGGATTTTGTAAATTTCTACTACAGGTTTATTCACAACTTTTCTATACTTACTAATTTGTGAGTTGATAATTTAATAATCAAAAGGCTCAAAAAAGCAAAGTTTAGATAGTAGTAAAAGATGTTGTTAAGTCTGAGGTTTATTCTTAGATATACAGTCCTTAAATATATAATTGTAGTGGTTTATATACTAGAACAGCCTATCACATAATCATTACCTATTGTTCTACATATAGGAGTGTTATTGTTCTTGAAATAGAGATATCCTAACCATCTTAGGGCAGTTGTTTGTTCTATTCAAGGATAGATGATAATTTATGGATAAAGATTAGTGTCATATACAAACATTAAGGACCTTGTATCTCCTTGGGATCTTATTGCCTTGGGATCTATTTATAGCTGAAAGAAGCGCATTAAAGAGAGCTGCACAATAGTCATTGAAGTAAACAATTATGTCAAGTAGTTCTTGAGATATCAGTGATTTAGTGTCTTGTAACTTGGTGATTGCCAACTGATCTGCTGATAACTTAGTGAATACTGATTGCCTTAAGATGTTTTTGGTACCATTTGAGAGGTCTTCTTAAGGGCTTTTGGTAGCCATTTAGATTGTTGAAATTGGTTAAGTATTCCCAGAGTTCTGGTCTGAATAAAGTTTGTGATATGAGTTCTTCTTGTCAACTCAGACTTGGAGTGTAATTAAGTTGTCTCAGACTAAGTTGCTACAAAAAGAGCTTACTTTATTCCTATCAATAATTAGTTTTCATCCAAAAATATAGTATAGTTACTATATGACAAGGTCTATCTATTACATAGACTGTTTCTATAAATCATTTTGGATAGAAGAGTACAATACTCAGCTGAACTATTCCAAGAGTGGTACAAGATTTTAGGAATAGAATCTATAATATCAACAGTGTATCATCTACAAATGGATAAACAAACAGAATGAGTAAACCAGACATTAGAGCAATATCTTTGGTGTTATATGAATTATAACCTCAGTAATTGGTTGGATCTAGTCTCTAGTGTAGAGTTTGCATATAACAATCAAGTACATAAAAATATCAAAGGAAGTTTGTTCTTCCTTGAATATGGCAGACATCTAAGAGCAGGTCTAGTTTTAGTCAAAGAGTCATTATAAAGGGACTTAAATGATCTGATGTATAAACAACAAAAAGTCTTAGAGCAGGCAAAAGCAGCTCTTACTCTTGTAGCAGAAAGAATAAAGTAGTACTATGACCAGAAAGTCCAAAGTATTCTATTCAAAGTTGGTAATATGTTAGCATAGAGTTATGAAGACTTAGAGCTCAACCAGAATGGTTATTTAAAAAGAACTCAATAGAGTTTCTTGTTGGATTCCACTAGGTACTTATACAAATATTAAATGGTCTGTATGCCTATCTTCTGCATTCATATAACCTTTACTAAGAACTATTTATATTTTATATAATCTATCCCATACTATTTATATCTTTCCTACATTGTATTCTTAGATGTTTTCTATTAAGTTGATGAACACACAAGAAATAGTTTCTTTCTTGGAGGTTATTTCATAACATAGTTCTCCTTTCAAGTCTTTTTATTCTAAGAAATTTTTCTATCATCTCCAGTTTTTCTTCTATCTTCTTTCTCTCTGTCTTTTGTATTTCTTATTTGACCACCCCCATAGTATCTTTGCTGTGAACCTCCCTGGAAGTTCTCTTGAGAACTTCTTTTTATTGTTTTCTTTTTTCTGTTACCTTACCTCTTCAGCTTCTCCCCCATACTCCCTTTCAAACTCTTCAACCAGCTCCTTCATATTCTTCAGATTCTCCCTACTTTCCCAAGTATCTCCTTCTGCTGTATACCTCTTTCATTATACTAAGAACTTTTTCTTCTCTCTAACTATTTTTTTGTTTAGTATTTTTTCTATCTCAAATTCCTCTTTTCCTTTAATAATAACCAGTTTTGGTGGAGTTTTCCTTTGTCCTTCCACCTGGGGCCTGTACAACTGCACTTAACTTACATTAACTATAGAATGTATCTTAATAGAACTAAGTAGTTCTAATTCTATAGCATTGGTTAAGACAATTCCCTTGACCTTATAAGGTATCACAAATGGCCACTTACTGATTTGTGATTGCTTGATTTGATAATCAAAGTGTTCAAAAAAGCGAAATTAGACAAGCAGCAAAAGATGTTGTTAAGTCTGAGGTTTATCCTCAGACATACAGTTCTTAAATATATGATTGTGGTGGTCTGTACACCAGAACAGCCTACTACATGATCACTACCTATTGTTCTATATATAGGAGTGTTATTGTTCTTGAAATAGAAATAACCTAACCATCTTAGGGCAGTCCTTTGTTCTATTCAAGGACAGATGATAATCTATAGATAAAGATCAGTGTTATGCACAAACATTGAGGACCTTGTATCTCTATGGGATCTTATTGCCTCTGGGTCTATTTATAGCCGAAAGAAGCGCATTGAAGAGAGCTTTACAATGGTTGTTGAAGCAAACGATTATGTTAAGTGGTTCCTGAGATATTGGCGATTTAGTGTCTGGTAACTTGGTGATCACTGACTGATCTGCTGATAACTCAGTGAATACTGATTGCTTTGAGACATTTTTGGTACTGTTTGAAAGGTCTTCTTAAGGGCTTTTGGTGGCCATTTAGATTGTCAAAATCGGTCAAGTATTCCTGGAGTTATGGTC
>Ga0154001_1000169_pt1 | contig 19343 bp, 12 predicted proteins | sample TSNJ085MetaG_FD_104699 | JGI IMG/M metagenome (GOLD analysis project Ga0154001, IMG submission 104699) | Attine ant fungus gardens microbial communities from New Jersey, USA - TSNJ085 MetaG | ecosystem: Host-associated > Fungi > Mycelium > Unclassified | place: USA: New Jersey, Wharton State...
AGCGACACGTTGCGCGGGCCGAAGCGGAAGCCGGCCTCGCGGATCATGTCGAGATAGCCGTCGGCGCTCTTCTGCACCTGCATCGGATGACGAAACAGCAGCCGGATCACCCACGACTTGATGTACGCATCGGTCGATTCGGCAAACAGCAGCACGCCGTCCGGCTTCAGCACGCGGCGGAATTCGGCGAGCGCGCGGTCCTGTTCGACGAGATGATGGAAGGTTTGATGGCAGAACACGAGGTCGGCGCTCGCATCGGGCAGCGGCAGTTGCGCGCAGTCGCCATGCAGCAGTTCGATGTCGGCGACGGTCTCGCGGCAGGCCTGCGCGGCCTGCTCGGCGAGCATCAGCGAAGGCGCATGGTAATCGACGCCGACGATGCGGCGCGGCTTGAACGCGTTGGCGAGCAGACGGAAAGAGACACCTTGCCCGCAGCCCGCATCGACAATGACGGGCGCGGCGGGCAGCGGTGTATCGATCAGGCGCGCGAGGTCGTCGATCGCCACCCGCAGCACGTGATGTTCCCACGTGTGGGTGCGCAGGAACCAGATTCCGAAGGCCGTTTCCGGCACAAAGGGCACGTTGGATATTTCGGATGACGACACGATGCACTCCCCGGCGAAACAGTGTTCTTACAGTGTTCTTGCTGTCTGAAACCGGATTGTAACGAGAAGTCCATGTATCGCGCGATGCCGCGCGCAGCATGCAAACCCCGCGTGCGTCGCACGCATGCACACCGTTGGAGCAGAGATTTGAAGATCGATTCATCAAAGCGGACCGCCGTCGACGTGGCGATCATCGGCGCGGGTCCGGCGGGCGCGGTGGCCGCCGCACTGTTGCGCAAGGCCGGCCGTTCGGTGCTCGTGCTCGAGCGCCAGCATTTTCCGCGCTTCTCGATCGGTGAGAGCCTGCTGCCGCAGAGCATGGCGTATCTCGAAGAGGCCGGCATGCTGCAGGCCGTCGTCGAGGCGGGCTTCCAGCACAAGAACGGCGCGTATTTCGTCTATCGCGACCAGCGCTCGTCGTTCGACTTTCGCGACAAGCATTCGGCGGGCTGGGGCACCACGTATCAGGTCGAACGCGCGCAGTTCGACGACGTGCTGATTCGCTGCGCGGCCGCGCAGGGCGCCGAGGTGCGTTTCGGCCACACGGTGTGCGCGCTGCAAACGGGCGACGCGCCGGTGCTCGACGTGGTCGACGAAAGCGAGACCGCGTATCGGGTCGAGGCGCGCTTAGTGCTCGATGCGAGCGGCTTCGGGCGTGTGCTGCCACGTCTGCTGAATCTGGAAGCGCCGACACGCATGCCGACGCGCGCGGCGCTCTTCACACACGTGCGCGACGGTCTCGCGCTTGACGCGAGCGATCGCAACAAGATCTGCATCGCGACGCATCCCGAGCGCCGCGACGTGTGGTTCTGGATGATTCCGCTCGCGGGCGGCCGCTCGTCGGTGGGCTGTGTGGCCGAGGCGAGCTTTCTCGACATGCCGGAAGCGCAGCGCGAAGCGGCCTTGCGCACGCTGATCCAGCAGGAGCCGACGCTGAACCGCCTGATCGGCACGGCGCCGTTCCTGATGCCGGTGCGGCAGATCGGCGGCTACGCGGCCAACGTCGAGCGTCTGCATGGGCCCGGCTATGCGTTGCTCGGCAATGCGGGCGAATTTCTCGACCCGGTGTTTTCGTCGGGTGTGACGATCGCGCTGCGCTCCGCGCATCTCGCGGCGCGCGCGCTGAACCGGCAACTCGACGGCGAGACGATCGACTGGGCCGCCGATTACGACGTACCCTTGCGCCGCGGCATCGATACGTTCCGTGCGTTTGTCGAGCGCTGGTACACGGGCGAGTTGCAGGACATCATCTACTACCCGGAGCAGACGCCGTCGATTCGCCGCATGATCTGCGCGGTGCTCGCGGGCTATGCGTGGGACGAGTCGAATCCGTATGTGGCCGAGCCGGTGAGGCGGCTCAATGCGCTGCACGAGGTGTGCAAGGCGGGTTGAGCGCGTGTGAGAGGGCGCAGGAAGGTGTGCGAAGGTGCCGCCAAGGTATTAAAAAAGCGGTGCTTCGTGATTATTCGAAGCGCCGCTTTGCCTTGGGCGTAACGACTGTCCTCAGGCCGCGATCTGCGCGCGTCCCGGCACGCGCTGCCGCGCAGCGTCGCGAGCATGCACGCGCTGGCCGGCCGCATACGTTTCGTACACCGCGCGATCGTCGCCGAGCAGCGCGAACGCGAACAGCAGTTCTTCGAGCGATTCGCGCCGCGCCGTGCGGCGCGCGAGCAGCGGCGTCGCCTGCGGATCGAGCACGACGAAGTCCGCTTCGGTGTGCGGGCGCAGCGTGCCGACCTTGTCCGCGAGATCGAGCGCTTCGGCCGCGCCGGCGGTCGCCAGATAGAACATGCGCGTCGCCGTCAGATGATGGCCGCCGAGGCGCGCGACCTTGTGCGCTTCGTTCATCGTTTGCAGCATCGAGAACGACGTGCCGCCGCCGACGTCGGTGGCGAGCGCGATCGGCATGCCGGCCGCGTCGGCCTTGTCGAAATCGAACAGGCCGCTGCCGAGGAACAGGTTCGAGGTCGGGCAGTGCGAGGCGAGCGCGCCGGTCTGCGCCATGCGCCGGCGGTCTTCTTCGTCGAGATGGATGCAATGGCCGTACACCGCGCGGCGGCGCAGCAGGCCGTAGTGATCGTAGATGTCGAGATAGCTGCGGTGGCCGGGGAACAGATCGGCCACCCACTTCACTTCGTCGGTGTTTTCGGCGACGTGGCTCTGGATGAAGAGGTCCGGATGCTGTTGCGCGAGCGCGCCGCAGGCTTCGAGCTGCGCTTCGGTCGAGGTCGGCGCGAAGCGTGGCGTGAGCGCGTACATCTGCCGGCCGCGATTGTGCCAGCGGCCGATCAGCTCGGCGCTGTCGTCGTAGCCCGATTGCGCGGTGTCGCGCAGAAACTCGGGGCAGTTGCGGTCCATCAGCACCTTGCCCGCGACCATGCGCAGATTGCGTGCCTCGCTCGCGGCAAAGAGCGCCTCGGCCGACTGTTTGTGGACCGTGCAGTAGACGAGCGCGGTGGTCGTGCCGCACGCGAGCAGTTCGTCGACGAAAAAGTTCGCGGTGTCATTTGCGTAGGTTGGGTCGGCGAAGCGGCGCTCGGTCGGGAACGTGTACGTGTCGAGCCACGGCAGCAATCCCGGCGCCGGCGACGCGATCATGTCGGTCTGCGGATAGTGGATGTGCGTGTCGATGAAGCCCGGCACGATCAGCTTGTCGCGCCGGTCTACGAGCTGGGTGCCGGGCGCGAGCCGCGCGGCGAGCGTCGCATATGCATCGGCCGCGACGACGCGGCCGTCCTCGACGATCAGCAGACCGTCTTCGTGGAAGACCGCCGCGTTCGGCGAGTGCGCGGGATCGCCGGTGAAGGTCAGCAGTTGCGCGCGGAATGCGGTTTGCGCGGCGGGCGTGGTGTGAGCCGATGCAGTCATGGAAAAGCTGTCTCCGAATGTTGAAATCTGGGCGAAAAATGGCGTGGCGGCGCTTGCATTCGCGCGGGTTCTTCTGCGCGAGCGCAACCGATGCCGCCGGCTAGCGCCTTCGCTCGGCGCTTCCGGCTAAAGCTCCCGGTTAAATAAGGCCGCGTCAGTGCGGACCGTTCTCTTGCCAGTGCGCGTCGAGCTTCGCGATCAGCGCGTGGCGTTCCTCGGGCGTCACGAACGACGCCTCGAAGCCGTTGCGGATGATCGTGTAGACCTCGGCAGCATCGAGCTTCAGCGCGTCGATCGTCGCGAGGTAGTTCGCGTTCACGTAGCCGCCGAAGTAGGCCGGGTCGTCGGAATTGACGGTCACCGCGACGCCGCGCTCGAGCAGGTCCTTCAGCGTGTGTTGGGTCATATCGTCGAACACGCACAGCTTGAGGTTCGACAGCGGGCACACGGTCAGCGCGACGCGCGTGTCGGCCAGCCGCGTGACGAGCGCCGGGTCTTCGATGCTGCGCACGCCGTGATCGACGCGGTCCACCTTCAGCACGTCGAGCGCTTCGTAGACGTACGAGGGCGGCCCTTCCTCGCCTGCATGCGCGACGAGCTTCAGGCCGAGCGCGCGCGCCTTCGCGAACACGCGCTCGAACTTCGAGGGCGGATGGCCGCGCTCCGACGAATCGAGCCCGACGCCGATCAGCCGATGCCGGTACTGCTCGAAGAGCGGCCGCGCTTCGTCGAAGGTGGCGAGCGCGTCTTCCTCGGACAGATGGCGCAGGAAGCACAGGATCAGCTTGCTCGACATGCCGCGTTTTTCAGCGTCGGCCAGCGCACGCTCGATGCCGGCCACGACCGTGGCGATCGGCACGCCGCGTTCGGTGTGTGTCTGCGGATCGAAGAAGATTTCGCTGTGGATCACGTTGTCGGCGAGGCAGCGCTCGACGTAGGCCATCGTCATGTCGTAGAAGTCCTGCTCGTGCAGCAGCACGCTCGCGCCCGCGTAGTAGATGTCGAGGAACGATTGCAGATCGGTGAACGCGTAGGCGGCGCGCAAGGCTTCCACCGATTCATAGGCGAGCTTCACGCCGTTGCGCTGTGCGAGCGCGAAGATCAGCTCGGGTTCGAGCGAGCCTTCGATGTGAATGTGCAGCTCGGCCTTCGGCGCGCGCGCGGTTTTGTCGGCAAGCGTACCGGGGGAAATGGGGGAAGCGGGGATATCGGTGGTGGTATTCATCGTGGTTTGGAATAGTGTGTTGGGTAATGAGCCGCGCGGCCCGCGGATCACACCGCCTGCGACGCGCGGCGCGCGCCCGCGTTCGCCTCGACGGCCTGCAGAACCTGCGCGGCCGCCGAGATCGCGATGATCTCGGGCGACTTGTCGACGATGCCGTCGACGCCGAGCGGGCACTTCATGCGTGCGATCCATGCCGAATCGATGCCGCGCGCCGCGAGCCGGTGCTCGAACTGCTTGCGCTTGCTGTGCGAGCCGATCATGCCGAAGAACGCGAAGTCGCCGCGCCGCAGGATGCGCTCGGCCAGCTCGAGGTCGAGCGCGTGGTTGTGCGTCATCACGACGAAGTACGTGTTCGGCGCGGCCTGGTCGATCGCTTCGTCGGGCGCGTCGTTCGCGTCGATCGTCACGTTCGGCGCGTGCAGCGTGTCGAGCGCGGGAAACTGCGCGTCGCGCTCGTCGACCCAGCGCACCGTGCACGGCAGCGTCGCGAGCACGCGCACGAGTGCCGCGCCGACGTGACCGGCGCCGAACAGCACGACCGCGAATTCGCCGGGGGCGATCGTTTCGGTCAAGAGCGCGCTGCTGTCGTCGAAACCGGCGCCGTCCCACAGCAGACAATCGGCCGTGTCGATGCCGGGCTCGGGATCGGACAGCATGACCGCGGTGGGCGCGGGGCCGAATGATACGCTACGCACGGTCGATTGACCGGCCGCGAGGCGCTTCACGAGCGAGGTGATCCAGCCGAGATCGCCGACGTCGAGCCGCTCGAACGAGAGAATCACGGCGCCGCCGCAGCACTGGCCGAGGCTCGGCCCCAGCGCGAAGCGTTCGAGCCGGCGCGTATGCGGTGCGCGCATGCCGTCGCGCAGCACCTGGCGCGCGGTCTCGATCGCCTTCCATTCGAGATGCCCGCCGCCGATCGTATGTTTGGCCGCCTCGCGCGTGACGATCATCTTCGTGCCGGCCTCGCGCGGCGCCGAACCTTCGGCACGCGCGACCGTGACGAGCACGGCGGCGTCGCCGTGGGCGAGCAGGTGTTGCAGGTCAGTGAGCCAGGTTTGCATCCGGCGGTTCTCCGTGCGAAGCCGCGCAAGATGCCGGCGCGGCGGGTGGCGTAGGGTGGTCGGCGCTGGCGGGCGGCGTCGCGTGGGTTGCGGCCTGTGTTGTCGCGCAGGTTGCGGCATCGGTTGCCGCGCAGGTTACCGTACGTGCCGCCGTCGGTTCGGACGGGTTGGCGCTTTGCAACGCGTCCAGCGCATCGAGTATCGCCTCGGGCGTGGCCGGCGCGCGCAATGGCGGCGCCTCGCGCGCGGCCGGCGCCGCGGCCGCGATCGCGTCGCGAAGCGCGAGGAACACCGAGAACGGCAGCAGCAGCGGCGGTTCGCCGACCGCCTTCGAGCGGAACACGGTCGGCTCCGCGTTGCTGTTCTCGTAGAGCCGCACATGGAACGCGGCGGGCGTGTCGCTGACCGCCGGAATCTTGTACGTGGACGGCGCGTGCGTCATCAGACGGCCCTCGCGGTTCCACCACAATTCCTCGCTCGTGAGCCAGCCCATGCCCTGGATGAAGCCGCCCTCGACCTGGCCGAGATCGATCGCCGGGTTGATCGACTGGCCCGCGTCGTGCAGCACGTCCGCGCGCACGAGCTTCCATTCGCCGGTCAGCGTATCGATCACGACTTCCGACACCGCCGCGCCATACGCGAAGTAGTAGAACGGATGGCCAGTCAGCGTCTGCGCATCCCAATGCACCTTCGGTGTCGAGTAGAAACCGTCGGACCACAGCTGCACGCGCGCGAGATAGGCGGCATTGACGAGCTGTTCGAAGGGCAGTGCGCCGCCGTTCGCGGCTACCGTGCCGTGTGCGAACCGCACGTCGTTGGCGTCGCCGCCGAGCCGTTGCGCCGCGAGTTCGGCGAGGCGCGCGCGGATCGTTCGCGCGGCGGCTTCCGCGGCCTTGCCGTTCAGATCGCTGCCGGTCGATGCGGCCGTCGCCGACGTATTCGCGACCTTCGACGTATCGGTGGCCGTCACGCGCACGCGCGCGAGCGGCAAGCCGAACTGGTTCGCGACCACCTGCGCGACCTTCGTGTTGAGCCCCTGGCCCATCTCGGTGCCGCCGTGATTGACGAGCACGGAGCCGTCCTTGTAGACGTGCACGAGCGCGCCGGCCTGGTTCAGGAACGGCACGTTGAACGAGATGCCGAACTTGACCGGCGAAAACGCGAGGCCGCGCTTGAGCACGGGGCTGGTCGCGTTGAATGCGGCGAGCGCCGCGCGGCGTGCGCGATAGCCGCTCGAAGCGAGCAGCGCGTCGGTGAGCGGCGCGATGATGTTGTCCTCGACACGCTGCCCGTACGGCGTCGTATCGCGCTCGCCGATGCCGTAGTAATTCGCGAGCCGCACGTCGAGCGGATCGAGCCGCAGCTCGCGCGCGATGTCGTCGAGCAGCACTTCCATCACGAGCGCGCCCTGCGGTCCGCCGAAGCCGCGAAACGCAGTGTTCGATTGCGTATTCGTCTTGCAGCAGAGCGCGACGATATCGACGTCGGAGAGGTAGTACGCGTTGTCGAAGTGGCACACCGCGCGCGTCGCGACCGCGCCCGAGAGATCGGCCGAATAGCCCGCGCGCAACGCGATTTCGACGCGCACGCCGAGCAGGCGACCGCGGTCGTCGAAACCCGCTGCGTATTCGTAGATCGCGTCGTGGCGCTTGCCGGTGATCATGAAGTCGTCGTCGCGATCGGCGCGCAGCTTGACCGGCCGGCGCAGGTGCCGTGCCGCGAGCGCGGCCACGCAGGCGAACAGCGCCGACTGCGATTCCTTGCCGCCGAAGCCGCCGCCCATGCGCCGGCATTCGCAGACGACGTTGTGCGCAGGCCAGCCGAGCATATGCGCGACGACCTGCTGCATTTCGCTCGGATGCTGCGTCGAGCTATAGACGAGCATGCCGTCCATTTCCTTCGGCACCGCGTAGGCGATCTGGCCTTCGAGATAGAACTGCTCCTGGCCGCCGACTTCGAAGCGGCCTTCGAGCCGATGCGGCGCGGCGGCTATTTTCGCGTCGGGCTCGCCGCGCCGCAGATGCAGCGGCGGCAGCACGAACTGCCGCGCGGCTTTCGCTTCGGCGGCGGTGAGGAGCGCGTCGAGCGGCTCGTAGCGCAGCACGTCGTCGCTTTTCGCGAGCGCGGCGGCGCGGCGCGCGAGTTCATGCGTCTCGGCGATCACCGCGAAGACCGGCTGACCCAGATAGAGCACCTCGCCGTCGGCGAAAATCGGGTCGTCGTGCAGCACCGGGCCACAATTGTTTTCACCGGGGATGTCGGCGGCGCTCAGCACGGCGAGCACGCCGGGCGCGTTGCGCACCGCGTCGAGGTCCATCGAGACGATGCGCGCATGCGCGTGGCGCGACAGGCCGAGCGCCGCGTGCAGCGTGCCGTGCAATTCGGCGATGTCGTCCGTGTAGGTGGCTTCGCCGCTGACGTGCAGCGCGGCGGATTCGTGCGGCAGCGGGGCGCCGATCGAGGCGTCGGTCGTTGCGTCGTTCGTGACGTCGCTCGATGCGGTGGCGCGTTGTCCGGCGTGCTGGCCCGCGTGTTCGACAAAGACATCGGTACGGTTCATCGCGGCGCCTCCTTGGCGAGCGGCGCGGCAGGCGTGTTTGCTGCGTGCGTCGTATTCGCTGCGTCCGTTGCATCCGACGCTTCCGCTTCGAAGGCGAACGCGTTCACGTCGCACAGCGCGAGCGGCGCATCGTCGCGCGTTTCGAGGTAGAAGCGCCACAGCAGATTGCGCGCGACCTTGAGCCGGTACGCGCTCGATGCGCGCATGTCGGTGAGCGGCTGGTAATCGGCGGCGAGCGCATCCATCGCGCGGCGCACGGTCGCTTCGTTCCATGCCGCGCCGTCGAGCACCGCTTCGGTTTGCGTGGCCCGCTTCGGCGTGGCCGCCATGCCGCCGAACGCGATGCGGGCCGCGCGGAGGGTGCCGGGCGTTTCCTCGCGGGTTGCGCCGTGAGTTTCGTCGAGCATTTCAGCGTGGGCCGCAGCGCGCATTTCACCGCGAGGCTCGCCGCTTCCGCCGATGCGCAACGCGAACGCCCCACACACCGCCGAGATGTCCTGGTCGTAACGCTTCGACACCTTGTAGGTGCGAAAACGCAGATTGCCGGCCGGGCGCGGCACGCGCAGCGCCATCACGAATTCGCCGGCCGCGAGCGCGGTCTTCTGATAGCCGAGGTAGAACGCGTCGAGCGGCAGCGTGCGGGTCGTGCGTGCGCGGCGCAGCACGACCTCGGCGCCGAGCGCGAGCAGCGCGGGCATCGAGTCGCCGATCGGCGAGCCGTTCGCGACGTTGCCGCCGAGCGTGCCCGCATTGCGGATCGGCCGCGAGGCGAAGCGCGTCCACAGCTCGGCGAGTTCGGGGTAGTCGACGGCGAGCGCCGCGAAGGCGTCTTCGAGCGTGACGGCCGCGCCGATCGTCAGCGTCTGCGCATCGCGCTCGATCGTCTTCAGTTCGGCGACGTTGCCCGTGTACAGCAGGTCACCGAGGTCGCGGAACTGCTTGGTGACCCACAGGCCGACGTCGGTACTGCCGGCGACGATGCTCGCGTCGCCGTGTTGCGCGCGCAGCGCCGCGAAGACGTCGAGCGTGACGGGCGCATAGAAAGTGGGGGAGCCGAAAGCGGCGCCGCGCGCGTCGGGGGCGCGGTATTCGAAGGTGTCGTCGCGTTGCAGCGTGCGCAGCGTGGCCGCGATGGCCTCGCGATCGAGCGCGACGCGCGGATACCGAGCGTAGTCGAACATCCTCTGCGTGGCCTCGACGATCGGCCGGTAGCCGGTGCAGCGGCACAGATTGCCGGACAGCGCGGCGTTGATTTCGTCGCGGGTCGGCAAGCCGGCGCTCGCGGGCTGGTTTTCGTAGAGCGCCCACATCGACATCACGAAGCCGGGCGTGCAGAAACCGCATTGCGAGCCGTGGCAGTCCACCATGGTCTGCTGCGCCGGATGCAGCGCGCCGTTCGCGGCGCGCAGGTCTTCGACGGTGAAGAGGGCGCGGCCGTCGAGCGTCGGCAGGAACTGGATGCAGGCGTTGACCGCTTTCAGCGCGAGGCCGCCGTGTGAGCCGTGTGCGTCGAGTTCGCCGGTCACGACCGTGCAGGCGCCGCAATCGCCCTCGGCACAGCCTTCCTTGGTGCCGGTGCAGCGCAGGTCCTCGCGCAGGTGCTGAAGCACGGTGCGCGTCGCCGGGACGCCCGCGATCTCGCGGACGAACCCCTGGTGATAGAAGCGGATGGTTTGCGTTGTCATGGCGAATCGAAAGACAGTGCGGACCGGGCGCGCGTTACGCATGGGGTCGCCGAAGCCGGCCTCGCGCACGTAGATCGCCATCCATACTCGAAGATAGCACTACCTCGTTCCGAAAATATTTCCCGGTTCGCATGAAGCTTATTCGGCGGCGGTCATGACCTTTGTACGATTCGCGCGGGGGCGGGAAGTTGCGTGGGGGCTTGATGCGGGCGACGGTGCGTGGTGCGCCCGGACCGTGCAGTTGCGGCGGCGCGCTTGTGGAGCCGAGGCGGCGCGCAGGCGGGGAATGGCGGGGAATGACGGGAAGCGGCGAAGAACGGCGCGATTTTCGGCGCAGAAGTGCAGAAGCCGCTGGCGACAGGGCTGTTAGCGGGACCGCGAAGCCCAGCCGCGTCCAACCCCGTCAACCGGACCCGCCCCGCCCGACCAATCCATTCAGCTGATGCGGCGGCGATTCCGGACCAGGCTCGACACGAGCACGAGAAACGCGACGACGAACCCGACCAGCGACCACATCGGCAGCGTGAGGCCGAGAATCGGCGGATAGGCGGTTTCGCACAGGCCCGCGACCTTGAACACGCCCGGCAGCCAGTGCGCGGGCGGCAGGCTGTCCACGACCGGCTGCAGCGCGTCGAAGCCGCAGCTGAAGCCCGGATTCGCCTGCACGTACACGTGCCGCACCGCGGTGACGATGCCTCCCAGCGCCGACAGCGCCGCGAGCACTTCGAGCAGACGCACGCCGCGCCAGTTGTTGAAGCGCGCGCCGAGGAACGCGAAGATCGCGATCAGCAGGAAGAAGTAACGCTGGATGATGCACAACGGGCACGGGTCTTCGTGCAGGAAAAACTGCAGGTACAACGCACCGCCCACGAGGGCGACGCAGATCAGGCCAAGCAGAACCAGCAGGGAGCGCTCGCGGCGCAGCATCGCGGAGTCGTTGTTCATGGATCGTCGGGTTGTCTGAAAACGGAAAGGACGGGTGCCCGCGATTCTAGCGCGAACCCCTGTTATGTCGCTGATGTGCCGCTGATTGCGCCGTGATGCGCGCGACCGCGCGGCGAACCGCACTGCGGCGTGCCAATCGCCTGCGCCTCGCGAGCCGCGTCGTGTGCAGGGCATCGCCGCGCGTCTCGCGAGTCGCGCCGCACCCGGCAAATTGCCGCAGGTCTCGCAAACCGCGCGACGCTCAGCGAATCCGCCGAATCCGCCGCGCTCCGCGCTACCCCGCGCTCAGCGAATCGCGTTCAGCACCGCCTCGGCCGCGCGGCCGATCGCGAGCAGCGTGTCGTCGGCGTGCGGCGCGCCCGCCAGCATCAGACCGACCGGCGCGTCGCCGCGCAGATGGCACGGCAGCGACAGCGCGCAGCTATCGAGGAAGTTGAACGCGCTCGGATTGCGCAGGATCAGCGCGTTGGTGCGGGTGAACGTGTCGTCGTCGTGGAGCAGGTCGGCGAGGCGCGGCGGCACGACCGGCACGGTCGGCGCCACGACCGCGTCGCAGTGCTGCCAGAGCGTGCGTGCGGCTTCGTCGAGCATGGCGGCGCGCTCGGCGAGCAGGTCCAGATAGTCGGTGGCGCGGGCCGACTGCCCCTTCATGATGCGCGCGAGCACGCGCGGATCGTACTGCTCGCGGTGCTTGTCGAGCAGCGGACGGTGCCACGCATAGGCCTCGATCGACGCAAAGCTGAAGCGGTTGATCTCGGGCAGGCGCTCGAGCGGCGCGAAACGCACCTCGCTGACGATCGCCCCGGCCGCTTCGAGGTGCTTGAGCGCGGTGTCGAGCGCGCGCGCGACCTCGGGCTCGACGCCGTCGGTGACGAAGTGGGTCAGCACGCCGAGGCGCACGCCTTCGAGCGGCCGCGCGGCCGGAATACGCGGTTCGAGCCCCGCGAGGATCCGGTCGACCAGCGCGCAGCAGGCGACCGAGACGCCGATCGGCCCGAACGAGTCGAGCGTCGGAGAAAGCGGCACGCCGCCCTGCTTCGGGATGCGCGCGGCGGTCGGCTTGAAGCCGGTCAGGCCGCACAGCGCGGCCGGAATGCGGATCGAGCCGCCGGTGTCGGTGCCGAGCGCGATCGCGGCCATGCCGTCGGCGACCGAGGCCGCCGCGCCCGACGACGAGCCGCCCGAAATCCGCTCGTCGCCTTTCACGCCGCGCCGGTACGGCGAGAGCGGATGGCCGTAGTGCGGGTTCAGGCCGAGTCCGGAAAACGCGAACTCGCTCATGTTGGTGCGCCCGACGAGCACGGCGCCAGCCCGCTTCAGACGGGCCACCGTGACGGCGTCGGCCTGCGCGGCGGGTGCGTCGGCGAGCGCGATCGAGCCCGCGCGGGTCGGCTGTCCCTCGATGTCGAACAGGTCCTTGATCGACACCGGAATGCCGGCGAGCGGCGAGAGCACGGTGCCGGCCGCGCGCAGGCGGTCGTGTGCGTCGGCGGCGGCGCGCGCGGCCTCGGCGTCGACGTGGATGAACACGGATGCGCCCTGGCCGGCCGGATCGGCGATCCTGTCGAGCGCGGTTTCGACGAGCGCACGGCTCGTGGTGCGGCCGGCGGCGAGATCGGCGGCAAGCTGGGCAAGCGGCGGGAACGGCGTGAATTCAGTGGCCATGATGTCGGTGGAAGTCCGGTAAGCGCGGTGGTCGCGGCACGGGTCGAGCCGGCGGGAATGTCGTCTGCATTGTAGAGCACGGTTTTGCGCGGGCATGGCGCGGCACGCAGGGCGCGCAGCGGTCGGCCTGCGCTTCATGCCTCGTACCGATGCCGATGCCAGCGCGACGCCGACACGGCGGAGCCGCCCCCGGTCCGTTTGTTAAACTGCGCTGGGAAATTACTTTTTGTAAGGAAGGCGTTCATGCACCATGGCATTGGCTTCATTCAGGATCTGGCCGTCGTGATGGCGCTGGCCGGCGTCGTCACCGTGCTGTTTCATCGCCTGAAGCAGCCGGTGGTGCTCGGCTATATCGCCGCCGGCGTAATCATCGGGCCGTACACGCCGCCGTTCCAGCTGATCCACGACGAGCAGACGATTCAGACGCTCGGCGAGCTCGGCGTCGTGTTCCTGATGTTTTCGCTCGGTCTCGAATTCAGTCTGCGCAAGCTGTTCAAGGTCGGCGCGACGGCGATCGTCGCCGCGCTCTCCGAGATCGTGCTGATGCTGTGGATCGGCTACGAGATCGGCAGCGCGTTCGGCTGGAGTCCGATGGATTCGCTGTTTCTCGGCGCGATCCTCGCGATCTCGTCGACGACGATCATCGTCAAGGCGCTGTCCGACCTCGGCCTCAAGCGCGAGGGCTTCGCGCAGCTCGTGTTCGGCATCCTGATCGTCGAGGACATTCTCGGCATCGCGATGCTCGTGCTGCTGACCGGCATCGCGCAGACCGGGCAGCTGTCCGCCGGGCTCGCGGCGGTCACGCTCGGCAAGCTGCTGCTCTTCATGACGGTGTCGCTGATCGTCGGCGTGCTGCTCGTGCCGCGCGCGCTCAATTACGTCGCGCGCGCCCACAGCGACGAGATGCTGCTCGTGTCCGTGCTCGGCTTCTGCTTCGGCTTCTGTCTGCTGGTGGTCAAGCTCGACTACAGCATCGCGCTCGGCGCGTTCCTGATCGGCGCGATCATGGCCGAGTCGCGCCATCTGCACCGGATCGAGCATCTGATCGCGCCGCTGCGCGACGCGTTTTCGGCGATCTTCTTCGTGACGATCGGCCTCATGCTGAACCCGGCCGTGATCCTCGACTACGCGTGGCCGATCGCCATCATCACGTTCGCGGTGATTGTCGGCAAGATCGTCTCGTGCGGGCTCGGCACGTTCCTCGCGGGCCGCGACGGACGCACGGCGATGCGCGTCGGCATGACTGTCTCGCAGATCGGCGAGTTCTCGTTCATCATCGCGTCGCTCGGTCTCACGCTGAAGGTGACGAGCGCGTTTCTGTACCCGATCGCGGTGGCGGTCTCGGCGCTGACCACGCTGACGACGCCGTACCTGATCCGCGTGGCCGATCCGCTCACGCGCCGCCTCGCGCGCGCGATGCCTGCGACGCTCTCCAACGCGTTCGGGTTGTACGGGCAATGGCTGCGCAGCCTGAGCACCGGCAGCGGCGAGCCGACGCTGTTCGGCATGACGCGGCGGATCATCCTGCAGATCGCAGTGAATCTCGCGCTCGTCGCGGCGATTTTTCTGACCGTGTCGTATAGCGCGCCGCATACCGGCAAGCTGCTCGGGCACTGGCTCGGCGACGAATCGTTGCAGCGCGTCGTGCAGTGGAGCGTGGCGCTCGTCGTGTCACTGCCGTTTCTCGTGGCGGTCTATCGCAAGACGAAGTCGCTCGCGCTGCTGCTCGCCGAGGTCGGCGTGCAGCCGGCGACGGCGGGGCGCTTCACGAGCGCGCTGCGTTACGCGATTTCCGATCTCGTGCCGATCGTCTCGATGCTCGGCGTGTTTCTGCTGGTGGCCGCGCTGTCGGGCAGCATCCTGCCGCCGACCGGTCTGCTCGTCGCGGTGCTGGTTTGCGCGGCGCTGCTGCTCGCGCTCGTATGGCGCTGGTGCGTGAAGATTCACGCATCGATGCAGATCGCCTTGCGGGAAACTTTCGACGAGCAGCCGGACCCCTGAAGCGCGGGCGCAAAAGGGTGATGCAGGGATATGACGCCGCTGCGTGTCACGCTCCGTAACAATGTGAGCAATTGTGTGTGGGTTTGCCGGGCCTGCCGCGCTGACGGATAATCGGGGCATATTCATTCGTTCGCGTGGAAGGCGCCTGTCCGACAGTCATGAGCGAAAATCAACCCGAAAACGCCGGCACGACCGGCGCTTCCTTACCGGTGCCGGGTTCGCCCGCGCCGTCCACCACACCGGTAACCGGCGCCGCGCCATCTGCGGCGGCAGCCTCGTTACCTCCATCGCATGAAGATGCCGCCGCGTCGCCGGCCGCGGACTCCCCGAGCCCGGCCGACGCGCAAGCGGCCGTGAGGGCGTCGACCGACGACCCGCTCGGCGCGTCGACAGTCACGCCCAGCGATCCGCGAACGGCGCGCCAACGCGACGCGGCCGAGGCGCGCAGTGCCGCCGCGGCGTCGACCGCGCAGCAGGAAGCCGCGGTGCACGAGCGCGAAGCACGCCGCGCGGGTGGACATGCGGCGTCCGCGGAGACGGGCGCGAAGGCCGAGGCGGCGCAGCCACAGTCCACGGCGGCGCCCGCGAGCGCAACCGCTGACACCTCAGGCACGGCGGAGGCAGCCGGCGCCACCACCGGTGCCACGCCCGCCGCCGAAGACGCGGCCACCGCGCGCCCGGCCGGCGCGCCGCCGCCAGGGTTCGGCGCGGCACCCGATTTCAGCGCGACCAATCCGCCGCCGCCCAATGCATTCCCGCCGTCGCCGCCGCGCTATCTGCGGCAGAGCGATTCGGCGTGGAGCGTGTTCGGCCGCATCATCGCGGCGCGCGCGCGGCAACTGTTCGATCGCGCGGGCCAGCGGATCACGCAGCGCACGCTGCGCATCGGCGTGTCGGCGCGCATCTTCCATCCGGAGCCGGGTGCGAAGGGGCTGCGCGGCAAGACCTTGCAGTATCTCGAGGAATCGATCGCGCACTGGGTCATGTCACGCGACGTGATCGTGTTCATGATTCCGACGGTCGGTCATCAGGGCATGCTGCACCCGAGCAACATCCGCTTGCGCGACTACGCCAAGCATCTCGACGGCCTGCTGCTGCAAGGCGGCGCCGACGTCTCGCCGCAGACCTATGCGGAAACGGCAATCAGTCACGAGTGGCCCGGCGACCGCGTGCGCGACATGTACGAACTCGAACTGCTACACGAGTTCGTCGAGTCGGGCAAGCCGGTGCTCGGCGTCTGCCGCGGCTGCCAGCTGATCAACGTCGCGTTCGGCGGCACCTTGTATCAGGACATCGCGACCGATGTGCCGACCGCCGGTGCGCACGTCAACGAGAACTACGATCAGCACCGCCACGGCGTCCATTTTCCGGACGGCTCGACATTGCTCAACATGTTCCCGGGGCGGCGCGACGCGATCGTCAACTCGATCCACCACCAGGCGGTGAAGACGCTCGGCCGCGATCTCAATATCGAGGCGGTGTCGGCGTCGGACGGCATCATCGAGGCCGTGCGCTACCGGCGCGCGCCGTTCGTGATGGGCGTGCAGTGGCATCCGGAGTTTCATCGCGCGGGCGGCCCGGAACTGCTCGATTGCACGCCGTTGCTCGATACGTTCCTGCGCGTGGCGCGGGAGACGCGGTTCTAGCCGGGTTTTCCGCCTGCGTGCGAGGGGTGGCGCGCTCTGCGTTTCTCGTCGCCGGTTTGTTCGACGCGCTGTCGCGCTATGCGGCGGCGCGTTTTTTCTTCTGACGCTCCTGGTGTCGTACCGTTGCGGTCTGTGTTGCCGCTGTGCCGATGGTTTGCGTGTTGGCATGGGCGGCCGGCGTGCGTTCGCGCTTGCCGGTTTTTATCTGGATAGTCAGGAATCCACGGTGTTGCCTGGTCGCTGGCAAGGTGCGATGGCGGTTTCGTGACCGTGCGAATCTTGCTTGAATCTTTGCTGATCGACGTATCTCGATTTCCACCCTATTTGAGATAGCGCGAGACAGCGGCGCGGTACTTCGCCTTGTCGCGAATCCGCGCGATAATCACCGGCTATTCTGGATTGGCGTGGAGCAGGCAGTATGAGGTTTTCCCTGGTAATTCGACGCGCGTTGCTGCTCGCGGGCGCGTATGCGTTCTGGCATGCCGGTGCCGTGCAGGCGGGGCAGGATGGCGGCACCGCACCGGTGGCCGGCACGCGGCCGGCCGTGAGCGAACTGACGCCGCAACCCGGCGATGCCGCGTCTGCAAGTGCGGCAAGTGCGCCCACGGCTGCGGATGCCTCGGCGCCAGCGGGCAGTGCGCGAGGCGACGTCGCCGAGCTGATGCAATTGATACACGACTCGAACCTGAGCGAGTTGCGCACCACGTACAACGGCAGCTACGGCGCAAGCCTGCTTTTCTATCCGGCACGGATGACGTATTACGTCGCGCTGTTTCAGGACAAGCATTTCTGGCGCGTGATCCAGTCCGACGATGCCGGGCGCGCGGAAGCCATCTACACCGATTTTGCGCAGCAGACGGCGCGGCTCGCCGACGTCGAGATTCGCCGCACGCAATTGCAGGCGCAGACCGCGTATCTGCAGGGCATCATCGCGACCTCGCAGGAACAGGCGCAGCGCTTGCAGGCCGACGTCGAGGTCGCGCGTACGCAGCAGGCCAAGGTCGACGACTATCAGCGGCAGGCGCACGGCGAAGCGCTCACGTTGAGCGCCGAGCGCGACAAGGCGCAAGCGCAGTTGCGTCAGGTGCAGAGCGAGGTCGAGCAGTTGCGGCAACAGGCCGAAGCGGGTTTGCCGGCGCAGAAATAAGCGCTTGGGGTCGGCCATGAACGCGACCCTGACAAAGCCCGGCTCTGGGGAAGAGCCGGGTTTTTTTACCTCCACCTATCGCTCGATCTATTGGTCGATTCGAACAGCGCAGCTGAATCCCGCCCGCGGATGACGTCGTGCGGACGTTCCGCTCACTTCGCGAATTGCTCCGGAATTTCGGTGACGCGGCGCTGCGAGATGTGAGTCATCCACTCCGTGCCGTTGCTGGCCGACGCATCGTTCGACGCGGCCGGGCGTGGCGGTGGCGCGATCTCGTACACGGGTGTGGCGGCGGCCATGGTCACGGCGGCGTATTCGTCGCGGCTAAAGCGTGCTTGCGCCGGTAGCGAGTCGGTTCGCACAACCGGGCGAGTGTGCAATCGAGGCGAAGCGACCGGTGCGGCACGCATGAGCGCGATGCGCGGCGTGCCATGTGACGACGCCATCTGCACAGCACCGCCTTGCTCCGGCCTGTGATCCTTCCTGGCGCGCGGCATGTTGCCGGAATGCCGGGTGACCACGTTGCTCGAATGGATCGAGTGAGCGGGGTGGATTGGCGCATCCCGTCTTAGCGCTTTGTGCACCGATGCAGCGACAGGTGGGACGCTCGGTGTAGCAACGACCTCGGCATGCCTCGTTGCCGGCGTAACAGTCACTGGAGCCGGAGCGTCGACTTCGCCGACATCCCGCGTTTGCCGATGCGCAACCTCATTGCGCGTGTAATCCTGCTCAGGCCGCACCTCGTGTACCTCGTGCACATCGTGGCTAGCCATAAGCATGTCGAAGGGTTTCAGCAGCGCACCTGCCATCCGAGTCGGCGCGAAATGCTGGCCCATCGCAATCCACGCCAGCATCGCCGCGCCGCCGACCATACAGGTACCGCCCGCTATCGCAGCCCAATGCCGCGAAGCGCGACGTTTTGCGTGCCGGGACGGGCGTACCCTGAGCGGGATTCGCATCGGCTCCTGGGCGAAGGTTCGCAGCGCGTCGGCACCGCTTGCGCTGGAAATAATCGTGGGCCGCGCAACCTCGGCGGCGCGCGTGGCCCTGGTCGCAGGCGCCGCCACATCCGGCCTGTCGAACGGCTGCCACTCGCAGCACGCGAACATGTCCCTGTCTCTCAGGCACGCGGTGCGCAGCAGCGCGACACAGCGCAATTCGAGTTCCGCGCGCCAGGCTTCGCCGGGCGGATGCGCAGACCAGTCGCGGCCGAACGGCGCGGGCAAATGAGCGAGCGGACGCAGGCGTGGTAGCGCGTAAGCGCCTTCGATCAAGGTGAACGGAGTGCTAGGCATCGGTTTCTTCCCGCACCCGACGACGACGGAGCGCCGGTGGGCAGTCGCAGAATCTGTGGGAGCCGATGGCGACTCGGCGCGAGCCTGGGCTGCTGCCCTCATCGCGCGATCCCGATTGATTCGGAGACCTGATAGCGGCGCGATGCAAAGGCTCGACCCGATGAAGCCATCGGCAAACAGAAAATGATGCCTTGAAACAGACCCTTTTGACGTTCGGACTTCTCCGAAAATGATGTCCTATACGTTCAGGGACTCAACCGGTACACATACCGCAACGCCGTGATGTCGACCCCGCCCATATGATCGGGCTCCGCGCCGACGAACTGCCAGCCCTGCCGCTCATAGAAGCCGATTGCCGGCGTATTGCCTTCGAGCACGTATAGATACAGCTGCGTCTCGCCTTGCGCGCGCGCCCAGTCTTCGGCGGCGCGCATCAGCAGCTTGCCGACGCCGATGCCCTGGTAGCCGGGCAGCGCGTGCAGGTTGTCGAGCAGCACACCCCACGCGGACTCGGGCTGTCGCTCGACGCACACGAAGCCGGTCGGCTCGTCGCCGAGTTCGGCGATCAGCACGGTGCGGCGCTCGCCGCCCGGCGCATCGAGACGCGCGGCCCAGTAGGCGGCGCGTTCGCGCGTGA
>Ga0154001_1000171_pt1 | contig 19320 bp, 15 predicted proteins | sample TSNJ085MetaG_FD_104699 | JGI IMG/M metagenome (GOLD analysis project Ga0154001, IMG submission 104699) | Attine ant fungus gardens microbial communities from New Jersey, USA - TSNJ085 MetaG | ecosystem: Host-associated > Fungi > Mycelium > Unclassified | place: USA: New Jersey, Wharton State...
AGCAGGACATCGTGATGCTGATCAACCACTTCGGCGGCCACGCGGTCGGCCTGACCGGCAAGGACGGCGGCCTGATCCACGCGCGCAAGATGCTGATGCCGGATCGCGACAATCCGGGCCAGTACGTGGACATCGGCCAGGTGGGCGAGGTCGAGTCGATCAACCCGGCCGTGGTGAAGGCATTGCAGGACGACGCGTTCATTCCGGTCATCTCGCCGATCGGCACCGGCGAAGACGGCCTGTCGTACAACATCAACGCGGACCTCGTCGCGGGCAAGCTGGCGGTCGTGCTGAACGCCGAAAAGCTCGTGATGATGACCAACATCCCCGGCGTGATGGACAAGGAAGGCAATCTGCTGACCGATCTGTCGGCGCGCGAAATCGACGGCCTGTTCGAAGACGGTACGATCTCCGGCGGCATGCTGCCGAAAATCTCGTCCGCACTCGACGCGGCGAAGAGCGGCGTGCGCTCGGTGCACATCATCGACGGCCGCATCGAGCATTCGGTGCTGCTGGAAATCCTGACCGAACAGCCGTTCGGCACGATGATCCGCTCGCATTGATTCCGGCGCCGAGCACCGGCCACACGCGGCGCGTGTGCCGGACGGCGCGGCTGGCCGGTTGTGTGGATCGCGCCGGTCATGCCGCAACAGCGGTCGCGGTGGCCGCAACGGCGTTACAGGCGCCCGCGCAAACCATTCGGTTCGTCCCGCCGGCACGACCGGCGGACGGCAACACGAGTAACACCGCCCGCCTCGTGCCGCCACCGTGCTTGCATCCGGGCTCCCCTGCTTCCCCGCGGCAAACCGGCCGGCCGCCTTGGCGGCATGAAGCGCCCATCAGCGCCTGAAGGTCTCCACCATGCGCACCCCCACTTCACGGCGCCGCCGTCCCGACATCGCGGGCGGCAAGCCCGTCTGGCTGTTCGACCTCGACAACACGCTGCACCGCGCATCGCACGCCATTTTCCCGGCGATCAATCACGGGATGACGCAGTACATCATCGACGCGCTGCATGTGGACATCGACGAGGCGAACCGTCTGCGCACCGGCTACACGCAGCGCTACGGCGCCGCGCTGCTCGGCCTCACGCGCCACCATCCGCTCGACGCGCACGACTTCCTGAAGGTCGTGCACACCTTCCCCGATCTCGGCTCGATGATCCGCCACGAACGCGGCGTCGCGCGCCTCGTCGCGGCGCTGCCGGGCCGCAAGATCGTGCTGACCAACGCGCCCGAAGCATACGCGCGCGCGGTGCTGGCCGAACTGCGCATCGAACGGCTGTTCGAACGCGTGATCGCGATCGAACACATGCGCGACCGCCGCCAGTGGCGCGCGAAGCCCGATCACGCGATGCTGCGCCGCGCAATGCGCGACGCGCACGTGTCGCTGAAAGACGCGATCCTCGTCGAAGACACGCGCTCGCACCTGAAGAACTACCGGCGGCTCGGCATCCGCACGGTGTGGATCACCGGCCACCTGCCGCGCCGCCCGCACGCGGACGGCGTGCCGACGCGCCTGCCGGGCACCGGCCGGCCGCATTATGTCGACCGCAGCATTCGTTCGTTAAAATCGCTACGACTGGGCACCCGCTCGGTTCGATGGAAGGGACGCAAGCCGGGACAGTAGCCACGAAGCCGCCACCACAGCAGCCGGGGGACAGCCATGCAGCCGATCGACAAGCCTCACGAAGCCTTAGCCGAACGCTCCCCCGCGGCGCCCACCACACGTACGCCGCGCCCGAAACCGGGCGAGCGCCGCGTGCATATCCTGCAAACGCTCGCGGGCATGCTCGAAGCGCCGAAGAGCGAGAAGGTCACCACGGCGGCGCTCGCCGCCCGGATCGGCGTGTCGGAAGCGGCGCTGTACCGGCACTTCGCGAGCAAGGCGCAAATGTTCGAAGGACTGATCGAGTTCATCGAGCAGACGCTCTTCGGGCTCATCAATCAGATCACCAGCCACGAAAGCAACGGCGTGCTGCAAGCGCGTTCGATCGCGCTGATGCTGCTCAATTTCCCCGCGAAGAATCCCGGCATGACGCGCGTGCTGACCTGCGAGGCGCTGGTCGGCGAACACGAGCGGCTGACCGAGCGCGTGAACCAGATGCTCGAACGCGTCGAGGCGTCGCTGAAGCAGTGCCTGCGGCTCGCGCAAACGGAAGCGCTCGCCGGTGCGCACGCTCACGCGGATCAACCCGCCGAGCCGGACGCCACGACACACGCCACGCTGCCCGCCGGCTACGATCCCACGATCCGCGCGAGCCTGCTCCTGAGCTACGTGATCGGCCGCTGGCACCGCTATGTGCGCAGCGGTTTCGCGCGCCCGCCCGCCGAACACGCAGAGGCGCAACTGCTGCTGATTCTTCAGTAGTTCTTTCAGTCGTCTCCGCGGTCTGCCCGCGCCGCTGCCGCGCGGAATTTTCCGCTATACTTTGCGCCTGATGCCGTCGCGGCCCGTCGATGCACAACGGACCGCGCCAAGGCATCCCGAACACGCTGCACCCGGCTTTACCCCTTGCTTCACACCTTTCCACGCGCCGATTTGCTGACTCGATTGCGGGCGCGCGAACCACTGGCCAACGGCCCGCGGTTCACTATAAATGCGGCTAAAGAGGTCGTCAGCTGCGCACACAGCCTTCTCCTCCGTGCATCGCCGACGCCGTTTAGCCGCCCTGTTGACCCAATGGCGGAATGAATGGAATCCATCGGCATCGTCGCTCCCCAAAAAATGCATTTCACCGAGCCGCTGCCATTGCGCAACGGTAGCTCGCTCGCCGGCTACGACCTGATGGTCGAGACCTACGGCACGCTCAATGCCGCGCGCAGCAATGCGGTGCTCGTGTGCCACGCGCTCAACGCATCGCATCACGTGGCGGGCGTCTACGCCGACAATCCGAAAGACGTCGGCTGGTGGGACAACATGGTCGGCCCCGGCAAGCCGCTCGATACCGACAAATTCTTCGTGATCGGCGTGAACAACCTCGGCTCGTGCTTCGGTTCGACCGGGCCGATGAGCCTCGACCCCGCCACCGGCAAACCGTATGGCGCGACGTTTCCGGTCGTCACGGTGGAAGACTGGGTCAACGCCCAAGCGCGCGTCGCCGACACGTTCGGCATCACGCGCTTTGCCGCCGTGATGGGCGGCAGCCTCGGCGGCATGCAGGCGCTCGCGTGGAGCATGATGTATCCGGAGCGCGTCGCGCATTGCATCGTGGTCGCGTCGACGCCGAAGCTCTCCGCGCAGAACATCGCGTTCAACGAGGTCGCGCGCTCGGCGATCCTGTCGGACCCCGACTTCCACGGCGGCGACTACTACGCGCACGGCGTGAAGCCGAAGCGGGGCTTACGCGTCGCGCGCATGATCGGCCACATCACGTATCTCTCGGACGACGACATGGCCGAGAAATTCGGCCGCTCGCTGCGCCGCGCGGAAGGCGCGCTCGACGACTACAACTTCAACTTCGACGTCGAATTCGAAGTGGAGTCGTATCTGCGCTACCAGGGCGACAAGTTCGCCGACTACTTCGACGCGAACACCTACCTGCTGATCACGCGCGCGCTCGACTACTTCGATCCGGCCAAGGCCTTCGCCGGCGACCTGACCGCCGCGCTCGCGCACACCACGGCCAAGTATCTGATCGCGAGCTTCTCGACCGACTGGCGTTTCGCGCCGGCGCGCTCGCGCGAACTCGTGAAGGCGCTGCTCGACCACAAGCGCACGGTCACCTACGCGGAGATCGACGCGCCGCACGGTCACGACGCCTTCCTGCTCGACGACGCGCGCTATCACAACCTGCTGCGCGCCTATTACGAACGCATTGCCAACGAGGTGAACGCATGAACCAGCGAGCCCTTGATTACCTGGCGTCGCGCCCGGACTTCCGCGCGATCGCCCGCTGGGTCGAGCCGCGCGCGAGCGTGCTCGACCTCGGCTGCGGCGACGGCTCGCTGCTGTCGCTGCTGAACGAGGAACTCGACGTGCAGGGCTACGGCATCGAGATCAACGACGCGGGCGTGCTCGCGGCGACGCAGAACGGCATCAACGTGATCCAGCAGAATCTCGAAGACGGCCTGCGCCTCTTCGAAGACGGCAGCTTCGATTTCGCGATCCTGTCGCAGACGCTGCAAACGATTCATCAGACCGCCGCGATCCTGCGCGAGACCGTGCGCGTCGGCAAGGAATGCATCGTCTCGTTTCCGAATTTCGGCTACTGGGCGCATCGGCTGTCGGTGCTGAACGGGCGCATGCCGGTATCGAAGTCGCTGCCTTATCAATGGCACAACACGCCGAACGTGCGCGTGCTGACCATCAAGGACTTCGAAGCGCTCGCGCCCGAGGTCGGCATCGAAATTCTCGATCGCGTCGTGCTGCACGACGGGCAGGTGGTACGTTGGGGCGTGAACTGGCGTGGTAGTCTTGCGGTCTATCGCGTCACGAAAAGCTAAGCTTAGTTATCCACATGTCGAACCCGCCGCACGAGGCGCCCGCACTTACCGCTCACGAAGAACATCCCGGCTGGCGCGCGTTTTTGAATACGCGCATGCTGATCTGCGTCTTTCTCGGCTTCACATCGGGACTGCCGCTGTTTACGCTCGTCTATCTCGTGCAGGCGTGGCTGCGCTCCGAAGGCGTCAATCTGAAGGAAATCGGCCTCTTTGCGCTGATCCAGTTTCCCTACACATGGAAGTTCGTCTGGGCGCCGCTGATGGACCGCTACGTGCCGCGTCTGCCGGGCTGGCGTCCGGGCAGGCGGCGCGGCTGGATGCTCGTCACGCAGTTGCTCGTGGCGGGCGCCATGGCAACGCTCGGCTTCGTGTCGCCGCGCGAATCGATCTGGACCGTCGCGGCGCTGACCGCGCTGGTCGCGTTCTTCGGCGCGAGTTCCGACATCGTGATCGACGCGTACCGGCGTGAATTGCTCAGCGACACGCAGCAGGGCCTCGGCAATGCGGTGCACGTGAACGCGTACAAGATCGCGGCGCTCGTGCCCGGCTCGCTCGCGCTGATTCTGTCCGACCATTTGCCGTGGAGTACCGTGTTCATCGTGACGGCCGCGTTCATGCTGCCGGGCGTTCTGATGACGCTGCTGGTGCGCGAGCCCGAGGTGCACGGCAAGCCGCCGAAGAATCTGCGCGAGGCGATCGTCGAACCGTTCAGGGAATTCATTCAGCGCGACGGCTGGCGCGGCGCGCTCTTCGTGCTCGGTTTCATCTTTCTGTACAAGCTCGGCGATACGATGGCGACCACGCTGTCCACGTCGTTTTTCCTCGACATCGGTTTTTCGCGCACGCAGATCGGCGTGATCGCGAAGACCACGGCATTCGGCGCGAGTCTCGCGGGCGGTATCGTCGGCGGCATCTGGCTGATGAAAATCGGCATTGGCCGCGGCTTGTGGATTTTCGGTTTGCTGCAGATCGTATCGACGCTCGGCTTCGCATGGCTCGCGCATCTCGGCCCGGCTTCGCCCGGTCTCGCCGCGATTTACGACATCGCGGTCGCAATCAGCCAGGGCACGACGAAGCTGCTCGCGTTCGTCGGCATCGACTGGTCGGTGCAGCTCGATCCGCGCTCGGTCGCGCTCGCGCTCGTCTACGGCTTCGAGACCTTCGCGACCGGCCTGACGATGGCCGCGTTCACCGCCTACATCGCGAGCACCACCGATCCGCGCTACACGGCGACACAGTTCGCGCTGTTCACGAGCCTCGCCTCGGTGCCGCGCACGCTGGCGTCGGCGGCGAGCGGCTACGTCGTCGCGAAGATCGGCTGGTTCGACTACTTCCTCGTGTGCACCGCACTGGCCGTGCCCGGCATGCTGCTGTTGCTGCGCATCGCGCCGTGGAGAACCCGGCCGTGACAGTCACGCTTATCACACGCATGCGGCGCTTCGCGGCGGCGCACGCTTTCCCGGTCGAGGCAGGCCGCGCGGCGCGATGCGCGGTATGGCTGCTCGGCTGCGCGAGCATGACGCTGGCACTGCCGTCGGGCGCATGCGCCGCGGCGGCCGCCGCGCCCGGTAGCAACGCAGGCGCGACGAATACCGAAGCGCCCGCAGCGGCGCCGGCCGCCAAATCCGCGCCATCCGCGGCGAGCGAAGAACGCGCGCCCGCGGCGACACCCGGCGCGAGCGGCGGCGCAGGCAACAGCGCGAGCAGCGGGACCAGCAACGCCGCCAGCAGTGGCACGAACACAAGCGCGCCCAGCACCAGCGGGAGTGCCGCGCCCGGGTCCGCGCCTCAAGCCGCCCAGGCTCAGCAGCCGTCACAACCGTCCGCCGCCGCGAAAGCACCTACCCAAGCACCCACCCAGGCACCCACCGGCGCTTCCGCGCAGGCCGCCGCCGTTCCGCCGCCCTACTACGTCAGCCCGCAGTTGCGTTATGGCGGCTACATGGTGTTCCGCAACCTGATCCCGTCGCCGATACTCGAGGCGCAAGCCACCGAGGAATTCGGCCAGATCGTCTACGGCGCCGAGCACGCGAACCGTCTCTATAGCGACACCGACCCGCACGTCACCCGCGTGCGCTCGATCGTCGACCGGATGATTCCGTACTCGCTGAAATGGAACGAGCGCGCGAAGGGCTGGAAGTGGGACCTGGCCGTCATCCGCTCGAACGACATCCGCATGTACTGCCTGCCGGGCGGCAAGATCGTCATTTATGGCGGACTGCTCGACCGGGTGCGCCTGAACGACAACGAACTCGGCATGCTGATCGGCCACGAGATCGCCCACGCCTTGCGCGAGCATGCGCGCATGCGGCTCGGTCAGCTTCAGGAGAGACAGCTCGATTCGTCGGGCACGATCCCGCAACTGTTCGGACTCGCCGATCTCGGCATGGCGCCGCTCGGCATCGGTTCGCGTCTGCTGGAAATGAAGTACGAAAGCACCGACGAAACCGAAGCCGACGTGATCGGCAGCGAAATCGCGTCGCGCGCGGGCTTCGATCCGCGCGCGGCGGTCACGCTCTGGGACAAGCTCGCGCTGGCCACGGGCAGCAGCCGCGAGCACGGCTTCATCTACGTGCATCCGTACACGCCGGCGCGCCGCGAGGACATCATCAAGCGGCTGCCGGACATGCTGCCGCTCTACGCGAAGGCAATCGGCAAGAGCGTCGACGCCTTGCCCGATTACGCGGGCCTCGGCCGGCCGGTCCGCAAGCAGGCGCGTAACTGACCGCTCCCTGTCCGGCCCGAAGACGCGGGCCACCCGGGCGCGCTGCGGCTTACGCCCCGGTTTAGCCGGCGCCCATGGGCCGGCACCGAGGCGCGCGCCTTACTTCTTGACCTTGTGGTCGTAATCGACGGTCAGCGGCGCATGGTCGCTGAACTTGATGTCGCGGAACACGTCGGTACGCTTCGCCTTGCCCGCGATGCCCGGCGTCGCGATCTGGTAGTCGATCCGCCACCCGACGTTCTTCGCATACGCCTGGCCGCGATTGCTCCACCACGTGTACTGTTCCGGGCGCTGGTCGAGCGTGCGGAACACGTCGACATAGCCGACTTCGTCGAACAGCTTGTCGAGCCACGCGCGCTCTTCCGGCAGGCAGCCCGAGTTCTTCTGGTTGCTCTTCCAGTTCTTGATGTCGATTTCCTTGTGGACGATATTCACGTCGCCGCACACGATCACCTCGCGCTCGCGCGAAAGCTCGGCCAGATGCGGCATGAACTCGTCCATGAAGCGGAACTTGGCCTGCTGGCGCTCCTCGCCGCTCGAACCGGACGGCACGTACACCGAAATCACCGACAGCTTGCCGAAGCGCAGTTCGACATAGCGCCCTTCGGAATCGAACTCCTCGCTGCCGAAGCCGATCACCACCTCGTCCGGTTCGTGACGCGTATAGACGCCCGCGCCGCTATAGCCCTTCTTCACCGCATGCTGGAAATAGCCGGTGAAATCGTGCGGCGCCATGAATTCCGGTGTCATGTCGTCCTGCGAGCATTTGATTTCCTGCACGCACAGCACGTCGGCTTTCTGCTCGCCGAACCAGTCGAAAAAGCCCTTCTTCGCCGCCGAGCGGATGCCGTTCAGGTTCGCGGTAATCACACGCAACATGGTGTTCCTCTTAGGTTCGATTCGTTTCCAAAGCCGGGGCGTCGAGCCGTTTTCATTCGACCTTGACGCCCTTCAGCGATTCTTTCGCAGGCGGATATTCGAGCTTCAGCGCGTCGAGCGTGCGCAGCAGCAGTTCGGCCACCATCACGTTGCGATGTGTCTTCGAGTCGGCGGGAATCACGTACCACGGCGCGTATTCCGTCGACGTCGCGGCAAGCGCGTTGTCATACGCCGACTGATACGCGTCCCACTGCTTGCGCGCTTCGAGGTCCGACACGTCGAATTTCCAGTGCTTGTTCGGATCGTCGATACGCGCCTGCAGACGCGCGCGCTGCTCGTCTTTCGAAATGTGCAGCATGCACTTGAGAAGGGTCGTGCCGCTGCAGCTCAGCATCTCCTCGAACTGGCGGATATGAGCGCAGCGCCGCTCGAACGCCTCGGCATCGAGTTCGCCGAGCACGGTCGGCACGAGCAGGTCTTCGTAGTGGCTGCGGTTGAAGATGGTCAGCTCGCCGGCCGCGGGCACCTGCGCATGCACGCGCCACAGAAAATCGTGCGCCAGTTCGACGGGCGTCGGTGCCTTGAACGGCACGACGCGCAAGCCGAGCGGATCGACTTCGTGGAACACCGCGCGAATCGTGCCGTCCTTGCCGCTCGTGTCCATGCCTTGCAGCACGAGCAGCACGCGGCGTTTCCTCTGCGCATGCAGGCGCTCCTGCAGATTGTCGAGCAGCACGCCGATCTCGGAGAGCCGCGCGCGATCCGCGTCTTTCGAGCCGCTCGAAAACGGCTTTGCCGCCGGATCGAAATCTCCCAGCGAGAAGCGGTTTTTCTTTTTGCCGTCGTCGAAACACGGCACGCGGAAATCGTCGAGTTCGGGTTGCTTCGCCATGCACACACTCCGTGATCTGCGTTCGAGGGACTCGCCCAAGCGGGACCGCCAAATGAAACGGGCCGTTGCCCTACTTTCGTTTCCGGCAACAGCCCGTCATGGCGCGAGCGTCACCGCTCGCGCCGCACTGCATCGACTCAGGACAGCTTCTTCTTCAGCAGTTCGTTCACCTGCGCCGGATTCGCCTTGCCCTTGGTCGCCTTCATCGCCTGGCCGATCAGCGCGTTGAACGCCTTCTCCTTGCCGGCGCGGAATTCGTCGACCGACTTCTGGTTCGCGGCGAGCACTTCGTCGATGATCGCTTCGAGCGCGCCGGTATCCGAAATCTGCTTCAAGCCCTTCGCCTCGATGATGCGGTCGGCGGCGGCTTCGTCGGTGGCTTTTTCTTCCCAGATCGCGAGGAAGATTTCCTTCGCGATCTTGTTCGAGATCGTGCCGTCGGCAATGCGTTGCAGCAGCAGCGCGAGTTGCGCGGCCGACACCGGGCACGCGGCAATGTCGAGCCCTTCGCGATTCAGTTGCGACGACACTTCGCCCATCAGCCAGTTCGCCGCGACCTTCGCGTTGGCCGGACCGACCTTCGCGACCACTGCCTCGTAGTACGCGGCCATCGCCTTGCCCGACGTCAGCACGTTCGCGTCGTAGGGCGTGAGGCCGTACTGCGATACGAAGCGCTGCTGGATCGCTTCGGGCAACTCCGGCATCTCGCTCTTCACGCGCTCGACCCACGCGGCGTCGATCACGAGCGGCATCAGGTCGGGGTCGGGGAAATAGCGGTAATCATGCGCGTCTTCCTTGCTGCGCATCGAGCGCGTTTCGCGCTTGTCCGGATCGTACAGACGCGTTTCCTGCACCACGGTGCCGCCGTCTTCGATCAGTTCGATCTGGCGGCGCACTTCGTACTGGATCGCTTCTTCAAGAAAGCGGAACGAGTTCAGGTTCTTGATCTCGGCGCGCGTGCCGAATTCAGCCTGACCGACCGGGCGCACCGACACGTTCGCGTCGCAGCGGAACGAGCCTTCCTGCATGTTGCCATCGCAGATGCCGAGCCACACGACGAGCGTATGCAGCGACTTCGCGTAGGCAACCGCCTCGGCCGCGCTGCGCATTTCCGGCTCGGTGACGATTTCGAGCAGCGGCGTGCCGGCGCGATTCAGGTCGATGCCGGTCATGCCCGCGAAGTCTTCGTGCAGCGACTTGCCCGCGTCCTCTTCCAGGTGGGCGCGCGTCAGGTTGATGGTTTTCTCGTACGCTTCCTTGCCCGCCTTTTCATTGGCCGGCACCTGGATCGTCACCTGGCCGCCCTGCACGACGGGAATTTCGTACTGGCTGATCTGGTAGCCCTTCGGCAGATCGGGGTAGAAATAATTCTTGCGTGCGAAGATGCTGCGCGGCGCGACCGTCGCGCCGATCGCGAGGCCGAACTGAATCGCGCGCTCGACCGCGCCGCGGTTCATGACCGGCAGCGTGCCCGGCAGGGCGAGGTCGACGGGGCTGGCCTGCGTGTTCGGCGCGGCGCCGAATTGCGTCGCGGTGCCCGAGAAGATTTTCGACTGCGTCGACAACTGCGCGTGGGTCTCCAGACCGATCACGACTTCCCATTGCTTGGTCATGGTGCTCACACTCCTGCCGGTGCCTGACGATGCCAGTCGGTGGCGCGCTGGAACGCGTCGGCCACCTGCAGCATCCGGGCTTCGTTGAAATAGTTGCCGATAATCTGCAGACCGACCGGACGCTGCGCATTCGCACCCGCGCCGAAGCCGCACGGCACGCTCATGCCCGGCAGGCCGGCGAGGCTCACCGACAGCGTGTAGATGTCGGCCAGATACATCTGCACCGGATCGTCGCCCTTCGCGCCGAGGTCCCATGCAACGGAAGGCGCGACCGGCCCCATGATGACGTCGCACTGCTTGAACGCTTCCTGGAAGTCCTGCGCGATGATGCGGCGGATCTTCTGCGCCTGCAGGTAGTACGCGTCGTAATAGCCATGCGACAGCACATAGGCGCCGACCAGAATGCGGCGCTTCACTTCAGGGCCGAAGCCTTCGGCGCGCGACTTCTTGTACATGTCGAGCAGATCGCGGTACTCGGCCGCGCGATGGCCGAAGCGCACGCCGTCGAAACGCGACAGGTTCGACGAGGCTTCCGCCGGCGCGATCACGTAGTAGACCGGAATCGACAGTTCGGTTTTCGGCAGCGAGACGTCGACGAGCGTCGCGCCGAGCGCTTCGTACTGCCTGAGTGCCGCGTCGATCGACGCGCGCACGTCGTCCGCGAGACCGGCGCCGAAGTACTCCTTCGGCAGGCCGATGCGCAGACCGGCGAGCGGCTTGGCCGCGTCGCCTTCCTGCCAGGACTTGCCGAGATAGCGCGTGTAGTCTTCGTCCTCGCGCGCGAGGCTCGTCGAATCGCGCTCGTCGAAGCCGGCCATCGCGTTGAGCAGCAGCGCGCAGTCGGCGGCGCTCTGCGCCATCGGGCCGCCCTGATCGAGCGACGACGCGAACGCGATCATGCCGTAGCGCGACACGCGGCCATAGGTCGGCTTGATGCCGGTAATGCCCGAGAACGACGCCGGCTGGCGGATCGAGCCGCCCGTGTCGGTGCCGGTCGCGGCGGGCGCGAGACGCGCGGCCACGGCCGCTGCCGAGCCGCCCGACGAACCGCCCGGCACGGCCTTGCGATCCCACGGATTCTGCACCGCGCCGAAGTACGAATTCTCGTTGGACGAGCCCATCGCGAATTCGTCCATATTGGTCTTGCCCACGCACACCATGCCGGCGTTCGCGAGACGCGCGACCACGGTCGCGTCGAACGGGCTTTCGTAGTTCGCGAGCATCTTCGAGCCGGCCGTGGAGCGCCAGCCCTTCGTGACGAACACGTCCTTGTGCGCGATCGGCAGACCGGCGAGCGGGCCCGCCTCGCCGCCGTGCAGCAACGCGTCGGCGGCTTTCGCCTGCGCGAGCGTCAACTCGGGATCGACCTGGATGAACGCGTTCAGGCTATTGGCCGCGTCGATCCGCTTCAGGTACAGCTGCGCCAGTTCGACTGCGGAGCATTCCTTGGCCGTCAGTGCGGCGCGCAGTTCGGTCAGACTTTTTTCATGCATTGCGTTTTATCCTGGAAAGCGCGGCAGCGTGGTCACGCTGCCGTGAAGGCGTTCGGCTGCCCGCCGGCAAGCCGGGCCGGGAAAGCTTGCGGCGCACCGTGCGCGGCGCCGGCCGGACCACCCGCGAGAGGCTGCGCCGCGCGAAGCGCAGGGCGCTCGCCCGCGGGCCGCGCGGGGCTTGTGCGAACGCGGCTTATTCGATCACCTTCGGCACGAGATACAGACCGTCCTGCACGGCCGGCGCCGGGCGCTGAAAAGCCTCGCGCTCGACCGTCTCGGTCACGACGTCGTTACGCAGACGCAGCGCGACGTCTTCGATCTGCTCGATCGGGTGGGCAAGCGGCGCGATGCCGGTGGTATCGACCGCCTGCATTTGCTCGACGAGGCCGAAGAAATCATTGAGCTGGGCACGGGTGTGCTCGGCGTCGGCATCAGCCAGTTCGAGCCGCGCGAGATGCGCGATGCGCTTAACATCGGTCAGGGTCAGAGCCATGCAGTCACCGGAAAGAGGTGGAGTGTCGTCACACTTGAAAAAACCGCGCTGTAACAGCGGGTTACGACACGATAGGACAATCCCGAAAAAGGAACGGCAACGGCAAAAAGTGCCCTCCGTTTCCTTCAAAACATCCAAAATTATAAGGTATCATTACGCGTTCGACCCAAACCCGGACCGACTTACCAAGGCCTTACGGACCCTTCCCCAAGAACGTCCGTTGCTTTCCGCCCTGGCTCTGCAACGGCCTCCGGTAGACTCCCTCGCAGCTTCAAGTTCCTGTGGCGCCGCTTCGCCCGGCTGGAGCTGTTATTTTTTCCGCTGCCGCCCTACGCATACGGTGCGAGGCCCGGCCCCCAGCGAGACAGGATTTTGAATGTTCGGCTTTTTGCGCAGCTACTTCTCCAACGATCTGGCGATTGACCTCGGCACCGCCAACACGCTCATCTACATGCGTGGCAAGGGCATCGTGCTCGACGAACCGTCGGTGGTCTCGATCCGCCAGGAAGGCGGTCCCAACGGCAAGAAAACCATTCAGGCAGTCGGCAAGGAAGCCAAGCAGATGCTCGGCAAGGTGCCGGGCAACATCGAGGCGATCCGCCCGATGAAAGACGGCGTGATCGCCGACTTCACCGTCACCGAGCAGATGATCAAGCAGTTCATCAAGACTGCTCACGAATCGCGCATGTTCTCGCCGTCGCCGCGCATCATCATCTGCGTGCCGTGCGGTTCGACCCAGGTCGAGCGCCGCGCGATCAAGGAAGCCGCGCACGGCGCGGGCGCCTCGCAGGTCTATCTCATCGAAGAGCCGATGGCCGCCGCGATCGGCGCGGGCCTGCCGGTGTCGGAAGCAACCGGCTCGATGGTCGTCGACATCGGCGGCGGCACGACCGAAGTCGGCGTGATCTCGCTCGGCGGCATCGTCTATAAGGGCTCGGTGCGCGTCGGCGGCGACAAGTTCGACGAAGCGATCGTCAACTACATCCGCCGCAACTACGGCATGCTGATCGGCGAACAGACCGCCGAAGCCATCAAGAAGGAAATCGGCTCCGCGTTCCCGGGCTCCGAAGTCAAGGAAATGGAAGTGAAGGGCCGCAATCTGTCGGAAGGCATTCCGCGCAGCTTCACGATCTCGAGCAACGAAATTCTCGAAGCGCTGACCGATCCGCTGAACCAGATCGTCTCGTCGGTGAAGATCGCGCTGGAGCAAACGCCGCCGGAACTCGGCGCCGACATCGCCGAGCGCGGCATGATGCTGACCGGCGGTGGCGCGCTGCTGCGCGACCTCGACCGCCTGCTCGCGGAAGAAACCGGCCTGCCGGTGCTCGTCGCCGAAGACCCGCTGACCTGCGTCGTGCGCGGCTCGGGCATGGCGCTCGAACGCATGGACAAGCTCGGCAGCATCTTCTCGTACGAGTAAGCGAGCTTTTCTCCCATGTCAGTAGCGCGGATCTGGCACACGGCCCCTTGCGGGCCGCTTTGCCGTTGGCTGGGCCGCCCAGCCGCCACGCGCTGACCGCGCGCGCCTCTCGCGCCGCCGTCTCACCCAACCGCTCACGCCCCCGGCGCCGACCATGGAATACAGTCCGCCGCCTCTGTTCAAGCAAGGCCCCTCGGCTCTCGCCCGACTGGTGTTCTTCGTCGTGCTGGCGATCGCCCTGCTGATCTCCGATGCCCGCTTCCAGACGCTCGAAATCGTCCGCGGCGTGCTCGGCGCGGGTCTTTATCCGTTGCAGCGCGCAGCGCTCGTGCCGCGCGACATCTTCATGGGCGCCGCCGATCTCGCCGTGACGAGCGCCACGCTGCGCGGCGAAAACGAAAAGCTGCGCGCGAAAGATCTGCTGCTTTCGCAGCAGGCCAACACGGCCGCGACGCTCGCTGCCGAAAACACCCATCTGCGCGCGCTGCTGCAACTATCGCAGCACCTGACCACGCAATCGCTGCCGGCCGAAATCCAGTACGACACGCGCGATCCGTTCACGCAGAAGGTCGTGATCGGTCGCGGCGCGCAGCAAGGCATCCAGAACGGCTCGCCGGTCGTCGACGAAAACGGCGTGATCGGCCAGGTCACGCGCGTGTTCCCGCTGCAGGCCGAAGTCACGCTGCTGACCGACAAGGATCAGGCCGTGCCGGTGGAAATTTTGCGCACCGGCTTGCGCAGCGTGATCTACGGCACGCCGAAGGGCGACACGCTCGATCTGCGCTTCGTGCCGATCAGCGCCGACGTGCAGACCGGCGACGAGCTCGTCACGAGCGGCCTCGACGGGGTGTATCCGCCGGGCTTGCCGGTCGCGAAGGTCGTGCGCGTCGACAAGCAGGCCGACACCGCGTTTGCGCGCGTGGTCAGTCTGCCGGTCGCGGCGGTGCGCGGCGCGCGCGAGGTGCTGGTGCTGCACGTTCAGGACAACGTGCCGCCGCGCCCGGCCGACGAACCCGACGCGGCCACGGCCGCGAAGGATGCGAAAGCGAAGAAGGGCGGCAAGGCGGCGGACAGCAAGGGCACGGCGGATAAATCCGCAGCCAAGCCCGGCGACAAGGCCGCAGCCGAAAAACCCGCCGCCAAAGCCACGGAAAAGGCGCCGGCGAAAAACGCCGCTACCGAGAAGAAGTCCGAGAAATCCGCCGACAGGAAGGCCGACAAGCCGGCCGCCGCGAAGACCGCGAAGCCGCAAGCCACGCCGGGGGCTCAGCCATGAACCGCCCGCAATACATCCTGCAGCCGGTCAATCCGTACTTCATCGCGTTCAGCCTCGCCGCGGCGTTCCTGCTGAACCTGATGCCGTGGGGACGTCTCGCCGGCGTGCCCGATTTCGTCGCGCTCGTGCTGCTGTTCTGGAACGTGCACCAGCCGCGCAAGGTCGGCATGGGCATCGCGTTCCTGCTCGGCCTGCTGATGGACGTGCACAACGCGAGCCTGCTCGGCGAGCACGCGCTCGCGTACACGCTGCTGTCGTACGGCGCGATCACGATCCATCGCCGCGTGCTGTGGATGTCGCTCGGCGTGCAAACGTTCGCGGTCATGCCGCTGCTCGTCGTCGCGCAACTGGTGCCGTTCGTGATCCGTCTGCTGACCGGCGCGGCGTTCCCGGGCTGGAGTTACCTGATCGACGGTTTTGTCGAAGCCGCACTGTGGCCGCTCGCGAGCGTGCTGCTGCTGATGCCGCAACGCCGCCCGGCCGATCCGGACGACACGCGGCCCATTTGATCCCGCTTCGGGCCCGCCGGCCGCTTTGCCGCGACACGTCGCCGTAAAGCCCGCGCCGCCGGCCCGCCCGACGCGCATTGCAGTTCCTGCCACCGGTCCCGGCCGGTTTGGGCGCACACTCTGGATGGCCGCGCGCCGGCCTTTTGCTTAAATCGCATGACCGAATTCAAGGACACTCAACAGCAGCTCACGAAATTCCGCCTGCGCGTCGCGGCGGCGGGCCTGTTCGTGTTCGTCTGCTTCGGGCTGATCGGCTTCCGCTTCCTGTTCCTGCAGGTTTGGCACTACAGCAAATACTCGCTGCAGGCCGACGAAAACCGCATTTCCGTCGCGCCGATCGTGCCGAACCGCGGCATCATCACCGACCGCAACGGTGTCGTGCTCGCGAAGAACTACTCGGCCTACACGCTCGAAATCACGCCGTCGAAGCTGAACGACTCGCTCGACAACGTGATCGACAATCTGGCCACGGTCATCTCGATCGACGCGCGCGACCGCCGCCGCTTCAAGAAGCTGCAGGAAGACTCGAAGAACTTCGAAAGCCTGCCGATCCGCACCCGCCTCACCGACGACGAAGTCGCGCGCTTCACCGCGCAGCGCTTCCGCTTCCCCGGCGTCGAAGTGCGCGCGCGGCTGTTCCGCCAGTACCCGCTCGGGCCGACCGCCGCGCACGTGATCGGCTACATCGGGCGGATTTCGCAGCGCGACCAGGACCGCATCGACGACGCGAGCGACCAGAACGACAGCGATCCCGATCACTACGATCCGCGTCTCGACGCCAACAACTACAAGGGCACCGACTACATCGGCAAGATCGGCATCGAGCAGAGCTACGAAACCGAGCTGCACGGTCAGACCGGCTTCGAGGAAGTCGAGGTGACGGCGGGCGGGCGGCCCGTGCGCACGCTGTCGCGCACCCAGGCGACGCCCGGCAACAACCTCGAGCTGTCGCTCGACATCGGTTTACAGCAGGTGGCCGAGCAGGCCTTCGCCGGCCGCCGCGGCGCGCTCGTCGCGATCGAGCCGTCCACCGGCGACGTGCTCGCGTTCGTGTCGGCGCCGAGCTTCGATCCGAACTCGTTCGTCGACGGCATCGACCAGCAGACCTGGGACGAACTCAACAACTCGCCCGACCATCCGCTCCTGAACCGGCCGCTGCACGGCACCTATCCGCCGGGCTCGACCTACAAGCCGTTCATGGCGCTCGCCGCGCTGACGCTGCACAAGCGCACGACGGGCTGGGGCTTCCAGGATCCCGGTTACTACACGTTCGGCGGCCACACGTTCCGCAACGACGTGCGTTCGGGCCAAGGCTGGGTCGACATGAACCGCGCGATCGTCGTCTCGAACGACACGTACTTCTACATGCTCGCGCATGACCTCGGCGTCAACAACATCGCGAACTTCATGAAGCCGTGGGGCTTCGGGCAGATCACCGGCATCGACATCGCGGGCGAGGCGAAGGGCATCCTGCCGTCGACCGACTGGAAGCGCCACGCGTACCGCCGCCCCGAACAGCAGAAGTGGTACGAAGGCGAGACGATCAGCCTCGGCATCGGCCAGGGCTACAACTCGTTCACGATCCTGCAGCTCGCGCATGCGACCGCCACGCTCGCCAACAACGGCGTCGTGATGAAGCCGCACCTCGTGCGCGACATCGAGAATCCGATCACGAAGGAAACGCGCCCGGTCGTGCGCGATCCGAGCGACAAGATCGCGGTCAGGCAGCAGGACATCGACTTCATCAAACGCGCGATGGAAGGCGTGGTCACCAACGGCACGGCCGCCAAGGTGTTTGCCGGCGCGCCGTACCAGGCGGCCGGCAAGACCGGTACGGCACAGGTCTACTCGCTGCAAGGCGCGAACTACAGAGGTCACGCACTCGCCGAGCGTCTGCGCGACCACGCGCTCTTCATCGCCTTCGCGCCGGTCGAGCAGCCGAAGATCGCGGTCGCGTTGATCGTCGAAAACGGCGGCTGGGGCGCGGAAGCGGCCGGCCCGATCGCGCGCAAGGTGCTCGACTACTACCTGATCGGCAGGAACAAGCCGGGGGCCGAGGAAGCCGCCGTCGCGGCAGCGGCTTCGGCGACGCTCGACGCGTCCGCGCCGCAGGTCGGCGACGCTCCGCCTTCGAAGGACAGCACGCAGCCGATCAGGATCGCGGCGGGCTTCACGGCATTGCCGGTTCCCGGCGCCTCGGAAGCCGTGGCCGCATCGGCGGCTGTCGCGGCGTCGGCAGCATCGGCGGCTTCGGCCGCGAATGGGGCATCGGCACCAGCGGCCGCTTCTGCCGCCGCGGCATCCGCTCCGGCAGCACCGGCCGGATCCGCAGCGCAGGCAGCCTCGGCGGCCAAACCGGCTTCGGCGTCCGCCGCCGCGAAAAAATCCACGGCGCGCTCATCCGGCGCGCCACGCAAACCCCGTCCGGCGAGCGAGCCGACGCCGAACGTCGCGGCGCCGTCGCGCGAGGACGCCGCTCAGGACGCGTCGCCACGCCGGCCGGCCGCCGGCGGCATCGACGAATAAGGAGAAAGGCATGCAATTCGACAAGCGCGCCTGGCTCGACCGCATCAAACGGATGTTCGTGGGCTTCGACCGTCCGCTCGCACTGATCGTGTTTCTGCTGCTGTGCGTCGGCATCGTCACGCTGTACAGCGCGACGCTCGACATGCCCGGCCGCGTGGAAGACCAGTTGCGCAACATCCTGCTGACGTTCGTGCTGATGTGGGCGCTCGCCAATGTGCCGCCCAATACGCTGATGCGCTTCGCGGTCCCGCTCTATACGTTCGGGATCGCGTTACTGGTCGCGGTTGCGATGTTCGGCCTCACGCGCAAGGGCGCGAAGCGCTGGATCAACGTCGGCGTGGTGATCCAGCCGTCGGAAATCCTGAAGATCGCGACTCCGCTGATGCTCGCCTGGTACTACCAGCGCCGCGAAGGCGTGATGCGCTGGTACGACTACCTGGTCGGCTTCGTGATTCTCATCGTGCCGGTCGGGCTGATCGCCAAGCAACCCGACCTCGGCACGGCCGTGCTCGTATTCGCGGCCGGCTTATTCGTGATTTACTTCGCGGGCCTGAGCTTCAAGCTGATCGTGCCGGTGCTGATCGCGGGCGTGATCGCGGTCGTGTCGATCGCGGCGTTCCAGGACAAGATCTGTCAGCCCGAGGTGCAGTGGCCGCTAATGCACGACTACCAGAAGCACCGCATCTGCACGCTGCTCGATCCGACCTCGGACCCGCTCGGCAAAGGTTTCCACACGATCCAGGCGGTGATCGCGATCGGCTCGGGCGGCCCGCTCGGCAAAGGCTGGCTGAAGGGCACGCAGGCGCACCTCGAGTTCATCCCCGAGAAGCACACCGACTTTATTTTCGCGGTGTTTTCCGAAGAATTCGGCCTCGCGGGCGGGATCGTGCTGCTCACGCTATACATGCTATTGATCGCGCGCGGGCTCTATATCGCGGCCAATGGCGCGACGCTATTCGGGCGATTATTGGCCGGATCATTGACGATGGCGTTCTTCACCTACGCGTTCGTCAACATCGGCATGGTGAGCGGGATTCTGCCGGTGGTCG
>Ga0154001_1000174_pt1 | contig 19118 bp, 15 predicted proteins | sample TSNJ085MetaG_FD_104699 | JGI IMG/M metagenome (GOLD analysis project Ga0154001, IMG submission 104699) | Attine ant fungus gardens microbial communities from New Jersey, USA - TSNJ085 MetaG | ecosystem: Host-associated > Fungi > Mycelium > Unclassified | place: USA: New Jersey, Wharton State...
AAGGTCAGGTGACCATAGAACATTCTGGAAAGGACATGTGACCATGGGACTCTAGGGTACAGCCACTGTAGTAATAGTATAAGTAGGGCTGCAATCCAATGAGAACTCCATCGAGTTCTTCCTGAACATCCACCTAGGGTGACCACTAAGAACATTCACTGTTCCTTGGTAACAATAGATGTTAGTGTTCCAGAATGTCCTCACAACTAATCCTAGTCTAGGGGTTCTTTTTTTCAGGTTTCCTCTATTCTCTGAACCAGAAGACTTTGTATTCTTCTATTACAATTGCTTTGGTAAGTAGATAAAAAAGGTGTAGCTGGCTCATATCTTATTTTTCTTATCTTGTAACCTCTTCCAGTACTTATTATCAATCCTCAAGACCATCCTCTTAAATTTTTCAAATAAAAAAATATTTTTCTGACTGTAGTATAACTTATCTCTAATGCAGTTGGGAATAGCATTCTTTACTATCTTTTATAAAACTTGGTTATCCCAACAGATATAGTTTTGGTACTTGGCAAACTAAATAAAGTAGTTGACAGCCTTGCTATTATGGGAAAATAAAATGGAAACAATAGCATTCTCATTATTATCTTCAGGTAAGTAAGAGCTGAAAATATTTGACAATTTCTTCTATATTGTGTTCCTACTCTTTTCTATATTTCTTCTATCTTATGTTGTCTTGGCAATGCCTGTTTAATTATATAAGGACATATGGTATTATTGGTTAGTGTTTATGTGACTATACATAGACCACCTGTTGTAGTATATATAATAGCCCATATAGATAGATCTATCTTTACTCAAATATTACACTAGCTTCTGAAATCTTTGCTTAGCTTATTGAGCAACTGTCTCTGAATGTTCCTCTTATAGAAGATAGGATATAGTAAAGAAGACTTTTTCAGCATCATCAGTAAACTTTCTCTTATACACTCTGAAGTATATCTAGCACTAAAAGATAAACACTTTTGAGTTTATCTAGACTACACTCACTGAAGGGATCTAATTCCTTAATTACTTAGTGTTTTTTATAGGAATGGGCACTAAAGTGATGAGCAATTGTCAATAGAGTTGTTTGTAGTTCTAGGTTAGTCATCTCTGCTTGAAGGCTATGTACTGATAGTACTAATATTATGACACAGTCATATAGCTAAGTCATTATTTATTTTTCTTTTTTTTTCATTTAATTAGGAAATTGGTAAACATATGAAAGAGAATAACTCAAAAGAGATGCACAGGACTTTATAAATAAAAGTAAATACAGAATGTGTATAAGTAGTATACAACAATCAAATGGGAACTCTATTGAGTTCTCTTTGTCAATTTAGACTAGGAGTATCATATACCAGAAATTCAGTATAAATTTATATTCATTTTCTTTATTATTATTTATCTTCTACTTAGTTAGGAGTAGATGTATTATATTTCAGACTGGCTTTCTCCTACTCTAGTTATAGTATATATAGGGTAAATATATAGTAGCAATCCAGTTCATAGATTAAAGTTCCTTTCTCCATATTCTTATAGCATCTTTTTTTCTACTATATATCTCTTAAACTCTTTACTCCTAAATTTACCTTTTCTTTAGATAATGTTCTACTACTCTGAAATATATGATTACATATATAACAGGAGATCAAGGTATAGTATATGAGCTGATACCAAGATTATTCCACTTTTATGTCATTATTATGTTTTCTCTAGACCAGCTGTAAAACTATAAAACTAGAGAGCAATTATCACAAATGGCCACTTACTGATTTGTGAGTTGATGATTTGATAATCAAAAGGCTCAAAAAAGTAAAGTTTAGACAGTAGCAAAAGATGTTGTTAAGTCTGAGGTTTATCCTCAGATATACAGTCCTTAAATACATGATTGTAGTGGTCTATACACTAGAACAGCCTACTACATGATCACTATCTATTGTTCTACATATAGAAGTGCTATTGTTCTTGAAATAGAGATAACCTAACCATCTTAGAGCAGTCCTTTGTTCTATTCAAGAATAGATGATAATCTATAGATAAAGATCAATATCATGTACAAACATTGAGGACCTTGTATCTCCATGGGATCTTATTGCCTTGGGTTCTATTTATAGCCAAAAGAAGCGCATTGAAGAGAGCTTCACAATAGTCATTGAAGCAAACAATTATGTTAAGCAGTTTCTGAGATATCAGTAATTTAGTGTCTGGTGACTTGGTGATTGCTGACTGATCTGCTGATAACTCAGTGAATACTGATTGCCTTGAGATGTTTTTGGTACCATTTGAAAGGTCTTCTTAAGGGCTTTTGGTGGCCATTTAGATCATTGAAATTGGTCAAGTATTCCTAGAGTTATGGTCCAAATAAAGTTTGTGACAGCAATATCTTTTATTTTATCTAGTAGTATGTTCCACTCTTCAGCTCCACTTTTTGCATCTCTTTACAGAACCCAGAGTATATATTTATAGTTTATTTATAGTTTATTCATAGTAATTCACAGTATATTCCTAGCCTTCCCATGCTACTATCCCTACCTATCTGACAAGGAGTAGGACTAAGTCATCTTGGCTATATTCTTACAGCTAGAGATTTAGGCTGACTAATCAATGGTTCTAGCATTTTACTAGGCTCTTTCTCTTGGAGTTTCTCAACCTCTTCTTCTATAGGTCCTTGGAAGGCAATATATTGATTCTTTTCATGAGAGATAGTAGTAGATTCTCTGAGTGAACTAGAGTATAGTTCATTGCATTGAATACAATACTCAAGATAAGAGTTGGGGATGGATACTCATGACATAGGAGATCAACTAGAACAGTGTTGTTATACCACCAATAAATTTTCTGTAGATTTGTAATATGGAATACACTTTATACTCCTGGATTCAATATCTAAGTTCACTCTAGAAATCTCCTACAAGCCCTTAGATATATAAAAGACCACCAAAGGTCACTTCTACCATACAGTCACCAAACTGTCATTTGCTTAATAGCACATACCTTGGAAGGCAAAACTAATGAGCTAGCATTAGGTTTCTTAGAAACAGACTATCAATATTGACACTCTAGAACTCAGAAACTCTAGAACACCTTTGGAATGCTATAGACTTTCAATCTAGAACAGACTTAGATGAATATGATACCAAAGTAACAGATCAAAAGTCTATCAATAACTTGTGATCTTATCACTGCTGAACTCAACCAAGAAGTAGATATAGTACACAATGATATTGTAAGCTGGAATACTTATATATGTTAAAGCCAGTTTCTAAATTGTATTTGGGTAGGAAGTAGTTAGTTGGGAGGTCAGAAGATGTTAATAGGAAGTGGTAGTATAGAGGTGGAGCAAGAGTATATAGTGGTAACAGACTGGTATAGTAGAATAGAAGGCAATGTTGGACATATTCACATAGTGTGGTTGTGAAGAAGAAAAGTAAAAAAGGCTAAAAGAAGTATTTTTCTTTTTTATTTATTTTTTTTTGAGTTTTATCAATTTGTAATTTTAATATAATACTCAGGGAGCCAGCAAGAAAGGGTATGCAATCTTAACACCTGCTACTATCTTAAAGGCTCTAGAATTGTCTTCTGGTACTTGTATGAGTTTTAAGTAAAGTGGTTGGATGGTTGAGGTAAATTCACTCTATACTCTTACTTTTTCTAGAGACAAGATGTAGTGGTTGCTCAGACAATCTTCTCTAAGATAGCAGGCTTAAAAAGCCTGGCTAGCTATTGACTTAGATTATATCATACCTATAAGGATTAGTGTTAGGGATGTGGATAAGGGCTTGGTTAAGTATGGTAAAGCCCAGAAGTAGTTTACTGACTATCTTGATAGTGAGCTTGTTATGGTATATAAAGGTTGATACCTTAGAAACACTATTCTAGATCAAGCTTATACTCTTTTCAAGTAATTTTACTTTACTTTATTACACTAAGTTTCTATATTTATTTTTTAATACCTTTATTCTTGATTCATCCTTACAAACTTTTTAGCATATAATTGGAACCTAGTACTACATATTTAGCTTGTACCAGGCTAATAGTCCCTTTTGTCCCCTTTAGTATATAGGAGGTTCTTTCTATAGCTTTGTTTAACTGTCAAGTATTGTTTTGAGTACAGTTGGAATTATTTGGATTAATAGAGAAGGAACTGCTATTGATGAGACCCTTGCCCAGATGATATTGTGGATATAGCAAGAGAGAAGTCTGAGTTCAGATAGACATTACTACATTATGAACAAAGCTAAGATACTAAGTGCAACTTGTTAGTTTATAAACTAAAAAAAAGATAAACTTATACAAATACTAGAAAGGCATTTACAAACAATCTGACTGAGATAAGCAGATGATGAGTAACTGCTATGAGAGTATTACAGAGGACTGTAACAATCTAGTAATATTATAGAAACTACTATCTTAAGTATTCTAAATATCTATTATATATGCAAGAAGAATATAGGAAGATGGTGCTTGGTAATTGCTTAGTCAAATTTACCTAATTGTTTCCACAGCCTCTGAAAAAATACAATAAATTCATTAAAAATTAGAAAAAATTCAGAAAAAATTGGAAAAAGAAGTAGAAAATTAGAGAAAGGAAGTATAGTGTACTATAGACTATTGGAGAAAAGGAGTGTAGTGCACTATAGATAATACTACAGGAATTTATTGGAGAAAGAAAGTATAGTAAACTAGAAACTGTTAGAGAAAAATAGTATAACAGACTGTAGACAATACTACTGGATACTATTGGAGGAAAAAAGTATAGTAAACTATAAACTATTGGAGGAGGGAAGTATAATATACTGCAGACAACTTACTTACTGTATATATTGTAGACAAACTGTTGGAAGAAGAGTATATAGTGCACACTCTTCCCTGTACATATATAATACTACTAACTATTATGCAAACTATTGAAAAAAGAAAGCACAGTGATCTGACAGACAATATTGTACACTATTACATAGACTGTTGGAGACAGGTTGCTATGCTCTTTGTATAGCAACTTAGCCTGAAATAACTTAATCACATTCCTAGTCTGAGTTGACAAGAAGAACTCAATAGAGTTCCCATTTAATTCTATATACTACTTATACAACTATTATATGATCTGTGTACTACTTTCCCATACTTATCATGTGATGTGATATGTAACATTTTCCTGCACTCTTTCCTTGTATAGTAAGTCTAAATAAGAAAAGAAAAAAAAAGAAAGTAAAATAAAATAATAACTTAGCTATTTTGCCAAGTCATAACACCACCCCTCTCTCAAGATTCCTTGTTCTGAGGATTTTTACAACTCATAGTAGGAGTCACAGATATTCCCTATTTTATTATTCTCTTCATTTCACTCTCTAAGTCCAGATTCTTCTTAACCAATTTCTTCTTCTTTCTTAGTTGTTTCTATCATTCTTTGTTCTCTAATTGGTTCTCCTTTCCACTACCTCCAATTTCTTTTTAACCTTGCCTAGTATTCTTCATCATATTTTTTATTTGTCTATCCATATAACTTTCTTGCTGTAAATTTTTCTAGTAATTCTCTTCTCCTAAACTATTACAGTTACACTATGGACTAGTAGTTACATATTGTATGGTTTACCATTATACCAAAAGGGCAAAATTAGCAAGGCTATTTGCTAATGAGGGTCTAGCTATTTATGTAGTTCTTTGAACAGGTATCTTGTTATACCTTTATGTCACTATTTAGTAGTTACTTTTTTGTAATATAAATGTTCCTTTTTCTCTTTTTTATCTCTGAATATCCTCCATATCTTGTTGATATTCTCTTTCAAACTCTTCAACCACTTCTTTTGCATTTTCTAGGTTTTCTATCCCTTTTCAAGTATTTGACTCTGCTGTGAATTCTTTTTACTATACTAAATACTTGTCTTTTCCTCTAATCTGCTGCTTATTTAGTATCCTCTCAATCTCTTATTTTTCTTTTTCTTCAATTATAACTGGAGCTAGTTGCTTTTTCTTTTGCCCTTCCACCTATTCTATGTATTTATATATTCTATTAATATTTACTACTGGGTATATCTTTACTACACCAGGTAACTCCAATTCAACTGCATTTGTCAATACAATCTTCTTTATTTTATAGGGGCCTATAAACCTCTCTATTAACTTCTCTGTTCTTCTTTCAACCATTTGGTATTTCAAGTCCTTAGTGCTGAGCATTACTAAGTCTCCTACTTTATATTTATTGACTTCTCTTCTTTTTCTATCTGTATACTTCTTTATTTCCTTTTGTGCTTTTTTTAGTGCTACTTTTGCTTCTTTCTGTACCTCCTTTATTTTAATTACAAACTTCTCTATTCTTTTGTATTTCTCTTTTCTCCTTACTTCAAATTCTATTCTAGAATCTTGCTCATAGTTTGTTTTAAAGAGCAATGTCTTAGTACTTGAATATATCTTATTGTTGTAGACAAACTTAGCTATTTCTAACCAATCTGGCCACTGCTCTTGTCTATGGTCTATGAACATTCTCAAATACTACTCAAGTTCTTGGTTGACTATTTCTGTTTGTCTATCTGTCTAAGAGTGAAATACTGTTGATATCTTGCTCTCAATCTCCAATATTTTATTCAACTCCCTCATTAATTTTACTATAAATTGGAGTCCTCTATCTGAAATGATATCTTTGAATAATCTATGTAGTTTCTACATATTGTTTCTAAATAGCCTAGCTAGCTCTTCTACCAATGTTTTTTCCATAGTAGGAATAAAATAGACTATCTTTGTTAACCTGTCCACTACTACTAAGATTGAGTCATACCCCTGTGCCAATAGTAGCTTTGTAATGAAGTTTGCTGATATATGACTTTAGAACTTTTTTGGTATTGAATTGGACATTAATTTGCCTATTGGTTGTTCTGTATAGTTTTTATTCCTTTGGTAGAAATCATACTCCTCTATATATTGTTTCATCTCCTTTGTTACTTCTAACCACCAAAAGTTTCTTGTGACAAATTCTACTGTTTTCCATTGCCTCCATATTCTCCTACTAGTATATTGTGATACAATCTAATAATCTCTACTCTTAATTTTTCATTCTTAGGTACATATATCTTTCTCTTTTTGTATATTATGCTATTGATTTCTTTCTATTTTCCATTTCTTAGCATCTTTACTCCTATCTGCTTTATCTCTTCTACTATTTTAACCATTTCATTATCTTTTACCCTTAAATGCCTTACTTTCTCTAGTAAGTCCATTCTCTCTATGATTACCTCTATTTCTTCTGTCTTCTTTACTTCTAACTATTCTGGCTTAACCAGTGTTTCATCCTCATTATTTCTTTCCACTCCAACTTTCTAGTCTGGTCTCTTGCTCAAGCTATCTGTCTTTTCCATCTTATTTCCCAGAATATATTTGAGTGTAAAGTTAAATCTAGACAAGTATAGAGTCTATTTTGCTTGTTTCCTATTTAACTTTTGTACCTTTATAAAATACTCAAGATTCTTATAGTTTGTTCAAATCTTGAATTTTGTGGTTGCTCCTTCCAGGAAATGTCTTTATACTTCCAAGCATCTAACTACTGCCAACATTTTCTTGTTATATATCTTGTAGTTTCTTGTTATGTATCTTGTAGTTTCTTTCTGTATTACTTAGAGATTTTAAAATGAAGGCAACTGGTCTTCATATCCTATCAGAGCACTTTACTGATAACACTCCTCTGGTAGTGTGATTTAAAGCATCTGCTTCTACTCTGAACTCCTTGTCTAAGTCTAGAGCTGTTAGTACTAGTTTGGTCATAAAGATCCTTTTAAGTTCATCAAATACTTACTGTTACTCTCTTCTCTATTACTACTTTATATCCTTTCTAGTTAGTATGTTTATTGGTCTTGCTACTTGAGCAAAATCTTTAATAAACCTTTTATAGTAGTTTGCAAGGCCCAAAAATTTTCTAATATCTTTTACATTCTTTGGCTCTGGTCAACTTAGCACTCTATCTACCTTTTTCTTCTCCATTTCTATTTTATTGGGTCCTATAACAACTCCTAGAAATACAATCTTCCTTACTTTCCATACACACTTCTCTGGTTTGACATATAAGTTATTCTCTTCTAGCCTTTTCAATATCCCTTCTACTATTTTATTGTGTTCTTTCTTTATCTCTATCTCTACCAACACATTATCCATAAAGATTGCTACTTTCCTTTCATTGATTATATCTCTCAGAATTTCATTTATTATTGCCTGGAATATAGCTAGTAAATTTGTCATCCTAAAGAACATAACCATTGGTTCAAAGGACTCCACATATATTATGAACACTCTCTTCCACTCATCTCTCTCTTTTATTCTCATGTTGTTAAAACCCTACTGTAAGTCCATTTTAGTAAATACTCTTTTACTCCCTATGTTATTTATGAAGTCCATAATCAATAGCAATAGGTAGTTGTTCTTTACTGTTTGATCATTTAGACTATGGTAGTCTATCACTATCCTCTTACTCCTATTTTTCTTGCCTATGAAGAATACTAGTGACATCTAAGAGGATTTTGATGGTCTAATATACCCCTTTCTTAGTTGGTCATTTATGAAGTTCTAAACTTCTTCTCTTTTATCTTTGAATAAAGAATAAATTCTTTCCTTTTGTGGTTTAAATATCTTCTTGAGATCTATAGTGTAATTCCAAATTTTTCTCATTGACATTCTTTCTGATTCTACTTTTCCAAACACTTTAGGAATTTTCTTGGGACTATTTTCTCAATTTTTCTATAGTCTACTTCAACTTTTTTCTTTCTTCTCCAATCTTTCTTATCATCTATTGTCTATCTTACTATTCTCTCTTTTTCTAACATCACTACTCTTTTTTCTTTCTTCACTTTCTGCTCTTTTTCCAATTTCATATTTCTTTTATATAATGGTAGGCATCTAGTCATCTTAACTTCTCCTGTTTCTCAATTGATTTCCAGGTTGTGTGTTTGCAACCATAGCATCTCCAATATAATGTTTATTCTCCCAAATTATACACATCCATTCTCATCCTTTTCATATGGCTTTTGTAATACACATTCACTTCTACTTGATATGTAATAGTCCTTCTACTGTTGTTCATTCCATTTACATTTCTGACTATTACTGGTCTTTTTAGTTTTTGTAGCCTGAATCTATGTTTTGTTGCCATCTTTTTGTTCATGAATATCCCTGTTGTACCACTATCCAAGAGTGCTTTTACTGTTATGCCTTCATGTGTATCTATCTTTTCTACTTCTATATTTAACCATACTTCTTTTAGCATTTTGAATATTCTTCTGATATCTCTTTGCTTGTTCTTCTCTTTTACTGAACTCCTGTCTATGTACTACTTTACTGTGTTTCTCCTTGTTTAGGGTATACTACTACTCTCCAATCCTACCATGGCTGTTTCTTTTCTGTCTCATATTCTGGGCACAGAATTCTCTCTCCATCCTCTTTTGACATCTCTACTACTATATCTCTTTGTCTACATTGAGTATACTTTACTTTAATTGCTCTTTTTTCTTTTGCTGAATTTTCTCTCTACTTCTATGCTTCAAGACATCAGCTACACCAAATATTCTTTAGCTGTTCTCCAGAGACAAAACTCTATCTCTAGTTCTCTTGCATTTTGGTGCCTTTGTACTTGTACCCTCTATACTCTATAAATATTACCACTTTCCATTTTGTCTTCCATCCTTGCTCTTTTAGAGCTGTACCTCCTGGGGGTATACCTCTCTCACCACAATACTTCTGTACCTTTTTCTATAAAAAGCATACCAGTCTTTTCTTTTGCTACATCTTTTACAGACTAACTACATATGCTACTTCCTCACTTCTTCTCTTTTTCTTCTCAATTTTAATATTTGGACACTTTCACTTGTAATGTTCTACTTTCCAATATCTAAAACACTATATCCCTTTCTCTACTGTTTCTTGTTTTCTCACTTTCACTTTTTCTTTTATTCTATACTGCATTACTCTATTTGCTATTATCTCAAATTTATTCTGGGAAATTGGTTTTCTCTTTGTTTCCTTTTTCTTATTCCTGTAGTTATGGACCAGATGCCCAAACTTTCTACACTCCCAACATATTCTTTCTTCTCTTCCTTCTATCATTGCCCTTAGTTTAAAAAGGGTATGTTATTGATTGAGCATGCTGTTTATAAGAAAGTTGTATTGTTCTAGAGATATTATGATATATCTCTAAAAGAGTCAAATGAAAGTCTGATCTCACTGATTACACTATATCTATAAGAGGACTGCACCAAAGTCCATTCCAGATGTGCTAGTGGTAGTATACTAGAGCAACCCTACAACTAATTAAATTCTGATTACTTCATATTTAATTAGTTTTCCACTCCTATATTCCTGTCCCTGATGGCTGAGATGTTCCATAGTCAAGAGAACTTGTATATATAGTATAAATTACCCTTTAGAAGCCTTATCCTATTTTTTAAGGTTTCTCCTGGAGGTGAGTTGTAATACATTCTGGAGTTTATTTATATACTAAGGTTTCTTCTGGAGTCATTCTACTCTAGGTGTCCTTATAACATCTACTGGAGTGCAAGATCTTCATTCAGCCAGAGTTCTACTACTCTACTTGCTACTGCTCTAGTAATATAGTTATACTATCACCCCAAGGAGAGAATCTCTAACCTAAACACCTTTTTAAGGATGTGGTATTTGTTATGAGAGCCCCAAAAAGGAAACAGTTTCCCATGCATTCAAACACTTCATCCAAAATCTCAAGTTGGACAAAGGGATTAAGGAATAAATAGTATGGAAGCTTAGGTAATCAAATCATGTGACAAGATCAGGTGACCATAGAATATTCTGGAAGATCATATGACCATGGACTAGCAGTAGTACAGCTACTGTAAAATAGTATAAGTAGTAGTCTAATCCAATGAAAAACTCCATCGAGTTCTTCTTAAACATCCACCTAGGGTGATCACTAAGAGCATTCACTGCCTACTGATAACAGTATTACTCCTCTGCATATACAGCCCATAATGGGACTTCAGCACAAGGCTTATAGAGCAAAAAGAGTACAAGTAAACTACTAAGTACTACTCAATTGTAAGATCAGGTCTCAGACACAATACCTGAGCTTGGTACTGTGCTTCCACCAATAGTCCTTAACTGACTATCAAGTCCCCTTAAGCCAAGGGCCTGGCTATATATAGAGATGACTAGTGATTGTAATGACTACTGGTCAAGAGTCAAAAAGATTATGAGAGTTTAAGATGAGCAAGGTCCAAGACAGATGGTACTCTAGATATGGTATTGAGTTCTAGTGTAGTGACTTAGCCTGAGATGGCTTAATCACACTCCAAGTCCAAGTTGACAAGGAGAACTCAATAGAGTTTCCATTTGATTCTGTACACTACTTATATAACTTCAGTGGTTACAGAATGTCCTAGCAGTCAGGGGTCTAAGAAGCTAACTAAACTAATTAAATATCACATAGTAATATTTAATTAATGCAGGGTTGCTCTGGTGGGCTGAGTTAGTGAAATTGAAATCCCCTTATATTATCCTCAGCTCATGTGCTGTGCCTTGATCCCCTGTTACTATTATGGTTGCATATTTTGGAGTAGTAGAATGTTATCCAAAAATGAGGGAAATTCAGGAGTAAATGGAGAAATTGATATGGAAGTGATATGGACCCAAGCTCACATTCTGAATGACTGCAGTTGGTTCATCAAGTAACATCACTCAACATGAGGTGCTATCATGGAGTTATTAAGTACTACTCCTTGATTCCTGCTTTCTCTTTTCTCCTTCTCTCACTTCTCTTTTGTCTGGATCAGTTGTGAGTGATCTGGGTTTTTCTCGTTAGGTTTCTCTTGGTAGTTGGGTGTTATTGTAGGGTATTGGGTACTTTACTGCGGACTGTGATTGAGCACTGTGTTACAAATTCATGATTTTTTTTCAAAAAAGTAGTTGCCTCGCTACCATAATCAATAAGTGAAAATAAGAATAAATACCACCTTTTTGAAAATTAATTCATAGCAATCAGAAAATAGAGTTTTCCTTGATGTTTCGTATCCGCTACTATGTGCACAGTCAACAGATTCCATGCAGGTGCTTTCATAGGTTCGGACCATACAGACAGTCAGCATCTGCTGCACTCAAACCATCGCCACCAGACAATTTTCTACCTCCTTTGGCTAGTTCTCGCGACTACAGTATGGACAACAATTGGTTCGAGTCCGAGGATCCCGACATGGCTGAAAATTTGGATACACCAGTCATGACATCTCGTTTTGACTGGAGAAAATTTAAATCGTCACGCATCTCAGTCCCTTTTTCTACACCAACAAGAAGGAAGAGATATCCTCTCCGAAAAATTCCTAATTTCCCTCTTACTGAAGAAGGTGATCCGTACTATGACAATATACAGACATATTCCGAGCAGTGCGTTAATCTATTCTGAATTTTTTTGTAGGCTAATCATCTTCACTAGTTTCATACCCTCGATTGACAGTGAAGAAAAAGCAGGCGATAAAGAAATCATTGCGCGTCTGGAGTCATGGCCCCTCGAAAAATTAAAGCTGGAAGGGTATTGCCTCACAGACGTTGTTGCACTCTGGACCAAGGTTATCTCTTTTGGCAGGCCGGTCGCTGTCTTTCAGCTCGGACCCGGAATATGCTTGCCCGAGAATCTACAGTTCGGGTAGGCGCTCGTTGTCGCATTCTTACGATCGTCGCTCAAGTTGTTTGGAAGGAATGGCTTTCAAGTTATGTTATCTAGGGAACGTCCCTTGAAGAAAAGCAAAAATGGGCTGGCACAAACATACACGGGTTCGATTCTCAAGCTCACCAGGACCGATATCAGAATTGCTTTGCCCTCTCTTATTGAGGACTTGGAGTCAGGGTCCTGGCGGCTTGACTATGCTATGACCAACATCATATTTGAACGGATGCGAAAAGCTATCGCTTCCTTCCATTGTGATTTGGATTCTCTCGAGCAGCAACCTCAACTGGGAGGAGTGGAAAATATTCTTTTCGGAACAGGTCTCAAGGATGTCTTACTACGATCCGCTCATCTATTAGGGACAGCCGAAGGGGTTCACGCGTTACAGGCCCCGGATGATATCTCCTATCCTAAGGATGTTCTGTCGCATGACATTCGAGAATTTTCTCAGGAAGAGTTCAGGGGTTTATTCAAGGATGATATGCGTATCTACAGTTGGGCGGAAAGATACTCGCTTGACGACCCCTTGGTAATGGAAGGTGATCCTGATCTCAGTCACCTAAACCAATCTCAAATCAAAGCAATGGCAACTATGGTTGGAAAACGTATAAGTCTCGTGCAGGGGGTGAATCCTTACCCATCGTTTATCCTTTTGCGATATGCTTAACTTTGTGATGTTAGCCACCTGGAACTGGGAAAACCAAGACTATCGTTGAAACGATCAAGCTTTTGAGGGTCAATTTCTCAATGGAAGTCCTTATATGGTTTGGGCTGATTTACAAATAAATAGACATACTTTGAAGTGCCTTGTCAAATCCTGGTCTGCACCTTTACCAATGTTGCTGTCGATAATCTTCTTGAAGCATTCGTCAAAGCGGGTTTGAAACCTCTCCGGGTCGGTTCCAATGCTTTCCAACAGGATATCCTCAAGGAATTTTCGTTGGAAGTGCAGTTATCAGAACATCCCCTTCAACCACCCTATCGAGAAACTCTGGAGGCTCTCAAAGAAATGGAGAACCAAGTCGAGGAACTGATCTCTAAAATTGAAGAGGCGGCCAAAGTTGCTAACACGGTCAACCTTAAACGGCGATTGCAAAGAATGTGTGGGGCGTTGATAGTAAAGCAACGACAGCTGTTGCGGCTCAAGTCCAAACTTTACGGTCTAGAACAAGAAATGCTGCACGATGTTGTCAAATCTGCCGATGTTGTGAGTGTTTTCCCCGATCTTGATCAAATTCTGGGTGGTTTGGGCTCGCACCAGTCTGATGGACGGCTTTTTGGATACGGGTGCTTATTGATCCCTGCTTCACAGGTTTGCACGACCTGTATTAAGTCTGCAAGTTCCGCATTGAACGTTTGCGATTTTCCCATCTTATTCATTGACGAAGCATCGATGTCCACGGAGCCTGCAACGTTAATTCCGATTATGAAAGGGGTGAGTAGGTTTAATACGTTCCGGGCGGCAGGTTAGCTGATGTAAATCGTCATGATCCACTATCCTTGCTTCGAATAAATTATGCTGCTGCGATGCGTACGGTGATTAATCGGGCGCATCATACCGTTTTGTTGGTTGCCTGGGGAGACAGTCTCGGCATCTAGCACTAATCGGGGATCACAAGCAATTGCCTCCCGTCATCATCAGCAAAAAAGCGAAGGAAAAGGGTTTTGGAGTCAGTCTTTTCGAGAGATTGACAGAAGAAGGCAGTGAGTTGTCTTTTGTACTTCATTTTTTACGTTTTGTCGGAAGACTGATGTCCATTTATTCTTTATCTAATTAAGTCGTTCCTTCCATCATGTTGGATATCCAATATCGGATGCATCCATCGATATCCCACTTCCCTTCGTCTGAGTTTTACAATAGTTCGATTCAAGATGGAACCAAGGACAAGAACGGGAATGTGGTGCGGGGCCTGGAGCCGCCGTTGTCTTCGACACATCGTTTACGAAAGTTGGCGGACATGAGTGGAGAAGGGTCAACGCGATCTCGTCCATCTGTGATCTTCTTAGATCATCGTGGACCTGAATCAAAGCAGGGGACAAGTCAAGTGAATATTCCCGAAGCGCAGATCGTGGTCAGCTTGGTGGAAGATTTACTGCTTCAGAATCCGGTGAGTCTCTGAAAGGAAGTTCTTTGCTTCCCCTTCAACGAACGAATGAGTAGAGCTGAGATGCGTTCACCTGGATTGTCTTGGCCATAGCAACTCCGAGGGCAGGATATAGGCATCATTGCGCCCTACGTAGCGCAAATCCGTTGCCTGACCGGGATATTGAACATGAATAATTTGATCTATAAAAAAAGATTTAATCAAGTCCTCGGGAGTTCACGATATCTAGAAATGCAAGACGTGGAAGTGAAGACTGTAGATGGATTTGAAGGAAGAGAGAAGGAAGTAATTATCTTCTCAACTGTAAGAAACAACAAGGGTGGGGAAATTGGTTTTTTGGCGGATCGAAGAAGATTGAATGTGGGATTGACGAGGGCGAAGCGAGGATTATTTGTTGTAGGGAGTATCGAAACGCTTGGTGCGCGCGGACCAGGCATTGTCCAGAGGATTACGGCATCGTCAATTATCAGTACCGCACTGGGAAAAGGAGCGGATTCCTGGAAACGGTATGCAGAGTGGCTGGCCAAAGAAGGGTTGGTGTTGGAGTTGGTGGGGGATAACTTGACCCAAACATTGTATGGGAATCAGAATCAGAAACCCAAGGTTTAGTATGCAGCGCCAAAGCTGGGTTGATGATACTGTATGACCTGTTGCAGGGGGACGCAGAGGAAACGGCATGGGCATCTATCAGTGATACCGTGGATACACACGACGCGCCCAAGGCTTGTTGACAGGATGCTTGTGGGTGACGTGGGCGCGCAGATCGGATGATGAATCTCATTGGGTGTTTTCGACCAACTGCTAGTTGTGTTTATCTATGCTACTAGTCAGACATCTTGTCGTTCGGTTGGATAGTTCGGGTCATGATTTGGCACCGCGTATTATTATCATGCTAATGATCAGTCTTGGTTTGAGTTTCACTGTTTTGTTAGGAGTTATTTTTAAGCTGCCGAAGTGAATGATCTGATAGGAAGCTCCAAAAGGAGCCTAAAAGGGAATGCTTCGCAGAGTGAAGCGGTTGGCACCGATACTAGCTGGTGCTGGTGGACGAGAGTCGTCTGACGCGTGAAACGACAGGGTGGTGTTGGATGACGAGGTCGGAGCTTGGTGACCGGAGAGTCGGTCCAAGTGTCGATGGAATGGAAATGTACACATGAATTTTTTGCGCGGAACGAATATTGGCTGATTTTTGATCTGAGATCAGACTCACAGTAGAATGAAATGAAATGTAGTGACAGCTGCGCGGTACCTAATTACAGCAAAAACAAGCATCACGACACGTCTGCTGGCCGCGATGTGCACTCTCGGTTGCTGCGAAGAAGTGGAAACCAGCAGCGCTTCGTGAAGAGATCCCGGGGCAGCATCTACGTTTATGTAGACAAGTTTCAAACCCACGTGGAAATGGCGACCGAAAAGGGAGCCACGCGAGGAATACTTTGGTACTGGGCATAGACATTTAGCCCTTGTCTTGTCGTTTCATAAATCAGCTCGGCCTTTGTCTGTTTCTTTACCTCCTCCCATGGTCTCCCTTCGGAGTTATCTTCACAAGTCGCCTGTTCTACTCCCCAGCGCCCCTTCGTCTTTTCTGAACCATACCGATGATGAAGGAGCTGCTGGTCCTTTCGCTCCCAGGCCTCAGCCACCATCCAAGATTGCTGACCATCGGTCAGTCTCGGCGCAGTCTGGTGGACTTGTACAGACTTTTTTGGCCACACGCTCGCGCGTCGTTCGGGTCTGTTGTTCGCTTTTTCTGATTAAGTAGTGAGAACTCACAGCCATGCGCAGCTACATAATTTATCTCTTTTACCGGAACGGGACTTAGCCGTGTTTCTCCCCCATTCGGATTCGGTTCGTGTGTTCTGATATGATGTCGTGGAGGCACACAATTTCATTTATCCGTCACACAGAGTCATATTCCCATCCCCACAAGCCTCTGGACTATAAGAGAGGAGTTTGTAGGCACTGAGCGTCCTGCAGTCTGGGCAGTATTTGCCACCCACGAGGAGGTGCGCTTTCTACAAATCTTTTTTTCCTCGGAGAACGCGTTCTGATTCCGTCACGTGCTGCGTGACTGGGTCACACGCGGTTTTATAACTCTTTGTATTTGCGCTGCATCCGACCCTGTTTTCGGGAGCTCATAAATATATGTTCTCACATCACAGGCCTGTGTCGTCCTTTCCCTTCCTGGTCTTCCTTTCTCTGTCGCCCCAGCTCTTGAATCTGATCTCGAGCCGTTCTTTAAACTCAGACGCTGTGTCGTGTGGCCTTCCGTAAGTCATATCATGTATTTTTTACGTATTTACCGACTCACAACAACTTACATACCTGTCTATCTCCCTTCTCCAGCTTTCTTCTTCCCCAGCTTCCCGTTCTCCCATCGTCCTCCCTCGTCCAACCCCTATGCTCAAAGTATCCACCTCCCACCCCAATCTTCTCTCTACGTCCCCCGCCATAGTCATTGAGGAGCCCCGTGGGGGGTCCGCAGAGTACTACACTCTCTCCACCAATCCACCCAATCCAAGGACATCCTTTAGACCTGGAGACTGGATGTGAGTAGTCATCCCTTCCTAATCAATTCTGCGCCACTGTTGCCCCTAGTCCTCTTCGTCATCAAACACCTTCCGCTCGATCACCGATTCATTTTACTCCTCCATAGTTGGGTCTGATCGAGCGACTAGACATGCCCATTTCCACCCTTCTTTCCTTTTCCACACTTGTTGCTGACTCGATCTGTCTCCAGATGTCATACACCAAGTTGTACTGCACATAACTTTGGGTGAGTATGCCAAATGTCTGATCTATTTATATATAATATCTTGTGTTTCAATTCTGTGTCTCTCCTCTGACGCCATGCTGATTGACCATTTCCCCTGTGCTACCCTTTACAGTCGGAATACTTCCTGTATTGGCTGTGGACACCCCAAGTCAGCTCCAATATCTGGATCTCAGCAGATCAACCAACCCCACCAAATCTATTCTTCTTCAAACAACGCCATGTCCCGTGCAAGTGCCTCTCCTCGGTTTTCTAATCTTCCCAACCGCACTTTTTCCGTCCGCACAGGCCTGTCCATGAACCAGCCAGCTTACCCCACAACGGTATCGCAGTCTCAATCGTCCCGTATGGGCTATCAGCATGAGGTTTCCGGCCCTCTTAAGTCCGCCCATCCGCTTCTTACGCCCTCTGGACGAGCATTCGCTATTGGTGGCAAAGTACAGAATGTTTCCACTGACCCCTTGTCGCCTTGTGTCATGTATTGGCCCGACAATGAGCCATTTCCTGAACAAGGACAAATCCGACCTGGCAGTCTCGTCGGTATACCGGTATGTCTGGTATCCCATGGTAAACGTCTGATACTGACTGTGCGCGTACCCAGCAACCGCCCATCCTCAACACGGGAAATAAGGGGCCAATCACTCATGTGAGTCTTCATCGTGTCCAGCTTGTCGGATTCTTACATGAGTTGTTAGCAACCGGGCGATTGGGTCTGTACCTCGTGCAATTATCTCAACTGGCGAAGGAGGAAGGTTTGTCAGACATGTTTTCCTTGTACGTTTGTCTTCTCAACCTCATGCTTTATCTCTGGCTCTGACACGCCTCGCAGATGCTGAAGGCAATGGAGATTCTATTTCCGCTGCCGTCCAGACCGAGAGAATCGCACTACTCACATCAGTTCTTGCCCGGACAGAGCTGTCTGAGAATTCACCGGGAGCCAATTCGATGCCACAATGCCAACAACGGCAGCAGTCCCTTTCAAAGGCAGTATCCGCTACTCCGCCTCTCGCCCGCAGGATTTTACCTGGCAGTCAAGAATCCTCTTTGCATCCGCAGGCCAACAATAGATTAGCGTCTTCAAGACAGTCCCGCCTCGTACACAAGTCGCAGTCACACTATCAACTCGCCACTCAATATAACAGTCAATTATATGATAGTCATTTGCAATCTCCAGATAATGCGTCAATTCCGATTTATCAGACGTCTGGTCATCGTGGAGCGTCACCTCTCTATTCGACTGCTCCCAACAAGTATCACGGCCAGGGGTCAAATGGTAGTTTCTATCAGCAATGCCACGCTCCTTCCCCTGGATCATCTCACCGTTCTTCACCGTTCGAAATTCAGACTTCGACGTCACTATTACCCTCGTTCCTTCAGAATATAATTCAGAGTCCCTCTTTATCTCCGACGTCCACAACTACTACAACAACTTCCTCGTCGGATCGTCTTTTCGAAGACGAAAATTATGAGGATGTGATGAATTCACGGCATACCTTCCCTCGCGTTCGAAATACAAGCGAGTCTGGGTCCCTTGGGGGCTCTTCTGACGGGGGCTCCTCAATAATTAATTTGTCGAGTATCTGGA
>Ga0154001_1000177_pt1 | contig 18998 bp, 27 predicted proteins | sample TSNJ085MetaG_FD_104699 | JGI IMG/M metagenome (GOLD analysis project Ga0154001, IMG submission 104699) | Attine ant fungus gardens microbial communities from New Jersey, USA - TSNJ085 MetaG | ecosystem: Host-associated > Fungi > Mycelium > Unclassified | place: USA: New Jersey, Wharton State...
CTTCCGGTCCGCTCGGTCACGTTCCCGAAATGCCCGGTCACGTTGCCGAAATCGCCGGTCACGATCCCGAAAAGGCCGGTCACGATCCCGAAAAGGCCGGTCACGTTCGTCCGAAATACGCAGTTCAGCGCCCTGCCGGTGGCTGGCAACACCTATGCGCCCGCAAACAGAAATGCAATTGATTGCACAGCAATCTGTGATTGCACGGGCGCGCGGGGAGTGGTGTTGATGTTCATGCCTGAGCGAGGTCCACGGTCTGACCTGATGAACTGATTTAACTGATGGTGCGTCATGCCCTTGCCATGTGATCGGCCTTTGCCTGGCTGGCAGTGTTCGGGGGCGGTGCTGAATTCATACCGGCGCATCCGGTCTGCCCATTGAAGTACACCAAGACGCTGCGGCTCTGCCGTTGATAGGCGTATGGCCTTAACAGCGGGCGCTGGTGCCTCTGGCGGGTCTGCGGTGATAGTAGGTGCTGGCTCTGCGGCTGGCGGTTGTTCTGCTGCTGCCCGCAATTTCATCTGCCGGTCAATGCGGACCACCGCGTTATAACTGAGGTCTGTACGGCGCGCTACTTCCGGCCTGGGCACGCCCTCCACCAGCATGCGCTCTGCCTCGTCCACCAGTGCCAGCGGGTATTGCCAGTACAGCAGTCCTTTCTTCGGGCCGTCGAGTAGTGGACGCAGGACCAGCCCCACCGTTGAGTTTCCCTTGGTGAGTGTCGGTATGTCCGGTTGCTGCTGCGTCTGCGTCTGCGTCTGCGCCTTGGTCGGTGGATCGGCTGGTGGTGGGAGACTGATATTGCTCGGAAAGAATTCAACCGGCCTACCCTCAAAACGAATGGCGTCGAACCGCTCACGCTCCAATAGCAGATTTAAGCGTTCCATGATCGCTCACGCTGTGCGTGCTGCTGTGAGGGCTGTACGTACCGCCTGTTCGTCTACGCGCTGGCCGTTGAGGACGTACGTATAGCCAGACCCACCAAGGGCTGTGCGGCTCCACTGCACGTGCACACACAGGCCATGTTCGCCCTGCCCCGTTGCTGCCCGAACGAACTGTGCGTGACCTCCGCTGTGCGCGCGTGCCTGCCTGTGCAACACGTTCATCGTTTGATCTACCGATAGTAACGTCATGTTCGCTCCTGCGCGGGTTCGTCCTGAAGCTGTTCAAGTAGATACGGGATGTGGCCAGGCGGGCACTGATAGCCGTCCACGAACCAGGTGAATAGTCCGCTCCGGTGATTGAACTCACACAGAATCGCGGTGTTGCTTTCGCCCAGCACCACCAGACACCGGCCCGCGCGTCTTGCTACCGCACATAGGCTCTGGACTGATTCACGTCTTGCCATAGCCCCTCCTACCTTCTGTGACTACTGCGCATGCGACGCCCGCGCGAGTCCTGTGTGAGAGGTGGCACGCTGTCGGCCTTACTGTCTGCGCTGGTTTCCGCTGGCAAGACATTGCCCGAAGCCATTGGAGCGCTATCGGCGGGTGCGGGTGTGCGTTGGCGTTGGTGCGGCGGTTGTTCATCGGGGTTCATGGTTGCTCTCCCTTGGTCGGCTTGCTATTCCCAACGTATCCATTAGGGTGCTGGCCCGTGACCTTCTCAGACTTCGGCGTGGCCGGTGTTTCCCGGTACTGATGACTGGCCGTGCCCCGGTAGTGGTGGCCCGAATCACTGCCCGCATTGGTAGCGGGGTTCCTGCCGCTGCTTTGGTCTGCCATGATTTGCTCCTTAAGGTGTGTGCGTAATGCTGATGCTGCTGCTACTGCGTTGGACGGCATACAGGCCGTGTGTGTACGCGGCGTTCGGATTGCACGGCGGATAACCGTTGCTGGCGGTCACCGTGGCAATGAGGGTGCCGGGATTGCCAAGACTGCCAGCGGCGCTATCGTAAAAGCTGATATCAATCGGCGCACTGCCGGTAAAAGACCCGCTGAACAGCGGACCACCGCCAACAGCAGGAATTGCGTTACCGGGATTGCTCGCCACCGGCATGGGAATGCTCACGCTGGTTAGCGTGCCCGCGCCCTCGGCAATCTGCACGCCCTGAGGCGGGCTTGATACGCTGGTGACCGTGGTTTGGCTCATTTCACAGTACTCCTAAAAAATTGGTCAACACAAAAGAGGCTGCGCCCCTTCTAGAGCTATCAAAATCCCATAAAACGCGGCATCGGCCAAATCGTCGGCGCGTTTGTACGCCAGCTTGTCGCCCAGGCTGAACGATGTAATCTGTGAAACGAGATGGTTACGGCTAATGGCCTTGTACTCACATGTCTTGTCGAACGCCTGTTGACTCAGCTTTACGCGGCCTTGAAACACCGGGCCACTCGCAAGCGATGCCCTGCCGCTCTTACCAATCTGCGTGAGGTCGCCCGGTATCGCCACGGTCGGCCAGCCTACCCGCTCGCCGTGTTGCAGCAACATTTGACCGGATTGTTTGTCTTCGATATAACAGCCAATCGAGCCGTACCGTGCACGGCATTGCTTACTCAATTCTTCGAGGCGGTTAAAGATGCTCGGCAACCACTTCGTTTGCAAATCGGCTGTGACCTGTTCGATGGACCAATCCAATAGCACCAGTGGGTGCCCCACAAATTTACTGATCGCCCAATAGCAGACTGCCGTTCCATCGTTTTCCGTACCGTCTTTTACAGCCGTGTCAATCGTGCAAAAAACCGCGTCGCAAATCCCCGGAAACGGCACGCCCTGCCCATTAACCAACAAGGATTCAAGTTTGATCAACGATGCACCGCTCCAGCTAACAAACAGCGCTTCATATTCCTGCTGATAAACCAGCGGCGGATACTGGGTCTTAAGCGCCGCTACTGCCTCGGCATTGAGTAGCGGGTTAGATGACGTTGGTTTATGAAACTCCGTCCAGATTGTCGGCCATTTCGAACTGGGTTCCTTGATCATGCAACAGCGGTAGAAAAAACTTTCTTCGTCCGCGCCCAGCGGCGTACCGGCAATGATCGCGTCGCCGTTGCGGTCCAACAGGGTTGGCGCGATGCTCAGGTTAAAAATCGATTCGAGGTCGGGCACTAGCGAAGCCTCGTCAATCAGCGCCTTGTGATACCACCTGGACCGGCCCGCATGCTCATCCTGCAAGCTCCACATTTCGATCTGCCCGCCCGTGATCAATTCGATCATCAAATCTGTTTTGTTGGATGACCGGATAGCTGGCTTGAGCGTCGCACAAATCGATTGATAGACCGGCTGTGCCCGCGTCAGGTCGGGAAAGAAAAGCCCGATGCGCTCACCACGCAATGCCGCGTACTCAGCAATGACTTCCAGAAGTGCCGTATTGTGCGTAGGGATAAATGAGCGGCTCGCCAGATACAGGTGGCTGGGGCTATCTACCTGAATGCACTTCACTGGCACGCTCTCAACCGGTTCCACGCGCACGATAAATCTGTGATCGACGTTTCTATCCGACTTGCTGCGTACCTGTTGCCGATCCAGCTTTCTCTGAAGCCTGAATACTGGCAACCCGGTCGTGAACTTGATTCGATACTTCGGCCCGCAATCCTTGCCGTACAACGTCGCGCGGCCTGTGCTCATGGTCGCGCGAATACCCAACGACAACACCAGTTCCAGTACACCATCTGCGAGCGCTTTATTGCAGTTCGTGAATTCACAGTGGCCTTTTGGACTCGCGGAACCATCGGTATCCATCAAACCCTGTAGCAGTGCCAAGCGTTGTGAGTACGATGAACGCAGATAGTTTGCCGGAATGTGCTTGTTATTCAGCACACCAATTTTCTGAAGTTTGCTTTTCAGATTTACGCCGTGTTCTTTGCCTTCATGGCCTGGGGTGCATAAACCCCACGCGTAGGTGCTCGTATATTTGTACGCGGGCTGGCCTTCCTTTCCTAATTCATCAATGATTTGCTGATCATTGCAGGTCAACACAATACCAGCGGAACTACCATCGCCAAGCCATACGCCCAGCACGTATGGCGGAATCAGGAATTGCCACGCGCTGCCCTGAATCGCTGCGGTGGGGATACTGTGGTTGGTATCTCCACGATTTCCGCTGCCCAATGTTTCCCGAATCTCGCGCGTGGTCCGTACCTTGGGATGGTCGTTACGAGGCTTGCCGTTGATGCTGGTTTTCGCCACATATCGCGCGTTACGCTTCGCGTTCTTGCGGGCGCACCTGTCCCACGTCAACCATTGATGATCGTCATCGGCAATGATCACAGTACCATCTGAGAACTCCACACGATTACAGGGTCTTCCGTGCTGCACTTCGGTAATGAACGTTACATTGCAGGTCAATCCCTGCTCATCGTAGACCGTATCACCCGGTTTAAGCTCACCCATCGTAGTCCAGCCTTTCGGCGTGGGAATGGGCGTATCCAGTGCTAGGGCTTTTCCAAAGCGACGGCCAATGCGTAGCACCGTGCGTTTTGCCAGACCCGCGTACACCTCACGCTGTCCCGCGTGGAGCGGCATTAATTTTATGTCAGCCATTGCCAGACTCGCCGCTGTCGCTGCCCTCGGCGGGCTTCGCGGCCCCACCTACAATTTTGAGAACGGGCGTACCGGCTGGTGTATAGGGCGTCGGTGTCGTGCCTGCCGATGGTGCCGCATCCGGCGCACCGTGGATATGTAGCGTGACTGCCTGACCTTCACCCTCTGCGCCCGCATATTCGGACAACATGCGCGAGGCAACCCACTTGATGTTGTCGGACTTGAGTTTTGCCGCTGCAATGCGGTCGGCTGCACTCACCTTCTGCACGCCCTCAAGTGCTTCGTCAGGCAATCGAATTAGCTGGTCTGCAACGCCGTGCAATCTGATCTGATTGGCTTGCTTGAACTGATCTGCAAGTTGATCGTCCACGGCAAGACGTCTGCGCACCGTCGAGGGTGTCGGCATGCCCTGATGGTTGCGGCATGCGCCGCTAAGGTCTTCACCGTCCGCGATGTATTGAAAGAGTCGTTCAAATACCTTAGCCGGATACGCACGGCGAGTAACGTACCGGCGCTTTTTAGCCTTGACCGGCTTCGCTGCTTTCGCGGGCGCGGTTGCGGTCTTGGCTGGCTCTACTTTCTGCGCTTGTGGCTTAAGCTCTTTGCCACCAATTTTCACCGACATACAAGCCTCTCATTTCTGATTGGCCTCCATGCCGTTGATGTTGGTACTGCCGCTGGGTGTTACTTCACTTCGCGCGCCCGATCTGCCAGCAACCGGTCAATGTCGTCAGCGGCATGCCGTAGCCACATGCTGGCGCATCGCAGATTATCGTCTGCCTCTACCGGGTCGTCGGCAATCGCCCGCTCTAGCAATTTGTTATGCACGGCTTGCAACGTGGCTTGCACCATCCGCACGCGTTGCGGGCCACCTGGAACACGGCCCTCAAATACAGCTTCAGAAACTTCCGCAAGAGTGGTGCTCACGGCCTGCTCCTATGCAATCAATTGCAGTACACCTAATCGTTTGACAAACCAAAAAGCTGCGCTTAGTGAATCGTCGATGCTGCGGCTTCGTCGAGTAGTGCCTGTGCCTGAATTCTGTCCAGGCGTCCTTTCACCGTCGCCGTGGCCTGAAAAGTCTTCGCCAACAGTGGTGCGAAAAAATCCCTGTCAGGTCCGCCAGCAACGATAAGGTCAGCCGCCAATAGCAGGGCTTCGGACTGGTGAAGTAGGTCCAGCATCGCCCGTGCTGCTGTCGGATCGTCCGGGTTGGATTTTTCGGCCAGTAGCGTGATCGCACTATCAATGACAATCAGCCGGTCGAGGACTTCGTTCAGTTCGGTCACTTTCCACTCCCTGACTTCTCCCGCAACTTCGAAAGGGTAGGGACAATCGGCAAGCCACGCGGGTGATGATCGCCATAGGCGGCGGCAAAATCGGGCACTCGTCGGCGCGGCTTCACTCGCTCGCGTGGAATACTGGCATTCGGCCAACGAGTGCGCGCGTTCATGACTCGGCTCCGGTTGCGGTGGCCTTGCGTTTGGCGTACTGCTCGGCGTTGCGCCTGCTGATGGCTTCCCTGAATTCTGGGTCTGTCGCATAAGCTGCTTTCTTTCGCGCCAAATCCGCTGCACGTACCACGTCCGCATTCTCCTGCTTCCACTTCTCGATTCGCTGGGTGCGTTCGTCGCGGTGCTGTTCGTACCACTCGCGATTCATCTCGTTACGACATGCCGCGCAATACACGGACAGTCCGTCCGCTGTCGAGCGGTCGCGGTGGAACCGCTCCACGGGCAAATCCGTGTTGCAGTGAGGGCAATGTTTAAACAGTGCAGGCATGGTCGGCTCACGTGCGTTGCGGTTGTCCGTCGATGTGAATCGCGGATACCTGTACTGGTCCCTTGAAAGCGCCCAGCCAGCCGGATTTGCTGCCAACGTACTCACGGATTTCGCGTCCACTGCGGTCAACAGTCACGACTTCACGCAACTCGCCTTTACGGTGCGGTTCACGCATCGCGTCCTGAATGATCTGTGGCGCGTATTTTCGAAGTAAAAGGCCATGCTGGCGGTCGAAAGTCGAAAATTTCTCGGAGTGCTGCGCCACCACGGCCAGCAAATCCTGCTCGTAGCTCTCCGGGGTGTGACTATGTTGCGGGAAAGACGGCACGGTCCTGGTTACCTGTAGAACCCTGTCGAGCCGATCCCGTACCGCCTGAAATGCTTCCTTCTCACCGGGCTTGAATGTCGCCTTTGGAGCGGGACCAAGCCAGTCTCGATCAATGCCCGTTTTCACAGGCAGCATGATTTCGGTGTCAAAGTAAGAGGTCACGTCTGGGCCTCCGGGTGTTCAGCGAGATAGCGTTGAAACTGACGGCGGGTAGTTTCGACGTTGTTGGTCATCGCAACTTGCAATAACGGAGGTGACATATACGGAGCCATCCACGTCGAGCGCTTGCTCTCATTTTCAGGCAATGAGAATTCATGAATCGGCCGATTTGACTGGTCGAACGTGGTCCGCACGAACAACCCGGCGCTGTCCATTGCGATATCTCGCGGACTACTGCTGTCGGCTCTCACGATGGCATCCCCACCACGGGCATGGTGGCGTGCTTCAAGTGCCCTCCATTCGGAGGCAGAGAACGCCTGATACTCAAAATAGCCATCGTTCATGGTGCGGCTCCTTCAAACGTTGGTGAGGCGGCGTGCCGCAATGCCGTCCTTCTGCGCTGCCTGATATTCGGCTTGCAGAATGGAATCGGACGCACACCACGAATAGAACGAACTCGCGGCAGGAAACTGCGGGTTTTCACAAATCTGCACCACTGATCTGCCCTTGCGGACTTCATCGAGAATCTGGTCGATGATCACGCGCGGATAAAACTTTCTGCCTAGTGTGCGACGTGCAAAGGTGTCGTTGCTGCTGTTCCCGCTCATGTCGATGCTCCATAATTTATAGACCCCAGAATCATTTTCCGCTTCTGGAATTAATTTGGAATGCCAGTCTTGCTTTATTTCGCTGGAGTGTGCGGTAAGTTACATTCAGGTATGCTTAGTTCAGTTATGGCGTCTGTCAAATAATGCAATTACTTGCGCGCACAACGTTTTCAAATCAGCCTCTATGCGCCGCCACCATCCTCTCCCGCCACTACCATACCGACCCCTGCTCACCATCGTCACCAGCGTGACTCTGGTGAGCCTATGCGGCCATCTTCGTCTTGGGCTTCCATTGGAAATTCGAATCCGCCGTGACCTTGGGCTTGGGCTTCGCTGCCGCTGCCTTGGCTTTCTCCATCTGCGACTTGAACCACGCGCGGATTTCATCCGGTGTTGCTTCGCGCCGTTCATCGTCAACGTCCGTCAACACCGTGGCCGGTGCCTCCGCCACCGCCTCTGTGACCGGCTCCACGGCATCGGCCTTGTCCTTGTTTACGTCGAGGTCTGCGAGCGGCATGGCGGGCGATTCTGCGGCCTCAATCGGCGGCATCAACACAAGGGCGATTTCCAGCTTTTCCGGCGTGAAGGCAGAATGATTCGCCAGATACTGCTCAAGGGCGGGCGTCGGCACACCAGCGGCAATCCGGTCACGCCAGATTGAAATCTGGCAAATCAGTGCAGAGGATCGTTCGATCAACTCCCACGCAGCGGCAATCGACAAGCGGGTGTCTATCACGGCAGGCTCTACAGCAGGTTGCACGGCCTCGGGCATGTGGTTGTTTACGTCGAGGTCGGCCAGCGGCGTGGCGGGCGATTCTGCGGCCTCGGCGGATTGCTTCGTCATGTGCCGGTAGATCGCAACCGACACGGCCAGATTGCGTTCGTCCAACAGGAAATGCAGGTCAGGCCATGCGGGGGGTGCATCCAGCTTGTTGACTTCCCCATTCCAGATTTCCGCCCACTCGTACCGGACCTTGAGAAACCCATCGTACGTGGTGACCCATTCGAGAAACGCCAGATAGTCAGTCAGGCCGGATTTGTACAGCCGTCGCATCTTGGGTGCGAGGTTCTTTATGTCTGTCGCCTTGGGTTCAAGGTAGCTATCAGGGAAATGCTTCTGTGTGTTTTCCTTCCAGACATTGAACATCGTCAAGGGTTCTTTCGGGGTTGCCTTGTTCTTCCCTGATTGCTCTTTGGAATTGGAAGGAAACGTGGACGGTTTTTCGTCCACTGCTTTTGTCTTTTCTTTTTCTGTAGGGTTATAAGTATTCTCTGTTATTACCCCCGTTGGGAGGGGTGCTTTTGATACCACACCACCCGTTGGGAGGGGTGCTTTACTGACCATACCTTCCGTTGGGGCGGGTGCTTCTGAAACCACTTGTACCTTTGGGAGGGGTGCTTTTAGCAGCGCGAGCGCTTTCGGCGTCAGCACATAAAACGTGCTGTCTGATTGATAGTGGCCCCATGGCGCTTTATAGATTTCAACGAATTCCAGCCGGGTCAACACCTTGTTAATGCGCTTAGTCGGCTTCTCGCCCAGCATCAACTCGGCTTCCCAGTCGGAAACAGATTTCTTTACACCCTTCTGGCCCGCGCGTTTCTTCGGCCACCAGTAGAGTAATTGGGAAAGTACCAATCCGGCTGTATGGTCACCACCACATGCACGAATGCACGCCATGACATACCAGCGGTCATCGGGAGATTTAACGCCAGCCGGAGGATTGTCAAAGGATGCAATTGCTTGCGAAGCTTCAGCCTCGGCGGTGGCGAGGTGAGTTTGTACAGAGTGATTCGACATTTGATCTAACCTCATGACATACAAACACGGTTGATGGACTGTCATGAAGGGTCTAGAATAGGAGTCCTCATGACAGAGCCTAGGGACCGTCCTGCAAAGACGCCCAAGGAATACAAGCCCGGTCCCCGTCAAAAGGAATCGGGCTTCTTTTTTGCCGTGTCTGTGTTTAGCCGTCCACGTACGTGGCTCGGTGCTGCGACTTCTACCGCCAGAAACGAAAAGCCCCGTGAAAGCGCTTTGTTCATAGCTGGCTGGGCAAGCCATGATGATCGACCCTGTGCAAGGGGGTGGGGCCTGTGGCCGATCAACACTTTGAGCTATGAACGAAACGTTCTCTACGGGGCTGGTGCAGCGCCCCACCCATCTATATCCACACGTGTGACAGGTTGCCTAGGCCGGTCACCAAGGAAGTCTAGAACACCAGCGGATCGGCGTTTTCGACCAAAACGGCGGATGCACGAATTCGGCCCGAAAACGGTCTTTTTTAAAAACCTATGAGGAAATTGAATTTGTAACAGTTCGTTACTTTCTAAACCGCCATGCAATTGACTGCACGCGCTCGAAAAAATGCCCCTCCGACTTCGGGGGGACACGCTAGATTTTTGGCTTGGCAACCGTGCAACCGGCATCGTATAAAAATGACGCAAGAAACGGATTCTGCGTGATCTTCTTTGTAGCCTTGTCGTAATTCCCTCGCACGTGCCCCGTTAGCGTTTCATCGTTCAGATGCAGGCTCACCCGATCAACCGCCACAATTTGAAGCAGATAAGCGCTGTTTTTGTATTTCTTAAAAAACGGACTGGTATTCGAATCGTAGTCTTTGGCTGTCAGCCAGTCCGTTATGTACGCGTGACGGTTTGCCGTGCAGTCATTCGAATAAACATAGGTGGTGCTGGTGGACTTGCACAAATCTAGCCGCGCGTCAGCGAATCCACTGCCGCCGCTCACGATTAACGAATTGCCATCTATCGTGTAAGTGTTCGTCTCGCCCGATGATGGCGAGGGAATAGTCGCATCGGCAGGCGCGTTAATACCTTGCCCTGTCAGATTGCCCACGCATTCCAGAATCGTTACTGGCTTCGTCGGCTGATCCTGTGCCGTTGCGCTGTGGACTGCGCCCAGCGTTGCCAGTGCAATGGCTATCCCGGTGATCCTCATGGCTCCCCCGCCGCGTGATTGCAATTGATTGCAAAACTAGAAAATGCCGGTCGCGCGTAAAACGAACAGCGCGGCCCGTACGATCCAATAGACGGTTGTCAACGCGCCCACGACCATGCAAACCCGCACACCGAACAGTAACTGTTTCGGATATTGGCGAATGACCTGAAACCGGACGGACTTGGCTGGGCCATCTTTCGAACGCACGCCAGCGAGATTAGGTGGCGTCATGTGACTGAACACCTGCATCTGCAAAAACTCTTTCGGACCAAGCGAACCAATGCTGATCGTATAAGTGCCATCGGCTCCGGTCGCTTCTTCAAACGTGCGCGGTGGGTTCAACTGGAAGTGATCGGGCTTGGTCCGATGGATGATTTCAACGTCTTCAGCAGGCTTGCGACCAAAGTTTTGCACGGTCAGAGTTGCCGTTTGAACGTTTAACGGTTGCGGCTGGTTGGGCAGAGGCACGCGAAAAATGAAGTCATGCGGAATCCAGTAGCCAAGTTTGGCTCCCGGCGCAAATAGGCGTTGGATTCCCAGAAACACCAGCCCCACAACTCCGGTAATGATCGCGCCAACGATCTTGTCTGACACCCCGTCCAGTCCGGTCATACCGACCCCCCGCTTGTGGTTCTGATGGTCCGAAGTCTGCCACAAACGCAAACCGACCCCGAGCAAGTAAAGAAAACCGGAACGGCGAGTTTTGGACGGTTTCCGCCCCATACAGTGCAACGGCGTGCCCCGCTGCCTGATTGCAATTGAATGCGGCGGTAGGCGGTCGAAATACGCAAACCGGAAATACAGGAATTTCCTGCTATGGCATGGACAGGCCAATCGATATTTTTGCTCAATTTCAGGCAGTCCACGCCGTTAGAGCGTTCTGTACGGCCCGCCTCCCGCGAGCGCCGCCAGCAGCAATTGATTGCACTGTCGGTATATTGTGTGAAGTTATCCAACAGCTTGACTGGAGAACAACATGATTGAATGGCTCGGCATCGCATACGAAATTGCCAAAGACCTTAAAGACCGGCTGAAGTGGGAAGAACGGGAGAAAGAGATAAACGGTCAGTGGTTGGACAAGTCAGGGTTTGCGAAACACCTGACTGACTTGGGAATCAAACTGTACTGGAGCCGACCAGATAGCATCCCCACATTAGAGCTAGACGGCTGGGCGGTATTGTATGAACTGGACCAGAAGAACCGTATCCGTAACCGGCTGGTCCGGTACGATGGCACGACACTGCTCGGCAGACCAGCCAAAGGCGGTTGACCCGCGCAATTGATTGCACCGTGACAGGCGGTACGGCAGACTAATGCGGCTGGCAGGCCTACGGGTGTTGTGACCCCCAATTTCGGGGTGAAAATGGGGTAAAACGGAATCCCACCAAACCATAAACCCCTTACTGGACAAGGCTTGCAGGCCGATGATGATAGTTCTTGATGGAAACCGCCATGTCTGATCTGTTCGACGAATACCCGATGCTCATCTTCGCGCTGGAATCGCTTGTCGCGCTTTTCCTGCTCATCTTTATCGTTGTATGGACGTCGTCCGGCAAAAAGAAAACGACGCGCGCCAGGTCAGCGGAACAACCCAAGCAGCAAAAACCGCAGTGACGCGCAGTAACCGTCGTGGGGTTATCCAGCCGGCCGCGCGCTGAAGCACGCATCGGCCACTCGCCTGCCGCCGGTCACAACGCCTCACCCGCTTCACTCTTCATCCCGCCACGCACGCCACTTCGCGCCCGCACGAAGTCAGTAAAGACAGCGCGCCTTGGCAGCGGTTCAATGCAAGGTACGCGGCATGCGCAACACGAACTCCGGCACGGGCGCATCGAAGCGCTCGCCGTCCTCGGCCACGCAGAAGTAATCTCCGCGCATGGTGCCGACCGGCGTCGCGATAACGGCCCAACTCGTGTACTCGAAATGCTCGCCCGGCTTGAGCAACGGCTGATGGCCGACCACGCCCAAGCCTTTGACTTCCTGCACGGTGTTGTCGCTGTCGGTAATCACCCAATGACGCGCGATCAGTTGCGCGGGTACCTGGCCGGTATTACGGATAGTCAGCGTGTAGGCAAATGCGTACTGGCGGCGCTCCGGGTCGGATTCTTCGGGCAGGTATTGCACCTGCGCCGAGACGCTGAATTCATACTGGCTCATCCTGATTCCGGTCTGATAAAACGGCTGTGAAAAACGCGGGAAGGCCCGAACGCCAATGGTTTGCGGGGGCATCGGCGATGCGGCGCTCATGGATTGACATTCTGCTTGATGCGCGGCACGCCCGCAACCGGGTACACCCTTTGGCCAGGAGTGTTCAAGACGCTGGGGCGTGGCACGCTTCGGAGCCTCACTTCATTCAGAACCTCACTTCGGGGCCCGCTTTCCGACGTCCAGTTTCCTGCCGCCAGGTTTTTCCGCCATAGCTTTCAAAGCGCTTATGCCGCACAGCTCTTTCCCACCGCTTCTTCATCACTGCTTCGCCGCTCCGTTTCTTCCCGCTCCCGGCGCGGTCCACGGTCACAGTCCACCTCTTCCGCCAAGCCCCGAACAAACCGGCACGACCCGCCGAGGCCCACGCCCCGGCACCACCACGCAAAACGGTAAAATGGCGCTTTCCCGCTTGCATCCGCTCCTCGCCATGACGCAATTCCGCATCGCCCCCAGCATTCTGTCCGCCGATTTCGCCCGCCTCGGCGAAGAAGTCCGCAACGTCGTCGCGGCCGGCGCCGACTGGATTCACTTCGACGTGATGGACAACCACTACGTGCCGAACCTGACCATCGGCCCACTCGTCTGCGAAGCGATCCGCCCGCACGTCGACGTGCCGATCGACGTGCACCTGATGGTGCGTCCCGTCGACCGCATCGTGCCGGACTTCGCGAAAGCCGGCGCGAACCTGATCAGCTTCCACCCGGAAGGCTCGGACCACATCGACCGCACGCTCTCGCTGATCCGCGACCACGGCTGCAAGGCCGGCCTCGTGTTCAACCCGGCCACCTCGCTGAGCTATCTCGATCACGTCATGGACAAGGTCGACCTCGTGCTGATCATGTCGGTGAACCCGGGCTTCGGCGGCCAGGCGTTCATTCCCGAGGCGCTCAACAAGCTGCGCGAGGCGCGCAGGCGCATCGACGCATACGAGGAGCGCACCGGCCGCGAGATTCATCTCGAAGTGGACGGCGGCGTGAAGGTCGACAACATCGCGGAAATCGCGGCGGCCGGCGCGGACACGTTCGTGGCCGGCTCGGCGATCTTCGGCCAGCCCGATCACAAGGTGGTGATCGACAAGATGCGCGCGGCCCTCGCCGCCGTGCAGCACTAACGCCCAGCCTTAACACCCGACATCCGGACCCGCGCCCCATGACCGCTCCGTTCCCCGCCCCGACTTTCACCGGCCCGCGCCTCGCAGCCGCGATCATCGACCTCGACGGCACGATGATCGATACCGCCGACGACTTCACCGCCGGCCTGAACGGCATGCTCGCCCAACTCGACGCAGCGGAAACCTCGCGCGAGGAAGTGGCCGGCTATGTCGGCAAGGGCTCGGAGCATCTGATCCGCAGCGTGCTCGCGCCGCGCTTCGAGGCGAACCACGCGCAGGAGCGCTTCGAAGAGGCGCTCGCGATCTATCAGGCCGAATACGCGAAGATCAACGGCCTGCACACGCGGCTTTATCCCGACGTCGAAGCCGGCCTGCATGCCATGCGCGAGGCCGGCCTCAAGCTCGCGTGCGTGACGAACAAGCCGCACCGCTTCGCGCTCGAACTGCTGCAACAGTACGGGCTCGCGCCGTATTTCAGGGTCGTGCTCGGCGGCGACAGTCTCGCGAAAAAGAAGCCCGACCCGTTGCCGATGCTCACCGCCGCCGCGCAACTCGGTGTCGAGCCGCAAGCCACCGTCGCGATCGGCGACTCGGAAAACGACGCGCTGGCGGGCCGTGCGGCCGGCATGGCCACGCTCACCGTGCCCTACGGCTACAACCATGGCCAAGCTATACAAACGATAAAATCCGATGGTATAGTTGCCTCGCTGCTCGACGCCGCCAAGGCAATCGCAGCACACCAATCCACGACTTGAACAGTCCTTCATCCTCATGTTTCTGAATAAAAAACGGAGTCTGATTAGCATCGACCGGGGAGCCTGGCCCTGGCGTCGCTGGTCGCGCTAACCTCGCCTGAGGTACGCTGAAGATCGTCTTCGGCAACCGTTTTTTACTTCGCTGCGCTCACGCGCTTTTTCCATCGCTCTGTTTCGCTGCTGCATCGGCTGATTCGGCCCGCGCGTACCCGCAAAGTACCGCGACGGACCGGTCAACGTTCGCATGCGTCGATGGGAAACTCGCGCCGGTCGGTATCATCGGGTCGAAACCGTCGACTCGCGTCCCGGCCAGAAGCGCCTGGCCTCGCTTTGCCCGACACTCGCTGCCGCCGGATCACCGTACAGGATCGGAACATGACCGAACTCGAATTCCAGTCCCTCGCCAACGAGGGTTTCAACCGCATTCCGCTGATCGCCGAAGCGCTCGCCGACCTCGAAACGCCGCTCTCGCTCTACCTGAAGCTCGCGCAGAGCGAGCGCAACGGCGCGAACTCGTTCCTGCTCGAATCGGTGGTGGGCGGCGAACGCTTCGGCCGCTATTCGTTCATCGGACTGCCGGCGCGCACGCTGCTGCGCACGCGCAACGGCGTCACGGAAGTGGTGCGCGACGGCAAGGTGATCGAGACGCACGACGGCGATCCGCTCGCCTTCATCCAGCAGTTCCAGGCGCGCTTCAAGGTCGCACAACGCCCGGGGCTGCCGCGCTTCACAGGCGGTCTGGCCGGCTATTTCGGTTATGACGCCGTGCGCTACATCGAGAAAAAGCTCGCGAACGGCGCACCGAAAGACGACCTCAATCTGCCCGATATCCAGTTGCTGCTGACCGAGGAAGTCGCGGTGATCGACAACCTCGCGGGCAAGCTCTACCTCGTGGTCTACGCCGATCCGACGCAGGCCGAGGCGTACACGAAAGCGAAGCACCGTCTGCGCGAGTTGCGCCAGCGTCTGCGCGCGAGCGTGCAGCCGCCCGTCATTTCGTCGAGCGTGCGCACCGAGATCTATCGCGAATTCGCCAAGGACGACTACCTCGCCGCCGTGCGCAAGGCGAAGGAATACATCGCCGCCGGCGAACTGATGCAGGTGCAGGTCGGCCAGCGCCTGACCAAGCCGTACCGCGACAACCCGCTGTCGCTGTATCGCGCGCTGCGCTCGCTGAATCCGTCGCCGTACATGTATTACTACAACTTCGGCGACTTCCACGTGGTCGGCGCGTCGCCGGAAATTCTCGTGCGCCAGGAAAAGCGCGGCGAGGACCGCCTCGTCACGATCCGCCCGCTCGCCGGCACGCGGCCGCGCGGCAACACGCCCGAGCGCGATGCGCAACTCGCGACCGAGCTGCTCAACGATCCGAAGGAAATCGCCGAACACGTGATGCTGATCGACCTCGCGCGCAACGACGTGGGCCGCATCGCGCAGATCGGCTCGGTCGTCGTGACCGACAAGATGGTGATCGAAAAGTACTCGCACGTGCAGCACATCGTCAGTTCGGTCGAAGGCAAGCTCAAGCCCGACATGACCAATTTCGACGTGCTGCGCGCCACGTTCCCGGCCGGCACGCTGTCGGGCGCGCCGAAGGTCCGCGCGATGGAGCTGATCGACGAGCTCGAACCCATCAAGCGCGGCCTGTACGGCGGTGCGGTCGGCTATCTGTCGTTCACGGGCGAGATGGATCTCGCCATCACGATCCGCACCGGCGTGATCGCGAACGGCAATCTGTACGTGCAGGCGGCCGCGGGCGTGGTCGCCGATTCGGTGCCCGAATCCGAATGGCAGGAGACCGAGAACAAGGCGCGCGCGGTGATGCGCGCGGCCGAGCAGGTGCAGGACGGCCTCGATAGCGACCTCTGAGCCAGGCACGCGATGCGGCTCATGATCGACAACGCGCGCAATGCGATGGCGCCGATCATGAGCGTGATCGGGCTATCAGAAGCTCCTTTTGCGGGCCATCGTGCGCGCACTCGTACGCGTCGCGCTCCATTGGGCCGGCCCTCGGAAATGGCGTGCGCCCCTTATCGTGCCCGGGTTATGGCACATAGCGCTCGCTCGTGAGCCTGGCGCAACAGCAACAACGACAACAACGGACCACCGCCACCCGCCATCTCCCGGTGCCCTCGCTCATGCCCCCCATTGGCCGTATTCGCTGTCCGCGCGTCCCAGCGCATTGCCGAACCATTCGGCGAGAAAGTCGATAAACGCCACCACCTTCGCCGATACGTTGAGCCGTTCGCCATACACCGCGTACACGTCCGCGACCGGCAACGACCATTCCGGCAACACGACACTCAACGCGCCCGAGCGCAAATGCGGGTACACGTCCCACTCGGAGCGCATCAATATCCCGTGACCGTCCAGCGCCCAGACGAGCGCGGTCTCGCCGTCATTGGTGCTCAACGCGCCGCGCACCTTGACCGTCTCCTGCTTGCGGCCGCGACTCAGATGCCATGTGCCGTAAGCCGCGTCGTTCTCGCGTAGCACGATGCACTTGTGCGCCTGCAGATCACGCGGCGTATCCGGCACACCGGCACTCTCGATATAGGCCGGCGACGCGCACAGCAAACGCCGGTTCGGCGCGATCTTGCGCGCGACGAGCCGCGAATCGGGAATCTCGCCGAACCAGATGCCGACGTCATAGGCTTCGTCCGCGAGGCGGATCGAGCGATCGGTCAGCGTCAACTGCACTTCCACTTCCGCATAGCGCCGCGCGAACTCGGAAACCGCTGGCGCGATATGGCGCCGCCCGAAACCGAATGTCGCGTTCACGCGCAACAGGCCTTTCGGAATCGCCCGCGCGCTCGACACCATCCGGTCGAGTTCTTCGAGTTCGACCAGCAACCGCGCGCCATGCGACAGATACAGTTCGCCCTCCTGAGTCACGCTGATGCGCCGGGTGGTGCGATTCAGAAGCCGCACGCCGAGGCGCGCTTCCATTCGCGCGAGCCGTGCGGTAACCGCGGGCGGCGTGACGCCGAGTTCGCGAGCCAGCGCCGACAGATTGCCGTGTTTGACCAGCTGCACGAAAAACGCAAGATCCGAAATGGAATCCACTGGCGGGCCTATTTATAAATTTAACTTAAAAATAGATTAAAGAAAAACGCATTATATGCATTAACCATCTCTGTAGACTGTTTCGCATAGAAACGTTGCCCGTTTTCACCGCCCTTCGCGGACGCATCATCGGGCCCTCACACCATCGGAGGAGATGTGCCGAGCACGCTGTATCAGAAGCTCGTCGAGTCGCACACGGTCGCGAAACTCGACGCCCAGCACGTCCTGCTTTATGCGGACCTGCACATCATGAACGAATACACCAGCCCGCAGGCTTTCAACGGCCTCGTCGAGCGCGGCATCGGCGTCCTGCGGCCGGAGCAGCAGATGGGCGTGGTCGATCATGTGATTCCGACGCGCCCCGACCCGGTCGGCAAACGCGTGATCGCGATCGACGCCGCCGCGCGCCAGGCCGCGAATTTCACACGCAACTGCACGAAATACGGCATCAAGCTGTTCGACGTCAACGATCCGCTGCAAGGCATCGAGCACGTCGTCGCGCCCGAATCGGGCCTGATCCGCCCCGGCATGGTCGTGCTGTGCGGCGATAGCCACACGACCACTTACGGCGCATTCGGCGCGCTGGGCTTCGGCATCGGCACGTCGGAAATCGAGCATGTACTGGCGACACAAACGCTGTCGTACCGTCTCGCGAGCACGATGCGCATCCAGATCAACGGCAGCCTGCCGGCCGGCACGACCGCGAAGGACCTCGTGCTGTGCGTGATCGCGAAGATCAGCGCGCAAGGAGCGCGCGGCTATGCGGTCGAATACACCGGCGAGGCGATCCGCACGCTGTCGATCGAAGCGCGCATGACCCTGTGCAACATGACCGTCGAGGCCGGCGCGCGCGCCGTGCTGATCGAACCGGACGACACGACCTTCGCGTATCTGCGCGCGCATCGCGGCAATCTGGGCGAAGCGCAAATGGAAGCGGCGATCGCGGCATGGCGCACGCTGCGCACGGACCCCGGCGCGCAGTTCGACGCCGACCTCGCCATCGACGCCGCCGACGTCGCGCCCTACGTCACCTGGGGCACGAGCCCCGACCAGGCGATCCCCGTCGATGGCCTGATTCCCGCGCCCGAAGACAGCGCCGATCACGTCGTGAGCGCGGCGACCGCGCGCGCACTGGACTACATCGGCCTCGCACCGGGTTCGAGCATCGAGGGCACGCCGATCGATCGCGTGTTCATCGGCTCGTGCACCAACGGCCGCATCGAAGACCTGCGCGCGGTCGCGGCGATGCTGCGCGACGGCATGCACGTCGCCCCCACCGTGCGCGCGATGATCGTGCCGGGCTCCGGCGCCGTGCGCGCGCAAGCGGAACAGGAAGGGCTGTCGGATACCTTCATCAAGGCCGGCTTCGAATGGCGCCAACCCGGCTGCTCGATGTGCCTCGCGATGAACGACGACGTGCTGCGCCCCGGCGAGCGCTGCGCCTCGACCACCAATCGCAATTTCGAAGGCCGTCAGGGACGCGACAGCCGCACGCATCTGATGAGCCCGGCAATGGCCGCCGCCGCCGCGATCACCGGACGCATCA
>Ga0154001_1000179_pt1 | contig 18948 bp, 12 predicted proteins | sample TSNJ085MetaG_FD_104699 | JGI IMG/M metagenome (GOLD analysis project Ga0154001, IMG submission 104699) | Attine ant fungus gardens microbial communities from New Jersey, USA - TSNJ085 MetaG | ecosystem: Host-associated > Fungi > Mycelium > Unclassified | place: USA: New Jersey, Wharton State...
AGTTATCCGCTTTCGCTGAACGCGCTGACGCTCGGCTGTAATCAGAAGACCGGCCGCGCGCCGGTCATGAACGCGACCGAGGCCGAGGTGATGACCGCCATCGACGGATTAAAGCGTCTGAGCCTCGTGATCGAAGGCAGCAGCAGCCGCGTGCCGCGCTTCGAGCACAACATGAATCGCGTCTACGGTCTGCCGGGGCAGTCGGTCGCACTGTTGACCACGCTGCTGCTGCGCGGTCCGCAAACGGCCGCCGAGCTGCGTCTCAATAGCGCGCGCCTGCATGGTTTCGCCGATATCTCCTCGGTCGAGGCGTTTCTCGACGAACTGGCCGCGAACGATCCGGCGCGCGTCGTCAGGCTGCCGCGTATGGCGGGCGAGCGCGAGCATCGCTGGACGCATCTGCTGTGCGGCGAGGTCAGCGTGAGCGAGGCCGCGCTGTCCGCAGCCGAGGACGACAGCGTGCCACTTTCCGCGTTCGAATCGCTGAAGGCCGAACAGAAGCGCCTTGCCGACGAGGTGAGTCGGCTGCAGGCCGTCGTGCGGCGCATGGCGGGCGAGTTGGGGATCAGCGCCGACGATCTGTGAGCGGCGGGTAAGGAGAACGGTAAAGGCAAGGGCATGCGTCACGCGGCGCCGGCTGCCGCGTTTTCATGCCTTGCCGTCAATTGCCGTGATGCATCGCCTTCAGGTGCCGCCCTCATGGGGCACCTTCATGAGCCACCCTCATGGGCCACATTCACGCATCGCGCCCGCGCGCCTTGTCCGCGAGCAGCGCGCGTTGCGTGCGATAGAAAACACGCGGCGGCACGTTCGGCGAATCCTCGGCGAGCCGGTCGAGTTCGATGCGGATCGAGGCCAGGTAGTGCGCGTCGCGCGCGTCGGCGTCGCCGGCAAACACCGCTTCGAGCCTGCGCCGCACAGCGCCATAGCGCGCACCGGCCGCGCGATGCTTTTCGGCGCGCCCGGCATAGCGCAGGAACGTCTGCAACGCCGCGGATACCGCGGCCGTCACACTGACGAGCCCGACAAAAATCCTCATCCCTATCGACAACGGCGGCGTACTCAGCGACGCGAACACGGCCGTGCCGACGAATGCGCTCAACACCGTCACGAGCCAGCCGATGCGGCGCTCGCGCGCCGACAGCCGGTCGGCCATGTCGTAATGGCTCATCTGTGATTCGCGCGCGCGGCGAATCCACTTCAGCAGCAGCGCGTTTTCGTCGGCGGGGGGCTCGTAGTCGGGCAGGGTCGTCATGTTGCCGGGGTGGATAGTCGTTGCGGCGGTCGCGGTAACGGTGCACGGCCACGCGCAAGGCGGCCCGCACCGCAACGCACGCATCAATCGTAGGAAAACGAACCGCCGAATTTCTCGATGCGCTCCAGCGCCATGCCCGAGCCGCGCACGACGCAGGTCAGCGGCGCCTCGGCGACGAACACCGGCAGGCCGGTCTCTTCGGCGAGCAGGCGGTCGAGGTCGCGCAGCAGCGCGCCGCCGCCCGCCAGCATGATGCCGCGCTCGGCGATGTCGGCACCGAGTTCCGGCGGCGTTTGCTCCAGCGCGATCTTCACGGCCGACACGATCTGGTTCAGCGGATCGGTCAGCGCCTCGAGAATCTCGTTGCTCGACACCGTGAAGCTGCGCGGAATGCCCTCGGACATATTGCGGCCTTTCACTTCCATCTCCATGACCTCGGAGCCCGGAAACGCGGAGCCGATTTCCTTCTTGATCGCCTCGGCGGTCTGCTCGCCGATCAGCATGCCGTAGTTGCGGCGGATGTAGTTGACGATCGCGTCGTCGAACTTGTCGCCGCCGACGCGCACCGAGCCTTTGTAGACGATGCCGCCGAGCGAGATCACACCGACCTCGGTCGTGCCGCCGCCGATGTCGACGACCATCGAGCCGGTCGCATCCGACACCGGCAGGCCTGAGCCGGTCGCGGCGGCCATCGGCTCCTCGATCAGATAGACCTGCGAGGCGCCCGCGCTGTGCGCGGCCTCCTTGATCGCGCGCCGCTCGACCTGGGTCGAGCCGCACGGCACACAGATGATGATGCGCGGCGACGGCGCGAAGAGTCGCGACTCGTGCGCCATCTGGATGAAGCGCTTGATCATCTGCTGGGTGATGTTGAAATCGGCGATCACGCCGTCTTTCATCGGGCGGATCGCCTCGATGTTGCCCGGCACCTTGCCGAGCATCTGCTTCGCCTCGCGGCCGACGGCGAGGATGATCTTCTTGCCGTTCGGGCCGCCTTCCTGGCGGATCGACACGACCGAGGGCTCGTCGAGCACGATGCCCTTGCCGCGCATGTAGATGAGCGTGTTCGACGTGCCGAGGTCGATCGCGAGGTCGTTGGAAAAATAGCCGCGCAGAAAACCGAACATGCGTATTCCTGTCTTTGCGAAGTCGGGCGCGTGAGCGCCGCCGGGAGGCTGTCGGGGTCTGCCGCTTGTGGGCGGCGGGCGGCCCGATCGGGGCGCGAGAGAGGAAGAATAGCAGTTTCGGCCGGCGCGGCGGCATCCTCGCGCCGGCGCGCGGCCGATCTGCGGTCCTTATACAACGGCGGTAACGATTACCGCAGGCAACCCTGGCCGCTACCGCCCGCTCGCCGGGCCGAGCCGCCGCGCGATAGCCTCGCATGCCGCGAGCAGCGGCTCGATATAGCTCGTGCGCGCGTCAGCGCGGCGGCGGAACGTCGGCATGCTGATGCTCACGCAGCCGGCCACGCGTCCGTCCGGACCGCGAATCGCCGCGCCGTAGCAGCAGATCGACACCTCGTTTTCCTCGCGGTCTTCCGCATAGCCGCGTTGCGCGGTGACGTCGAGTTCGCGGCGAACCGCGTCGAGATCGGTGAGCGTGTGTTCGGTAAAACGCACGAGCGGCGCGTCCTTCAGCAGCGCCTCGCGTTCGGCCGTGCCGAGCGTCGCCATGTAAGCCTTGCCGACCGAACTCGACGTCAGCGAGACGCGCGTGCCGATGCGCGACGCCATCCGCACCGCGTGCGGGCTTTCGAGTTTTTCGATGTAGACCATCTCGCCCTGGCTCGGCACCGCGAGGTGGATCGTCTCGGCCGTGACGTCGCGTAGTGCCATCAACGCGTCGACCGCGGCGAGCCGCAGGTCCGAGCGCTCCCAGCTATGGCTCGCGAGGTTGATCAGCCGCGGGCCGAGGCCGAACGTGCTACCGCTGCCCGTCGCGACGATCAGCCCCTCGGCCTGCAACGCGGCCACGATGCGATGCACGGTCGGACGCGGATAGCCGCTTGCCGCGCTCAGCTTCGCGACGTTGGGCGGCGTCTGCGCATCGGCGATCAGTTGCAACACCGCGATGAACTTCGAGAATGCGGCCGCGCCGGCCACGGCTTTGCTGTCGGCTTTGTCGTCAGCGCCGGCGCCGATTTTTCCGGCGACGGCGTCGGCCGCGGCGGCGCGCGTGGCGGGACGGGAGCCCGGCTTTGAGGCGGGATTTGAACCCGGCTTTGAACCCGGCTTCGAAGCGGTTTTTGCCACGGCCTTCGAGGCGGTTTTTGCAGCAGGTCTGGACACGTTTTTTGCAGCGGAAGTCGGCATCGGACAGGAGCAGGGCGCGGGGAGGCCATTATGCCTTCATTCGCGCGGCCGAACGATCGCGACGCCGCTTCACGCCGTCACGCGACGAGGTAGCCGCCGTCGACCGCGACGATCGCGCCCGTCATGAACGACGCCGCCGGCGTGCAGAGAAACACCGCAACCTGCGCGACCTCGTCGGGCGTACCCCAGCGGCGCAGCGGCGTGCGCTCGAGAATCGCCTGCGAGCGGCCGTCGTCGCTCTGCAGCGCCTCGGTGAGCGGCGTCGCGATCCAGCCCGGCGCGATCGCATTGACGCGGATGCCGTCGGCCGCGTAGGCGAGCGCGAGCGACTTGGTCAACTGCGCGACCGCGCCCTTGCTCGCGCTGTAGGCGGGCACGAGACCGCCGCCGAAAAAGCTCAGCATCGACGCGGTGTTTACGATGCAGCCGCCCGACGCCTTCAGCAAGGCGCGCGCGGCCGTGCAGACGCGCATCGTGCCATGCAGGTTGATGTCCATCACGCGCTCGAACACGTCGATCCGATGCTCGTCGCCACGGCTGATGACGCCCGCGCAATTGACCACGATGTCGAGACGTTCGAACGCGTGCAGCGCGGCGGCAATGTCGTCGTCCGAACGCACGTCGAGCGTGACGCGCCGGACCGCGCGGTTCAATGCGTCCGGCGCGCCTTCGGGCAACGGCACACCGGCTGCCACGACGTGTGCGCCGAGTTGCGCGAGCGCATTCGCGATTGCCGCGCCGATGCCGGAAAAACCGCCCGTCACGAATGCGGTCTTGCCTTCGAGTAGATCGTTCTGGAATGTCATGTGAGTCGCAGCTTCTGGAGGGTGGTCGGGCGAAGGTTCAGGTCGGTTGCGTCTCGATCGAACCGGACAGCGGCGCGGGCGCCACTTCCCTGACGACGAACAGGTAGACGAGCGCCGCGGCGAACGCGACGCCCGCGCTGATCAGCAGCGCATTGACGAACGAGTGCGTCTGATCGACGACGATGCCCGTGATGACCGGCGCGAACGAACCGCCCAGATAGCCGCCGAAGTTTTGCATGCTGCCGAGCGACGCCACCAGATGGCGCGGCGCCGCGACGCTAACGAGCGCCCACGCGCTGCCGCTCGACAGGTTGACGAACAGCATCGCGAGCGACACGTAGACGATGGCGAGCGTCGTGCTCGGCGTGTACGCGGCCGGCACCGTGAACGCCGCGGCGCCGACGAGGCCGATGCACAGCGGCCACTTGCGACTGCGGATCGGCGCCATGCCGCGCTTGAGCAGGGCGTCGGCGATATAGCCGCTGCTCGCCATGCCGATCGTACCGAAGATATACGGAATCGACACGAGCCAGCCGGTGTGCGCAATGCTCAGATGCCGCTCGTTCTCGAGATAGCCCGGCAGCCACGTCAGATACAGCCACACCATGTAGATCACGCCCATGAAGCCGAAAATCATGCCCCACGTGTTGCGCAGCTTGAAGAGCGCGCCCCATTCGGCCCAGCTCAGACCCTGCGGATTTTCCGCGACGTTGGCGCCTTCGTTGAGGTGCGCGGTTTCTTCTTCGGTCAGCGCGATTTCGCTGCGATTGCGATAGACCATGTACCACGCCACCGCGACGATAACGCCGAGCACACCCATGATGACGAACATCGTTCGCCATCCGAAAGAAAGCATCAGCACGGTGAGCAGCGGCGGCGCGATCATCGGCGCGACGGTCGACGAGGAAATGAACGTGCCGATCGGTGCGCCGCGTTCGCGCACCGCGAACCATTCGTTGACGACCTTCGCGCCGGCGGGAAAGAGCGGCGCCTCGGCCACGCCGAGCACGACGCGCGCGCTCAGGAAGTGATTGAGCGTCTGAATGAAGCCGCCCGCGACCTGCGCGACCGACCATACGAGCATGCCGAGCCCGAGCATCACGCGCGAGCCGAAACGATCGAGCAGTGCGCCGACCGGCAACTGCGCGAACGCGTACGAAAGAGAAAACGCGGACAGCAGCAAACCCATCTGCGAGGCCGACAGATGCAGTTCCTCGCTCACCAGATGATTCGCGATCGACAGCGTGCTGCGATCGAGATAGTTGACGATGCCCGCAACCGTCAGGAAGACGACCGCGACCACCTGGATCCGTTTCAGACGCTGTGACTTCTGAAGCATGTTTGTCTCCTGCGCAAGGTGTCCTGCCGATGTAGGAATGGTGCTGCCATGCCGCGGTTTTTCTACAAGATTTTTCTGCAAGCTCGCCGGTGGGCGTCAATAGGTCGAGCGCCCTCCCGACAGATCGAAGATCGCACCCGTGCTGAACGAGCAGGAATCCGAACAAAGCCACAGCACGAGTTGCGCGACTTCTTCGACGGTGCCGAGCCGCTTCATCGGGCTCTTGTCGATCATCGTTTGCACGTGTTGCGGCGACATCTGTTCGAGCAGGGTGGTTTGCACCGCGGCGGGCGCGATGCCGTTCACGAGAATGCCGGTCTGCGCGAGCTCCTTGCCGAGCGATTTGGTCATCGCAATCACGCCGGCTTTCGCCGCGCTATAGGCGGACGCATTCGGCGTGCCTTCCTTGCCCGCAAGCGATGCAACATTGACGATGCGCCCGGCGTTCGCGCGCCGCATCGCCGGCACGACGAAGCGGCTCACGTGATAGGTGCCGAGCAGGTTCACGTCGATCACGCGCTGCCATTCGAGCGGATCGTATTCGTCGAGCGGCAGCGTCGGCCCCGCGAAACCCGCGTTGTTGACGAGGTAATCGATGCGGCCGTAAGCGTCGAGCGTCGCGGCAAGCGCGGCCTCGATCGACGCGGGCTGCGTGATGTCGACCTCGAAGTGGCGAGGCACATCGGGCGTGTCCTCGGCGCCCGGCACGCGGTCCCAGTTGAGCGCTACCGCGCCATCGCGCGCGAAAGCCTCGCAGATCGCGCGGCCAATGCCGGTGGCCGCGCCGGTCACGACCGCGATGCGCCCGGAGAAATCGTATCGGGCGGCGCGGGTACGCATGGCGGGCGCGCTCATCGGATGAACTGGTCGACGTAGTCCTCGCCGAGACCGACCGCCGCGTAGTGCTTGCGGCACATGTCGATCTTCGTGAACACGTCCTCGTAGCCGGTGTAGTTGCCGTACGGGTCGCAATAGAACATCACGCCGTTGACCTGAAAATACGTGATCATTTCCTCGACGTCGTCGGGCACGTAGAGCGTATGCGTTTCGCCCGGCGGCTCGTATACGTAGCTGCCTTCGGTGGCGACCCAGTCGTGCTCCAGGTAACGCCAGCGGCCCTTGAGCACCATGCCGTGCACGCTCTGCGGATGACGATGACGGCTCAGCACGCCCGACTTGCGCACGCGCAGCAGATTCATCCAGTAACCCTGCGACGCATTCAGACACAGCGGCCGGAACGACACGTTTTCGGCTTGCGGCACCCACACGCGCTCATCGGTCGGAATGGCGAAGGGCACGACGATTTCCTGCTGCGCTTCCTTGGGGAACGGCAACTGGTACGGCGTCATCTCGGAGCGATTGGCCTCGGGCATGGGAGTTCCTTGTGAAATTACCGAATGTCCACAATGTGGATATAAAGTCCACGATATGGCTATTATCGAAACCCCTTCCGGTGAGGTCAATCCTGGGGAAATCACGGGGGCCGAGATGAAAAAGCGCGGAAAAAAGACCTGCGCAATCCTCGCCGCAAACGCGTGTGATGTACGGATAAGCCTGCAAAACAGGACTCGCGAGCGCCTTCTGCGGTGCTTTCAGATCGCTCACTATCTTTAAGACTGCTTTAAGTGGGGGCCACTACATTACGCATCCACCTCGTAACCCATCGCAACAATCTCCCACTATGACCACCAAGAAATATTGGCGCGGCAGCGCGGCAGTCTGCGTCGTACTCGCGATCGGCGGCGCCTATACGCTTAGCCATCGCAATGCCGATGCATCTGTCAGCGATGCGCAAGGCCCGGTGTCATCGCTGCGCGCGGCATCGGACATCATCGGGTCCCGTTCGTCCGCGCCGGACTTCTCCGGCATCGTGTCGCGCTATAGTCCGGCGGTCGTGCATATCGGCGTGAAAGAGGCCGCGTCCATCGATGAAAACGGCGAACGCAAAAGCGGTGGCGAAGCGCTCGGTTCGGGCTTCATCATCAGCCAGGACGGGTACATCCTGACCAACAACCATGTCGTCGACGGCGCGAGCAGCGTGAGCGTAAAACTCACGGACGGCCGCGAATTCCGCGCCCGTGTGATCGGCAAGGACAAGACCACCGACGTCGCCGTGGTGAAGATCGAAGCAACGAATCTGCCGACCGTGAAGATCGGCAATCCCGACAACAGCAAGGTCGGCGAATGGGTGGTGGCAATCGGCTCGCCGTACGGCTTCGACAGCACGGTGACCTCGGGCATCATCAGCGCGAAATCGCGCTCCTTCTCGGACGACAGTCCTATCCCCTTTATCCAGACCGACGTGCCGGTCAATCCCGGTAACTCGGGTGGTCCGCTGTTCAATCTGAACGGCGAAGTGATCGGCATCAACTCGATGATCTATTCTCGCACCGGCGGCTTCCAGGGCCTGTCGTTCGCGATTCCGATCGACGCGGCCATGCACGTGAAAGACCAGCTCGTGAGTACCGGTCACGTGACTCGCGGCCGTATCGGCGTGGGCGTGCAGCCGCTCAGCGCCGAGCAGGCGAAGAAGCTCGGCCTCGATTCGGCGGCCGGCGCGCTGGTCGGCTCGGTCGATCCGAGCGGCCCCGCACAGGCGGCCGGCTTGCGGCAGGGCGACGTGATCGTCGCCGTGAACGGCAAGCGGATCGGCAACACGACCGAACTGGTCGGGCAGGTCGCGCAACTGTCGCCCGGTACCGACGCGACGCTCAACGTATGGCGCAATGGCGGCGAGCGCAAGCTGTCGATCACGGTGGGCGCGCAGTCGTCCGACGTGGCGTCGGCCGAACCGCGCATGCAGCAGGAGCCTCGGCAGCAACAGGGCCGTCCGCGTCTCGGCGTGGCCGTGCGTCCGCTCAGCGAAGACGAGCAGCAGGAAGCGTCGTTGCCGGGTGGCGTGATCGTGCAACAGGCCACAGGCCCAGCCGCCGAGGCCGGCATCGAGGAGGGCGACATCATCGTTGCGGTCGACGGCAAAGTGATTCACGGCGTCGAGCAACTGAAGCGCATGATCGCCCAGGCCGACGACAGTGTGTCCCTCACCGTCGTGCGCAATGGCGAAGAAGCATCGGTCGACGTCACGCTCGGCTGACCGGTTTGACCCTCCGGCGCAATGCCGGCGGCGGGCACGACGCCCAGGAAGCGCGCGTGCCTCGATCAATTGGGCGGATGCGCTCCGTTCACCTGTGAGGTTCGCTGCGACGTGCCTTGCACCGTAGTGGGCGGCACGTCGCCTGACGCATCAGGCGTACGAGGCGCATCGGGGCCGCCACCCAGTGCAACATACAGCGATACGCCATTCTGCAAAGCGGTCGCGCGCGACTGGATCAGTTGCTGCTCGGCCGAGAACAGATTGCGGCGCGCGTCCACGACCTCGAGATAGATCGAGATCCCGTTCTCATAGCGCAATTCGGCTGTTTCGGCGAGTTGCCGCTGCGCCTCGACGGCCTGCTCCTGCGCCGCGATCTGTTCCTTGTAGCGCTGCCGTCCGATCAATGCATCGGATACCTCACGAAATGCGTTCTGCACGGTGCGCTGGTAATCGGCCACCAGTTCGTCGCGCCGTGCGCGCGCCTGCGCCAGTTGCGCCTGACGTTGACCCGCATCGAAAATCGGCATGCCGACGAGCGCACCGACCGACCACGCCTGCTTGCCGGGCACGAACAGGTCGCCGAGTTCCGGCGACACGTAGCCGAAGCTGCCCGTCAACGCGATACGCGGGAAGAAGTTCGCGCGCGCCGCGCCGATATCGGCATCCGCCGCGCGCAGTTGCTGCTCGGCCTGCTGGATGTCGGGACGATTGACGAGCAGCCCGGACGGCAACCCCGGGTCGAGGTCGCCGAACTGCCTCGCGTCGGCGATCGGCGTTGCGAGCGGCAGCGTATCGCCAAGCGGTCCGCCAACCAGCACTTCAAGCAGATTGCGCTGCTGCGCGGTGGTCCGCTGCAACTCCGCGAGCTGCGTCTGCGCTTGCGTGACGAGCACGGCGGCCTGTTCGTAATCGACCGTCGACGTAACGCCCGCATCGAGCCGCAGCTTCGCGACATCGAGCGCATAGCGGCGCGTTTCGAGCGTACGCTGCGCGAGTTCGACACCTTCTTCGCCCGAGCGGATCGCATAGTAGTTTGCCGCGACGTTGCCGATCAGCGACAGACGAAACGCGCGTTGCGCCTCGACGCTCGCGAGATATCGGCGGCGGGCCGCCTCGCTCATGTTGCGCACGCGTCCCCAGAAGTCGAGTTCGAACGACGTCACCACGGCTTGCACGTTGTACTGATTGAATTTGACCGATACGTCGGTGTTGTCGAACTCGGGGTCGATCGAGCCGAGCGGAGCCTTGGTGCGCGTGGCGCTCGCGTTGGCATTGACGTGCGGCAAACGCGCGGCGTTCTGGATGCGATAAAACGCCTGCGCCTGCTCGATGCGCGCCATAGACGCCGCGAGATCGCGGTTGTGCTGCAACGCCGCCTCGATCAGTTGCTTCAGTTGCGGATCGGCGAAGAAGGTTTGCCAGTCGATCTCGCTGGCAAGATGCGCGGTGGCCGGATTGACCGTCTCCATCATGTCGAAGTGATCGGCAATCGGCAGATGGGGCTGCTGATACCTCGGCGCAAAATTGCAGGCGGCCAGCGAACAGCAGAAAAGCGGAAGCATCAGGCGCGTAAGCAAGTTCCTGTAGGGGCGCTTACGCATCGCGTGACCCTCCGCTTAATTCTCCAGCTCCCGGCACGGGTGCCGACGCGGGTGTCGGAGAATCGTCGTCGCCGAGATCGACAGGCCGTTTCTTGCGGCTCAGCCAGCGGCGCGTAGCCACATAGAACAGCGGCGTGAAGAAGATGCCGAACAGCGTCGCCGTCAACATGCTGCCCATCACGCCGGTGCCGACCGCGCGCCGGCTCGCCGCGCCCGCGCCGGTCGCGAGCACGAGCGGCAGCATGCCGAGCACGAACGTGACGCTCGTCATCAGGATTGGACGCAGGCGCTGTTGTGCGCCGTTTTTCGCGGCCGTCATTGCATCCGTTCCTTCGGATTCCTCCTTGATGGCGAACTCCACGATCAGAATCGCGTTCTTCGCCGCGAGCCCGATGATCGTCACCAGCCCGATGTTGAAGTACACGTCCGCGGAAAGGCCGCGCAGCATCGTCAGCAGCACCGCGCCGATCACGCCGAACGGAATGATCAGCAGCACCGCCACCGGAATCGCCCAGCTCTCGTAGAGCGCCGCGAGCAGCAGGAACACGACCACGAGCGAGAGCCCGAGCAGCATGCCGATCTGGCCGGCCGCCTGTTTCTCCTCGAAGGCGGTGCCGGTCCATTCGTAGGTGAGATTGCCGGTCAGCACGTGCGAGGCGATACGCTCCATCTCGGCGATCGCCGCGCCGCTCGAACGGCCCGCAGCGGCCTGGCCCGACAGCGTCGCGGAGGGAAAGCCGTTATAGCGTTCGAGCTGCTGCGGCCCGGAAATCCAGCGCACGCGCGTGAACGCCGAGAACGGCACCATTTCGCCGCGGTTGTTGCGCAGGCGCAGCGAGGTCACGTCCTCGGCGCGCATGCGCTGCTCGGCATCCGCTTGCAGCAGCACGCGCAGTACATTGCCCTCGAATACGAAGTCGTTCACGTAGTTCGAACCGAACGTCAGCGCGAGCGCCTGATTGACCTGGCCGATCTGCAAACCGAGCGCGCGCGCCTTTACGCGATCGATATCGACGTAAAGCTGCGGCGCTTCGGGCATGCCCTCGGTACGCACGCCTGCGAGCAGGGGACTTTGCGATGCCTCGATCATCATGCGCCGCGCGGCCTGCTGCAGCGCTTCGCCGCCAACGCCGCTGCGGTCCTGGATCTTCATCGTGAAGCCGGTTGCATTGCCGAGCGATGGAATCGGCGGCGGATCGAGCGCGAAGATGACGGCCTCGGGAATCTGCCGGAACGCGGCATTTGCGCGGCGCACGAGCGCGCTGGCCGAATTCGCCTCGCCGGAGCGTTCGTTCCAGGGCTTCAGATCGACGAACGACATCGCCGCCGATTGCCCCTGGCCGAAGAAGCTGAAGCCGGTTACCGAAGCGACGTTGCGCACCTGCGGCTGTTGCCGCAAGAACGCCTCGACCTGATCGACCGCGCGTTGCGTGCGCTGCTCGGTGGAACCCGGCGCGCCGGTATACGTGACGAAGATATGCCCCTGATCCTCGGTCGGCAGAAAACCGGTCGGCAGGCGTACGAAGAAATACGCGGTGATTACGCAGGCCGCGACGAACACGAGCAGCCAGCGCAACGGCGAGCGCAGCATCGAATCGACGCCGCCGATATAGCGGCCGGTGCCCGCGTCGAGACCGCGATTGAAGCCGTCGAATACCCGCTGCAGTAGACGCGAGGCCGCGTTTTTCGGCGGCCCGCTGGCCTCTTCGCTGCGCAGCAGTGCCGCGCACAAGGCCGCGCCGAGCGTGAGCGCCAGCAGCGTCGAGAGCGTGATCGACACGGCCAGCGTGACCGAGAACTGCCGGTAGATGCCGCCCGTCGAGCCGGGGAAAAACGCCATCGGAATGAACACGGCGACGAGCACGAGCGTACTCGCGATCGCCGCGCCCGAAATCTGGCCGATCGCCTTGACGGTCGCGCGCGGCGCGCTGAGTTTTTCCTCGCGCATGATGCGCGCAACGTTTTCGACGACGACGATCGCATCGTCGTTGAGGATACCGATCGCGACGACCATGCCGAACAGCGACAGGATGTTGATCGACAGCCCGAACAGATAGAGCCCCGCGCAGGTGCCGATCAGTGTGATCGGCACGACGATCGTGGGAATCACGGTCGCGCGCCAGTCCTGCAGGAACAGGAACACGACGACGGTCACGAGCAGCAGCGCCTCGACCATCGTCTGCATGACGCCGTGCACGGAAGTCGTGATGAACGGCGTGGTGTCGAACGGCACGGTCCACGTCATGCCGCGCGGGAAGGTCGGCTCCAGCTCGGTCATGCGCTGGCGCACCGCCCTGGCAACCGCAAGCGCATTGGCACCGCTCGCAAGCTGGATCGCGATGCCGGCCGACGCCTTGCCGTTCACGGTCAGCCGGTTGCCGTAGCTGTCGTTGCCGAGTTCGACGCGAGCGACGTCGCCGAGGCGCACGGTCGAACCGTCCGGATTGGCGCGCACGATGACCTCGCGGAACTGCTCGGGCGTCGAGAAGCGGCTTTGCGTGACGATCTGTGCAGTGAATTCGGAGCCCGGCGCAATCGGCTGGTCGCCGAGGCCACCGCCCGCGGTCTGACTGTTCTGTTCCTGGACCGCCTGCAACACCTCGCTCGCGGAGAGACCGAAGCCCGCGAGCTTGCGCGGATCGAGCCAGATTCGCATCGCGTACGACGAGCCGAAAAGCTGCACGTCGCCGACGCCGTCGATGCGGCGCAACTCGTTGACGATATTGTTCGACGCAAAGTTGCCCATCGCGACCGCGTTGGTGGCGCCGTCGGTCGCCTGCAGCGCGAGCAGCATCAGGAAGCCGGATGAAGCCTTGGTCACGCTCACGCCGATCTGCCGGACTTCGAGCGGCAGACGCGGCTCGACACGGCTCAGGCGGTCCTGCACCTGGCTGCGCGCGATGTCGAGATTGGTGCCGGGCTTGAGCACGACCGTGATCTGCATCGTGCCGTTGGCGCGGCTCACCGACGACATGTAGAGAAAATTCTCGATGCCGTTCATCTCGTCCTCGATGATCGAGGTGACAGTGCGTTCGAGCGTGCGCGCATCGGCGCCGCTGAAGACCGCCGAGATGCTCAGCGATGGCGGGGCAACATCGGGATACTGCTCGACCGGCAGCAGCGCAACCGCGATCCCGCCGAACAGCACCGTGAAGAGGGCGATGACCCACGCGAAGACCGGACGGGCGACGAAGAATCGATTCATCGGCGGGCCCGTCAGTGCGTGATCGAAGCGGCGGCGGGATGGGCGGCCGGAGGGTCCGCGGCTGCGGCCGACGCTGGTGGCCCGTCGCTTACGGGCCGTGCCTCGACGCGCTGACCCGGCTGCACCTTCTGCCAGCCATCGACGATCAGACGCTCGCCGGCCTTGAGCCCATCGCGCACGGTCCAGCGGCCTTCGCCCTGTTCGCCGAGATCGACGTTGCGGCGAACCACGGTGCCGTCGTCGGCCACGAGCGCGACGCTCGCCACGCCGTTATCGAGCTGCACCGCGCGCTCGGGAATGCGGATGCCGCGCAGATTGCCCGCCGCGATGATGCGCCCGCGCACGAACTGCCCCGGCAATAGCGTGCGCGCAGGATTGGCGAATTGCGCGCGCACGGTCTGCGTGCCGGTGGACGGATCGACGACGAGATCGGCGAAGTCGAGAAAGCCGCGCTCGCTGTAGACCTGGCCGTTGGCGAGAATCAGTTGCACCTCGACGTGCTTCATGTCGGTCGGCTTGCGCGCGCCCGACTGGATCTGCTGCTCGATGTCGAGCGTTGCCGTGTTCGACTGCGTGAACACGGCGTTGATCGGCGTAAGCTGATTGACCTGGGTGAGCAGGGTGGCCGCGCCCGCGCTCACCAGCGCGCCTTCGGTGGCGAGCGCGCGGCCCGCGCGCCCGGCGATCGGCGTGCGCACGATGCAGCGGTCGAGCCGTAGCTGCGCCAGCGAAACGGCTGCCCGAGCATCGGCAACGTTGGCCTGGGCCTGCTGCTGCGTCGCGAGCGCGGCGTCGTATTCCTGCGCACTCACCGCATGGCGGCCGACGAGCAGCTTGAAACGATCGACAACCGAGGCTGCGTTGTCGCGTACGGCGGTCGCACGCGCGAGTGCCGCCTGCGCCTGCTGCAATTGCGCGCGATAGTCGCTGGGGTCGATCTGGAACAGCGGCGCGTTGGCCGCGAGATCCGTGCCTTCCTGGTAGAGCGTGCGCTGAACGATACCGTCGACGCGCGCGCGAATCTCCGCGGTGCGCACCGCCTCGATACGGCCGGGCAGTTCGACCACATCGGCGACAGGCGTAGTCGAGATCGTTTCGACGAGCACGGGGAGCGGCGGCATCGATGCGGCGGTGGGGGCTTCCTGCCGGTCGTTGCAACCGGCAACGAGTAGCGGCAAACCCGCGATCAGAAGCAGTACGGCACGACTACGCAGACGGTATGCGGAGCAGAGCAAGAGAGACTCCTCGTGAAGGCACTACTCTTTTTTACGCGTGAGATCGACTACGGTTTAACGGCGTTATGCTTGATTGCGCCAGGCGCTATTGAACAGCAGGCGGACACGACAATGCCCGAAAAGATTTCCGTTGATCGTACATTGTCTGGATAACTTGTCAATTTATTTTGGGTGTTGCGAGTTGAATGAACTCGCAACAGGAGAGATGTCATTGAATTCACAATTAAGTAAATTTCACAAGAAGCGGCAATAAGTTCACAAATGAGAACTTTGCATGACGATGCTTTTTAAATGGATTTCTGTGAGTTTTTTCTCGCATGCAAATGGCACGCCACCCGAGCGGCTAAATACAGAAGTGTGCCGACAAATAGCGTGGCCAGTTCCCAGTAGAGCAGCAAGACGAGTACTTCCATATCGTCGGGATTGGCAAGCTCGTCGTTGCCTGTAGCAGACAGAAGCGATGAACCTATCCACCGAGTCCGGCATATTGAAAGGCAATCTGTCGATTACATAGGTCAGTTGCCATCCGCCTATCATGGATAGCGCAACGAGAACCGGAACGGCCAATATCTTCGTGGCAATTTTTCTCATATATTTTGCAGCGGTACGGAAACCGGTCAATGTGCCTCTTATATTGATTCAAAAAACTGCCTGGCCGGATTTACCGTTCATTGACGCGTCGACAACGGCACTCCTGCTTTCAAGCAGCAAGTCGTGGAGTGCGCAGAGTAGGGCAAGGTAGAGATAAGAAAAATCGGAAAACTCTGAAAAATTGCAGAGCTAAGTATTCTGCCGATTTCGGTTGAACGACCAACCTCATAAGAAGCACAAGAAAAAGAGCCAGGCGCAGCACTTTCCGCAAACGCCCGGCCCCCAATCGCTCACCGGCGCCGCTCCGGATTCCGCAGCGCCGAATGATTGCGCCCATACGACAGATAAATCGTCATCCCGATCACGAGCCACACGACGAGCCGCAACCATGTAATGAGCGGCAGCCCCACCATCAGCAGCAGACAGAACAGGATGCCCAGCACCGGTACGACCGGCACGCCGGGCACGCGGAACGGGCGCATCGCGTTCGAATCGCTGCGGCGCAGATAGATCACCGCGCCGCACACGAGGATGAACGCGAACAGCGTGCCGATGCTGACCATCTCGCCCAGCACGCCGATCGGCGTCAACGCGGCGACCACCGCAACGACCGCGCCGATCAGCATCTGGCTCAGATACGGCGTCTGCAGACGCGGATGCACGTTCGCAAAGAGCGGCGGCAGCAAGCCGTCCTGCGACATCGTGAAGAAGATGCGGCTCTGTCCATAGAGCAGCACGAGAATCACGGTCGTCAGCCCCGTCAGCGCGCCGATCTTGATCAGGATCGCGAACCAGTTCAGGCCGATCGCGTCGACGCCTTTCGCGATCGGATCGGGAACGTTCAGATCGGCGTAGGGCACGAGCCCGGTGAGCACGCCCGCAACGAGGATATAGAGCACCGTGCAGATGACCAGCGAACCGAGGATGCCGATCGGCATGTCGCGTTGCGGCTGTCGCGCTTCCTGCGCGGCAGTGGACACCGCATCGAAACCGATGAACGCGAAGAACACCACGGCCGAGCCGCGCAGAATGCCGCTCATGCCGAAGCTGCCGAACTGCCCGGTATTGGCCGGAATGAACGGATGCCAGTTTTCGGGCTTGATGAAGAACACGCCGATCGCAATGAACGCCACCACCACCACGAGCTTGATCGCGACCATCACGTTGTTGAGCCGCGCGGATTCTTTGGTGCCGAGCACGAGCATCGTCGTGAGGATCGCGACGATGAGCACGGCCGGCAGATTGACGAGGCCGGTGACGCTCGAACCGTCGGCGAGCTTGACGACGGTGCCGGGCGCGGCGGCGAGAGCCGGTGGAATGTTGATGCCCACGTTGCGCAGCAGACTCACGATATAGCCCGACCAGCCGACCGCGACGGTCGCCGCGCCCATTGCATATTCGAGGATCAGGTCCCAGCCGATGATCCACGCGAAGATCTCGCCGAGCGTCGCATAGGTGTACGTGTAACTGCTGCCGCACACGGGCAGCATCGCCGCGAGTTCCGAGTAGCACAGGCCGACGAACGCGCACGCGATGCCGCCCAGCACGAACGACAGCGTGATGCTTGGGCCTGCGAATTGTGCGGCGGCCGTGCCGGTGAGCACGAAAATGCCCGCGCCGATGATCGCACCGATGCCCATTGCCGTGATGCTGGCCGCGCCGAGCGTTTTCGACAGCGCGTGGGCGCCTTCCACGTCGGCGCTTCCGACGATATCGGCGATGGTCTTGCGCGCCATGTAATTCGTATTGGCCATGATGATCGTCCCGTTCAGATGATGATGGGTCACGAACCGGCCCGGCTTGCGTCGGCTCGCGAAGCACGGCAAACAACATCCGTTCCCGAGGAACGGCAGCGGTAAAGCAGAAGCAAGCCCGATGGAAGAAGGTTGAATTCAGTGTATGCCGGATTAAAAGCAAAGGGAAATATCCGCAGGTTTTATCGACAGCGAAAAGACGCGGGAGATGTTCTCTCGTGGCGTATTTGATGCACGGCAAGAATCTGGATTCGCGGATTGCGATTACAAGCTCTCCTATCGATTAAGTGGATTATTGCAATGTGCACTTGCGGAATTCACGGAAAGAAGAGAGTGCTCGATCCTTGTTATAGCGGAACACATGGGTGCGCCCGCAGCGCAGCACTACGCAACGATCGTGACAGGCGGCTTCAAGAACGAGTGAAGCAGCAAGACACGACTGCTACCTTCGTGCCTGACGCGCTATCGCGATACCGGTCTTCGCAACGGACTGAAGCGCGAAACCATCCGTCGTCTCCTCACCATCAACACACGTCGCGACCGCTGCGGCATGCGCCGCGAAACACGGTAAAGCGTTTTCCCCATTACTTTACGAATGCCTGACACTTTCACGCCCCAGTCATGTTTATTAAACGAAATCGTTATATTTCACACTGATAATGCCGCCCATCGCGATATTCCAAATGGATTGCGCTGCCTTTTCGTAACCGGACCGGGAGACCGTTCCAGTTGGCGAGGCCGTTGTCCGCCCAGTTTATTCATGTAGTTTCAGATCAATAAGAATGAATTAACGGAATCTGGCGGCGTAACGTACGCCGGATATTTTATTTTTAATAGGGCAATTGGGTATGTTAAATAAAATACGGCTTGGGGCGGTAGGAACACTTACCACATTAATCCTGGCGGGGTGCGGGGGCAGCACGAACAACACGGCTCCGTCGTCGCCGTCATCGCCGCAGGGCGGATCGCCGACCTCACCTGGCGGGTCGACCACGACGCCGCCGTCGGGTGGCTCGACGACCCCGCCGGTCGCGCAGTCGCTGACGCAATACGTCAATCCGCTGATCGGCACGGCGCCGGGCACTTCGCCGACGCCGACCGCGCACGGCGCGGGCGGCAACACGCTGCCGGCGGCCGGACTGCCGTCGGGCATGGTGCAGTGGGGGCCCGATACCAATACGACGCCGGCTTCCAGCTCCACCGCCGAACCGGGTTCGCCCTCTGGCTACTACTACGACCTCAACTCGATCGCGGGTTTCAGTCTGACGCACATGAGCGGCACCGGCGGGCAGGGCAACGACGGTGAAATTCCGTTTGTCGCGACCACCAGCCTCGCGAATCTGACGCCGACGTTCTCGCACGCGAACGAGACGGCCAAGCCCGGCTACTACGCCGTCGCGCTCGACAACTCGGTGAAGGTCGAGCTGACCGCCACGCTGCGCACGGGCTTCGGGCGCTTCACGTTCCCGGCGAACAACCCGGCGTTCATCCATATCGACACCACCCGCACCAATACGCTGCAATCGACGACGGGCCAGATTACCCAGATCTCGAGCACCGAAGTCGCGGGCTATACGGTGGGCGGCAATTTCGAAAGCTCGTCGAGCCGCGTGCCGGTTTACTTCTACGCCGAGTTCAGCCAGCCGATCCAGTCCTCGACGGTCAGCGCCGGCGTTGCCGACCTGTCCTTCGCACCGGGCGCGCAAGTGCTCGTGAAGGTCGGCATTTCGTACGTCAGCATGGCCAATGCCAAGCA
>Ga0154001_1000180_pt1 | contig 18918 bp, 15 predicted proteins | sample TSNJ085MetaG_FD_104699 | JGI IMG/M metagenome (GOLD analysis project Ga0154001, IMG submission 104699) | Attine ant fungus gardens microbial communities from New Jersey, USA - TSNJ085 MetaG | ecosystem: Host-associated > Fungi > Mycelium > Unclassified | place: USA: New Jersey, Wharton State...
AATCGTGACCCCGTGATTCACAGCAACCAGGCTGCGAACCGCCTCGATTGAACGGCTTTGTATGTGGACTTGTGGAGCAAGTCCGTAATGTCCCCAGTACCTGTTGACCGTTACTATATGCCCATCCATGTCGAGCAGCAGAAATCTTTCTTTTGCAACGTCCTCAAGTGTGACGCGCTCGGCTGCCTGCAGCGGGTGGTCGGGTGCTGTCCAAAGGCGTCTCGGCGAGCGGAGAACGACCTCAAAGGTTAGTTCGTCGGCTGGCGCGACGTTCGATACTAACAGCAGCGCCAATTCCAATTTATCGTGTATGAGAGCCTCTTCGATATCTTCGCGTGATCGCTCGACAACCTCGATATCCAGGTCTGAAAACCGCTGACGAAGCGATGTGACGAGCGACGGTAGGAGATATGCGGAGATCGTATCCGTCATCCCAACCTTGACGCGGCCAGATATCTGCACTGGAACTTCCTGCGCAGCTGACACGGCATCTTCAACCGAGCGGCTGGCTTGTTGCACATGGCGGAGAAATCTCTCTCCGGCGTCGCTTAGCCGTACGCCTTTTGCATGTCTTAAAAGAAGCTCTACTCCCAGGCTCTCCTCCAATTTTTGGAGCGCGATTGTCATGGACGACTGCGACACATTGCATAGGCTGGAAGATATCGAGATCTGACCCGTGTCGGCGACGGAGATGAAGTACTCGATCTGTCTAAGGGTGATATGAGTGCTCAAGGTGCAACCTCCAATGATCCTGGTGCGAACCCAATGAGGCCGACGACCGGTGTCACAGAAGAATACAACAAACGATATTGAAAAAAACGATATCAGGAGATTAGAAATATGAATTTGGCGATCAAATTGTGACTAGATAGGATTTCTTCGAAATAGCGAAGGAAGGGCAAGATGGAAGTAGAGGAAAAAAAAGGATATTGCACGCTGTGCAGATCGCGATGCGGCACGATAAACACCGTGAAGAACGATGTGCTGGTAAAGGTTCGTCCGGACCCGGACCATCCGACCGGCTCCGCAATGTGCATGAAGGGAAAGGCCGCACCTGAACTCGTGCATAGCCCTAATCGAAAGCTTTATCCGATGCGGCGCACAACGCCCAAAGGGTCGAGCGATCCAGGTTGGATGCGAATCACCTGGGAACAAGCTCTGACAGAGATTGCCGGAAAACTTCTCCAGTTCAAGCGGGAGAGTGGACCGGAGTCAATGGTGTTCGGTGTAAGCACGCCTAGCGGTACGCCAATGAGCGACAGCATTGACTGGGTGGAGCGATTCATCTGGTCTTATGGAAGCCCGAACATCTGCTACGCAACGGAAATATGCAACTGGCACAAAGATTTTGCACATGCTTTTACGTTTGGATGCGGACTTCCTACCGCAGATTATCAGTATGCTGATGTTATCGTCCTTTGGGGGACGAATCCGACCAACACATGGCTTGCTCAGGCCGATGCGATAGGACGTGGACGGCGCGCTGGTGCTTCGCTAGTCGTTGTAGATCCACGCCCGACGGAATTAGCGAAAGAGGCGAATGCATGGATGCGCGTGCGCCCGGGCACAGACGGCGCTCTTGCGCTCGGCATAGCCCGCCGAATGATTGAGATTGGCAATGTGGACTACGAGTTCGTAAAAAAATGGACGAATGGTCCCTTGCTCGTCCGGTCTGATAACGGAATGTTTCTTCGCGAACGGGACATTTCTCCGGGATCGTCTTCAAATCGTTACATGGCATGGAACGCTCTGAAGGGACGGGGAGTGCCGGTCGCTTCTGAACTTCAACAATCGCCAGGTGATCTCGCTATCACAGGGGCGTATGAAATACGAACAATCGATCCGAAGGGGCGGACAATTTTCGTCCAGTGCGTTCCGGCCTTTCAGATTTACAGGGACGCTCTGGAAAGTTATACGCCCGACGCAGTTGAGCAAATAACCGGGGTTGAGCGGGCTGTTTTGCTAACTGTTGCGGGCATGTTGAAACCAGGTAAAAGAATTGCATACCACTCCTGGTCGGGCGTGGCTCAGCATACGAACGCCACTCAAACCGAACGAGCAATCGCCACACTTTACGCGTTGACCGGAGCTTTCGACACGCGAGGGTCGAACCGTGTGCTCACCCAGCAGCCTTATAACAGGATAAATGCTTTCTCTTTGCTTGATCCGTTGCAGGCGGCCAAAGCGCTCGGCTTGGGCGATCGTCCTATTGGCCCTGCAGCGCACGGTTGGGTAACAGCTCGAGATGTTTATAAAGCCATTATCTGCCGAGAGCCCTACCAGGTTAGAGGGCTTTTTGCTTTTGGAACGAATATGCTCGCTTCGCACGCTGATGCGGATTCGGCGCACGAGGCGTTGAGTTCGTTGGAGTTCCATGTGCACTGTGACCTTTTCGAAACGCCAACGTCTCGGTATGCCGACATATTCCTTCCCGTGAACACACCGTGGGAACGAGAGGCGTTGCGTTTCGGCTTCGAGATCAATGACAGAGCGGTTGAGTTAATCCAGCTTCGGCAGCGGATGGTCTCTCCCAGAGGCGAGAGTCGGGGAGACTACGAAATTGTTTTCGACCTTGCAAAACGAATAGGGCTGGAAAAAGAATTTTATGAAGGCAATGTCGAAGCAGGCTGGAATCATATGCTTGCTCCGCTCGGATTAGACATCGGTACTCTCCGAGGAGTACCAGAAGGTGTTATACGGCCGTTGGTTCAGAATGATCGAAAGTATGCTTTTCCGACGGAAAACGGTTTGCGCGGATTTGATACGGAAACTCAACGCATTGAACTCTATTCCGAAAAACTGTTGCGACATGGCTATCCAGCAGTGCCCACGTATGTCCCTCCTAATAAAAACCCGACACCAGAGAATAATGCGAACTATCCATTGATCGTTACTTCAATCAAAAATGGATACTACTGCCACAGTCAACATCGAAGCTTGGCTAGCCTTCGCCGGCGAGCACCGTATCCAGTCGTGGAGATAAGCGTTGAACTAGCTGAAGAGCGAAAAATCGTAGACGGAGATTGGGTAAAAATAAATTCTACTAATGGTTCAGCTCGTTTTCGTGCGCGTGTGATTAAAGCGTTAGCTCGTGATGTCATCGTCGCCGAGTATGGCTGGTGGCAATCATGCGACGAGATTGGTATGGAGGCAATGGCTGTTCGAGGGCCTGGGAACAGCAACTTCAACAAATTGGCGGACGGCACGGCCGGAGACCCTATCAGTGGTTCCTCGCCACTGCGAAGTATTCCTTGCAATATCGATCTTGATCCTTCGTATGACGTTATGCGAAGAGCGTGGCAAGGATTTCGCGATTTTTATGTGGCTTCAATCAAGGCAGAAGCAAGTGGGGTGCGGACGGTTACTTTAGCAGCCGTGGATGGCGGTTCTTTGCCGGACTATTTGCCAGGGCAACACATCACCGTGTCCGTTCCGTCGCTTGGCGAAGAGGGAACAACCCGGGCGTATTCTCTTGTCGGTCCGGCCGTCGAACCCGATCGGAAAACCTACAGTATTTCCGTGCGGCATCAACGCGGAACAGCTCGAAACGGGCAAGCCTTTGAAGGGGCAATGTCAAGCTACATCCATAACGTTCTCAAAGTTGGAGATCGCGTCTCTGTACGCTCACCAAGCGGCATCTTTACGTTGCCATTGACCTGCAGGCAACCGATTGTGCTCGTTGCCGGCGGAATAGGCATAACACCATTTATCTCCTACCTCGAGTCGGTCAAGGACTCCCCCGATGCGCCGGAGACGTTGCTCCTGTACGCAAACCTGAACAGTCGCACCCACGCTTACCGAGAGCGGGTGGCCGAACTAAAAGGGCACTTGTCGCAGTTCAGGGTGATTGATTGCTATAACCAGCCAGAAGGAGAAACGGCAGGCGTTGATTATGACCTTATGGGTTATTTGACAGCAAAAGACGTCGACGAAGACTTGATTCAAAGGCGAGCCAGATTTTATCTGTGTGGTCCCGATCGGATGATGGAGGCGTTTATTACAGGACTCACCGATCGCGACGTTCCCTCCTTCGACATCTTCAAGGAGGCTTTCAAGTCGCCTTCCAAGCCTAACCTGGATGCGTCACAGCACTTCACTGTCCAATTTACTCGCTCAAATGTGTGCGCTGAGTGGTCCTCGGAGAAGGGGAGCTTACTATCTTTCGCAGAGAGCTTGGGAATCTCAATGCCCAGCGGGTGTCGAGTTGGACAATGTGAAAGCTGTGCGGTTCGTGTTGTGTCGGGGAAAGTTGACCACATGGGGGGGCATGGACCAGAGGAGGACGGTATGTGTTTCGCCTGTCAGGCTATACCGGCTAGCAAAATTGAGATTGAAGCCTAGCGAGAACCAATCATTGTCAGCAGGATGGTATGGACGATTCCAATCTATTTCCCTTAGCCATTGTAGGGAAAATCAGAAGAATGGCTTAAGGGGCACGGCGTAGCTGTTTTCACATAATCAGATTATCAAATTGGAGATCGGAGGCAGTCATGGAGCAGATATCAGGCAGAGAATTAGCAGGGGATAGCCGGCAGAACACGGTTGGAACGCTAGAGGGGGTCGCCGCGGCTATGACTCGGTGGTCAGAAAGATGGTTTCCGGATGCGTATATCTTTGCTGCGATCGCAGTTATTGTTGTTGCGGTTGGAGCGATGGCGATTGGAGCGCCAGTTAAAACGGTTGGGCGCGCGTTCGGTGATGGCTTCTGGACGTTAATTCCTTTCACCATGCAAATGGTCATCGGCGCTATCTCTGGATACGTAGTCGCTGTTTCTCCTCCGGCAGCGAAAGTGATGAATCGACTGGCTCGTTTACCGAGAGGGCCACGTTCTGCCGTTGCATTTGTCGCATTCGTGAGTATCTCCACATCGCTCCTGAACTGGGCAATCAGCCTGATCTTTAGTGGTCTATTGGTCCGGGTTCTCGCGAGGCGCGAAGATTTGCGCATGGATTACCGGGCAGCGGGTGCTGCTGCTTACCTGGGCCTAGGAGCCACATGGGCTCTGGGCCTAAGTTCTTCTGCGGCCCAATTACAGGCGAATCCGGAAAGCCTTCCTAAGGGACTGCTCGCTATCACCGGCGTTATTCCATTTTCCGAAACAATTTTTCTTCCACAGTCGTTCTTGGTGGTTGCTGTTCTGACAATAATTTCAGTCCTAATCGCATACTTTTCAGCGCCAACAGGTGATCGGGTACGCACTGCAGTGGATATGGGCGTTGACGTTAGTGACCAGGAGACGCGGTTAAGCGCTCCGGTTCGACCTGGAGATCGGCTTGACCACTCGCCGGTTATTACAATCATGATCGTCCTGCTTGGAGCAGTCTGGATATGGCACGAGTTCACTACGAAAAACCCTATACTCGCGATCTCAAACCTGAACACCTACAACTTTGTCTTTTTGATGCTTGGGATGCTATTGAATTGGCGGCCCAAACGCTTCCTTAATGCGATTGCGAAATCTGTGCCATCTACGGCAGGCGTCCTTATCCAGTTCCCGCTTTACGGCGGAATAGCATTCATCCTCACCAAGGCTGCCGTCCCGTCGGGTGTACCACTGTCCGAGCACCTTGCGCACTTCTTTGTTGCGATTTCTTCTCACTCCAGCTTCTCAGCAGTCATGGGCTTGCACTCCGCAATATTGGGATTCTTCATCCCCTCAGGTGGCGGTAAATGGATAATCGAAGCCCCTTATGTAATCGAGACCGCAAAAGCTGTGCAGGTTCATCTGGGTTGGGCAGTCACGGTTTATAACGCCGCTGAAGCGCTTCCCAACCTCATCAACCCTTTTTGGATGCTGCCGCTTCTAGGAGTCTTAGGATTGCGCGCCAGAGACGTAATCGGTTTTACGTTTACGCAGTTGCTAGTGCATTTTCCCGTTGTTATCTTCCTTCTTTGGGCTCTGACTAGCACTCTTCAATATCATCCACCTTGGATGCCTTAGAAATCCGGAGAACATAATTGTCGAATTTTTCGACATTATTATTTTATATTGATATGTAACCTAAGCCAAATAGTATGTTATTGCGTCTGAGATGGGATGATTCATGGTAAAAAAGTGAAGCAAGAATCTCTTTTGGAGGCCATGCAATCGCCTGGGGGGCTGAGCTGCACGGTAGAATCCCCTGGTGATTGCTATGGATAACTTATCGGTCTTATGCCAGATTCCGCCAATGTGCGTGGGGCAGTGGAATTGCGAAGGGGTTGTCAGCTATTTGTTCCGGCTGGCCAAAGCACATGCGGTTGCCGTCGATGATCTCGTCAACCGTCGCCATGCTCGGGATACGATTTCCGGAGATGGAGGCACTTTTCCTGGTGGAATCGTAGTGCCGCCGTTTCCCTGTTTGCGCGCGGACGTACGGAAAGGCTCGAAACGGCTCTGGCGAGAGTAACAGGACTGTCCGCGGTCCGTTACCTTTCGCTTGCGGCGCTCGTGTCAGTGCTGGACCTGGCTGGGTGGCAGCCGATGGGCCGCGTCATTGTCCCGAATGTTTGCGCGAGAGATCGTATCCGGCGGCGTTGCGCCCGATTCTTTGGGATGTCAGTGTCGTTACCGTATGCCCGCGGCATGCGATGCGGCTCGCTCGTTCGACCTGTGGCAGTCCGCCAGCGCGTCGCCTTGGACTATGGTGGCGACGGCAGGTGCCCGGGGTGTGCGCCAGATGCGGCAGTCTGGGCCTGTCATGTGTAAGTATCGGGGTTGAGCGAGTGACCGATGACGAAATGTGGGTGGCCGCTCAGACCGGGGAGATGATTGCAGCTCTTTCCGGCGGCGAGCGGTTTTCGGCTGATCGCGTCCAACAGGGCGTTCTCGCAATGGCCACTCGCATCGGGGACGGGCGTCCCTATCGCGCGGCGGCCGTCTGCGGTTTCAGTAAAGCGCGTCTGTTCGACTGGGTTCCGCAACCAGCTTCTTGAGCCGCGCATTCTCGTCCTGGAACTGCCTGAGTACGCAGACCTGGTTCGACTCCAGGCCCGCGTACTGCTTTTTTCATCGCTAATACGTCTGCTCGGATATCCCCAGCTGCCGGATCAGGTCCGCCACCGGCATGCCCAGCTCAGCCTGCTTGAGCGCCGCCACGATCTGCTCCACCGGGTACTGTTTGCGTTTCGTCGCCAATCTCCCGTGTCATGGGGAAAATTGCTCCGAAACACTAACACTCATTTCTGTCCAGGATTCCTGCAGCAGATCAATAAAGCGATAGCCGATTTTCCGCGTCAACTATCGCTTAATCCGTCAGGCCCTCACACAGCGGAACCCCGCATAAACATACTGATAATGCGGCTGAAACCAGTTGCGGAATTCCGGCCGCAGCATGCATGCCGCGGTACGCGCCGAGCCGCCTTTGAGCACGTAATGCTGTCCGTCGAAGAAGTTGGCCGAATAGCCGGGATAGAACGGAAACGCTTCGAAGCCGGGCAGTGCGTCGAATAACGTCGAGGTCCACTCCCAGCCATTGCCGAACTGACCTTCGACGCCGAACGTGCTGACGTTGTCCGGATGCGCGTCGACGGGTTGCGGGTCCCAACCGCGGAAGTCGAAATTGCCCGATGCCGCCAGTGGCGCGCCATGCGCGGCGCGCTGCCATTGCGCTTCGGTCGGTAGCGTCTTGCCGGCCCAGCGCGCATAGGCGCTCGCTTCGGCGTGACTCACGTAGACGGGCCAATCGAGCGGCAGCGGCACCTCGTCGAACATCGTGCGCAGCGTCCATTCGCCATGGTCGCTTCGCGCCGCGCGTTGCGACCAGCCGGCCGGATGGTCGATGCGCTCGGCCTCGCGCCACGCCCAGTCACGTGGCGACCACCACTTCGGCTCGCGATAACCGCCGTCCTCGATGAACCCGAGGAACGCGCCGTTCGTCACCATATGGCGGTCGACCTCGAACGCGGGCACCTCGACCTGTCTTGCGCCGAACTCGTTGTCCCAGCCGAAGCGGCCGGCCTCGCGCGTCATGCCGAGCACGGCGGTCCCGGCCGGCACGCTCACCATCGGCGACAACGCCCCGCGCCGCTCGGGACGCGTCGCCACAGCCTCACGCAATGCAGTGTTCTTCTGCGCGAGCGGCAACTGATGGAACATGTACGCGAGCGTTTCGGCATGCATCAGACGATGCTCGATCGCGACGTTGAGCAACTGCTCTGCTGCCTCGCCGCGAGCCACGTCGCCGAGGTTGTCGAGCGCGTTGTCGATTTGCCGCCGCGCGCGTACCGCGTACTCGCGCACCGTATCGAGCGAGGGCCAGTCGCCCGGCTCGTCGGTCGGATAGCTGCCGCCGACCGGATCGATGCCGAATGCGAAAAGCTGGTCGAGTTCCGGCGCAAACGCGGGCAGATCGAACAGACGCCGGCCGAACAGATTGCGATCGAAGGCTTCGAGGTGGCCGATATAAAACACGATGCGATGACGTTCGCGGATCGGCCGCTCATAGAGGTGTTCGGGTTTGACGACGGCAAAGAGGGCGTCGGTGATTCGACGCGCGTCGATCAGACGTTGCACGAGCGGGTGATGCGGAGCAGGGTCGCGATTCATTCGCCGGGTCTCCTAAGGCGGTCGAGCGGAGTTAGCGCAAGGCGCTCACTCCTGTCCCGCGCGAGCGGCTTGCCACGGGGGACGGTCCAAAAACTCTATCCGCTCGCAGGGCCCGTGCCAAGGTGAAAAGTGCGCGAAAAGCGCACGAAAAGCTGCGAGGAATACCGCTGGAAAAAGACGGCATACGGGCCCGTAAGCCCTTTCACGAGCGGGCCGACAGACGGCTCAAACCTGCCGCAGTCCTTCGATATCGACGATGCGAATGTGCTTGCCCTGCGTGTCGATGAGACCTTGCTTTTGAAATCTTGACAGGGTGCGGCTGACGGTTTCGAGCGTCATGCCGAGATAGCTTCCCATGTCCTCGCGCGTCATGCGCAGATTGAATTCGGCCCACGAATAGCCGCGCTGCGCATTGCGTTGCGATACGTCGAGCAGGAACGCGGCGACGCGTTCGTCGGCGGACAGCGAGCCGAGCACCATCATCTGCGCCGCCTCGCTGACGATCTGCGCGCCGAGCAGCTTGTGCATGCGTTCCTGCATCGAACTGATCTCGCGGCACAGCAGCTTCAGCGCGCTGTACGGCACGATGCAGACGCTGCTGTCTTCGAGCGCGACGGCACTGCACGCATGCACGTCCGCGCTGATGCCGTCGAGCCCGAGCGCTTCGCCGGCAAGGCGCAAGCCCGTGACCTGCTCGCGGCCGTCGCGATGGACCATCACCGTTTTCATCGAACCCGAGCGCACCGCGTAGATGCTGTCGAAGTGGTCGCCGCTGCGATAGAGCGCTTCGCCGCGCTGCACGGAACGCGCCGAGCAGATCAGCGTTTCGAGCTTCGACAGCTCTTCCGGCGACAAGCCCTGCGGCATGCAGAGCTGCCGCATCGAGCAACTCGAGCAGCGCGCGGCGGTGCGTGCGGCCGGGGTCCGGCGGCTGCCGCGCGCGGGCGGCGCGCCGGTGGTGCGATCGGCCGTGCCGGTGGTGCGATCGGCCGTGCCGGTGGCGCGGGGTAGGGAACGGCTAGCAGCGGAAGAGGTCGGCATGGTCTGCGCGCGGTAAGCGTAAGGGTGAATCGATTGTCCCATCCGTCTTTGCACGGGCCGGGTGGCAAAGTGACGCGTGGGCTGGGTAGGCATTCTGCGAAGCCTGCGCGTTCACGCCGGAGCGGGACGATGAGCCGCCGGGGATTGCGCCGGTGGGTTCTCTGCCGGCGGACACGGCGGCCCGGTTGCCGCCAGGCATCGCGTTGTATGCGGTGCCCGGCGCATGCTGCAACAACTCAGGCGGATTCCTTCCCGGTGCCCGCGGCGGACGGAATCAGCAGTACCGGCAGCGTGGCCTGACGCACGCAGCGCTCGGCGACGCTGCCGAGAATCAGCCGCTGGAAGCCGCGCCGGCCATGCGTGCCCATCACGAGCAGATCGGCGCCGAATTCTTCCGCGGCCTTCAGCACGATATCCGACACATCGCCGAGCGATGACGCCTCGGAAACCGCCGGCTCGCCTCGCACACCCTGGTCGGCCATGGCCTTCGAGAATTCCGCGCGAAGCTCCTGGCCTTCCTCGATCAGCCGGTTGCGCAGAATGGACGGATCGTAGCCGGGCGCCTCGAAATACATCGGCGTGTTTTCGACGACATAGAACGGCCGCAAAACCGCGCCATTGGATTTGGCCAGATCGAGCGCTGCTTCGAACGCACGGCGCGAGGTATTGCTGCCGTCGACCGCGACGAGAATGCGTGTGTACATATCGACTCCGCTTCTGAGAAATGCATTTGCCGCAACCGCTGTGCAACAAACGTTGCAGCGGCCGGGCTCCTCGGTCTTTTATACCAACGAAGCTTAGATGATTGCCGGAAAAGATGCACTCGACCAGGATGTAAATCAAACATTTGCCAAATTTCGCGGCTCAGTCGCTGTGCGACGAGCGTTGCGGCGGCAAGCGCGGGCGATCCCCGGGAAAATACAGGGCGCATAAGTTTTCTCAAGTCGTCACAGGGTTGGCCTTACAATCAGACCATATTCAGACAAGTAGCCCAGTCCGCTGATGAACGATCGTAAAACCAGGGGCTTGCCCGACCAGATTTACGGCGACATTCTCAATCGCATTCTCGAAGGCGAGTACAAGGAAGGCGAGAGATTGCCGACCGAGCATGCGCTCGCCGAGCGTTTCGCGACCTCGCGGCCGACGGTGCGCGAGGCGCTGGCGCGGCTGCGGGCGGACGGCATCATTACGACGCGGCATGGCTCGGGCACGACCGTCGCGCGGCGGCCCGATCCGGACGTGCGCCGCTTCGCGCCGCTCGAAACGCTGTCCGATATCCGCCGCTGCTACGAATTCCGCATCGTGACCGAGGCGGGCGCGGCCGCGCAGGCCGCGCTGAAGGCCGATGCCGAGGACATCGCGGCGATCGAGCAGGCGTGGGACGAACTGGAGCGCATCATCGAAGCCCAGGGGATCGGCGCGAAGGACGACTTCATGTTTCATGTGGCGGTCGCGCGCGCCTCGAAGAACCCGTTTTTCATCACGGTCATGTCGTTTATCGAGGAGCAGATCGTGTTCAGCATGAACCTGTCGCGCAATCTGTCGCTCGTGAAAACGGTGGAGCGGCAGCGGCTCGTGCAGGCCGAGCATATGGCCGTGCTCGATGCGATTCGCCGCAGGGACGCGGCTGCCGCCGAGGCGGCGATGCGCGCGCATCTCGAGAACGCTCTCGAACGGATGTTCGGTTCCTGAGTCGGCGCGCATGCCGCCGGATTGGGTGTCGCGGTGGTCAAGCCACAGCCGGGTTGTTGTCAGGTTGCGAATCGGTGCCACAAACCGGGCTTGGAATCGGGCGGAGAGTCGGAGCCGTCGATCAGACGGCGATCAGGGCTGCAAACCGTGACCGTCAAACGGTGTCCATAAACCGGGCCGCGCTCGAATTCGCTTCAGCCGGCGATCAGGCTGCCGCCGCGACCGGTCCGAACAATGCGGTAAGGGTCTTTTCGCTCACTGCAACGTTGAGTGCCACGGCACGCTCGACGCCGATCTGCATCGGCTCGCCGAGCCGGCTGATGTCGAGGCCGGCGCGGCGCAACATCCGTTCGATCGGTGTGGTTGTCACAGTGACGTAACGTGAGATGCCCATGCGCTGCGCGAAGCGCATGACTTCCTGGATCGCGCGGATCGTCATGTCTGTGAAGCCGAACGACTGTTCCTCGCCGCCGGTTTCGATCGCCCAGCGGCTCAATTCCCATATATGCCGGCCGACCGGCGCGGCTGCGCCGTGCAGCAGCTGCGGGAAGGTGTCCTTCAGCATATTGGGCCCTTCCGTCGGCATCAGGCGCCAACAGCCGCGCAACTGTTCGTTTTCTCCCTGAATCAGCATATAGTGCGGCCCGAGCGCATCGTAGCCGTCGATCTCCATGCCGGCGATGGTCGGGATTTCCCAGCCTAGCCGGCCGTGAAATACCCGGGCCCGCAGGCGGTACATCTCGTTGATGACCTCGTTGTCGAATTCCTGCCGCATTCCAATCCGGATCGTTGTCTGCATGACGTTCTCCTGAACGTGTTGGGGGTTACCAGTACGCAGGAAAACTTATGCATTTTGGGTCGTTCTGCCACCTACCTACCTGGATAGGTGTGGATGCTTATCGGGTCACGCAGAATTCGGACACGTATCCACACTCAACCTACAAGGCTCAAAAATGGAACTCCTCGATAGTCACTGGCAACCGCAAACCCATCTCCAGCCGCGCTCGGCGGACGTTTCCTCGGCAGTGGATCGCGTGCTGATCATTGCCTATCGCAAGAAGAAAAAGGAAAGCCAGCGCCGTTTCTGGGCTCGTTTCGGCGTCACGCAGTCGCGCGGCAGCCGCTTCGAGTCGGGCGCGGAGATTCCGGCACCGGTGTCGATTCTGCTGGGCCTGTATTTCATGAAGACGGTGTCCGACGCCGACCTCGGCCGCGCCGAACGCGTGATGTACAGCCGCGACGCCGCCGCGTTGCTCAACCCGGGTCAATAAGCCCGAGCTGCGCCGCAATCACGGCCGCCGCGCGCCGCGAATTCACACCGAATTTCGTCCTGATGTTCTTCATGTGGAAGTTCACCACGGCTTCCGAACAGTTCAGGATGTGGGATATCTCCCAGGTGGATTTGCCGCGCGCGGTCCATTTCAGGCATTCGCGCTCGCGCGGCGTGAGCTTGGGCAGCAACGTCTGGGCATGCGTATTCAGATGCCGCTGACTCGTGTCGATCACGAGATCGCGCAATAACACCAGGTTCGGCAGCACGGCGTTGAGATCGCGCCGGAATTCCTCGGATGGATTGCTGTCGTTGACGAAGCACATCATGCCGGCTTCCTGGTTCGGCCCATGAATCGGCAGCGACACACCGGAGCGCAGGCCGTACGAGCGAGCTTCCTCGTAAAGCGCCTGCTGCGCCGTGGTCGAGAAAAGGTCCGGCGTCCAGATCAGCGGCGCGACGCGCGACAGGCAATGCGCGACCGTCGGGTCGATATGAACCATTCCCGTATCGTCATACGTCTGCCGCCACGCGGGCGCGTAGGTGCTGCGCAGGTAGGCATCTTCCAGACGCATGGTGGGGCGCGGCAGCATGGCGATCAGAATCCTGTCGAAGCCCCACGTCTCGGCAAGGCCCGCGATCGCGCCGAACCATTCCGCCTCGTCGGCGGCGTCCAGTAGCGGAGCCATTTGCTCGATAAAATGTAGCGTCAATTTTGACTCTCTCAGGCTCGCAAACAACCTATTTGCGGTTAACGGCGGGCCGGTATTCCGCGTCCACCTGTTTTATCCACATAATCTAACACTAAAAGGTGAATTCTCGACGCGACGGAACCACAGCCATGAGACGGACAGTGCCCGTAGTGTCGCGAAAAAACATGCGTATTAAATTTTTAGACCATGCCGGGTTCATAGTCTATTGAAAATGCTCATTACGAAAAATAAAGAAATTTAATGCGTGTTATTGACAAAATTATTGCGGCTTCCTTTTGATTAATCGCAATTATCCAGCTTATTCGGGAGGCGGCTTAATTCGGCAGGGTTGCTGCTGTCCCGAAAAAGAGCCGCGATGACGCGCGAGGCGTCGCGCAGGCGCTATTGTCATACGAAATGGACAATTCGCACCTTGCCGTTGACATGGCTCGGACGGGAGACCGGCCTTGCTTCCGGCGGACCAGGTTGTTTGACATCGTCGCGATGCCGGTGCTACCGTCGAATCCCCCGTCCCGCCTGCTTGCGTGAACGATCATGAACGAAGCTCCGCTCCATGACAGCGAGTTCGCCGCGTCGGTGATGGCCGTGCCGCCGCTCGCGCGCCGCGCCGACTACACGCTCGACCCCGAACAGAATCTCGCGCTGATCCGCCATATCGAGGCCGGCGGTGTGCGTACGCTGCTGTACGGCGGCAACGCGAATCTCTATCACACCGCCGTCAGCGAATACCGTGAGCTGCTGGACCTGCTCACCGATGCCGCGAGCCCCGCTACGCGCGTGATCCCGGCGATCGGCCCCGACTACGGCAAGATGCTCGATCAGGCGCGCATTCTCGCGCAAACGCGCTACCGGACGGCAATGGTGCTGCCGCCTGGCGGCTTCACGACCGCCGAGGGCGTCGAGACGGGACTCGCGCGGATCGCGGACACGGCGGCCATGCCGCTCACGGTCTACATCAAGAGCGAAAACTACGTGGACGTCGACGCGCTCGCGCGGCTCGTCGAGCGCGGTACGCTGTGCGCCATCAAATACGCGATCGTGCGCGACGATCCCGCGCACGATCCTTATCTGCAAAGGCTGCTGCGCAGCGTGCCGGCCGCGAAGATCATCTCGGGCATGGGCGAGCGGCCGGCGCTCGTGCATCTGCGCGAGTTCGGCCTTGCCGCATGGACCACCGGTTCCGGCTGCATCGCGCCGCGCATGGTGATGGCGCTGCTACAGGCGGCGCGTCATGAGTGTGGCAACGAACGGAGCAACGAGCGACGTCATGAGCGAAGCAGCGAGCGGAATAACGAACGAAGCAATGAACGCAGCAACGGCGGCGACCCCGCGCAACCTCTGTACGACGCGTTTCTGCCGCTCGAAACGCTGCGCGACGAAATCTCGTTGATCCGCGTGCTGCACGACGCGGTCACGTTGTCGGGCATCGCGAACATGGGGCCGCTTCTGCCGCTGCTCAGTTCGACGCCGCCCGGGCATCATGCGAAGATCGCGCAGGCCGCGCACATGCTGCTTGCGCGCGAGCGCGAATTCGCGCACACCCACCCGAATCTTTCTCACACTCAGGTATCCGCATGACCGACAACAGCCGCCGCTATCCCGATGCTTCCATCCGCGTGTTCGACCCGCGCTTCAAGTCGCTGATTGTCACGGCGGCGTCGGTCGAGTGTCTGTATCAGGGCGCGCGCTGGTCGGAAGGGCCCGTATGGTTCGGCGACGGCCGCTATCTGCTGTGGAGCGACATCCCCAACGACCGCATCCTGCGCTGGGACGAAACGACCGGCGCCGTCAGCACGTTCCGGCAATCGTCGAATAACGCGAACGGCCATACGCGCGACCGCGAGGGGCGTCTCGTCAGTTGCGAGCATCTGACGCGGCGCGTCACGCGTACCGAATACGACGGCTCGATCACCGTGCTCGCCGACCGCTATCAGAGCAAGCGTCTCAATTCGCCGAACGACGTGGTCGTGAAGTCCGATGGCTCGATCTGGTTCACCGATCCGACCTTCGGCATCGACAGCTTCTACGAAGGCGAAAAGCAGGCCTCGGAGTTGCCCGCGTGCGTGTATCGGATCGACGGCCAGTCGGGCGAAGTGTCGGTCGTCGCCGACGACGTGCTCGGCCCGAACGGCCTCGCGTTTTCGCCGGACGAGTCGCTGCTGTACGTGGTCGAATCGCGCGGCGAGCCGCGCAAGATCCGCGCGTTCGACGTCGACGCGAGCGGCAAGGGCGCGGCGCTGTCGAACAATCGCGTGCTGATTGACGCGGGTCCGGGTACGCCCGATGGTTTTCGCGTCGACGTGCACGGCAACCTGTGGTGCGGTTGGGGCATGGGCAACGACGAACTCGACGGCGTGCGTGTGTTCACCGCGCAAGGCGAGCCGCTCGGCCATATCGCGTTGCCGGAGCGCTGCGCGAACGTATGCTTCGGCGGGCGGCATCGCAATCGCCTCTTCATGGCGGCGAGCCACGGCTTGTACTCGCTGTATGTGAATACGCAGGGCGTTCGCGGCGGTTGAGCGCGCGGCAATTCGCGAGCCCGATGCAGGCGTTTCGCGCGTAGCGGACGAGCGGCAAAAGAGGGAAGCGTGGAAAGCGCGGAAAGCGCGGCGCCAAGGCGGAGACACCGAGGCATGACGAAATCCTGGAGCAGACGTTGACGAAAAGAAAATCCCCCGAGGAGTTGCGCAGCCATCGCTGGTATGGCGTGAACGATCTGCGCTCGTTCGGACATCGCTCGCGCACCGCGCAGATGGGCTACAACCGCGACGAATACGCGGGCAAGCCGGTCATCGCGATTCTCAATACGTGGAGCGAGATCAACGCGTGCCATACGCATTTCAGGCAGCGCGTCGAGGAAGTGAAGCGCGGCATCTGGCAGGCCGGCGGCTTTCCGATGGAGCTGCCGGTGCAGACGCTCTCCGAGCCGTTCCAGAAGCCCACCACGATGCTGTACCGCAACTTCCTCGCGATGGAAGCCGAGGAGACGCTGCGCTCATATCCCGTCGACGGCGTCGTGCTGATGGGCGGCTGCGACAAGACCACGCCCGCGCTGCTGATGGGCGCGATCTCGATGGACCTGCCCGCGATCTTTCTTCCCGCCGGCCCGATGCTGCGCGGCAGCTGGAACGGCGTGACGCTCGGCTCGGGCTCCGACTCCTGGAAGTACTGGGCCGAGCTGCGCGCGGGCACGATCACGCCGGAGGACTGGCAGGGCGTCGAAGGCGGCATCGCGCGCTCGCCAGGCCACTGCATGACGATGGGCACCGCATCGACGATGACGAGCGCGGCCGAAGCGCTCGGCTTCACGCTGCCCGGTTTCGCCTCGATTCCGGCGCCCGATTCGCGTCACGCGCAAATGGCCGCGCACACCGGCATGCGCATCGTCGAGATGGTGTGGGAGGACCTGAAGCCCTCGGACTTGCTCACGGCCGGCTCGATCGATAACGCGGTGACCACCTGCGTCGCGCTGTCCGGCTCGACCAATGCGGTGGTCCATATGATCGCGGTGGCGCGGCGCGCGGGTATCGGGTTGACGCTCGATCGCTTCGACGAGATCGCGCGCCGCACGCCGGTGCTCGCGAATATCCGGCCGACCGGCGCCTATCTGATGGAAGACTTTTTCTATGCGGGCGGTTTGCGCGCGTTGCTTGCGGAACTCGGCGAACTGATCGATGGCTCGCAGAAAACGGTGAACGGCCGCACGCTCGGCGAGAACCTCGCCGACGCACGCATTTTCAACGACGACGTGATTCGCCGCCGCGCCAATCCGCTGCTGCGGGACAGCAGTCTCGCGGTGCTGCGCGGCAATCTCGCGCCCGACGGCGCCGTCATCAAGCCGGGCGCGGCCGAGCCGCATCTGCTCGTGCATACCGGGCGCGCGGTCGTGTTCAGCGACTACAACGACATGGCCGCGCGCATCGACGACGATGCGCTCGATATCGACGAGACCTGCGTGATCGTGTTGCAGCATGCGGGACCGGTCGGCGCGGGCATGCCCGAGTGGGGCCAGTTGCCGATTCCGCGCAAGCTGTTACAAAAGGGCGTGCGCGACATGGTGCGTATTTCGGACGCGCGCATGAGCGGCACGAGCTATGGCGCGTGCGTGCTGCACGTGGCGCCGGAGTCGTTCGTCGGCGGGCCGCTCGCGCTCGTGCAGAGCGGCGATCTGATCGAACTCGACGTGCCGCGGCGCAAGCTCGACGTGCTCGTGTCCGACGACGAACTCGCGCGCCGCAAGGCCGCGTGGGTCAAGCCCGAGCCGCGTTTCGCGCGTGGCTACGGCGCGCTGCATCAGACCCATGTGTTGCAGGCCGACCGCGGCTGCGACTTCGATTTTCTGCAACGCGGCGGCGCGCAGGACCCCGCGGCCGGTGCCACCGGCGAGGGCCGCGCGGGCGAGCCGGAGATTCACTGAGGCGCGTGTCGATATGCCACGGATACGCCACGGATAGGCCACGCGATACCTGCGCCGCCTCCGCACGCGAAACGCCAGGGCGCGAGATATTGAACGCCGCGTGCTTGCCTGTTGATTGATTAAGCGGAATAAACGCGGCAATTCAAACGCGAGCCCGTGTTGCAATACGGGCTCGTCGCTTATTTCAGCCGGTGTAATTCGATCACGCGCGTGGGCCGCAAATGATTGAGCGCGTAATGAATGCGGCCACGCTCCTGACGTTGCCCGACGGGGCGTGGATCATCGTATTGATGGTCCGCCGAATAGGCGCCCTGCGGTGCGGTCATGCCCTTGTCGATGACCGCATAGCCCGGTTCGAGCGCAAGCAGCAGATGATTGCCGCCGGGCCGGCTGTCGAAGCCGGCCATGCCGTCGAGCGCCTCGGGCACGCTGTTCGCGAGCGTCGCATTGCTCGTGATGATCTCGTCCGGCGAGATCGGACTGTGGCCCGCGATGCGCGCGGCTTCGAGGTTCTTGCCGTCGGTGTCGACGGTGCTGTCGTGCGTGCGCTCGTTGTGCAGATCCGTCGATTTCGGGTCCTTCACAGCGGGTTTCGTGCCGGCGTTTTCCGGCCTGGTGATCGCGCTGTTCATCGTGCATTCTCCTGCAGAGGATAGGGTGGAAAGCAGCAAAAGCCGTTCCGGGTGACACGGCGCCTCGGCGCTGAACTCGCGATGCGCATGCCCTGTACTTTCATGCGACGGAGGTTGTCTCGCGCGATCGAATGGCGATGGCGTCCGTGATTCTTTTCGATTTTTTTAATGAACGCCTATTTTCTACAGAGTATGATCGTACTCCGGCGTGCCGTGTACGGTGGCACTGACGCCGCGTTCCGGCTGTTCCAGCATGGCCGGAAATAACTAACAACAAAATGGCCGCGCGACTGAATACATACATGTTACGGGGCTGTCATGGGCGGGTGACACATGCACTTCGATGCTGCATTTACACATCGCGGCTATCTGTTGAATTGCGAACCGGCACGCACGGGCGACGGAAGCTGGCAACCGTATGTGGTGATCTCGCGCTCGAGCGACGGCGAACTGGTCGCCAACCGTTTCTTTCCCATCGAACTCCGCTTCCCCGACGAAGCCGGCGCCATCGCGCATGCCCGCGACTGGGCGGTGCGCTGGATCGACGCGAGCAGCATGACGATCTGAATGGCGCGACCGCGCTGTGCAAGCCGTATCGCGCGGGCCGCGTTAAAACGCGGTAATC
>Ga0154001_1000183_pt1 | contig 18902 bp, 16 predicted proteins | sample TSNJ085MetaG_FD_104699 | JGI IMG/M metagenome (GOLD analysis project Ga0154001, IMG submission 104699) | Attine ant fungus gardens microbial communities from New Jersey, USA - TSNJ085 MetaG | ecosystem: Host-associated > Fungi > Mycelium > Unclassified | place: USA: New Jersey, Wharton State...
CGCCCACACTTATCGGCTGTTGGTTTTTAAAGATCAGTCCACAAACCCACAGCACCCAAACCACCCGGCACCGCTTCGTTCGCGTCGCTGCGTCTGCAGCAGAGAAACGAGATTATGGAGACTGTTTCCCACTCCGTCAACCCCCATTTTCGCTTTCACTTAAAAAATGTTGGTGCTTACTTCCAGCGATTCACTTCCGCGTCGCGCTCACCACAGCCTCGATCGGAACGGCATCAGCCATTGCGGCATAGCCTGCATCGCTCGGATGAATGTGATCGCCACTATCGAAAGCGCGCTGCAACCGCTCCGGCTGCGCCCGGTCGCGCAACACCGCGTCGAAATCCACGACGCCGTCAAAAGCATGGCCGCTCCGAATCCACTGGTTGACGGCGAGCCGGATATTTTCCCGCTCCGGCGGCAACGAAGCCGGCGTCAGCGTCGCGCCGAACACCTTGACGCCATCGCGCCGCGCGGCCGCGATCACTCGCTGATAGCCGGCGATCAGGTCGGCGGCCGTCACCGACGTATGCGGGAAATCGCAGTCGAGCCCGCCATGCGGCGGCATCGCCGCAAAATTGATGTCGTTGATACCGATCAGCAAGATCGCCACCTTGACGCCCGGCCGGCGCAAAACGTCGCGATCGAAGCGGCTCAGGAGCGCGTCACCGTAGCAGGGTGAATCGCTCAGCAGCCGATTGCCGCTAATACCGAGATTCACGATCGCGGTCGACTGCACGCCACTGCCTGCCAGCCGGTGAGCCAGCGCATCCGGCCAGCGGCGGTTCTGGTTCAGGCTCGAGCGCATGCCGTCGGTAATCGAATCGCCGATCGCGGCGATGGCAGCCGACTGCGCCGCGGCCTCCACCGACAACCCCGTCACCCACACGTATTGCGTGAACCGGCCACGAAACGCCGCGGCGGCAGGATCAGCCGCGTGATTGCCGGGCGCCGACACATAATTCACCTGGTTCGACACGCGGTGCCAGGCGACAATCCGCTGCTCCGGCCCCATGAGCGCACTGATCGCATACGGTGCGCCTTCAGCGATATCGAGCGCGATCGGATCACTATCCAGCTCCCCACCCGGCGGAATGCTCAACGCCCCCTTACCACCGAAAGTCACGCGAACCCCATCGCCGACAGCTGCTGCGCCACCCGCCGAGCGCGCAATGCGCAACTCATCGATGACGAGCGGCGTCTTGCCATACGCATTGCTCAGGTGAATGCGGGCACTTTTCCCCGACAGCGTCGGATAAACGATCTGGCGAACCGTGCGCCCGGCCACTTCCGGGGCGCGATAAAGCGAGGGCAATTCGGCCCGTTGCGGAATGGGCTGCAGCGCGGTTGCCCATGCGGCGACCCAGTGTCCGGAGGTGTCGGCGGCAAAAGCGTTCGAGGAAACGGCAAAGGAGGCGAATTGGGCAAGCAGCGCCGCGCCGCAGGCGGCCGCCAAGGTGCGAATGGTCATTCGGAGGATCGGTTCGGGGCGAAACGCGCATTGTGCCCGATCGCCGCGGCAATCGCGGACAACGCTACCCAACGACGTACACCGCCCGCGCGCACGCCGCCGCCACCGCAGTTCAAGCCGCCTGCTCTCCCACGAGCTTCAGCGCGAGCGCTTCCGCAACCTCGATCCCGTCGATCGCTGCCGAATAAATCCCGCCGGCATACCCGGCCCCCTCGCCCGCCGGATACAGCCCTTCGACGTTCACGCTCTGATAATCGTCGCCGCGACGCACCCGGACCGGCGACGACGTTCTCGTCTCGACGCCCGTCAGCACCGCATCATGCATCGCAAAACCGGCGATTTTCTTCTCCATCTGCGGCAGCGCTTCGCGGATCGCCTCGATCACGTAATCGGGCAGCGCGGTGCTGAGATCGGTCGGATGCACGCCAGGCTTGTACGACGGCACCACCGAGCCGAGCGACGTGGACGGCCGCCCCGCGATGAAATCGCCGACCAGTTGGCCCGGTGCCATATAGTTGCCGCCGCCGAGCTCGAACGCCCGCTCTTCCCATTTGCGCTGGAAAGCGATGCCGGCGAGCGGTCCGCCGGGGTAATCGTCAGGCGTAATGCCGACCACGATGCCGGCGTTCGCATTACGCTCGGCGCGCGAGTACTGGCTCATGCCGTTCGTGACGACGCGCCCCGGCTCGGAAGTCGCCGCGACCACCGTACCACCCGGGCACATGCAGAAACTGTAGACCGCGCGCCCGTTGCTGCAGTGGTGCACCACCTTATAGTCGGCTGCGCCCAGTTGTTTGTGACCGGCAAATTTGCCAAAACGGCTGCGGTCGATCACACCTTGCGGATGCTCGATGCGAAAACCGAGCGAAAACGGCTTCGCTTCAACATAAACGCCGCGATCGTGCAGCATCTGAAACGTATCGCGCGCACTATGGCCGACCGCGAGCACGACGTGATCGCAGCGCAGCGTCTCGCCCGTGGAAAGCTTCAGCCCGCGCACCTTGCCGTCGTCGATGTCGAGGTCCTCGACACGGGTTTCGAAGCGCACCTCGCCGCCCAGCTCGTGGATCGTCGCGCGCATCTTCTCGACCATGCTGACGAGCCGGAACGTGCCGATATGGGGCCGGCTCAGGTAAAGAATGTCTTCCGGCGCGCCGGCCCGCACGAATTCGTCGAGCACCTTGCGGCCGTAGTGTTTCGGGTCCTTGATCTGGCTGTACAGCTTGCCGTCCGAGAACGTGCCCGCGCCGCCCTCGCCGAACTGCACGTTCGACTCCGGATTGAGCACCGACTTGCGCCACAGGCCGAACGTATCTTTAGTGCGCTCTCGCACGGCCTTGCCGCGCTCCAGGATGATCGGCCGGAAGCCCATCTGCGCGAGGATCAGCCCCGCGAACAGCCCGCACGGCCCCATGCCGATCACGACCGGGCGCGGCGCATTCGACTGCGCGGGCGCCTTTGCGACGAACTTGTAGCTCATGTCGGGCGTCACGCCGCAGTGCGGCACGTCGGCGAGCCGCCTCAGCACGGCCGCCTCATCCGTTACTTCGACATCGACGATGTAGGTGAGCTTGATGTCGGCGCGTTTGCGCGCGTCGTGCGCACGGCGAAACACCGTGTATCGGATGAGCCCGTCCCTGGCCACGCCGAGTTCCGCGAGGCGCGCGCGGACGGCCGCTTCGAGGTCGCTTTCGGGATGATCGAGCGGGAGTTTGATTTCGCTTAGACGTAACATGGGTACCGGAGATGCAAGTGGGCCGCAAATCGCGGCCAATTCGCAATTTTACCGGGGTAAGTGCCGCAACGGGGCCTCAGCCGGTCATGAACCGCCCGTGCCGCAGGACTGCGGCATACCCGCAATGGATTCGTAACACGCCCCGGTAGCCCCTATTAGTCGACACATTTATCCTCAAAAAATTTATTAACCGACCGGTCGGTTGATTTATACTACGCCGACACAGATCACTTCCGCAGAGGGCGTCCAATGTACACGCAATCCCTGGATATTCCCGGCAATGTCGCCCCGCTCGATGCGGACGCGAACTCTCCCGAGCAGGCGCGCTTCGACGCGGTCATGAACGCCGACGGCAAGATCGAGCCGCAGGACTGGATGCCCGAGGCGTACCGCAAAACGCTGGTCCGGCAAATCTCGCAGCACGCGCATTCGGAAATCGTCGGCATGCTGCCCGAGGGCAACTGGATCACGCGCGCGCCGAGCCTCAAGCGCAAGGCGATCCTGATCGCCAAGGTGCAGGACGAAGCGGGCCACGGACTGTATCTATATAGCGCCGCAGAAACGCTCGGCGTGTCGCGCGATCAACTGATCGCCGCGCTGCACGCGGGCAAGGCCAAGTATTCGAGCATCTTCAACTACCCGACGCCCACCTGGGCCGACGTCGGCGTGATCGGCTGGCTCGTCGACGGCGCCGCGATCATGAACCAGATCCCGCTGTGCCGCTGCACGTACGGCCCGTACGCCCGCGCAATGATCCGCATCTGCAAGGAAGAGTCGTTCCATCAGCGCCAGGGCTTCGACTCGCTGCTCGCGATGATGGCCGGCACCGAAGCCCAGCGCGAACTGGTGCAGCAGGCCGTGAACCGCTGGTGGTGGCCGGTGCTGATGATGTTCGGCCCGAGCGACAAGGATTCGGTCCACAGCAACCAGTCGGCGAAATGGGGCATCAAGCGCATCACCAACGACGACCTGCGCCAGAAATTCGTCGACGCAACCGTCGAGCAGGCCAGGGTGCTCGGCGTCACGCTGCCCGACCCGGACCTGAAATGGAACGAGGCGCGCGGCCACTACGACTACGGCGACATCGACTGGGAAGAGTTCTGGCGCGTCGTGAACGGCGACGGCCCGTGCAACCGCGAGCGCCTCGCGACCCGCGTCAAAGCCCACGAAGACGGCGCCTGGGTGCGCGAAGCCGCGCTCGCCCACGCCGAAAAGAAGCGCCAGCGCGCGCAGCAGCACGCCGCCTGAACCGCACGGCGCGCGATTAGCGAAAGTCAGGAATCAGGAGATCAGCAATGAACAAGGAATGGCCGATTTGGGAAGTGTTCGTGCGCAGCAAGCAGGGCCTCGACCACAAGCACTGCGGCAGTCTGCACGCCGCCGACGCGCCGATGGCGCTGCGCATGGCGCGCGACGTCTACACGCGCCGCCAGGAAGGCGTGAGCATCTGGGTGGTGCCGTCTTCGGCGATCACGGCGTCCGCGCCGGACGAGAAGGCCGAGCTGTTCGAACCGGCGGCCGACAAGATCTACCGTCACCCGACGTTCTACACGCTCCCCGACGAAGTCAACCACATGTAAGCGCGGCCATGCCTATCACGCCCCAACACCTCCAGTACGTGCTGCGTCTCGCGGATACCGCGCTGATCCTCGGTCAGCGCAACACCGAGTGGAGCGGCCACGGCCCGATCCTCGAAGAGGACATCGCGCTGTCGAACATGAGCCTCGACCTGATCGGCCAGGCGCGTCTGCTGTACACGCATGCGGCCGCGCTCGAACAGCAGCTCACCGGCAAGCAGCGTACCGAGGACGACTACGCGTACTTCCGCACCGAACGCGAGTTCGCCAACTACACGCTCGTCGAGCTGCCGCACTACGGCCCGCTCGCCGGCACCGCGCAAACCGAAAAGGATTACGCGGTCACGATCGTGCGCAATTTCCTGTACTCGACGCTGATGGCGCATCTGTGGAGCGCGCTGGCGAACTCCACGGACGAGCAACTGGCGGCGATCGCCGCGAAGTCGATCAAGGAAACGACGTACCACGTGCATCACGCCGGCGAGTGGCTGATCCGCTTCGGCGACGGCACCGACGAATCGCATCGCCGCGCGCAAGCCGCGCTCGACTATCTGATGCCGTACACGCGCGAGTTTTTCAGCGCGGATGCGGTGGAAGACGTGATCGCCGCGGCCGGCATCGGCCCGCGCACGTCGGAACTGGAAACCGCCTGGCTCGAAGACGTGCGCGCCACACTCGACGAAGCGACCTTGACGCTGCCCGAAGCGGTCAGGCACGTGAGCACCGGCAAGCACGGCGAGCATTCGGAGCATATGGGCTTCGTGCTCGCCGAAATGCAGAGCCTCGCGCGCCAGCATCCGGGCGCAACCTGGTAAAGCGCGCGATGACGACCTCGACCGCTCCGCTCGCAGCCAATACCGCTGCTCATACCGCCACCGACCCGGCGCTCGCGCGCGCGTGGGCCGTGCTCGAAGCGGTGCCGGACCCGGAGATTCCGGTGGTATCGATCCGCGAGCTCGGCATCCTGCGCGACGTGCGGCGCGCCGCCGACGGCGTGCTCGAAGTCGTGATTACGCCAACCTACTCGGGCTGCCCGGCGATGTCGCAGATCGCCGAAGACGTCGGTCATGCGCTCGACGCCGCGCAACTCGCGCCCTACCGCGTCGCCACCGTGCTCGCGCCGGCCTGGACCACCGACTGGATCACCGCCGACGCCCGCGAAAAACTGCGCGCCTACGGTATCGCGCCGCCGACGGGCAACTGCGGTTCCGCCGCCAGGACCCAAGCCGCGCCGCGGGAAAAAGTGCTGCGCTTCGTGCCGCGCTCGCTGTCGGCGCCGGCCTGCCCACGCTGCGGCTCCGCGCACACCGAGCGGCTCGCGCAATTCGGCTCGACCGCCTGCAAAGCCCTGTACCGCTGCCTCGACTGCCGCGAACCCTTCGACTACTTCAAACCGTACTGATATGGCCACCCCGCAATTTCATCCGCTGCGTATCCGCGAAGTGCGCCCCGAAACCGCCGACGCGGTCTCGGTCGCGTTCGAAGTCCCGGTCGAACTGCGCGACCACTATCGCTTCACGCAGGGCCAGTTCGTCACGCTGAAGACGCATATCGACGGCGAGGAAACGCGCCGCTCGTATTCGATCTGTGTGGGCGTCACCGACTACGATCGCGACGGCGAGTTGCGCATCGGCATCAAGCGCGTGCGCGGCGGGCGTTTCTCGAACTTCGCGTTCGACACGCTGCAGCCCGGCCACACAATCGACGTGATGACGCCGGATGGCCGCTTCTTCACGCACCTGAACGCCGAGCAGGGCAAGCAGTACCTCGCGTTTTCGGGCGGCTCGGGCATCACGCCGGTGCTCGCGATCATCAAGACGACGCTCGAAATCGAGCCGCGCAGCACCTTCACGCTCGTGTACGGCAACCGCAGCGTCGACCAGATCATGTTCGCCGAGGAACTCGAAGACCTGAAGAACCGCTTCATGAACCGCTTCGTGCTGTACCACGTGCTGTCGGACGATCTGCAGGACGTCGAGCTGTTCAACGGCGTGCTCGATCAGCAGAAGTGCGCGGCCTTCATGGAACAGCTGCTGCCGGCCGAGGCAATCGACGAAGCGTTCATCTGCGGCCCCGCGCCGATGATGGACGCCGCCGAAGCCGCGCTGAAAGCCGCCGGCGTGCCGCCCGCGAAAGTGCACGTCGAGCGCTTCGGCACGCCGCTGCCGCAAGCGGGCGTGCCGCCCGTCGAAATCACCGAAGACACGCCCGCTGCCGATCTCGAAATCGTGCTCGACGGCAAACGGCGCAAGCTGCGCCTGCCCTATCAGGGCGTGAGCGTGCTCGACGTCGGCCTGCGCGCCGGCCTCGCGCTGCCGTATGCGTGCAAGGGCGGCGTCTGCTGCACCTGCCGCGCGAAGGTGCTCGAAGGCGAAGTGAAGATGGAAAAGAACTACACGCTCGAAGAACACGAAATCCGCGACGGTTTCGTGCTGACCTGCCAGTGCCATCCGGCCAGCGAGCGCGTGGTGGTGAGCTACGACGAGCGTTAAGCCAAAGGCAATCCGCGCTCTATCATGGTCGGACACGACTCGGCAGCATTGCGCTTTTGACGCGGCGCTACGTCTGCCCGACGGCCGGCGCGCTTTCGGCCATTTCGCGATCCGCTTACACTAGGGGCCGCTCATCGACCGGAACGTCGGTTTCTGGTCGATGAGCGGCCTCTTTTTGTCACCGCCGCAAGCGCCACAGCAAGCCTTTGTCCATGAGCACGATTCACCTCACCAACGGCGACGTCGCCGCCGAATCCCTCCGTTCCGCGCTGGCCCAGGCCGGCCGCGACGACCGCGTACAGGCGTTGCGGGACGATCTGGCCGTCGGCCCGCTGCGCGGCATCGACGACGGTCCGGACATGCGCGCCGATTTCTGGGAGCGCGTGAGCGCGGACACAAAGCGCAATTTCCTGCAGGAATTCCGCGATCAGGCCGCGGCGCTGAACAGCATCGCGAACGGAACCGCGAATCTGGTCGTGTGGCACGGCGAAAGCTCGTCCGATCAGCTGATGCTGCGCCGGGTCTGCTACTACCTGCGCAATAGTCCGCAGCGTCTGAACGAGGTGCGGCTGTCGATTGCCGATCTCACCGATCCGCTCGCGTGGGCGCATACCCGCAAGGACCGCGCAACGTCGGTCGGCATGTTCGCACCGGATGTGCTGCAGTCGCGCCTGCCCGACGCCGCGCCGATTTCCGTGCTACGTATCAGCCGGCTTGCGCTCGAATGGCAGGAAGTCAAGCACGCGAACGGCGAAACCCGGCGCTGGCGCGACAACACGTTCACGAGCAGCAGCTTCGCCGAACTCGACGCGCTGATCCTCGATCACGCCGCCGAAGCATGGCAGCCCGCCGCGCGCATCGCCGCCGGGGTGATGAGCGCCGAACTCTGGTTCCTCGTCAGCGACAGCATCGTGCTGTGGCGCCTGCGCGAACTGGCGGCCAGACGGCGTATCCGCCTGCGCGGCGACACGAACGCCTGGCGCTCGCTCGAACTGTGCGCCACGTTCGCCCTCCGCTCAAACCCGTAAAACAAACGACTATGGCCCGCACCCGAGCCCCCGACCACGAAACCCAACGCGAGCAGATTCTCGAACTGGCCGCGGAAAAATTCGCGCAGACCAGCTATCCGAGCACGTCGATGGCCGATCTGGCCGCGGCGAGCGGCACCTCGAAAGCGCGCCTCTATCACTACTACGCGAGCAAGGAAGCGATCCTGTTCGATCTGCTCGACCGCTACACGAAGCGGCTGATGCTGATCATCACCGAGGTGGAAGGTGCAAGCCAGCGGCGCGGACTCAGCGAGCGCGAGACCTTCGCCGAGCTGATCCGCGCGTTCCTCTCCGAGTATGAAACGTCGCACAGCCGGCACGTCGCGCTGCTGAACGACGTGAAGTATCTGGTCGACGCGCAACGCGAGATCATCCTGAACCGTCAGCGCGACGTAGTCTCGGCCTTCGCGCGCCAGCTCGCGCGCGCTTACCCCGAGCGCGCGACGCGCGACAACCAGACCGCGCTGACGATGATGGTGTTCGGCATGATCAACTGGACGTTCACGTGGTTGAAGCCGGACGGCAAGATGGGCTACCGCGAGTTCGCCGAGCAGGTGGTGGACGTGCTCGAGCACGGTTTCGGCCCGGCGCCGGCGCACTGAGACGGCGGCTCCGCGCAAGGAGCCGGTGCGCCGGCCCACGGCGGAATGCCGGCTCGCGCACCACACGAAATGACGCAAAGCAGCAATATCCAGAACGGTTGACCGTTTAAGACATGTCTGAATTATATGCGTGAGGCATCCTTCTACGAACGCTCGTTCATTTTATTTTTTACATATAAATCAAATAATTAAAAATAGAGCCAGAGTATTTTAGATTATCCCCTCGGGTTTTTATACGGGTTTTCCCTAGTGAGTGAGCCTGGTTTCCGCTAGAATCGATTTTGCGGTGCACCACGCCGCCTGATCAAAAGGAGAACCCGACCATGAACACGCTGACACCCCGCATCGCCGAGCCGATCGTCGCAAACGATCGTCCGTCGCTGTCTGCTGGACGCGAGCCCGCTCTGGTCCGTGAGCTCACCGCGATCGACCGCGAACGGCTGCTGGCCCACTTCCTTGCGCTCGAAGAAGACGATCGTCTGCTGCGCTTCGGCCAGGTCGTACCGAATCACGTCATCGAAAACTACGTGCGCGCGATCGACTTCACGCGCGACACCGTGTTCGGCGTATTCAACAGCAAGCTCGAACTCACCGGCGTCGGCCATCTGGCCTATCTGCCGGCCGAAGGCGACAAGCGCACCGCCGAATTCGGCGTGTCGGTACTGGAAAGCGCGCGTGGCCAAGGTATCGGCACGAAGCTGTTCGAGCGCGCCGCGATCCGCAGCCGCAACACGCGCGTCACGATGCTGTATATCCACTGCCTGTCACGCAATTCGACGATGATGCATATCGCGAAAAAGGCCGGCATGAAGATCGAATACGCGTACGGCGAAGCCGATGCCTATCTGACGCTGGCCCCCGCCGACCAGTCGAGCATCCTCGCCGAGATGCTGCAGGAGCAGGCCGCAGTGCTCGACTACGCACTCAAGCGCCAGGCGCGCCAGGCATCGCGGCTCTTCGAGTCGTTCATGCCGGCAGCCGTCGCTGCCTGAATAATCGCTACGGGGAAATGAGAAGGGGGCGGCCGCAAGGTCGCCCTTTTTTCTGTCCGCGCTTTGCCTCGCAGTAAACGCCACGCTTCGCACCGGTAATGCCGCCGACAACGCTCACAGAATAGGCAGCGCCGTCGTTTCCTTGATCTTTTCGAGCGAGAAGCTCGATTTCACGTCGATCACCGACGGATGCCGCAGCAACTGATCCTGCACGAAGCGCGAAAAATGCGCCATGTCCTCGACCTGGACGCGCAGCAGATAGTCCATCTCGCCGGTCATCGCGTGACAGGCCACCACCTCGGGCCACGTCTGCACGGCCGCGCCGAACAGATCGGCATGCGTGGCTTCGCCGTGCGGACTGAAGGCGCGGCCGCCGCCCTTTTCGAGCCGCACGCTGACATACGCAAGCAGATCGAGCCCGAGCCGCTGCGCGTCGAGCAGCGCGACATAGCCGCGAATCACGCCACTTTCCTCCAGCCGGCGAATCCGCCGCAGACACGGACTCGGCGACAGATTGATCCGTTCCGCAATCTCCTGATTCGACAGCCTGCCGTTCTGCTGAAGGATGGCCAGAATGCGCCGGTCGATCGCATCTATCTCGGAATTAGCCATGTTCTGCCATATACCTTTGCAATTGAGCCATAAACTGGCTCAAGCGTAGTGATGCGTGATTAAGTTCGCAAGTTTTTGTCTCCACCACGGTTCTACACTGGTGGCATCCGGTCGCGCTCAACCGACCGCCCCACGCGCTCACCGCCAGCGCACCTCAGCAGCCCTCTTGCATGGGAAACGGAGACAGACAATGCAGGTTTCAACTTGGGAAAACCCGGTCGGCACCGACGGTTTCGAATTCATCGAGTACACCGCGCCGGACCCGAAAGCGCTCGGCAAGCTCTTCGAGCGGATGGGCTTCACCGCCGTCGCGCGGCATCGTCATAAGGACGTGACGCTGTATCGCCAGGGCGAGATCAACTTCATCGTCAACGCGGAAAAGCATTCGTTTGCACAGCGCTTCGCACGGCTGCATGGCCCGTCGATCTGCGCGATCGCGTTCCGCGTGCAGGACGCTGCCAAGGCTTACAGCCAGGCGCTCGAAAAAGGCGCGTGGGGCTTCGACAACAAGACCGGCCCGATGGAGCTGAACATTCCGGCGATCAAGGGCATCGGCGATTCGCTGATCTATTTCGTCGACCGCTGGCGCGGCAAGAACGGCGCGACGCCGAACAGCATCGGCGATATCGACATTTACGATGTCGACTTCGAACCGATTCCCGGCGCGAATCCGAACCCGGTCGGCCACGGCCTGACCTATATCGATCACCTCACGCACAACGTGCATCGCGGCCGCATGCAGGAATGGGCCGAGTTCTACGAGCGCCTGTTCAATTTCCGCGAGGTGCGTTACTTCGACATCGAAGGCAAGGTGACCGGCGTGAAGTCGAAGGCGATGACCTCGCCCTGCGGCAAGATCCGCATTCCGATCAACGAGGAAGGCTCGGATACGGCCGGCCAGATTCAGGAGTATCTGGACGCCTACCACGGCGAAGGGATTCAGCACATCGCGCTCGGCACCGGCGACATCTACCGCACCGTGGACGGTCTACGCGGCTCGCACATCTCGCTGCTCGACACGATCGACACGTACTACGAACTCGTCGATCGCCGCGTACCGGGCCACGGCGAGCCGCTCGAGGAACTGCGCAAGCGCAAGATCCTGATCGACGGCGCGCCGAACGATCTGCTACTGCAGATCTTCACCGAAAACCAGATCGGCCCGATCTTCTTCGAGATCATCCAGCGCAAGGGCAATCAGGGCTTCGGCGAAGGCAACTTCAAGGCGCTGTTCGAATCGATCGAGCTCGATCAGATTCGCCGCGGCGTCGTGCAGGACAAGACCTGACAGCGCAACGCGACCGGCACGCGCCATCATGAAAAAAGGGCGAGGATCGTAAGACCCTCGCCCTTTTTCCGCTTACGCCGCGATCCTCATCGGGAGCGCGGCCGGTTGTCAAACGACACACCGCAAACGCGGTACATCACGAATTCCGCGGGCTCTAGTCGGCTCTGACCGAACGCTCGCTCTGGCTCCTTGCCAGCCTGACAGGCGCGACCTGCGCCGCGCGGCTGATTGCGTTCGACAACGCGCTGGTGCTGCCCGCGTTCGAACGGACCGGCGCGCTCATCGCGAAAAAAGCGGCCGATACCATCAGGAAGGTCTGGATATTTCTCGTGTTCATGCGTACTCCTTTTCTGACTGCCCTGCTGTCACGCAGCTCCGCCGAATGCGGCGCATTGAAGACATTGCACGCAGGTCGCGGATTAGACAGTGATTTTCACTACGGTTCCGCGATTTTGTAGGTTTTACAGCTTGTTACATACGCAATCGCAATAGGAGCGAAATGCAAGGCAAATTCATGAAAACGGCTTGCAACCTGCTGCCATTCGCGCCGAACCCACGCCGCATCGCCGCATTTTTCGGGCTGCTGCGGCGGGTTTCCACCAGTGCTACCATCGCTTAAAACCCGTCAATATGACGACCCCGGCCCCAGCATTCACAAGATGCCGGGAGCCAGAAAAGTTTTGGTGATCCCAAGCTGAGTGGAGGAGTACACATAATGAATGCCCCGCTAGACGCAGGTCAGCGAGCCTCGCTCGAAGCCGCGTTGTCTTCCGTCACGCTCGACGACAAATACACCCTCGAACGCGGCCGCGCGTACATGAGCGGCATCCAGGCGCTGGTGCGTCTGCCGATGCTGCAGCAGGAACGCGACCGCGCCGCCGGCCTCAACACCGCCGGCTTTATCTCCGGCTATCGCGGCTCGCCGCTCGGCGGACTCGACCAGTCGCTGTGGAAGGCGAAAAAGCATCTCGCCGCACATCAGGTCGTGTTCCAGCCTGGCGTCAACGAAGACCTCGCCGCCACCGCCGTGTGGGGCTCGCAGCAGGTCAATCTGTATCCGAGCGCCAAATACGATGGCGTGTTCTCGATGTGGTACGGCAAGGGCCCCGGCGTCGATCGCTCCGGCGACGTGCTCAAGCACGGCAACTCGGCCGGCTCGTCGCGGCACGGCGGCGTTCTGGTGCTCGCCGGCGACGACCACGCGGCTAAATCCTCGACACTCGCGCACCAGTCCGAGCACCTCTTCAAGGCGTGCGGACTGCCCGTGCTGTTTCCGTCGAACGTGCAGGAATATCTCGACTTCGGCCTGCACGGCTGGGCCATGAGCCGCTACTCGGGCCTCTGGGTCGCGATGAAATGCGTGACCGACGTGGTCGAATCGTCGGCGTCGGTCGATATCGACCCACACCGCACGAGCATCATCCTGCCCGAAGACTTCGTGATGCCCGACGGCGGGCTCAACATCCGCTGGCCCGATCCGCCGCTCGTGCAGGAAGCGCGTCTGCTCGACTACAAGTGGTACGCGGGCCTCGCCTACGTGCGCGCGAACAGACTCGATCGCGTCGAAATCGATTCGCCGCATGCGCGCTTCGGCATCATGACCGGCGGCAAGGCTTATCTCGACGTGCGCCAGGCGCTGACCGACCTCGGTCTCGACGACGAAACCTGCTCGCGCATCGGCATCCGTCTCTACAAGGTCGGCTGCGTGTGGCCGCTCGAAGCGCAAGGCGCGCAGGCCTTCGCGCGCGGTCTCGACGAAATTCTCGTGGTCGAGGAAAAGCGCCAGATCCTCGAATACGCAATCAAGGAAGAGCTGTACAACTGGCCCGACACGCAGCGTCCGCGCGTGTTCGGCAAGTTCGACGAAAAGGACGGCGCGGGCGGCGAATGGTCGGTGCCGATGGGCAACTGGCTGCTGCCGGCTCACTACGAGCTGTCGCCCGCGATCATCGCAAAGGCAATCGCCACGCGGCTCGACAAGTTCGACCTGCCGTCGGACGTGCGCGCCCGCATCGCCGCGCGCATCGCGGTAATCGACGCGAAGGAAAAGGCACTCGCGCGCCCGCGCGTCGAAGTCGAGCGCAAGCCGTGGTTCTGCTCGGGCTGCCCGCACAACACCTCGACCAACGTGCCGGAAGGCTCACGCGCGATGGCCGGCATCGGCTGCCATTACATGACGGTCTGGATGGACCGCAGCACCAGCACGTTCAGCCAGATGGGCGGCGAAGGCGTCGCGTGGATCGGCCAGGCGCCGTTCACGAACGACAAGCACGTGTTCGCCAATCTCGGCGACGGCACCTACTTCCACTCGGGGCTGCTCGCGATTCGCGCGGCGATCGCCTCGAAGGCGAACATTACCTACAAGCTGCTCTACAACGACGCGGTCGCGATGACGGGCGGCCAGCCGGTCGACGGCGTGCTGACCGTGCCGCAGATCACGCATCAGCTGGCCGCCGAAGGCGCGGAGAAAATCGTCATCGTCACCGACGAGCCCGAGAAGTACGCGACGAACACCGGTCTTGCGCCAGGCGTCGACATTCATCACCGCGACCAGCTCGACGAGGTGCAGCGGCAGTTGCGCGAGATTCCGGGCACCACGATCCTGATCTACGACCAGACCTGCGCGACCGAAAAGCGCCGCCGCCGCAAACGCGGCGCGTATCCCGATCCGGCACGGCGCGTCGTCATCAACGAGGCGGTCTGCGAAGGCTGCGGCGACTGCTCGGTAAAGTCGAACTGCCTGTCGGTCGAACCGCTCGACACCGAGTACGGCACGAAACGCCAGATCAACCAGTCGACCTGCAACAAGGACTTCTCGTGCGTGAACGGCTTCTGCCCGAGCTTCGTCTCCGTTGAAGGCGGGCAGTTGCGCAAGCCGAAGGCAGCGTCGGGCGTCGGCGCCGATGCAATGCCGCCGGTGCCCGAGCCCGAGCTGCCGGCCATCGACCGTCCGTACGGCGTGCTCGTGACGGGCGTCGGCGGCACGGGCGTCGTCACGATCGGCGCGCTGCTCGGCATGGCCGCGCATCTGGAGAACAAGGGCGTCACCGTGCTCGACGTGACCGGCCTCGCGCAGAAAGGCGGCGCCGTGATGAGCCACGTGCAGATCGCGAACCAGCCCGCCGACATCCACGCGACCCGTATCGCGATGGGCGAAGCGAGCCTCGTGATCGGCTGCGATGCGATCGTGACCGCGAGCGCCGACTGCATGTCGCGGATGCAGGACGGCCATACGCGCGTCGTGCTGAACAGCGCGCACACGCCGACCGCCGAACTCATCAAGAACCCGAACTGGCGCTTCCCCGGCAGCAGCACCGAAGCCGACGTGCGCGCCGCGGCCGGCGACGACAACGTCGCGACCGTCGACGCGAATCGCTTCGCGGTCGCGCTGCTCGGCGACGCGATCTACACGAACCCGTTCGTGCTCGGCTACGCCTGGCAGCGCGGCTGGGTGCCGCTCACGTATCAGTCGCTGATTCGCGCGATCGAGCTGAACAACGTGCAGGTCGAGAAAAACCGCGCGGCATTCGAATGGGGCCGGCGCGCCGCGCACGATCTCGCCGAGGTCCGCAAGATCGCGCAAACGCAGGGACGCGCCGACGCGGCGGACAACGCGAGCGGCAAGATCATCGCGCTGCACACGCCGAAGGCACTCGACACGCTGATCGACAAGCGCGCCGACTACCTCGCCGCATGGCAGAACCGCGCCTATGCGGAGCGCTATCGCGCACTGGTCGCGCAGGTGCGGGCGGCCGAAGAAGCGCTCGATTCCATCGACGGCCAGTTGCCGCTCACGGAAGCGGTCGCGAAGAATCTGCACAAGCTGATGGCCTACAAGGACGAATACGAAGTCGCGCGTCTGTATAGCGACCCGGTGTTCATCGAAAAGCTGAATGCGACGTTCGAGGGCGACTGGAAGCTGCATCTGCATCTCGCGCCGCCGACGCTGTCGAAGAAGGACGCGCACGGCCATCTCGTGAAGAAAAAGTACGGCCCGTGGATGTTCCGCGCGATGCACGTGCTCGCGAAACTCAAGTTCCTGCGCGGCACCGCGCTCGACGTGTTCGGCAAGACCGAGGAGCGCCGCACCGAGCGCGCGCTGATCGGCGAATACGAGGCGCTCGTGCGCGAGCTGATCGGCGGACTAACGGTCCAAAACGAGGTGCAAAACGCAGCGCAAAAGCGCGAGCTCGCGGTCGAGCTCGCGAATCTGCCCGACGGCATTCGCGGATATGGTCACGTGAAGGAGAACAACCTCAAGGGCGTGCGCATCAGATGGAACGAACTGCTCGCGCGTTGGCGCTCGCCGGATGCGGGGAAAACACAGCACGCGGCCTGATCAGCATGCAGGAGCTTTAAGACTGGATCGGAGCCGCCGGGTTGATAAAGGCACGGCCGGTCCCGATTGAAAAAGCGGCGGTCTTCACAGACCGTCGCTTTTTTTCGCCGACAAAAAAACGCCACGGAACCGGAATCCCGTGGCGTCTTGCCGGCGCCGAGGCCACCGCGAGCGCACTACAGCCGCGCCCGCTTCAACCCGGCAACCTACGCATTACTTCGCGTTTGCCGGCTTGCGCGCATTGGCCGAAGCCACCGCCGTCATGTTGATGATCCGGCGCACGGTCGCGGCCGGCGTCAGGATATGCACCGGCTTCTTCGCGCCGAGCAGGATCGGACCGACCGTCACGCCTTCGCCACCCACGACCTTCAGCAGGTTGTAGGCGATGTTCGCCGCTTCGACGTTCGGCATGATCAGCAGGTTCGCTTCGCCGGCGAGCGTCGTGGCGGGGAATGCCGCCTTGCGGATCGTCTCCGACAGCGCCGCGTCGCCGTGCATTTCACCGTCGATTTCGAGCGACGGCGCGCGTTGCGCGATCAGCTTGCGAGCCTCGGCCATGCGCTTCGACGACGACGACGGCGCGCTGCCGAAGTTCGAGTTCGACAGCAACGCGACCTTCGGCGTGATGCCGAACTTCTCGATTTCACGCGCGGCGAGCATCGTCATGTCGGCGAGTTGCTCGGCGGTCGGCACTTCGTTCACGTACGTGTCGCAGATGAACAGGTTGCGGCCCGGCAGCATCAGCAGGTTCATCGCGGCGAAGTTCTGCACGTCGTCGGCCTTGCCGAGCACCTGGTCGATGAAGTCCAGGTGCGTGTGATACTGGCCGATCATGCCGCAGATCATGCCGTCGGCTTCGCCGAGGCGCACGAGGATCGCGCCGATCAGCGTATTGAACTTGCGCATCGCAGCCTTCGCGACATCGGGCGTCACGCCTTCGCGCGCGCCGAGTTCGTGATACGCCTGCCAGCTCTTCTGATAGCGCGGATCGTCTTCCGGATCGACGATCTCGACGTCCTCGCCGCACTTGAGCTTCGAGCCCATCTTCTTCAGACGCATCTCGATCACGGACGGACGGCCGACCAGGATCGGCTTCGCGATCTTTTCGAGCAGCACGAATTGCGCGGCACGCAGCACGCGCTCGTCTTCACCTTCTGCGAACACGATGCGCGCCGGCTCCGACTTCGCCGCCGCGAACACCGGACGCATCACCATGCCGGTGCGATAGACGGTCGTGCCGAGCTGTTCGCGATACGCGTCCATGTCCTGAATCGGACGGGTCGCGACGCCCGAGTCCATCGCCGCCTGCGCGACGGCCGGCGCGATCTTGATGATGAGGCGCGGATCGAACGGCTTCGGAATCAGGTATTCCGGGCCGAATTCGAGCGAGTGGCCTTCGTAGGCCTTCGCGACTTCATCGCCCTGATCGGTTTCCTCGGCCAGTTCGGCGATCGCGCGCACGCAGGCGAGCTTCATTTCTTCCGTGATCGTGGTTGCGCCGACGTCGAGCGCGCCACGGAAGATGAACGGGAAGCACAGCACGTTATTGACCTGGTTCGGGTAATCCGAACGGCCGGTCGCGATGATGCAGTCCGGGCGCACCTTGCGCGCTTCTTCCGGACGGATTTCCGGCTCGGGGTTCGCGAGCGCGAGAATCAGCGGCTGCGAACCCATTTCGGCGACCATCTCCGGCTTCAGCACGCCGGCGCTGGAGCAGCCGAGGAACACGTCGGCGCCGCGGATCGCGTCGGAGAGCGAACGCGCGTCGGTGTTGGCCGCGTAACGCTCCTTCGACGGATCGAGGTTGCCGCGGCCTTCGTAGATCACGCCCTTCGAGTCGGTGACGAGAATGTTCTTCTTCGACAGACCGAGGTTGACGAGCAGGTCCAGACACGCAATCGCCGCCGCGCCCGCACCCGAACAGACGAGCTTCACTTCGTCGAGCTTCTTGCCGACCACCTTCAGGCCGTTGAGAATCGCCGCCGACGCGATGATCGCGGTGCCGTGCTGGTCGTCGTGGAAGACCGGAATCTTCATGCGCTCGCGCAGCTTCTTCTCGATGTAGAAGCACTCGGGCGCCTTGATGTCCTCGAGGTTGATGCCGCCGAGCGTCGGCTCGAGCATCGCGATCGCTTCGACGAGCTTGTCCGGATCGGACTCGTTCAATTCGATGTCGAACACGTCGATGCCGGCGAATTTCTTGAAGAGGCAGCCCTTGCCTTCCATCACCGGCTTCGCGGCGAGCGGACCGATGTTGCCGAGGCCGAGCACCGCCGTGCCGTTCGTGATCACGCCGACGAGGTTGCCGCGCGAGGTGTACTTCTGGGCGTCGAGCGGTTCGTCGTAAATCGCCATACAGGCTGCCGCGACGCCCGGCGAATACGCAAGCGACAGGTCGAGCTGGTTCGACAGCGGCTTGGTGGGCGTCACCGAAATCTTGCCAGGTTTCGGATTCTGGTGATAGGCGAGAGCGCTTTGCTTGAGTTGTTCGTCCATTTCTAGGCCTGCGAGACGTAAGTAATTGGGCCCGTCGCAGCACAACGTCGGCGTCGCTTGCGTCTATCGGACGGATAGTCGTCCGAGGCAGTTTTCGCATGCGCCGGTTAGCGCAATGGCTTACCTCGACGAAGGACGGGACGACAATGCGGAGTGCTTCGCGGGTCGGTTAGTGTACACCCCGGGTGCGTCGATGCACTGAGTGGTTAACAGGACTAACCACGAGCGAAACAGCGGTTCATAATGCTGCGC
>Ga0154001_1000184_pt1 | contig 18900 bp, 14 predicted proteins | sample TSNJ085MetaG_FD_104699 | JGI IMG/M metagenome (GOLD analysis project Ga0154001, IMG submission 104699) | Attine ant fungus gardens microbial communities from New Jersey, USA - TSNJ085 MetaG | ecosystem: Host-associated > Fungi > Mycelium > Unclassified | place: USA: New Jersey, Wharton State...
CGGACCCCATGCGCCGACGACGCTAAAAGCGCTGCTCGGCTTCCTGCACGCCGCGCGCGTGCGTGGCTATGCGATGATCGACGAGGTGTTTGCGCCGCGCATGTCGGCGGTGGCGACGCCGGTGGTGAGCGGCTCGCGCTGCGTCGGCGTCATCAGCCTGGCCGGGCCGAGAGTGCGGCTGACGGTCGAGAAGATTCACGAGTACTCGGTGCTGCTGCGCGAGGCGGCCAATGAACTGGCGCAACTGAGCAATATGGCCGGATTCCCCACGCGGCCGCCGCTCGGCAAGGGATGAACGGCAACGGGAGCGTATCGTGCGTGGCGCGATCGGGCACACCGTTTCCGCCGATACTTCGCAGTTCGTGAGAATGGATTTTCACAGCTACGAGATGGGTGCTGGGCGACAATTTTTTCCTGTGTTAATCTGCGTTCCCTGAACATTCAATCGACCGGTTTTCACGACCCAAGATGGCTTGCGAAGCGTGTCAGCGAATGCTAGCGAGTGAAATGGCCCAGCCTCACCACGGACTGCGTGCATTGAACAGTCCGAGGAAACTGCGTCCATTACAGCGCCGCCCCGTACTGGTCCAACGGTACAGTTGCCGCCTATGCGGCATCAACTGGATGTGCGAGCATGATCCGGGTAATCCCGAGGTGCCCGACTGGACCTGCCTGTATTCCAACACCAGCATCCTTGACCCGTCGATGGACCTGGAGCCTGATCGGCCGATGCCCGGCTCTCATCAGGACCCCGGGAAGGGCCAGGCTGCCGTCGAGCATGCGGAGCAACTGGTGCACCGATTCAATTAGCGGCGACCGGCACATAGCTCGCTTCGCATCATGACGGTGTGGCGGAAATAGCCTGGACGACTTCCTTGACAAGCGTGTTGGCTTCGTCGATATCGAAGTGCGGAGTCTGGGCGTTGCCCGAACTGCACAATGATCCATTGCTTCGGCGGTATCACGATGATCGATGAGTGGTGCGATCCAGTCTCATCCTGGACGTGCCGCGGCTGTGTCCTCGAAAATCTTTGCGGGCTGTTGCCCGCTCACGAAACGCTCACGAAAGTTTCGGAGCCGATGTCGTTGAGCCGTGGTGTCCGTCGCGATGCTCGCGGCATAGTCGGGACGTACGAAGCTGCAGCCCGCGACCGATAGGGCGATTGTGGCAGCGAGCCGTCGTTATCTTTCGCGGCGCATTCATCATGTATAAGAGCGGTCGGGTGGCGTGCCACCCGACCGCTCTTACATAGCGACCTCTTCAGGCTGCTTCAGACTGCTTCGCGCTTAGAACCACTGGCCGTTGAGCGCGCCCGGCGCGAGCGAGACGCCACGCAGCACTTCGCCGAAGTTTGCCTTACGCAGCGTGACGAAGCTCTCCTGCGCCGCGCCGCTCACTGTCGTGTTGCCCAGCACGTCGCGAATCGCGACGAGATGGTTCGGGTCTGCGCCCTGATCGCCGCTGCCGCTCACGGTCGAGGTAATGGCCCAGAGGGTGACCGTGCCGTCGCCGTCGATATGACCCGTGAGATTACGCAGGCCATCGGTGGCGGGCGCCCAGGGCAGGCCGGTCGCGCTGTTCGAGCCGCTCGGGTAGCCCGGCACCGTGTCGGCCGTGCCGAGACCGAGGCCGTTTTGCAGCGTGTAGGCGAGCTTCCACGACTTCGTGCCGGCGTTATACATCCACTTTTGCAGGCCCGCGGTGGTCTGAGCCGCAGCGTGCGTGTAGAGATCGGTGCCGCCCGCGTAACCGTCGCCTTCGTCGGAGACATAGAGCGTGTTGGCATTGGCGAACCAGATGCCGAACGGGTAGGCCGTCGTGGTCGCCGTTTTGTTAGGAGTCTTGGGGAAACCCGCTAGCACGCACACATTGTCTGGCAGGCCGCTCGCCTGGACCGTCGCCGGATTGTAGGCGAGCGGCTGCGTCGGCAGCTTCGCGCCCGGTGCGGGCACGCCCACGCCCGAGGGGCAGGCGTTGCCCGTCGTATCGACGAAGTAGACCGTATTCACGCCGTTGCCGCCGCTGCCCTTGGTGAAGTACACGACGTTGTTGAACACGGTCAGGCCGCGGAAGTTGTCGTCCTTGCCGACCTTGTCGGCCGGGGCGCCCAGCTGCGTGACGGAAAAGCTGCCGAGCGGCGTGGGCGTGCCCGGCGTTTGCTGTGCCTCGTGCTGATGCGTCGCCTCGATGAACTGCGAGCCCGCGCCAAGGATCACGTTCACGGGCTGCGGGTTTGCACCGTTGCCCGCGTTGCCGACGGTGTAGTAGAAGCCGTCGCCATTGCCGTTGGCATTGTTGTTGTTGAGAATCGCGTTGCGGCCGTTGTTGCCGCTATACGCGTTGGTCTCGGTGAAGGTGAAATGCCCTTGCTGGTCGACGCGCGCAACGGCGCGATAGAACGCCTCGCCAACCGGATTCGTCGGATCGTTTGCGCCCGGCGTGTTCGAGTTCGACACGTCGATGGCGTCGACGGGCGCGACATAGCCCATGAACGTCAGATACTGGCCGTCCGTGGAGAGGTTCAGGCCAAGCTCGGACTTGGAGCTGAAGCTCGTCACGAGCTGGTCGTGGCCGTCGCCGGGATGCAGGCTGTTCGGCACTTCGAGCGAGTTCACGACTTTGCCGTCCGGCGTGGTGGCATCCAGAAAGATGCGTGCCGTGATGCCGAAGCTCCCATCGTAGAGCGCGTTGTTGAAGACATAGGGATAGGTGCCGTCGTTCGTGGCGCCGTTGCCGCTCGGGCAGCCCACCTGGGTGTTCTTGCAGCCGGGCGGCAGGATCGTGCCGGTCTGCACGTTGCTCGACATATTGTCGTAGACGCTGCGGCTGACGACCAGTAGGCCCGGTCCGCCGAAAGACGGATCGGCACTGGCGCCCGCGCTGGCGCAGGCGAGTGCAAGGGCGAGAATGGTAGGACGAAAAGCAGAGCGAGGAGTTGCGATGGCCATCTGAAACACCTCCGTAATGAGTTGAAAACCTCTTGTTGGACGAGCTCGCGCTCAGTCACAACTAACGTAGCGGCATTTCATGAACGATTTGTTGCGAGATGGGGAATGACAAATACAGAACGATTCCTTTCGTTTTTAAATTATTTCGGATGTCTATTTATATGAATAGAAAAGAGCTGCTGGGGCAGGGTGTGTCATGGGTTCAGGTGGCGGAGATCGGGGCCATTGATCGTCATCCATGATCGGATGGTTTATTGGGTGAACTACCTGTTTATAAACTTGCATGTTTTTTTGAAAGGCGAGGTGCAGGTTGACCCTCGCATGAACGTGAAGTAACGCCATCTGTTTGCGCAGGATAAGTCCGAGGTATCGCAGCAGAATCCGTGTGATGGTCCCAGGGCATTGGCAGCACAGTGGCAATGAAACAGCCGCCATCTTCGCGAAGAACGAACTGGCGAAGCCGTTCTTCGTCCGGCACGCGTGTCACTGGAATCTGCAAAAGGTGGTTGAAAGTATTTTGCAATGTATTGCGGGAAACGCGTGATGTCGAAGACCCACTGTTTTTTCGTAATCCATGTTGCATAAATCTTCCATGCGGTAGCACGCCGATCATCCGGCGGGCCCGCCTTGCTTTACGGGTCCAACCCTTTTTGGCGCTTGACCCCCGTGTCTTTGTTCATGTCTCTGACACGCATGAAAGATAAATTGGCCTTTCTGCGTGGCAGGCACATACAGCATAAGCAGTTTCACGATCAGAGCTAACCGAACAGTTCTCTGTTGAACCCGCAACTTTCAGTCAAACCGATCCAGGTGGTCGGTCCGTTACCGAGCTGAAGCATGAGCCCGTTACGAGGCGAGCTTCCTGCAACGGCTCCGCGCATGATCTTCATATTTCTAATTGCCTCGGCGTCGATCAAGCAGGCGATCGAACCGCGGCAAAGCCCCGCCGATGCATCATGGGCCGGGTGTCGGCGCGCACGGTTTCTATCGGGCGATCGTCGACGTCGGCCAACGTGTCCCGGATAGCGCTGCGTGAACGCATCTGGGCAAGACACAAGTCGTTGATTTGCACTGCATAAAATCTATAAACCCTTGCAATGCCATGAAATTGATGAGAACTTTGCCCTCCAGAATCGCCATAGCCGTATCCGTTGCCTGTGCGACTTTGTGGCTCGCCAAGGCGGCGAAAGCCGAGGAGAGTCCGCCTCCGGCCGCTCAACAGACTCAGGTGCCCGCCACATTGGGGACCGTCGTCGTTACGGGAACGCGAGCAGAGGATGCTTCCGACAACGTCAACGATCCCGACCAGACCGTCAATGTCAGCAAGACCGGCACCCCGCTCGGCGATCTGCCGATGAGTGTCGAGGTCATTCCGCGTGCGATTCTCGACGAGCAGGGCGTCACGTCGTTGCAGGACGCGATCCGCAAGGGCAACGTGTCCGGCGTGAACTATGGCGGCACCGATTCGAAGGGCTTTACCGACCACTTCATGATTCGCGGTCTGCAGGCGCAGACCTATGACGACGGCTTCTCGGACGGCGATCAGGTCAACGGCCCGACGCATTCCCTGCTGGGCGTCGAGCGCATCGAAGTGCTCAAGGGACCGGGGTCCGCGCTGCTCGGCAGCGGGCCGCCGGGCGGCTCGATCAACCTGATCCACTACACGCCTTCGGCACAGTTCCACTGGGGTGGGGACATTCAGGCCGGCTCGTTCGGCACGGTCAACGCCAGTGGCTACGTTACCGGCCCAACCGGCATTGACGGACTGAACTATCGCCTGGATGCTACCGCCGGCCGCTCCGACGGCTACCGTTCGCTGGCATCGTGGAACAAGGAAATCCGTCCCGATCTGCAATGGAAAATCGGCGACCACAAGATCGAATTCTCGCTCGATGCACAGGACTACATGGCAACGCCCGACTCATACGGGATGATCTACTACAAGGGGGCGCCGATCCGCAATGTGCCGTTCGACGCGAAATACTCGACGCCGTTTGCGAATGCGCACGGCAACTATCTGCGTGCCACGCTCTCGGACGAGTGGCGCATCAGCGACTACCTGACGATCAACAACCGTCTGTCGTATATGCACCATACGCTGGACTTCTACAGCAACGGCGACAGCACGCACGCGAAGGTCAAGGGCAACACGTTCACCGGCCGCCAGTTGCGCGATGAGGACGATTCGCTCAACACGCTCGACTATCAGTTGGAGCCGGTCTGGAAGTTCTCGACGGGCAGCATCCACCATACGCTGCTGACGGGCTTCGAATACCTGTACCAGGACCTCAACAGCGCCAAGGCGACGGCGGACCTGCCCGACATCGGCGACATCTTCGCACCGGCGCCGCTGGAAACGTCTATCTCCAGCCTGAAGTTCCTGTGCGCGCCGTCTCACTCGTGCCAGAACGACCATGTGACCGCGAACTTCTACAGCCTTTACGCGACCGATCAGGTGGACGTGACGGACCAGTTGAAGATTCGCGCGGGTGTGCGCAAGGACTGGTTTAATACGTCGCTAGGCCTGAATCCGCTCTCCGGCGAGCCGAACCGCACCGCCAACGACGGCATCACGCTGGTTCAGGGTAATACGTATACACGCAACGATGCGCCGACCAGCTGGAACGCCGGCATCCTGTACAAGCTCACGCCCTGGATGACGCCGTATTTCGGCGTATCGCGCAGCTACCTCGCGAATTTCAACTCGGAAAACACGGCGTTTTCCATCGGCGCGCCGGAATCGGCGCTGCAATACGAGCTGGGCGTGAAGTGGTCGTTCGACGATGGGCGCTACGTGCTCAACACGGCGTTGTTCGACGTGAAGCGGGACAACGTGGCGACGCCGTACGGCAATGACCAGCTCGCGTTCGATTCGCAGCGCACGCGCGGCGCCGAGGCCTCGTTCGACGCGGATCTCACGGACAACTGGCACGTGTACGCGAATTTCACCGCGGAGCACGCGCGCATCACCTATAGCCCCGATACGCCGGGTGCGGTCGGCACGGCCCCGCAGGGCGTGCCCGCCTATATGGCGAACCTGTGGACGACGTATCGCTTCAGCCTCTTCGGCAGAACCGGCTTTCATGCGGGTGCCGGCGTCAATTACATGAGCCGGATGTCGAACGGTTATGCCAACGGCTACGACTGGGCGCCCGCGTCCCTGATCGAGAATCTGCAGTTCGGTTACTCGGAGCATCACTGGGGCATCGATCTGAACATCGACAACGTCACCAACCAGCGCTACTACATCGCCACCAACGTGGTCGGCGCTTACCTCGGCGCGCCGTTGGCCGCCTACGTCAGCCTGCACGCGGACTTTTGAGCCGTGCGTGAACCGCCCGGCGCCGGCTTGCGGTGCCGGCGTTTGTCCGGGCGATCCCCCCATTCTTCACAGCAGGCCCCGGTTGCGCGCCTTGTCGCGCAGCCGGGGCACTCCCATTCCGAGTTACGGTTTCGCGAGCGCCTGCCGAGCGCTCCGGCCGATCGGCCGGCTGCTTCGCATGGCGAAGCATGTCTTTTCCTTTTGTGATATTTGAGAATTTACGATAAAAACGAAATTATCGAAATACGATAAAAATGTTGACATGAAATCTGGTTGAGCTATGATCGCCTTCATTGATCCGGGAGGAAATGGAATGAAGCTGGCGAGTTTCGAATATCGTGGCACCGCATCGTTCGGCGTGGTGGAAGGCGAACATGTGGTGGATCTGGCGCCCATCGCGGGCGAAGTCGGTGGGTCGCTCAAGGCCGCGCTGGCCAACGGTAGCCTGCCGGCTATCGGGAAATGGGCGGCGGGGCAGGCTGTGCGTATCGCACTGAGCGACGTGAAGCTGCTGCCTGTCGTGCCGGACCCGGAGAAGATCCTGTGCGTCGGCATCAACTATCTTTCGCACGTCAAGGAGACCGGGCGCGAGATTCCCGTTCATCCGATGATCTTCACCCGCTGGGCCGATTCGCAGGTTGCGCATGGCGGTCCGATCGTGCGTCCGCTCGCATCCGAAAAGCTCGACTTCGAAGGCGAACTCGCGGTCGTGATCGGCAAGACAGCGCGTCACGTGCGCCGTGAGGACGCGGCAAGCTATATCGCGGGCTATTCCTGTTACAACGATGGCAGCGTGCGCGACTGGCAGAAGCACACGATCCAGTTTATTCCCGGCAAGAATTTCCCGTCGACCGGTGGCTTCGGTCCGTGGCTGGTGACGGCCGACGAGGTGGGCGACCCGTCGGCACTCACGTTGACCACGCGCCTCAATGGCACGGTCGTGCAGGAAGCGAAGACTGACGACCTGATTTTCGACGTAGGCCGACTGATCGAATACTGCTCGACGTTTACCGAGCTGCATGCCGGCGATGTGATCATCACCGGGACGACGGGCGGCGTGGGTGCGTTCCGTACACCGCCACTGTGGATGAAGGCGGGCGACGTGGTCGAGGTGGAGATTTCGCGTATCGGCACGCTGCGCAATATCGTGGTCGACGAGACCCGGTACTAACCAGAAGGTAGGAGACAACCGCCGCGAGGCGGGCGATCCGTCGCACGATATTTAGTAGTGCGGTGGATTGTTGATGGAGTCGAGAATTGAAGATCATTGATACTGACGTGCTGGTCGTCGGCGGTGGCCCGACGGGGCTGACGCTTTCGAACGTGCTCGGACGTGCCGGCGCACGGTTCGTACTCGTGGATCGCAAGCCGTCTACCATTGGCGAGCCGCGTGCCGTGTCGATCGACGACGAATCGCTGCGGACCATGCAGGCGGTCGGTCTGTCGGAAGCCGTGATGAAGGACGTCGTGCCCGGTTACGGCGTGCACTACTTTACCCGCCACGGTGGCCGGTGTTTCGGCAAGGTGATTCCGACCGCAAGCGAGTATGGCTTTCCGCGTCGCAATGCGTTCCGGCAACCGCTTTTCGAGGCGACCGTGCGCGACGGCCTGAACCGGTTCGCATCGGGGCAGGTGCTGTTTGGCCACACGCTGGAGTCGTTCGAGCAGGGCGAACGGGGTGTTACGGCCAGGGTCAGTGCCGCCGGGGAAGAGATCGAGATCCGCGCGAAGTATCTGGTCGCGTGCGATGGCGGCCGCAGCCCGATACGCGAGATGCTCGGCATCAGGATGGTCGGCTCGACATTCAAGTCGCGTTGGCTCGTGATCGATACCGAGGACGACGACGATACGTTCTCGCAGATGCGTGTGTACTGCGACGCGGGGCGGGCGGTGGTCGACGTGCCCGGTCCGCATCGGACCCGGCGCTTCGAAATCCTCGTTCATCCCGACGAATCCGCCGAGGCGATCATGGAACCGGCGACGGTTCGCAAGCTGCTCATGCCGTTCAGGGGTGACCGGGAGACGAACATCATCCGCAAGACGGTCTATACGTTTCACGCGCGCGTGGCCGAGCGTTGGCAGGAAGGGCGCGTGTTTCTCGCCGGCGACGCCGCGCATCTGACGCCGCCGTACGCCGGGCAGGGTATGAATAGCGGCGTGCGCGACGCCTTCAATCTCGGCTGGAAACTTGCGGCCGTACTGGATGGCCGTTTGCCAGAACGGGTGCTCGATTCGTACGAGACGGAGCGCCGCGGCCATGCGTGGGCGCTGATTCGGCTCGCGCTCAATCTGGGCATCGTGATGGCGCCGTCGTCGCGGTTGAGCGCGTTCCTGTGGCAAGCGTTTTTCACGTTTGCGGCTTATGTGCCGCCGTTACGGGACTATTTCCTGCAGATGAAATTCAAGCCGAAGCCGCGCTTCAGGGAAGGGCTGCTCGGTCCGGACGACGGACTCGGCAAGCGGAGCTTCCGTGGCCGCATGTTGCCGCAGCCGATGGTTCGGACCCCGGATGGAATGAAAGTCCTGCTCGACGATCTGACGGGGCAAGGATTCTCGCTCGTGCAGTATGGCCCGGTGGGCGGCAGCCGCCTCGCCGATCTGGGCCATCCTCTATGGAATAGCCTGCGCTGCACGCGCGTGCACGTGCTGCCTGCCGGCTCGTCCATGCCCGTTGGACAGAATCGCGGCTCATTGCAGTTCGTCGTCGACGAGAACGATGTGTTCAAGGTGCCGCTCGGCGGCTGCGTGGGGCAAATCCTGCTGCTTCGTCCCGACCGCTATGTGGCCGGGGCATTCCGCGCGGAAGAGCAGTCGCAGTTTGCCACCGCCTATGCGGTCCAGCTCAGTATCAATCAGCCTGGCGAGTGCGCGCCGGAAAGCCGGAAGGTGACCGAGGTTGCCACGTCGCCCCATGTATGAGGGAAATAATCATGTCTACTACGCTTCAGCAGGCAACGCCTGCAAGACTGCATCACCTCCATATCGTATCGGCCGAGCCGCGCCAGCTCGCCGATTTCTATCGCAAGCAGCTCGATCTGGTGGACGTCACGTCGCCCGACGGCAGGATCGTCCTGACCGGACCGGGGCGCGCGGTGGAAATCAGCGATTCCCTGAGCGGACGCCAGCCGTGTTCGTGCTTCGTGGTCGATACCGAGGCAGACCTCGCGGCGTTGCGTCAACGTCTGGTTGCGCGCAACGTCACGTGCGAGCCGGCCGATAGCGTGCTGTATCGGCCCGGTGCGTTCATGATTCGCGACCCGCAGGGGCGATGCGTGTCCTTCGGTCTCACGGCGGGGTCGCCTTCGCGCGATGGCTTGCCCGCGCGTCTTCAGCACACCGTGTTCCAGACGACGGAGCTCGAACGCGTCGTGGCGTTCTACACGGAGACCGTGGGCTATGCGATTTCCGACGAAGTAGTCAGCGACGACGGCAAGACGATGGTCGTCTTCCTGCGGTCGGACGACGAGCATCACTCGCTGGCGTTCTTTCAGGGCAGCCAGAATGTCTGGGATCACCACTGCTACGAGACGAACGAGTGGAACGATATCCGCGACTGGGGCGACCGCTTCGCCAGGGCCGAAGTGCCGATCTTCTTCGGTCCGGGGCGGCATGGTCCCGGCGACAACCTGTTTTTCATGGTGACCGATCCGGACGGCAACCGGCTGGAGTTCTCCGCGGAACTGGTTCGCGTCGGCGTTGGCGACACGCCCGGAGTTTGGCCGCACAACGAACGTACGCTGAATTCGTGGGGACGTGCCTGGGTTCGGACCTGATGCCTGCCCCTGCATGGTTCGTATGGTCCGTGTGAAGCGGCATGACTCCCCGGCAGTCTCCCGGCCACGTTCGATGCAATGCGAACGCGAACCCTGGAAGCCGGGGCGCGGCGCTCCCCGACAACGGTCTTGTGCCGTCATCGAGCGCCGTGTAAACGCGAGTACCTATCTGGCGGAAATTATCTCATGATGAGAAAATCAGTTTCCCGTCAGCTACCGATTTCCCGCCATGTCCGCATCTGACCGTTCCCTCTCCGTTCTGAAGCTGTTCACGGTCGAACATCCGGAATGGACTGCCGAAGAGGTGGCCTCGGAACTCGAGGTGGGGATCGCCACCGCCTACCGCTATCTCGCCGCGCTCGACGAGGCGGGACTGGTTGCGACCACGCGGCCTGGCCGGTACGGACTGGGGCCGACCATCACCCAGCTGGACCGTCAGTTGCAGTTGACCGATCCCTTGCTGATCGCGGCACGTCCCGTCATGGACGATCTCTCCACTTACGCTCCGCCCGGGTCGGTCGTGCTGCTATGCCGCGCGGTCGGCGACGACGTGCTGTGCATTCATCGCGTCAATGCGAAGGGTAGCCCGACGGCGATCAGCTACGAGCGCGGGCGGCCGATGCCGCTTTTCTACGGCGCGACTTCGAAGATGCTGCTCGCGTACATGCCGCCCCGGCGGATCAAGGCGCTCTTCGAAAACAATACCAAAGCGATTGCGAAGGCCGGGTTGGGCCGCACGCTGCCGGCATTCCGCTCCGTGCTGACGGAATGGCGCAGACACGGCAGTCTCGTGACGCGCGGGGAAGTGGATGCGGGACTCGTCGGGATCGCCGCGGCCGTGCTGTCGTCGGACCGGGTGGGAATCGGCAGTATCAGCTACGTGGTGTCGGATGAGACGGACGAAAAAATGATCGCCCGCCTGGCCGCGTTGGTGTCGACCGGCGCACGCGAAGTCGAGACGGCTTTGCGTGCCGAGGCCGAAGCGGTTTAACCGGCGGTCGCGTCACGAGAGGGGCTCATTGGCTCACGCGCTTACCCGCTACCCGCTAACTGTTCGCCCGACTAGCCGCTTACCGCTTGCCACAACAGGACGCCGTTGAGAACCAGCACCAGCACAGTCGCTGCAATGGCGAGCACGGTGACGGACCTGTGGTTGCGGTGCTCACCCATGACGCTGCGGCGCGAGGTGAACCAGACGAGCGCGATCATCGGCACCGGCAACGCGAGGCTCAGAACGATCTGGCTGGCGATGAGCACGGTGGTGACGTCGAGACCCGATGCAATCACGACGATGGCCGGAACCACGGTGAGGCCCCTTCTGAGCCACAACGGAATCCGGTATCCGACGAATCCCTGAACGATGATCTGCCCGGCCAGCGTGCCGACCACGGAACTCGATATGCCCGACGCGACCAGCGCGATCAGGAAGAGAGTGCCGGCGAACGCACCGAACAGCGGCGTCAAAAGCCGCGTTGCCGAGGCAATATCGGCCGTCTCGGCGTGTCCGTTGTGAAACGCAACCGACGCGATGACGACCATGACCATGTTGATCAACCCTGCCGCGCCCAGCGCGACGATTACCTCGATGTTCGATAGTCTGATCCGCGCGCGTGGCTCGCGTACGGCACCGGCCGATACGCGGTTCTGGGTCAGGCCTGAATGAAGGAACAGCGCGTGCGGCATGATCGTCGCGCCGACTATGGCGACCGCGAGACCGAGTGCGCCGTGATCGGTGAAACGCGACGGGATGCTGTGCGCCCAGACCGATGACCAGTTCACCGGCATCCGCGATACCTCGACGAGATACGCCATCCCGATCACGCTCACGAATGCGCCGATCACGAGTTCGAGCGGCCTGTAACCGCGCGTTTCGAGTTGCAGAAGCGAGTAGGTGGCGGCGACGGTCAGCAGCATGGCGTTGAGCAGCGAGAGATTGAAAAGCAGGGAGATGCCGATCGAACTGCCGATCACCTCTGCAAGGTCGGTTGCGATGGCGGCCGCTTCGCAGAGAAGCCAGAGCGCGATGACGTAGCGGCGAGGCAAGCTGTCGCGGCAGATCTCGGCAAGATTGCGGCCCGTCACGATGCCGAGCTTTGCCGACAGCGACTGGAACAGCATTGCCACCACGCTGGCGAGCAGAACCACCCAGAGCAGTTCGTCGCCGTATCTTGCCCCGGCCTGAAGGTTGGTGATGATGTTGCCCGGGTCCAGATAGGCGACAGTGGCGACGAGGGCAGGGCCGGATGCACCGAGAAGCGCGCGCAGGCCGCTTCGGTAACCGGTGGCGGGTTGCCGAAGCGGCAGGGCCGGGGTGCCGAGAACGGCGCCGCCGCGTGTTGTTGGGTTCATGACGCCACGCGTAGAAGGGAGAGGACTCAAAAGAGACGGGCCGCTGTCTTATGGCGACCCGATGAAGGTGCGGGAATGTCGGTGGCCCCGGATTCGTATCGGGCAGCGCGGCAATGCTTTGCAGCAGTACCATGCCGCCATGCCGCGCAGGATCGCCGCGAGTTCAGACACGAACTCAGACGCGAGTTCAGAACGTGGTGGTCATCCCGATTCTGGTCAGCAACTGCGAGCCTGTGCTCGACGGTGCGCTCAAGCCGTTGATCCAGGCGGTCGCGCTGCCGTTGCTGCCCGTCGCCCGCTGATAGATACCTTCCACGTAGACGCTCGTGCGTTTGGACAACGAGTACATGACCGACGCAGCAACTTCATGGGCTTTGTTGTCCAGGAGCACGGCGTTGCCCTGCATGTACTGGTAATCGGCGCCGAGCGACCAGAACGGCGTGACGTGCCAGTTCGCGCCGATCTGGACCATATCGATCTGGCCGCCTGTCAGCGTGTTGCGGGTGTTCGTATAGAGCAGATTGGCGAGAACCTTGCCGGTATCGTATTGGGTGCCGACTCCCCAATTGCGGATGCCATCGTGGCCGTTGCTCATCTCCGGATACTTGATCTCGGTATAGGCGGCGGCGATGCCGAATCCGCCGTGCCGGTATTCGAGCGCCGCGCTGACGGCATTGTCGGCCGATACGGAACCGGCGACATTGCCGAAGCCGTACATCATCCCGAACGAGAATCCGCTGTAATCGACGGACTGGTATTTGACGGAGTTCTGCATGCGCGACGATCCGCCGATGCGGTCGAAGTCCCATGAGCCGGTCGGATTGCCCGGAATGCCGAGGGTCTGGAAGGGGCCTTCGCGAAAGTTATAGAAACCGCCGGTGTACAGCGATGCGTCGTAGGACAGCAGCTGATCTTTCATGAAGTCGTATTGCGTACCGAACGTCAGTCGTCCCAACTGTGTATTCGACAGGCCCACATAGGCGGTGCGGTTGAACAGCGCATTGGCGGTCGGAATGGTCGAGCCGTTCGCGAGAGAAAACTGGTTGACCAGTTCGAAAATGGCCTTCGTGCCGCCCCCCAGGTCTTCCTGGCCGAGAAAGCCAAGCATGTTGGGGTAATAGATGCCGTCGTCGAAAAAGGTCTTGCTCTTGCCGCCCGAATTGTTCACGTAGGTTATGCCGGCGTCCATCATGCCGAAGATGGTGACGGAGCTTTGAGCGGCGGCGCTGCCGCAGGCGAGCAGGGTAGCCGATGCGAGAATGGTGTGTCTGAACATGAGGGTTGTCTCCGGATTCTTGTTGTTTCTTGTTGTAGAAGGGCTGCCGCAGATCGGGCAGCTCGTCGTTCAATGCGTGGCGAATTCGGCGCGATCGACGGTGCGGGCGGCGCCGAGGCGGCTCATCGCGAGCATCACGAGCGACGCGCCGAGCACCGGGGCTGCCGTGGCGACGAAGATGTGCGCAACGGGCAGGCCCGTGGCGACCAGCGCGCCGACCGCAACGGGGCCGACGGCGCCGCCGAGGCGCCCGGCGGCAAGCGCCCAGCCCACGCCGGTCGAACGGATGGCGGTCGGATAGGTCATCGAGGCGATGGCGATCAGGCCCGAAGTGGCACCGCCGACGAACAGACCCGTGAGACCCGAGCACAGCGAAACCAGCGCGGTGTTAGGTGTACTGAGCCCTGTAAGCGCAAGAACGATGGCCCCGAGCGCATAGATCGCGGCGAGGAAGCGACAGGTGCCGAGGCGCTCCATCACCGCGCCGGCGATGGCGACGCCGATCGTGCCGCCCACGTTGTTCCAGGCGAGGACCGTGGACGCGGCGGCCACCGACATGGCCGCGCTACGCAGCAGCGTGCTGGCCCAGGCCAGTGTCGCGATCAGGGCGAGGAAGTTGAGGAAGAACGCGAGCCACAGCAGGGCCGTGAGCGGCGCGCGGCCGTCGACGAACAGATGCTTGACCGGCAAGCCCTTTTCCTGATGCTCATGGGTCGCGTAGCGCACCGGCTCGCCGGCGAGGGAAGAAGGCGCGAGACGCCTGACGATCCGCGCGATGCGATCGTCCCGCGCGCCGGACAGGATCAGCAGCCGCACCGATTCGGGCACGAAGAGCCACACCAGCACCGCGGCGGCGATCGGCACGATGCCGCTCAGATAGAACATGGCCCTCCAGCCATACTGCGGAATCACGATGCTCGCCGCAAAGCCGGCGATGACGCCGCCGGCCGGCATGGCGGCCCACAGCAGCGAGGCGATGCGGCCGCGATGGCGCCGGGAGACGTATTCGGTCGTCAGGCTGACGAGACACGGTGCCGCGCCGCCGAGTCCGATACCCGTCACGATACGCAGCACGAGCAGCGTGACGAATCCGGGCGCCGTCACCGTGCAGAGCGACGCCAGTCCGAACAGGCACGCGCAGGCGATCAGCACGGTCTTGCGGCCGATGCGGTCGGCAACCGGACCGAGCAGCAGCGCGCCGATCATGAAACCGAGCTCGGAGCCGGCGAAGATGGGGCCGAGCTGGGCTGGTGTCAGCTTCAGGTCATTGGCGAGCAGCGGTGCGCTCAGACCCATGACCTGCACGTTGGCGCCATCCATCAAGGCGATCAGGAAGCAGATGGCGAAGATCGACGCCTGGAAGAGGCCGAATGGTCGCTCATCGATGAGATCGTCTACGAGCACGGTTTTCATGATTGTCTCCTTGGTGTGATGTGTTGTATTTCAGGGTGGATTAGTCAGTCAGACTAAGCATTCGCGCTGGCGAAGCGCGGAAAGAGCCGCAGCGCGTTTTCGCGCGCAATGGCCCGATGCTGTTCCGCAGTGAGGCCGTCGAGCGTGCGGAAATCCGCGATATTGCGCGCGACGTTGTGCGCCGGCTGGAACGGAAAGTCGGTGCCGACCATGATCTGCGAGAGCGGGGCGAGTGTGCGCAGCACGTCGAAGGTGGGCTGGTTGGCCGACATGGCGAGGTCGTAATAGAGCCCCTGCAATTCCGCGATGACCTCGGCGGATGGCTTGGGGCCTGGCTTCATGACCGGCATCGGCGAGAGCAGCGCGATCCGGTGCGCGATCGCGGCAAGCACGCCGCCCGCGTGCGGCACGATGAGCTTCAGATTGGCGCAGCGCTTGAGCGTGTCCGAGAACACGAGGTCGATAACCGTGCGCGCGGTGTCGCATGGGAACTCGAACAGCGGCGCCGGGCGTCCGAGTCCGACGGCCGAAAAGCAGGCCGGGGCGGTCGGATGCAGGAAGATCGTGGCGTGCCGTTCGTTGAGCCGGTCGAATATCGGTGCGAACGCGGGGTCGCCGAGGTACTTGCCGTCGCTGTTCGTTTCGACGATCAGGCCGTCGAGACCTAGCTCGTCGAAGGCATAGTCGATTTCGGCGAGGGAGTCGGCCACGTGCGGCAACGGCAGTGTCATGAAGCCGCCGAAGCGCCCTGGATAGTCGCGCCGGAGTTGCGCGATATCTTCGTTGATGGTGCGGGCAAGCCGCACACGCGCTTCGCGTCCGGAGAGGAAACTGACGCTCGGCGAGGACACGGAGAGCATCATCGTGTCGATGCCGTTTTCTTCCATGACGGCGGTGGCTTTTTCCGGGCTCCATTCGGGAACGGGGTAGCCGCCGTCGAGCGTGGCGAGGCCGGCGTCGTCGAGCGCCTTGCGGTAGGCCGGCGGCAGGCAGTGTGCGTGGACGTCGATGAGACCACACGTGCAGCGGTAAGCGGTGTTCATGATGAAATAGGTATCCTGATGGAGTGGGGGCGCTCAGGCTCGTTCGAGCTGGATCGGCGAGGGGAGCCAGTCGTAGCCGTCGCCGTTGCGGCGCAGATGCCCGCGCCCCGGAAACGGAAAGTGATACGAGAGGACCTGATGCTCCTGCTTCTCGATCCACTCCAGCACTCTCATGCGCGTGGCCGCCGCAATGGAACTGTCGTAGTCGAACAGGAACGCCCATTCCGGCCGCCTAAGCAGCAGCACCTGGTGATGGCAGAGGTCGCCCCAGCACACGAGCGTGTGCCCCTCGCTGGAGATTGCGTAGATCGTATGGCCGGGGCTATGGCCGGGCGTGGCATGAGCGCGGATGCCCGGCACGATCTCCTGGCCATCCTCAATGAATGTGATGACGTCGCGATACGGCGCGAGATTCTTGTGAGCGCCGTAGAAGTGGTCTTTCATATGGTCGGACATCGAATCGCGAATGTTCTCGAGGTTCGTCCAGTAGTCGACGTCGGCCCGGCTCACGGCGATGCGCGCATTCGGGAACAGCTTGCGGTCATTGTCGTCGACGAGACCCCAGCAGTGGTCCGGGTGGGTATGGGTCAGGGCCACGATATCGATGTCTTCCGGCTCGATACCGGCCGCCCGCATATTGATGATGGCGCGGCCGGTATTCGGGCCGAACGTCTTGACGCCCAGTTCGGCGTTGATGCCGACGCCCGTGTCGAACAGCACCAGATGCTCGCCGGTATTGACAAGGAGTACGTTCTGATCGAGCGCGATCGTTTCGGTCGGCAGGAAGGCCTGAAGCAGCAGGTCGTCGATTTCCTCGACATCGGCTTTCGGAAACGTGTTGCGCGGCGGGCCGAGGTGCAGCAGGCCGTCGGTCACGACCGTGCACTGAAAGCCGCCGAGATCGAAGCGGGTCCAGCCCGCCTGCAGCGCATGTGCGCGATCGTTCGTCGGATGTAGAGCCATGTGTTATTTCCTCGGTGGGTTGATTGCCGGCACGCGGGGCGTGTCGGGGTCGCTGTCGGGTTCGCTCAGATCGGAAAAGCGGGAGCCGTGGAGGCCACGGTGATCCATCGCAGCTCCGTGAATTCGGCGATACCGGCTTTGCCGCCGAAGCGTCCGTAGCCGCTACGGCCGGTGCCGCCGAACGGCATCTGCGGTTCGTCGCTGACCGTCGCGCCGTTGATGTGGCAGATGCCTGAGCGAATCTGCTTCGTGACCGCGAAGGCGCGTTCGATGTCGTTGCTGAATACCGCCGCGGACAAACCGAATTCCGAGTCGTTGGCGATCTCGACGGCGTGTTCGTCGTTTTTCGCCCGCATGATGCAGACGACCGGGCCGAACGTTTCCTCGTGGTAAATCGACATCTCGCGCGTGACGCCGTCTAGCACCGTGGCCAGCATGAATACGCCTTCGGCCTTGCCGCCGGCCAGCAGCGTGGCGCCTCGCGCCAGCGCGTCGTCGATGAGTTCGTTGATACGCGCACCGGCGCCGGCGCTGGCGAGCGCACCGAGCGGCGCGTCAGTGGTGCGCGGATCGCCCACGCTCAGGCGCGCGGCCTTGTCGGCGAGACGCGCGACGAAAGACTCGGCAATCGCGGGCGTGACGACGATGCGCTCGGTCGACATGCAGATTTGTCCCTGGTTGAAAAATGCGCCGAACGCGGCAGCGGCGACGGCGCGTTCGACATCGGCGTCGTCGAGTACGATCAGCGGAGACTTGCCGCCCAGTTCGAGCAGCACCGGCTTGAGTACACGTGCTGCCCGTTCGGCGATCAACTGGCCGACCCGGGTCGAGCCGGTGAAATTGATGCGCCGAACGGCGGGGTGCGCGATCAACGTATCGGCCACTTCGCCGGCCGCCGCCGGCGCATGTGTGATGACGTTGACTTCGCCGTTGCCGAGTCCGGCTTCGACGAGCACGTCCGCAATCAGCGAATGGGTCGCGGGACACATTTCCGATGCCTTCAGGATGACCGTGTTGCCGCAGGCGAGCGGCATCGCAATCGCACGCGTGCCGAGCACGATCGGCGCATTCCAGGGGGCGATGCCGAGCACGACGCCGGCCGGCTGCCGTACCGCAAACGACAGACGGCCTTCGTCCGACGGAACGACTTCGCCTGCGATCTGGGTCGTCATGCTGGCGGCTTCGCGGAGAATCGCGGCCGCGGCGAACACGTTGTGCTCGGCCCAGACGCGCGTCGCACCGGTTTCGCTCTGCATGGTTTCGACGAAGAGACTTTTCTTCTGCTCCATCAGGTCGGCGGCGCGCAGCAGAATCTCGCGCCTGATCGAAGGGCCGGTTCGGGACCAGGCCGCGAAGGCGGCTTGCGCGGCATCGGCCACGAGCCGGGCGTCCTCGATGCCGGCCGAGGCGGCGCGCGTGACAACCTGATTCGATTGCGGATTGGCACGATCAAACGTCGCGCCGGCAACGGCCGGCTGCGGGCGTCCCGCGATGAGCAACTGGACGGTTCTCAAGAGGTGTCTCCATGTGACAGGACTGTGTGGATGCGAATGTAGGAGAACCAACCTTGATCGACTTGCCTGATAGTGCAATTTCGCTGCGCACGTGCAGCACGGAATCGCGCCGACACTGCACTGTCAGGCAAGACGTGTAGCAGAGGGGGCGGTTAGAGTCGGCACGGTCGGCACCGGATCTCCGGCGCCATGGAGACAACCTCAAGGAGACGTCGAATATGTCGTTGCAAGGCAAGACCATTTTGATCACCGGGGCCGCCTCGGGTATCGGCGCCGCGTGTGCGGCAACGGTCCGGGC
>Ga0154001_1000185_pt1 | contig 18870 bp, 13 predicted proteins | sample TSNJ085MetaG_FD_104699 | JGI IMG/M metagenome (GOLD analysis project Ga0154001, IMG submission 104699) | Attine ant fungus gardens microbial communities from New Jersey, USA - TSNJ085 MetaG | ecosystem: Host-associated > Fungi > Mycelium > Unclassified | place: USA: New Jersey, Wharton State...
CCTCGATCTCGCGAGCGAGCGCAAGATGCTGCGTGTCGCGCGGCAACTCGGCGAGCGCTATCCGGTCACGGTCTATACGACGTTTCTCGGCGCGCATGCGCTGCCGCCCGAATTCGCGGGCCGCGCCGATGCGTATATCGACGAAGTCTGCAACACGATGCTGCCCGCGCTCGCAGACGAAGGGCTCGTCGACGCGGTCGACGTGTTCTGCGAGCGCATCGGTTTTTCGCTCGAACAGAGCGAGCGCGTGTTCAACGCGGCCGCGCGCTACGGGCTGCCCGTCAAGATGCACGCCGAGCAGTTGTCGAACGGCGGCGGCACCGTGCTTGCGGCGCGGCATCGCGCGCTGTCCGCGGATCACCTCGAATTTCTCGACGAAGCCGGCGTTGCCGCGATGAAGGAAGCGGGCACGGTGGCCGTGCTGTTGCCGGGCGCGTACTACTTCATCCGCGAGACGCAGTTGCCGCCGCTCGATCTGCTGCGGCGCTACGAGGTGCCGATTGCGATTTCGACCGACAGCAACCCCGGCACCTCGCCGGTCACTTCGTTGCTGCTGATGATGAACATGGCGTGCACGCTGTTTCGCATGACCGTGCCCGAGGTGCTGCAAGGCGTGACCGCGCATGCGGCGCGCGCGCTCGGCAGGAGCGACACGCACGGCGCGTTGCAGGCGGGACGCGCGGCCGATTTCGCGGTATGGCCGGTCGATTCGCTGGCCGAGCTGGCTTACTGGATCGGGCGTCCCTTGTGCGAGCGAGTCGTGCGCGCGGGCGAAACGGTTTATACGCGGCGTGAGTCGAGTGCGGCTTGAGCTAAAGGTCCGAGAGATGACGCAATCCAGGCAATCGCTGTTCGCCGCTCACGCGTACCTGCCCGATGGCTGGCACCGCAACGTGCTGCTCGAATGGGACGCGAACGGCACGCTGAGCGCGGTCACGCCCGATCATGCGGAGGCACCCGCCGGCGTGCCGCGGGCCCAAGGGCCCGTAATGCCCGGCATGCCGAATCTTCATTCGCACGCGTTCCAGCGCGCGATGGCGGGGCTGACCGAATATCGCGCGGCATCGGGCACCGGCGCCGCCGATAACTTCTGGTCCTGGCGCGACCTCATGTATCGCTTCGCGGCGCGCATCACGCCCGAAGGGCTCGCGAGCGTCGCGCAGTGGCTCTACATCGAAATGCTGAAGGCCGGCTATACCTCGGTGTGCGAATTCCACTACGTGCATCACGCGCAGGACGGCGGCCGTTACGCGAATCAGGCCGAACTCGCGCAACGCGTGGTCGAGGCGGCGGCGGAGAGCGGCATCGGCATGACGATGCTGCCGGTGCTCTATCAGTACAGCGGTTTTGGCGCGCGCGCGCCGCGCGACGATCAGCGCCGCTTCATCAATACGCCCGAAAGTCTGCTCGATCTGCTCGGCACGCTGCGCACGGCGCGTCCTGAACACGCCGCGCTGCGTTACGGTGTTGCGCCGCATTCGCTGCGCGCGGTGTCGGAAGCGTCGTTGCGCGCGCTGCTCGGCGGCATCGACGCGACGGCGCCCGTGCATATCCATATCGCCGAACAGACCGCCGAGGTCGAGGCGTGCCTCGCAACCGAAGGTGCGCGTCCGGTGCAATGGCTGCTCGACCGCTTCGAGGTGGACGGCCGCTGGTGCCTTGTGCATGCGACCCACGTCGACGGCAACGAAACGCTCGCGCTCGCGAACAGCGGCGCGGTTGCGGGCCTGTGCCTGACCACCGAGGCCAATCTCGGCGACGGCATTTTTCCGGCGCGCGACTATCTCGACGCGCAAGGCCGTATCGGTGTCGGTTCGGATAGCCATATCGGCGTCGACTGGCGCGCGGAATTGCGGCTGCTCGAATACGGCCAGCGTCTCATGCACCGGCAGCGCAACGTGCTGGCGTCGGCGCAGGCCACGCACGTCGCGGACCGTTTGTTCGATGCCGCGCTCGACGGCGGCGCGCGGGCCACCGGCCGTGCGGTCGGCGCGTTGCGGGCCGGCCATCGCGCGGACTGGCTCGTGCTCGATGCCGATCATTCGAGCATCGCCGGGCATGCGCCGCACACGTGGCTGTCGGGCGTCGTGTTCTGCGAGCACGGTGAGACGCCGATTCGCGATGTCTACACGGGCGGCGTCAAGGTCGTCGACAACCGCAGGCATCGCGACGAAGAGGGCGCTTATGCGCGCTATCGCGTGGCGCTCGCGGACCTGCTCGCCTAGGCGGCGCCGCATTCGCCCAATGCGATCATGCGTCGGCGCTGCTTCGCAAACCTCGAAGATCAGACGTGTAACAGCATGTGTCCATGATTGCGCGCCGGCGTTTTCGCGTGGAATGTAGGGGGCGTCGTGCGCCGGCGTGAGGTCGCGCGGCGCTCGCCGGTCGCCGCGAGTGCGGCTCGCCATAAGAAAAGCCCCGTGAAAACGGGGCTTTCCGATGCGAGCCTTGTCTCATCGACGCGGCATCGCGGATCAGTGGCAGCGCGTTACCAAATGGTGGTGAACGCGCTCCTTGTGGCATTCGCGATGATGATGCGGGGCGGCTTGAGCAGGAGCGATCGCGCTCAGGGTGGCGACAGCCGCGGCAATGGCGAGAACGATTTTCTTCATTACAGAACCCTTAAGTCGATGTTGTGGAGCGACCGGTACAGCACGGCACGTGCCGTCTCGGCGCGTAAGCATGCCACATTTCTGTAGCCAAACGGCGGAACGCCGTGCGAATTCGTGTGTCGATGCAACACGCGGCATGTTGTCAACGCATTGTCATAGGTATCGGTGTGCATTCGCGCGTAACGTCGGCATGAAAGCGACGCCGGTGCACGCCTCGGCAAGCCCTGATTGCACGCAGCGCACCGCAGCGACTAAGCTTTCAGAACGATGACATGCGCGATGCGGTCATCGGTTCATCGGGCAACAAGATGGAAGACCCAGCGATGGAAGATTCCGACGAATTGCTGCTGCCGATCTGGCGCGCGAACCTGGTGCTGCTAACCCGCGAGGTTGGCGCCGCGAGCCGGCTCGCGCGCATGATGACGTTCTCCGCGAGCTATCTGAAGCTGATGCTGGCGGGCCAGCGCGAATTCAGCGAGGAATTCGTGCGCGGCGTCGAAGCGGTCACCGGTCTGCCGGGCGGCTGGATGAACGTGCCGCATACCGAACCCGAGATACCGTCGAACGCGCGCGAGGCGATCGACAACGAGCAGCCGCTTGCGCGTTTTCGCGGCACCGCGCATCCGGTGCGCAAGAAGACGGTGCTGCGGCCGCCCGAGCCGATTTTCGGGCAGCCGGGCGCGACCCGGCGCATCGAGGAAGACACGCTCGACGTGGAAGCGCATCGGCGGCAGGCGCATTTTCGCAAGGTGCGCGATCTGGCGACGCAGGACGTGCGGCGTTTCGAGCGGCATCTGCTGCACGCGCCGGTGGAGCTCGCCTCGATGCGCGCGAAGGTCGAGGACGTGATCGCCGCGACCGAACTCGACGATCGCATTCAGGCTGATCTCGCGGGACGGCTCGAACAGATCGAGAAGCATCGCCACATGCTGCTCAGGCACGTGGAAAAGCTCCAGGAACTGCTCGGCCAGCTTGGCGATGGCGACCGGGGAGAGTGAGGCGGTCGGGGTTGCGGCCTGGCTGGCTATGCTGTTCACCGCCTGCGTCGTGGCCTTGCCACTCCTAGCGTTCGCCGACGAAATCACCACCGCCAACGACGAACGCGCGCCCGCGACGATCGAGCGCGACGTCCATCTCTTCACGATCGGCAAGGACGGCTCCGTCGAGGAATACGACGACACGGTGTTGCGCGCCGACACCGCGAGCGGCGTCGACGATATCGCGCAGCGCTACGTGTGGTTCAACAGGGACATCGAGCAGGTGCAACTGCTGAGCGCCGAAACCATCGCGCCCGACGGCAGCGTGCATCCGGTCGGCCCCGAGGCGATTCGCGACGTGCAGGAGCCGCGCTCGGCCGGCGCGCCGAGTTTCGAGGACGGCGTGTTGCGCACGGTGATTTTCCCCGCTGTGGAGTCGGGCGCGCGCGTACACCTGGCGTTTCGCAAGACGCGCGCGAAGCCGCTGCAGGCCGGCACGTTCGCGTACCTCGTCGAGCCGGCGCGGGTTCCCGTGGAGTCGCAGCGGCTCATCTTCGATCTGCCCGCCGACGTGCCGCTCCATGCCGACGCGCGCGGCTATGTCGCGCTGCCGCCGGTGAGCGAAAACGGCCGCACCCGCTACGAATTCGACTACCGGCACGGCCCGTATGCGCGGCTCGAAGCGGGCGCGGTCGGCTACGCGAACTGGGGCGACCGGCTGATGGTATCGACGGTGCCGGACTTCGCGAGCTTCGCCGCGCGCTATCGCGAGCCCGCCGCCGACGACGCGACGCGCGATGATCCCGCGATTACGCAGCTCGCGCAGAGCCTGACGGCGGGCCTCGCCGATCCACGCGCGAAAGCCCGCGCGCTCTACGACTGGGTGCGCCTGAATATCCGCTACGTGGCGCTTTTTCTCGGCGAGACCGCGGCGATTCCGCACAAGGCGGCCGATATCCTGCGCAACCGCTACGGCGACTGCAAGGACGACGTCGCGCTCTACGGCGCGCTGCTTGCGGCGGTCGGCATTCGCAGCGAGCCGGTGCTGCTCGATCTCGGGCCGTACTACAGCTTGCCGGACGTGCCCGGTTACGGCGCGAGCGCGATCAATCACGCGATCATCTGGATTCCTGAGCTCTCGCAATTCGCGGATGCGACCGCGGGCGGCACCGAATTCGGCTATCTGCCGTCCGGCGTGATGGACCGGCCGGCGCTGCTCGTCGACGATGGCGTGCTCGCGCGCACGCCGGCCACGCAGCTGCGCGAGCGCACCGCGCGCATGCAGATCGACGTCGACGAAAACGGCACTGCGCATTACGCGTACCGCGTCGAGGACGCGGGTTTTACGGCCGAGGTCGAGCGCAACATGTTCCGGCGCGCGACGCGGCAGCGCGCGCAGCAGATCGCGGCGAGCCGTCTGTTGCAAACGGGTTTGCACGGCAGCGCGCAATTGCGTACCGGCGACGTGGCCGCAACGGGCGGACCGTTCGCGGCCTCGATGCAGGGCAGTGTGCCGCATCTGATCTGGCCGGACGGCACGAGCGCGGTGCCGGCGTTGACGAGCCTCGCGGGCGGGATGGGCTCGCAGGTCGAGGCGTGGCTGGCCGAGCCGCTTAGAACGCAGCCGTGGGTCTGCATCGGCGGCGAGTTCGACGAGACGTTGGAGATGACGCTGCCGCGTTTCGCGCGCGTGACCGACTTGCCGGGCGACAGCACGGTCGAGGATCGCATGCTCGCGTTTTCTTCGCGCTATGTGTTCGATTCCGCGACGCGCACCTTGCAGGTGCGGCGGCATCTGCGCGCCGCGTTCGGCCATCAGATGTGTTCGGCCGACGAATTCGCCGCGCTGAAAGACGACCTCGTGCGCATCGAGCGCGATCTCGACGCCGAGGTCGTGGTCAGGGCGGCGGGGGCGAGATAGCGAGAAAAGGAGAGACGAAAAGGGCGGCCCCGCGTGCCGGCCTAGCGCTCGCCCTGCTGGCGCAGCAGTTCTTCGCGCAGACGCAGGAGCGGCGCCTTGGTGTCTTCGTCGGCCCAGGTGTCGAGGTCGTCGATCGCGCGCTGGCAGCCGTCGAGCACGACGTCGAGATCGACCGGCACGCCGTTGTTCAGCGCGAATTCGATCGTTTCCGCGAACTGCTGGCACTCGTCCTCGCCGTAGGAGATGTCGAGATTGTCGGCGATGACGTCGGCGATGTTGCTGCGTGCCTTGTCGTCGGCCGTCACCATGTCGACGATGCCGCGCGCGACGGCCGGCGAGTAGTAGAGCGCGATGTCGAGCCATTGCGCGGGATCGAAATCGGGCTGGTCGAACTGGTTCTCGAAGAACTCGATCGCTTCCTGTTCGTGCGCTTCGTCCGCATCGACGCTCATGCACAACTGCTCAAAAAATTCTTCCCGCTCGCTGCGGATATGACCGTCCATCGATGCCTCGTCTGCTGAATGCCGGATGCCTGAAAAATACCGTGGACGCTGGGGTGTTGCCCCGGTCCACGCGGCACGCATTATAGGGCGGCCGTCGTCGGGGCGTGGCCGGGGGCTTCAGCCGGCACTGCAAGCGGTATTACAAGCGGCACTGCAAGCGGCACTGCAAGCGGCCTCCCGTTCCCACCGCCGCCGCCCTGCGGCCACGGATGGCCGCGGCAACCGGCTCAAGCCGTCTCGGCCACCCAGGCATCGAACCATTCGCGCGGCTGCGCGATTTCGTTTTGCGTCGCCACGAGTTCGAGTTCGTAGCGGCCGGCCTGCCACGTCGCCTTGACCACCGCGTTGACCGCCGCGAGCGTGTGCTCGAACGCGGAGCGCACGGAATCGCCGAGCAGCGTGCGCGCGACGAACACCGCGCTGGTCAGATCGCCGACGCCGACCGGCTGGCGCGCGAACGGATAGAGCGGACGTTGTCCCATCCAGGCTTCGCGCGCCGTGACGACGAGCATGTTGAAGCGGTCGGCGGGACTGTTGCGGTCGAGCAGATGCTTGACGAGCACGAGCTTCGGCCCGCGCGCGATCACTTCGCGGCACGCGCTCACCGCTTCCTCGAGCGTCTCGATCTCGCGGCCGACGAGGCGTTGCAACTCGGTATGGTTCGGCGCCATCGCGTCGGCGACTTCCGGCATCGCGCTCACGAGAAACGCCTGGATGCCGGGCTCGACCTTGCAGCCGCTTGCCACGCCCATCACCGGATCGCAGAAGTACCACGCGCGCGGATTGGCCGCCTTCACGGCCTTGACGATTTCGATCACCGAGCGGGCCTGCTCCGGCGTGCCGAGATAGCCGGACAGCACGGCGTCGCAGCGCGGCAGCATGCCGATCGCGCCGATGCCCTCGACGAGTTCTTCCATCTGCGACGCGTCGATCGCGCTGCCGCTCCAGTGCCCGTACTGCGTATGGTTCGAGAACTGCACGGTGTTGAGCGGCCAGACATTGACGCCGAGCCGGCTCATCGGAAACACGGCTGCGCTATTGCCGGCGTGACCGAACACGACATGGGACTGGATGCTCAAAACGTTTTTGGTCATGGTGAGGCTCGCGCAACGGGGCGGGCGCGATCAAGGAAACGGGAAGGCGCGCCGTGCCGGCGCTTCGAATGGTCTCGCCGTGGTGCGGCATGCCTGCCTGCTTCAGAGGGTGCAAGAAAAGTGCACGGTCTGCATCGTCAGCAAACAATACAGGAGTTTCGTGGACGCGAGTTGATCCGGCCCCGTGTTGTTGCGCCGAACCATCAAACGAGCCGGCGCGCGGGGCGGGGTATGGGGCCAGGCAAGAACCCGCGCGCCGATCCGCGCATGAAGCCGCAAGCTTGACGAAAGCCGACCGAGCCGCACCATGCCGGGCCACGCTCTCCTCAGACCAGTTCCCGATACAAGGCCAGATAACGCTCGGCCGATGCGCCCCAGCCGAAGTCCTGGCGCATCGCGCGGCGTTGCGCGGCCTTCCATTCGGTGCGGCGCTCGTAGAGCGCGAACGCGCGCCGGATTGCCGCGGCGATGCCCTTCGGCTCGAAGCGTTCGAAGACGAAGCCGGTCGCGAGATCGTCGGCGAGATTTTCGAGCGATGCGTCGGCGACCGTGTCCGCGAGACCGCCGACGCCATGCACGAGCGGCAGCGAGCCGTAGGCGAGCGCGTAGAGTTGCGTGAGCCCGCACGGCTCGAAGCGCGACGGCACCGCGACCACGTCGCTGCCCGCGATGATCGTATGCGCGAGCGCTTCGTCGAAGCCGAGCTCCACGGCCACCGATTCCGGATGTGTCTGCGCGACGCGCTTCAGGCCGTTCTCGAGCGCCGGGTCGCCGGTGCCGAACACGACGAGCTGGCCGCCACGTCTGACGATTTCGGGCACGGCTTCGAGCAGCAGGTCGAGGCCCTTCTGCTCGGTCAGGCGGCTCACGACGCCGAACAGCAGCGCGTCGCTTTTCTGCGCGAGGCCGAAGCGCTTCTGCAGCGCTTCCTTGCAGGCGAGCTTGCCGGCGAGGCGCGAGGCGCTGTAGTGCGTCGCGAGCAGCGCGTCGCCGGCGGGATTCCACACCGTGTAATCGACGCCGTTCAGGATGCCGCTCAGATCGTGCGCGCGATGACGCAGTAGCGCGTCGAGCCCGCCGCCGTGCGCGAGCGTCTGGATCTCGCGCGCGTAGGTCGGGCTGACGGTCGTGATGCGGTCGCCGTAGTAGAGGCCCGCCTTCAGGAACGACAGTTGTCCGTAGAATTCGACGCCGTGCATGCTGAAGAAATCGTCGGGCAGGCCGAGCATGCCGAACTGCTGCGCGGGGAAAATCCCCTGGTAGGCGAGGTTGTGGATCGTAAACACGCTGCGCGCGAGCACGCGGCCTTGCTGGCGCTCGGCCGCCTTCAGATACGCGGATGCGAGCCCCGCGTGCCAGTCGTGCGCATGGACGATCTGCGGCGACCACGCCGGGTCCAGCTGTTGCGCGAGCTGCGCGGCGACCCAGCCGAGCAGCGCGAAACGCTGGGCGTTGTCGCCGTAGGGCACGTGCTCGTCGTTCAGATACGGATTGCCGGGCCGGTCGTAGAGCGTCGCCGCGCGGATCACGTAGACGGCGAGGCCGTTGGCGGGCAGGGTGCCGCGTTCGAGCAGCGCTTCCGGCGTGTCGAAGCGGCGCCCGAGCCGTGCCACCGGCTGCAGGTCCCGCAAACCGGCGAGCACGGCCGGAAACCCCGGCAGTAGCGCTCGCACGTCGGCGCCGCGCTCGATCAGCGCGGACGGCAGCGCGCCCACGACGTCGGCGAGACCGCCCGTTTTGAGAAGGGGGTACAACTCGCTTGCGACATGCAGGGCGCGAATCGTCATAGGCCAGGTCTCTTTCGGGTTGCGAGGCTTGTTCGGGGTTGGGCTCGTGCGGTTGCGATCGCGCGGCCGCAAGCGGCCCGGCGCTTAAGCCGGCCGCTTGAGCAACGCTTCCTGCGTGACAAGCACGACGCCGTCGTCGGTGCGATAGAAGCGCGCGGCGTCGCGCGCCGGGTCCTCGCCGATCACCGTGCCTTCCGGAATCGTGCAGCCGCGGTCGATCACCACTTTCTGCAGGCGGCAGCTCGGGCCGACCGTGACCTGCGGCAACAAGACTGCCTCATTGATATTACAGAACGAATGCACTTTCACGTTCGACGACAGCACCGAGCGCGAAATCTGCGAGCCCGAGATCACGCAGCCGCCGCATACGATCAGGTTGTTGCCCGAGCCCTGCAAGCCCTTCATGTCGCGCACGAACTTCGCGGGCGGCAACTGTTCCTGATACGTCCAGATCGGCCAGCTGCGGTCGTAGAGGTCGAGCGTCGGGATCGTCGAGGCGAGGTCGAGGTTCGCGGCCCAGTATGCGTCGATCGTGCCGACATCGCGCCAGTACGGCTCGACGTTCGGGTCCGAGGAGACGCACGACATGCTGAACGGGTGCGCGATCGCCATGCCCTCGGTGACGACGCGCGGCAGGATGTCCTTGCCGAAGTCGTGGTCGGTGTCGATCGAGGCAATGTTCTCTTCGAGCAGTGTGTACAGGTAGTCGGCGTTGAACACGTAGATGCCCATGCTGGCGAGCGCGGTGTCGGGGCGGCACGGCATCGCGGGCGGGTCGGCCGGTTTTTCGACGAAGCCGGTCACGCGGCGGTTCTCGTCGACCGCCATCACGCCGAACGCGACCGCGTCCATGCGCGGCACCTCGATGCAGCCGACCGTGCAATCGCAGCCGCTGTCCGCGTGATCGGCGATCATGCGCGTGTAGTCCATCTTGTAGATGTGGTCGCCCGCCAGCACGACCACGTACTTCGGGCGGATCGAGCGGATGATGTCGAGGTTCTGGAATACCGCGTCGGCGGTGCCGCGATACCAGTGCGCGCCTTCGACGCGCTGCTGCGCGGGCCACAGGTCGATGAACTCGCCCATCTCGCCGCGCAGGAAGCTCCAGCCGCGCTGCAGATGGCGCAGCAGCGAATGCGCCTTGTACTGCGTGACGACCGCGATGCGGCGAATGCCCGAGTTCAGGCAGTTGGACAGCGCGAAGTCGATGATCCGGTATTTGCCGCCGAAGTGCACCGCGGGCTTGACGCGCTTGTTGGTGAGCGGCCCGAGGCGGGTGCCGCGTCCGCCCGCGAGGACGATCGCGAGGGTGGTGCGTTGTAGGTCGTTCAGCCGTGCCGGAGTGTTCATGTCTGTCTCCCGATTGGATTGGTATGTGCCGTATGTGTCTGTTCCCCCGGATGATTCTGAGCTGGTCGTCCGCGCTGTGCCGATCGCTGTGCCGATGAATCGTGCGGCCAGCCGGCATGGCCTGGTCGCCTGGTTTTATCGCGTTGTTTTTTGCGGGCCCGTCAGCTAGTTCTAGCACCGATTCGAGGCGAGCGAGTAGTGCAAATTGAGCGGGCCGTGGTTCCCGTGATCCTTGTACGATCGGCGCTTGCCGCGCGCCTATCCGTGCGGCGCGTCACATAGCGCGAGGCCGTGTGCGGGACGCTGCGTGGCCGGATGGGCGGCAATATGCGTGCCAATGTCCGTTACTCCTCGTATCGGCCCGTGTCGATCCGTGTCGGCGTGTGTCGGGCGCGTCGCCGCTGAGTGCGTGGATGAGATCGCGCGACGAGATCGTGCGGTGCGGGTCGTGCGACACGGGCCGTATAACGCAGGCCGTGCGACGCGGGCCGCGCCGCTCATGCGCGCTTGCCGCCATGTTCCAGCGGGGCATCGTAGAATCGAGCGCTGGCGCCCGAGCCTCGTACGCGATTCTCGTCTGTTCACTCTTTGCGTTTTTCCAGAAAAATCCCCATGAGTCTTCGCCGCCCACCCCTGCTTGCCCTGCTGAGTGTTTGTGCCGCGGTATTCACGGTGTCCGCTGCTTCAAGCGCGGCGGCTTCCACGCCGGCCAGCGCCGCTGCCGCCGTCAGTCAGGCGAGCCCGGTCGCCGCGAGCGCCGCGGCTGCGTCCGTCGCCGATTCCGGCCCGGCCTACGGCCCCGAGTTGCAAGGCTTCAACTATCCCGCGCCGGTGCAGCGTTTCGAATTCACCTCGCAGGGCGTGCCGCTCTCGATGGCTTACATGGACGTCAGGCCCGCGCATGCGAACGGCCGCACGGTCGTGTTGCTGCACGGCAAGAACTTCTGCTCGGCGACGTGGGACGCGACGATTCATCGGCTCGCCGATGCCGGCTATCGCGTGATCGCGCCGGACCAGATCGGCTTCTGCAAGTCGAGCAAGCCCGAGCACTACCAGTACAGCTTCCAGCAGCTCGCGCGCAATACGCATGCGCTGCTCGAATCGCTCGGCGTGCGCGAGGCGACCATCGCCGGCCACTCGACGGGCGGCATGCTCGCGATCCGCTATGCGCTGATGTATCCGCGTGAAACGCAGCAACTGGTGCTCGTGAACCCGATTGGTCTGGAGGACTGGAAGGCGAAGGGCGTGCCCTCGCTATCGGTGGACCAGTGGTATCAGCGCGAACTGAAGACGACCGCCGACGGCATCCGCCGCTACGAGCAGAGCACCTATTACGCGGGCCAATGGCGCGCGGACTACGAACCGTGGGTGCAGATGCTCGCGGGCATGTATCGCGGACCGGGCAAGCAGATCGTCGCGTGGAATTCCGCACTGCTGTACGACATGATTTACACGCAGCCGGTGGTCTATGAGCTTGGTGATCTGAGCATGCCGACGTTGCTGCTGATCGGCCAGAAGGACACCACCGCGATCGGCAAGGACGCCGCGCCGCCCGAGGTGCGCGCGAAGCTCGGCCATTATCCTGAACTTGGGCGCGCGGCGGCGAAGGCGATTCCGCATGCGACGCTGGTCGAGTTTGCCGATGCCGGCCACGCGCCGCAGATGCAGGATCCGGAGGCGTTTCACAAGGCGCTGCTGGAAGGGCTCGCGGCGGTGCCTGCGAATCGCTGAGCGCACGACCTCACACTCAGCTAACCGGGCCGGCAGGCTCGGCGGAACGTAAGGAAAGCCGTTCCCTGAAGCGAGTGCCGTTCAGTTGCCTGACTGAACGGCACTCCGGTACGAACCGCCTTTCCCCTACACAGGCCGGTTCGTCCTTCGACTACCTCACCGCTATCAACTCATCGCGCACCTGCGCGCCGATCTCGAACGAGCGCAGCCGCGCCTTGTGATCGTAGATCTGCGCGGTCAGCATCAACTCGTTCGCGCCGGTCTGCTCGATGATCGATTGCAGACCTTCGCGGATCGCGTCGCGATCGCCGAGCACCGTGCAGGCGAGCGAATGCGCGACGTTGCTCAACTCCATCTCCGACGCTGCGAGCCGCTCGACCGGCGGCTGCAACAGCCCCGGCGTACCGCGCCGCAAATTGATGAACTGCTGCTGCAGCGACGTGAAAAGACGCGCGGCTTCCTCGTTGGTATCGGCCGCGAACAGATTGACGCCGACCATCGCATACGGCTTGTCGAGTGTCGCGGACGGCCGGAACTGCGCGCGATACATCTGTAGCGCGGTCATCATGTAATCGGGCGCGAAGTGCGACGCGAAGGCGAACGGCAGGCCGAGCGCCGCCGCCAGTTGCGCACTGTAGAGCGACGAGCCGAGCAGCCACAGCGGTACGTTGAGGCCCGCGCCGGGCACCGCGCGTATGCGCTGGCCCGCCACCGGATCGGCGAAATAGCGCTGCAACTCGACGACATCATCGGGAAACGAATCGGCGCTAGTCTGCAGATCGCGGCGCAGCGCGCGGGCCGTGGTCTGATCGGTGCCGGGCGCGCGGCCGAGGCCGAGATCGATACGGTCGGGATAGAGCGAGGCGAGCGTGCCGAACTGTTCCGCGATCACGAGCGGCGCGTGGTTCGGCAGCATGATGCCGCCCGAGCCGACGCGAATCGTCTTCGTGCCGCCGGCCACGTGGCCGATCACGACCGAGGTGGCGGCGCTCGCGATGCCGGGCATGTTGTGATGCTCGGCGAGCCAGAAGCGCCGGTAATTCAGTTTTTCCGCGTGCTGGGCGAGTTCGAGCGTGTTCCTGAACGCGTCCGCCGGCGTGGCGCCCGCGGTGACCGGCGAGAGATCGAGGACCGAGAAGGGGATCATTGTCTGTTGATTGACGGTTTGCGGCGCTTTCGCGCGATGCGGCATTGTGGCAAAGCCCGCATTTTTCTGCAGACGGCGCGCGGATGCCCACGTCGGCCGAAGGGTTTGTCGGGGTGTCGCTGAGAGGGCGATACAGTGTTGCCGAGGTGTCGCCGTGCTTGCAGGGTGGCGGCTTGCGTGGCGCGGAAATTGCGCCGCTGTCATGTGCCGAGGCATGCGCGAGTGCAGGAGTCAGCTGCATGAGTGCTTGCATGAGTGGCCGCATGAGTCCATGCACGTACGAGCCCGCGAGCGTACTTCTGGTACGCGCCATACGAGCATCAGGACGTTCGATCGAATGACGCGGCGCGACCGTGCGCCGGGCGGTATTCGAGTGTACGGTGGAACTGTCGGTGCGGTGACGTGATGTGAGCCGATGCGGCGTATCGCGCGTTGCCGGATATCTGCCATGTTGCGAAGGAGTCCCCGATCCCATGAATGTCGTCAAAGAGTTTCGCACCCGATCATTCGAAGACGTGTGCCGCGCCTTGATCGGTCGCGAGGAAATCGCGCTCGTCGACGTGCGCGAGGAAGATGCCCATGCGCGCGGTCATCCGTTGTTTGCCGCCAATCTGCCGCTCTCGCGGCTCGAACTCGACGCGCCGCTGCGTCTGCCGCGCCTCGCGGTGCCGGTCGTCGTGTTCGATGCGGGCGAGGGGCTCGCGAGGCGCGCGGCCGAACGTCTCGCCGAACTCGGCTATACCGGCGTCGCCTTGCTCGAAGGCGGTCTGCAAGGCTGGCGCGAAGCGGGCGGCGAACTGTTCAGGGACGTCAACGTGCCGAGCAAGGCGTTCGGCGAACTCGTGGACAGCGTGCGTCATACGCCGTCGCTGTCCGCTCACGAAGTGCAGGCGCTGCTCGATCGCGAGGCCGACGTCGTCGTGCTCGACGCGCGCCGTTTCGACGAATTTCAGGCGATGAACATTCCCGGCAGCATCAGCGTGCCGGGCGCGGAACTCGTGCTGCGCGCGCGGCAGCTCGCGCCGAACCCGGCCACGCGGATCGTCGTCAATTGCGCGGGGCGCACGCGCAGCATCATCGGTGCGCAGTCGCTCATCAATGCCGGCGTGCCGAATCCGGTCGCGGCGCTGCGCAATGGCACGATGGGTTGGTCGCTCGCGGGCCAGCCGCTCGCGCACGGCAGCACGCGGCGCGTCGAAGGCGCCGTCGACAACGCGCTGCGCCTCGCCACTGCCGACGGTGCCCGCGCGGTCGCCGATCGCGCCCGGGTGGGCCGCACCTCGCGTGACGAGGCGCGCCGCTGGGCCGGCGAGGCGGTGCGCACTGTGTATCGCTTCGACGTGCGCACGCCCGAAGAATACGAGGCCGGCCACGTGCCCGGTTTTCGCAGCGCGCCGGGCGGCCAGCTCGTGCAGGAAACCGACATGTTCGCGCCGGTGCGCGGCGCGCGCGTGATCCTCGCGGACAGCGACGGCGTGCGCGCGAACATGAGCGCGTCGTGGCTTGCGCAGATGAACGTCGAGGTCTACGTGGTCGATGGGCTGACGGCCGCCGACTTCGCCGAGAAGGGCGCGGCGCCGCCCCCGCGTTATGCGGTGGCGCCGCCCGCGGCCGACGAAATCGCGCCGGCCGATCTCGCCGCGCTGCTGCAGGCGCCGGGCACCGCGGTGCTCGATTTCACGAGCAGCGCGAACTATCTGCAGCGGCATATTCCGGGCGCGTGGTTCGTGATCCGCAGCCAGTTCGCCGACGCGGTGCGCACGCTGCCCGACGCGAGGCGCTATGTGGTGACCAGCGGCAGCAGCCTGCTCGCGCGTTTCGTTGCGCCGGAACTCGCGGCCTTGACGCAGCGTCCGGTGCAGGTGCTCGCAGGCGGCACCGCGGCATGGATCGAGGCCGGCTTGCCGGTGGAAGCGGGCGGCACGCGCATGGCGTCGCCGCGCATCGACCGTTATCAGCGTCCCTATGAAGGCACCGACAACGCGCGCGAAGCGATGAGCGCGTATCTGGAGTGGGAGCAGGGGCTCGTTGCGCAACTTGCACGCGACGGCACGCATGGGTTCAGGGTGATTTGAGTGTAGCGACTCAAGCGCGAGCAAGACGCACCTCGGCGAAAGCCGTGCGAATCCTCTGCCGATTCGGTGTAAACGCGCTCTCGTCTAAAACCGCCAATGCGTTTAGATTAGCGGCATCTGGAAGGCTTATCGAGGGACCAGGGCGGCCATACAAGGCAGCGGTTTGTCATTCCGGCGATGGCGCGAGGTGAGCCGCCAAGGTTGCTCATCGCTTCGCCGGAACCAGACCGCTGCGCGTCGTCCGCGGTGCTTCGCGCGAGGCGGCTCAGGCCGCCGTCACTTTCCGGTTGACCCTATCGACCGAACGGGCGACGCGTTGTACAGCGTCGCCTTTTTGCTTCTGGGCGCGGGTTTTCGGTGAGGCGGCCGGCGGTTGTCTCGCGTGCCGCTCCTGTGGGTTTCTTCCCGCTTCTTCGTTCTTCACGGGCTGGGCGCGGCCGGCTTTGCCGCTGATTTCGCCCGCCGGTTCCGTCCCTGCTTCCGTATCCCGCCGCACGCATCGCACCCGCATCGCTCGCGGTTTTCCGCTTGCCCAGTTATCCTTGTAGTACACACTACAGACCGGCCTCGCGCGCCTGAGCCTGAGATGGCGCGCAACCGGACAGGAATTGCCCGTGAGCCTCAAACCGCTTGGTATCGCATGGCTGGCAGCGTGCTTCGCGCTGGCCGGCTGCGACCAACAGCAGAGCGATCAAGCCGTGCAAAAACTCAAGGACTTCTTCAACGCCATCAAGCCCGATGCGCTATTGCTCAAGGACATGACGCCGGGCGTCACGACCGAAGCGCAGATCCGCTCGCAGATGGGCAAGCCCGAAACCGAGCGCACCTTCACCGACGGCTCGAAGCGCTTCGAATATCCGCGTGGTCCGCAAGGTCTCAACACGTACATGGTCGACATCGATCGGGACGGCAAGCTGCAAGCCATCACGCAGGTGCTGACCGCCGCGAACTTCGCGAAGATCCACGCGGGCATGAGCGAAGACGAAGTGCGCCGTCTGCTCGGCAAGCCCGGCGAGATCGCGGTGTATCCGCTCAAGCCGGAGACCGTGTGGAGCTGGAAGTGGCGCGAAGGCGGCGTGACCGAAGAGGGCATCTTCAATGTTCACTTCGACCGCAATCTGCGGGTCTACACCACGTCGCGCTCAGACGTGGTACGGGGGCGCTAGGCAACGTGAGAGCAGGGCGGAAAGAACGGGGAGCGGCATGATACGTCGACGTCGATACAACCGGATCGGCCTGGTGTTGGGAGGCGGCGCGGCGCGTGGCTGGGCGCATATCGGCGCGATCCGCGCGCTGCACGAGGCGGGCATCAAGCCCGACGTCGTGTGCGGCACGTCGATCGGCGCGCTGGTCGGCGCGGTCTATGCGAACGGCGACCTCGACTGGCTCGAGGAGTGGGTCTCGCGGCTCACGTGGCAGACGGTGGTGCGTCTGCTCGATCTGCGTATCTCGGGCGGCCTGCTCGGTGGCCGCAAGGTGGTCCAGCTTTTTGCCGACAAATTCAACGGCTGCTCGATCGCGCAGTTGCAGATGCCGTTCGCGGCGGTCGCGACCGAACTCGATACGGGCCGCGAAATCTGGTTGCAGGACGGCAGCACGATCGACGCAGTACGCGCATCGATTGCGATTCCGGGGATTTTCGCGCCGGTGTGGCACAACGGCGTATGGCTCGTCGACGGCGGCCTGAGCAATCCGGTGCCGGTGTCGGTCGCGCGCGGCATGCGCGCGGACTGCGTGATCGCCATCGATCTGAACAACGACATCCTGAACGGCCGCGACTTCGGCGGCGCGGTGGTCGAAACGCCCGCGCTCGATCCCGATGCGCCGCCGCCCGTCTCGCTGCGCCGCAACGGCAAGCCCTGGCCGCGCTGGCTCGCGCCTGCCGAGACGAGCGTCGCCAGCGATGTGCGCGTGCCGCCGAAGCCGAGCGCGCATGTGCCGTCGATGCTCAGTTCGATCGCGCAAAGCATCGACATCATGCAGGTGCGGATCACGCGCAGCCGGCTTGCCGGCGAACCGGCCGACATCCTGATCCAGCCGCGTCTGGGCGGCATGGGTATTTTCGATTTCCATCGCGCGGCGCCGGCCATCGAGGAAGGGCGCGCGGCAGTCGAATACATGCTGCCGGCGATCCGCGCGCGGCTCGCGCTCGACTGACGTTGGCCGCCGGGCCGGCGCGTTTAGTCCAACAGCGCCGCGAGCGCGGGCGGCGCGCCTTCGAGAGCGAACGGATTGAGAAACTGGCGCCGCCACATCAATTCGCGTTCGACCTCGCTCAGTTGTGCGTCGGCGCACACCGCGTCCCAGTGTTCGAGGATCACTTCGATGTGTCGGCGCACGAGCGCCACGGCTTCGTCGTGCGCGAGCAGGAAGAGCGGCGCGGCCTTCAGGCAGGTGTCGATGCGGCTGAAACGGTCGTCGCCGACGATCAGCATCGCCTGGGTCGCTTCGTTGCCCGCGCGCGCCTGCGGGCAGATGTCGTAGGCCGGCGTGAGTGTCAGCTCGCGGCCGTTCCAGTAGGCGGCGTGATTGCGCGCGTGATCGTCGGTATTGCCGCACAGCACGTTGAATACGAGGCGCGCGAAGAGCTGTCTGAGCGTCGCGGCCGGATTCGTGAAGCGATGACGGATCAGCGTCGCGAATTCCTCGTAGCTCGCATAGCGCGCCATCATTTCGTCGAGTTCGAACAGCGTGAGCGCCGACACCATGGCGCGGCGCTGCCAGCCGTGCTCGCCGAGCGCGCGGTCGAAGCGCTCGATGAGCAGCACGTCCTTACCGCCGACGTGTTCGAGCGTGACCGGCGCGGCGTCGATGCCGGCCGCGGCCGCGAGGCGCATCGCGATGTATTCGGCCTTCACGACGCTGTACACGTCGCCCTGCGAGGAAAACTTCGCGATGAACTTGCGCTCGGGCGTCGTGATCATCGCCTTCGGCCGCGCGCCGCCGATCGAGCTGCCGTGAAACAGGGCGCGCTCGAGATCGGGGCTCAGCTTCACGCCGCGCTCGACGCTCGCCACCGCGTTCTGCAGATCGCTGAGCGAGGCGGTGGCGGTTTCGCGCGGCACGTATTCGGTGGGCGAGAGCTGGAAGTCGAGCGCGCCGATACGGTCCGAGCCCGATTCCAGCAGATAGGTCATCTCGTCGAACTCGCCGGTATCGATCTGCGCGCCACGCGTGCCGAGCTTGCGATTGATGATGACGCGCCGGCCCCACGCGTCCGGCGCCGCGTCGCGGATGCAGCCGGGCATCGTCAGGCCGTTGAGCAGCGGCAGCGTGCCGCGCCGCAGCGGCAGCTCGGGATCGTAGAGCGGGATCGCATGTTCGCGCGCGAGGTAGCTCTGGCCGTAGTTGAACAGCATCTGCTCGCCGGCCGCGACGAGGCGCCCGGCCACCACCGGCTCGGTCGCGCCGGGCAGCCAGGTCCATACGAATGCTTCGTCGTAGGTGGGATCAGAAATCATCGCGAGTTTCCGGGCGAGGCGCGCGCACCGCGCGCGGCAGCAGCGTCAGCACTTCGGCGTTGGCGCGCAGCGCGGCGCTGATGGCCGACGTATCGGCATCGAAAAGCCGCACGCCGACCACGGCGGCGGCTTCGAAAACCGCGCCGATCGAGCAGCGCGGGTCGCCTTTTTCGATGCGCTGCACGAGGCTGCGCGACAGCCCCGCGCGCTCG
>Ga0154001_1000187_pt1 | contig 18783 bp, 15 predicted proteins | sample TSNJ085MetaG_FD_104699 | JGI IMG/M metagenome (GOLD analysis project Ga0154001, IMG submission 104699) | Attine ant fungus gardens microbial communities from New Jersey, USA - TSNJ085 MetaG | ecosystem: Host-associated > Fungi > Mycelium > Unclassified | place: USA: New Jersey, Wharton State...
AGCGGCGTCAGATCGCGCCCGGTGTCGTCGAGCTGGATGAACGCGATGCCGGTCACGCCTTGCAGGCCGAGGCTGCCGAACGTCGAATGGGTGATCGGCGCGTGTTCGTCGACCATGATGCGGATCATGATCTGCCCCGGATGGCTCGGATCGAACTTGATCGACTGCACGCGGCCGACGTCGAGCCCGCGAAAGCGCACCGCCGCGTCGGCAAAAAGCCCCGTCACGTTGGTGCGCGCGATCAGGTCGTACGGCACCCGCACGGTGCGATCGACGTTGAACAGAAATGCGGCGAGCGCGACCGCCGCCGTCAGCACGACCGTGAAAAGCCCGGCCCAGAATGCGTGTGCTTTGTTTTCCATTGTCAGGTTTCCTGGTTCATGGCGGCCCGGTTCATAACGGCAGACCTCATAGCGGCAACTCGGACGACGCCGCTTCGAGCGCGGCCCGCGGCAGCTTCGCGCGGCGCTCGGGCGGCAGCGCCTGCAGCGCGCGGCGCCCGCGCAGGCCGAGGAAATATTCGCGGATAAACGGATGATCGACGCCCGCCGCCTCTTCGACCGGCGCGTTGACGAGCACCTTGCGATCGGCAAGCACGGCGACGCGCGTCGAGATCGCGACCATTGTGTCGAGGTCGTGCGTAATCATCACGACCGTGAGGCCGAGCGCGCGATGCAGCGCGGAGATCAGCTCGACGAATTCGTCGGACGCCTGCGGGTCGAGCCCGGCGGTCGGTTCGTCGAGGAACAGCAGTTCGGGTTCGAGCGCAATCGCGCGCGCGATGCCGACCCGCTTGATCATGCCGCCCGACAGCGCCGACGGCATCTTCGACGCGTGCTTGCACGGCAGCCCGACCATTTCGAGCTTCAGCATCACGATGTCGCGCAGCAGGTCTTCGGGCACGCGGCCGAGTTCGCGCACCGGCTGCGCGACGTTGTCGAACACCGACAGCGACGAGAACAGCGCGCCGCGCTGGAACAGCATGCCGGAGCGGCTGCGCATCAGCAGCGCGGTGTCGGGCGAGATGGTCGCGAGGTCCTGGCCGAACAGCTTGATGGTGCCCGACGAAGGCCGCTCGAGGCCGAGAATCTGCCGCACCAGCGTGGTCTTGCCCGAACCCGAGCCGCCGACGATCGAGACGATCTCGCCGCGCCGCACCTCGAGGCTCAGGTGCTGATGCACGATGTTGCGGCCGTAGCGCTTGGTGATGTCGTTCACCTCGATCACCGGCTCGGCGATCGACGGCACGGGCTGGCCGCGCACGGCTTCGGTCAGTGGCGCGATCATCCGAGCCCCACGTTCTGAAAGAGGATCGCGAACACCGCGTCCGCGAGAATCACGATGGTGATCGAGGTCACCACCGAGGTCGTCGTGCCTTCGCCGAGACTCTGCGAATTGGCCTTGATACGGAAGCCGAAATGACAGCCGGTGATCGCGATCAGCATGCCGAACACCGCGCCCTTGCCGAGACCGATCCAGAGATTCGCGATCGGCACGACGACGGGCAGCTGCCGCGCGAAGAAGTTCATGTCGATGCCGAGCACGAGTTTCGCGGCGAGCGCGCCGCCCGTCAGCGAGATGATGTTGGTCCACATCACGAGCAGCGGCATCGCGATGCCGAGCGCGACCACGCGCGGCAGGATCAGCCGCAGGCCGTGAGGGATGCCCATCACGCGCATCGCGTCGAGTTCCTCGGTCACGCGCATCACGCCGATCTGCGCGGTGATCGCCGAGCCCGAGCGGCCCGCCACCAGAATCGCCGAGAGCACCGGGCCGAGTTCGCGGATCACCGCGAGGCCGAGAATATTGACGATGAACTGGTTCGCGCCAAAGATGCGCAACTGCTGCGCCGACAGATAGCTGAGCACGATGCCGATCAGGAACGCGACGAGCGCCGTGATCGGCAGCGCGCGCGCGCCGGCGTTGTAGATGTTCGCGGAGATTTCGGTCCACGGCGTGAGCTTCGGCTTGCGCACGATCGCGAGCAGGTCGAGCACGACGCGCCCGAGCATTGCGACGCCGCCGTACAGATGCTCGAAGAACGAGAAGAGCCCGAGGCCGAGGCGCGTGAACGGATCGAGGCGCTTGACCGGCTCGGCGCCCTCGCGCACCGTGTCGAGCAGCGCGATGCGCTCGAAGATGTCGCGTTGCGTGTCGGTGAGCGCGGTGCCGGGCGGCATCTTGTGGCCCCATACGCGCCACAGCGCCTGGCCGCCGACGTGATCCATCCTGTCGATACGCGACAGGTCCCACTCGCCGATGCCCTGCGCGCCGGTCAGCGAACGCAGCAGCGGGATCACGTGCCCGGTGTCGCGATCGCGCGCGAGCGCGAGCGCCGTCCACTGGCCCGAGAGACGGACGATCTTGCCTTGGCTGCCGGCCGCGACTTCGAGGCCGGGCGGAGTGTCGTAGTTCAAGGATCGCGGAAGCTGGTTATCGGATGAAGGGCCATTGTAGCGAACGACGGGCCGATGATGTCCGCACCGATCCGCACGCCAATCCCGCCGAAGGTCGCTGTCGCTACAATAGGTGCCATGAATGCTTCCAAGTCTCCCACGCCCTCTCCTGCAACGGCCAATGCGGCCGAGGCCGACTGGCGCATCGACCGCGAGCGCGCGGTCAGGCTGTTCGGTGCGCATGCGCATGACTGGCCGATCGAAATCGTCGAGGAAACCGGCTCGACCAATGCCGACCTGATGGCCCGCGTGAAGGCGCTGCCGCGCCGCGCGAGCGCGCTGCCGCGGCCGATCGTGCGGGTCGCGTATCTGCAAACCGCGGGGCGCGGCCGCCGCGGCCGGCCGTGGTATGCGGAGCCCGGCAATGCGCTGCTGTTTTCGGTCGCCTGCGTGCTGCCGCGTCCGCTCGAAGGGCTCGCGGGACTGAGCCTCGCGGTGGGCGTCGCGCTCGTCGACGGGCTGCGCTCGCTGCCGGTCGCCGGTCCCGGGCAGATCGCATTGAAGTGGCCGAACGACGTGCTGCTCGAAGGCGACAAGCTCGCCGGCATCCTGATCGAAACCGCGTGGAGCACCGAGTACGCGAGCGCGGTCGTGATCGGCATCGGCACCAACGTGAAGGGCGCCGACGCACTCGCGGCGAAGGTCGGCGCGCTGCATGCCGACGTGCCGCCGCAGGCGCGCGGCACCGTGCCGACCGCGCTGCAGCGCGCGCTGCCGAACGCGAATCTGACCGACACGCTCGCCGCCGAGCTGAACGCGCTCGAACCGGCGTTGCAGCGCTTCGGCGCCGACGGCTTCGCGCCGTTCCAGCCGCGCTGGAACGCCGTGCATGCGTACGCAGGCCGCGACGTCGTGCTGCTCGAACAAGGCGAGGAAATCGCGCGCGGCGTGGCAGCCGGCGTCGACGAACACGGCCAGTTGCTGCTCGATACGGCCGCCGGCCGCCAGAGCATCGCGACCGGCGACGTGTCGCTGCGCCTCGCCGACGGTGCCGCATGACGCAGCACGCGCCTTCTCTGCTGATCGACGCGGGCAATAGCCGGATCAAATGGGCATGCGTGGACGCGGATGGCACGCAACTGGCGGCCGGAGCGCTAGCACACGAGGATGTCGCGCGGTACGGCTTGCAAGCCGATGCGGGGCCGGTGTCCGGTCTGCGGGGGGATTCGACGCCTGGCTTGCAGTCGGGCTTGCAGGCTGTGTCGCGGAGTAACGCGTCGGCGGGCTCGACGCCCACGTTGCGGCCTGCTTCATCGCCCGGATGGTCGGGCTTGCCGACACCGCGCGGCGCGTGGTTGTCCAACGTCGCCGGCGCGGACGTCGCGGCGCGCATTGCCGCGCTCGTCGACGCGCACTGGCCGCAACTGCCGCTCACGACGATCCGCGCGAGCGCGCGTCAATGCGGCGTCGTCAATGGCTACACGACGCCGCACACGCTCGGCAGCGATCGCTGGGCCGGCATGATCGGCGCGCATGCGGCGTTTCCCGGCGAACATCTGCTGCTCGCGACATTCGGCACCGCGACGACGCTCGAAGCGTTGCGCGCGGACGGCTCGTTCGTCGGCGGACTGATCGCGCCGGGCTGGACGCTGATGATGCGCTCGCTCGGCGAACACACCGCGCAATTGCCGACGCTCGATGCCGCGCGCGCACGCGGCCTGCTCGACGCCGGCAACGACGCCGGGGCAGGCCGCCGCGGCCCGTTTTTCGCGACCGATACGCCGCGTTCGCTCTCGGCCGGCTGCACGCTCGCGCAGGCGGGACTGGTCGAGCGCATGTGGCGCGATCTGCAGGACGAGTGGCAGGTGCCGGTGCGGCTCGTCGTCAACGGCGGCGCTGCGGACGAGGTGGCGAGCGCGCTCAAAGTACCGCATACTCGCCACGATTCGCTCGTGCTGTCGGGCCTCGCGCTGATTGCCGCCGAGGATTCGGCGCGGCAGGGCGGTTGATCGACGCCATGATCGGTGCGCGGCAAATGCGGGGAGCCAAGTCCGCGACCGGCACCCGACTCGCGCACTCGTGAACCGCCACGGCAGGTCGCCCGCGCGCCCGCTTCCGGCACCTCACCCCGACCCCGGCTCAACTTCTTCTGGACTGGAACCCTCAACCATGCTTCGCGGGCTGATCGCCATTCTGATTCTTGCCAACGTGCTGGCTTTCGCCACATCGCTGGGCGCATTCGGGCCGGTGCCCAGCGCCAGTAGCCGCGAGCCCAATCACCTGAACCGGCAGATTCATCCGGAGTCGCTGACAGTGCGGCCCGTCAGCGCCGCCGATGCGGCCGACCAGGCGGTCGTCGGCGGACCGGCGCCGCAAGCGCCGATTTCGACGTCGGCGTTGCCGCAGTAGCGAAGCGGCTGAAGCGATCGAAGCAGTCGGTCAGCCCTGCGTGCGCACCTTCTTCAGCAGCGCGGTCGTCGAGCGATCGTGCTCGAACGGAATCGCCAGCGCCTTGCCGCCCCAGCCGCGCACGATTGCCGATTCGGGCAGCGCGTCCATATCGTAGTCGCCGCCCTTCACGAGCACGTCCGGCCGCAGCGCCGAAATCAGTTCGACCGGCGTTTTTTCGCCGAAGCTCACCACGTAGTCGACGCTTTCGAGCGCCGCGAGCAAGGCCATCCGGTCGGCTTCGTGGTTGATCGGCCGGTCGTCGCCCTTGCCGAGCATGCGCACCGACGCATCGCTATTCACGCCGACGATCAGACAGGCGCCGAGCGCCTTCGCATCGGCGAGATAGGTCACGTGTCCGCGATGCAGAATGTCGAACACTCCGTTCGTGAATACGACCGGCGCGGTCAGCGAAGGACGCAGTTTCACCAGGGCATCGCGCGTCAGAATCTTGCGTTCGAAAATAGCGGGCATCGCGGGGGTATGGAAAGAGGAAAAAGAAAGTGCCGTCACGATACACGCTGGACGGCCTCAAGCAAAACGGTCCGGCAAGCTCGCGCCTGCCGGACCGTTTCTATTTGCCTTTCGATGCCGTGCTTTAAAGCAGCGCCTCAAGGCAATGCCTCAAAGCAACAGGGGAACCGTGCAACCTCGTTCGCGGTGACTGCGCCGCAGCCCGGCTCCGCGCATCGGGATCGAAGCGCCACCACCACTGCCGGCGTCAGCGCTCATGCCCTCACGCCGGTTGCGCCGGCGCCTGACCGTCGGCCTGCAAACGCGCGACCACTTCCTTGCGATAACGATTCAGTTCCTGCGCCGTGTTGAACGTGCGCTCGAACAGCAGCGACAGGTTGTGGAGGATGCGCTCGACCACTTTCTTTTCCCAGCCGTCGTCGAAACGGATCTGCTCGTCGAGCCAGCGCTCGAGCCATTCCGGATCGGGCAGGCGCGATTGAATCGTGTCGCGCGGGAACAGCGCCTGATTCACGTGCAGGTTGGTCGGGTGCAGCGGCTTTTCGGTGCGGCGCGCCGACGCCATCAGCACGCCGATTTTCGCGAACGCGGCACGCGCGATGTCGCCGGTTTGCGCCATCGCCTTCTTCATGTAGCGCAGATACGCGCCGCCATGCCGCGCTTCGTCGCGCGAAATGGTTTCGTAGATGTGCTTGATGACCGGCTCGGTGTGCCATTCGGCGGCACGGCGATACCAGTGATTGAGGCGGATTTCGCCGCAGAAGTGCAGCATCAGCGTTTCGAGCGGCGGCGCGGGATCGAACTCGAAGCGCACCGCGTGCAGTTCCTCTTCGGTCGGGACCAGTTCCGGCTTGAAGCGGCGCAGATATTCCATCAGCACCAGCGAATGCTTCTGTTCCTCGAAGAACCACACACTCATGAACGCGGAGAAATCGCTGTCGTGATGGTTGTCACGCAGAAACATTTCCGTGGCGGGCAACGCCGACCATTCGGTGATCGCGTTCATCTTGATCGTCGCGGCCTGCTCGTCGGTCAAGAGCGATGCATCGAACTTGTCCCAGGGAATGTCCTTCTCCATGTCCCAGCGAACGGATTCGAGCGATTTATAAAGTTCCGGATAAAGCATGGTGTTCATAGTCCCGCCCCTGTTCTGCGCATACTGTCTGTGTCTGTTGCTGCTACGTGTAACCGTTTTGCCACGGCGAACGAACGTACCGTTTGTCGGCCAAGCATTCAATTTTACGCGCTAATCTGCTGCCCATAGGCATCGGGAAGCAAAGAAGTCCGGGCGTTGGCACAGGAACCTGAAACATGAATCAGGCGCTGTGCGGCCAACCGTGGGTGAGGAATACCCTGTGCCTGAGGTCGAGCCAGTCTGCGTTGGAAACCGCACCGTCCAGCCCTGCGCCGGTGGTGCCGGCGGCAAACGACGCGTGGGCGGCGGGATTGGTTCTTTTCTGCGTGCCCCCAAAGCCAGATAAAGCTTACACAATCATAGCATGCGGACCAGGTGAAACCTGTGACAGAACCGGCTCGATCGCACGATGGTATTGACTTTCCGCAACACTGAGCCGAGTTCGCGGAAGCGGCAATGAGCGACGCTGCGGCAATGGCGGAGCGCGGCCGAAGCGACGCCCCGCCACCGCGCTCATTGCGGCTTCTTCGCCCCCCCTGCGCTCGCGCCAGCCGCGCGTTTGGCCGCCGGCGCCGCGCGCTTCGCGGCCGGCCGTTTCGCGGTGGGCTTCGCGCCTCGCGCTGCGGCATCGGGCGCGGCGGCGGCACCCGTCGCCGCGCCCTTGTCCGGCGTGCCGCCGGCGGCTGCGGCCGGCTGCGTCATCGCGAACTGCGCAATCTGATTGAACTGCGATTGCAGCAGATTCCACCACGCCGATGCATCGAACGACGCCGCCGCGGGTGCTTCCTCTTCCCGGCTTTGCGTGCCTTCCGCTGCGGCCGCGCTGTCCGGAGCCGGAGCCGGCGCTGGTTTCGCGGGCTGCGTCCAGCCCGGCGCTGGCGCGGGGCTCGCCGCCTGAGCGGGTGCGGGACTCGGCACCGGACCCGGCGCGGCAGCGGCCGGCTGCGCCATCGACGACTGCGCGAACGCGCCGAAAGCACGCAAGGTCGACAGCGTCGCGCGCTGCACTTCGAGCGCCTGGATCGCCGATTGCAGCATGCTCAGATTCAGCTTCAGCCACTGCTCGACCGCGCGCATGTCGGTGATGCGCTTGTCGAGCTCCTCGACATTGGTGAGCGGCGCCATCATGTCGGACATCATCGACAGCGACGGCGCGAGGCCGCCGCCCGGCTGCGCGCCGGGCAACGCCGAGCCGAACGGCGACAGCCGCATCATGCCCCACATGCGATCGAGCATTTCAGCGGGCGGGAAACCGGGAAAGCCGGGAAAGGGCGGCGTGGTGCCAGTCGTGTCGGTCATGCTTGTCGCCTCGGTGCATAAGAAGATGTCGGGCGCGCGGAGCCGCGCGGGTTGAGTCGATCATACCGTGTGAAATGGTGGCTCAGGGGGCTCGCCGCGTTGCGTGCCGGCAGCCGCCGACCCGCCACGCCAACCCGCCCGCACGGCTGCCCGCGTCCTGGCTGTGCCGCTATCTGCCTCTACCTGCGGCTACCGGCTTCTACCTGCCGCTGGCCGTGCCGCCATGTTCTCGTGCCACGCCCCACGCGACCCGTTGCGGCCCGTCGGTCGTGCCACGACCCGCGCCACTACTCGCTGCGATCCGTTTCGCCACCCACAGCGCCACCGCTCTCGCTTCCACCTCCGTCACCGGCCCTCTCCCGCGACGCCTCCCGCCACGGATCGCCGCCGCCAAAATCCGGCGCGCGCCGCTCGCGCAGCGAGTTCAGCCCTTCGCGCACGTCAGGCCCGGCGAAGCCCATGAATTCGAGCGCGAGCGACGTATCGAACGCCGGCCCCGCCGTGCGCAGCCAATTGTTCAGCGCGTACTTGGTCCAGCGGATCGCCGTCTGCGAACCGTCTGCGAGTTTGCGCGCGACGTCGAATGCCTTCGGCAGCAGATCGCTCTCGTCGACGGCCAGCGATACGAGGCCGATGCGCTCTGCTTCCTCGCCGCTCACGGGCTCGCACAGCAGCAGGTAGTACTTGGCCTTCGCCATCCCGCACAGCAGCGGCCAGGCGATCGCCGCATGATCGCCGGCCGCGACGCCGAGGCGCGTATGGCCGTCGATGATGCGCGCCGTCTTCGCCGCGATCGAGATGTCGGCGAGCAGGCCCGCGACGAGTCCCGCGCCGACCGCGGGACCGTGCATCGCCGAGACGATCGGCTTGCCGCAATTGATCACGTTGTAGACGAGATCGCGCGCCTCGCGCCACACCCGCGCGCGCACATCGAAGTCGTTCGCCATGTCTTCGACGAGTTGCAGATCGCCGCCCGCCGAAAAGCCCTTGCCTTCGCCGCGAATGATCGCGACGCGCGTGTCGGGATCGCGCTCGATGTCGCGCCAGATTTCGGCCAGTTCGTAATGCATGCGCGCATTCGCCGTGGCGAGTCCGCTGCGGTTCGCGCCCTCGCCGCTCATCACGATTTCGAGCACGCCGTGCGGATGGCGATGCAATTGCAGCGAGCGGTAGTGGGCGTAGTAGGCGTCGTTACGGTGAGGTGCGTCGGACATGATGGGCGATCCGTCGGTTGGTGAAGCGTGGACTCGTCGTGCGCGTGTTCGAACCGTGCCCGCAGACCGGAGCTACGGAGCCGCGAAGCCGGAACTGCGAAGTCGAAGCTGCGAAGCCGGAGCTACAAAGCCGGACCCGCGAAGCGAGGCAGCAACGCGGCCGCAAACCACGCCCCCCCGGCCTACACGATGACACGCTTCATCGCGGCTGATAAACCCACTTCCCGTTGCTGATCTCGACCATCACCCGCGCGCGCTGATCGAGGCCGATGTGATCGGTCGCGCTCATGTTGACGACGCCGTTGGTATCCGCGACACCCTGCGTGGTTTCGAGCGCGTCGCGCAGCGCGCGCCGGAACGGCGGCGTGCCCGGCGCGCCCGCCTTCAGCGCGAGCGGTATCGCATGTTCGAGCAGCACGCCCGCATCCCACGTGTAGGAGCCGAACGCCGACACGCTGCCCGCTCCGTGCTGTGCCTCGAAGCGCGCGATGTAGTCGAGCGCGAGGCGCTTCGCCGGATGATCGGCCGGCAATTGCGCGGCGACCAGCACCGGGCTCGCGGGCAGGAACGTGCCGTTGCAATCGGCGCCGCACACGCGCAGGAAGTCGTTATTGCCGACGCCGTGATTGTGGTAGATCAACCCTTTGTAGCCGCGCTCGCGCAGCGTCTTCGGCGGCAGCGCGGCGGGCGTGCCGGCCGCGCCGACCACGACCGCGTCGGGATGCGCCGCGAGAATCTTCAGCACCTGGCCCGTCACGCTCGGGTCCGTGCGATTGAAGCGCTCGCTCGCCACCATGTCGATGTGATGCAGTTTCGCGAACTTCGCGACCTCGGCGTAGAACGTCTCGCCGAGCGCATCGGCCTGGCCGATGAACGCGATCGTCTTGACGCCGTGCGCGCTCGCATGCTCGGCGATGGCCGAGGCCATCATCGCGTCGGTCTGCGGCGTCTTGAAGACCCAGCGGCGTTTCGCGTCGACCGGCTCGATGATTTTCGCCGACGACGCGAGCGAGATCATCGGCGTTTCGCCGTCGGACACCACGTCGATCATCGCGAGCGAATTCGGCGTGATGGACGAGCCGATGATCGCGTCGACGTGATTCTCCGAGATGAGCTTTCTCGTGTCCTGCACGGCCTGGGTCGTGTCGGACGCATCGTCGAGCACGATGTATTCGACGCTCTGTCCGCCGATCTGTTTCGGCAGCAGCGCGACCGTGTCGCGCGCGGGAATGCCGAGCGATGCGGCCGGCCCGGTCAGCGACAGCACGAGACCGATCTTGACCTGGGCGAGCGCCGTCAGGGGCAGTAAGCAGGCCAGCGCGGCACACAGCGTCGCGGCACGGCGCGCGAGGCGCGTGCGGCGCGTGGACAGACGGCTCGCGCTGGTGTCCAGGCGTGCGCTCACAGCCGTGCCAGCATGAGCACCCACGCCCATGTTCGCGTTCGTGCCTGCGTTTGTGCCTGCGTTCACCCGCGACACGCCAGCACCTCGGTTTCCAGCTTCGGGGAAGTCAAATCGCGGCATGCCGTCTCCTCACGTCGGGTTGTCGTTCTGATGTTGCCGATGCGTTGCTGCATTCGATCCGCCGGCCGCGCCGGCCATGCCGGCGCGCCAGTCAGTGTAGCCGCGCGTGAAAGCCGAGGCATCGGGCGAAACCCTTTCGTAAGCGGTGCCGCGCAAACCGCGCACGCGAGCGCGTTAGTCCGCCGCGTCGTCGAGCGGCGCGATGCTCTGCTCGATCGAACCGAAAATCGACTTGCCTGCTTCGTCGAACATTTCGATCTTCACGATATCGCCATACTTCATGAATTCGGTTTGCGGCGCGCCGTGCTCGATCGTTTCGAGGCAGCGTTTCTCGGCGATACAGCAGTAGCCGCGCTTCGCATCCTTGTTCGACACCGTGCCCGAACCGACGATCGAACCGGCACGCAGATTGCGCGTCTTCGCCGCATGCGCGATCAGTTGACCGAAGTGAAACACCATGTCGGTGCCGGCGTCGGGCTGGCCGACCTTCCGGCCGTTCCAGTGGACGATCATCGGCCGATGCACGCGGCCTTCGCGCCAGTGCTCGCCGAGTTCGTCGGGCGTGACCGCGACCGGTGCGAACGAGGTGGCCGGCTTGCTCTGGAAGAAGCCGAAGCCCTTCGCGAGTTCGGCGGGAATCAGATTGCGCAGCGAGACGTCGTTCGCGAGCGTAATCAGCCGCACGCCGCGCAGCGCCTGCTCGGGCGTCGCGCCCATCGGCACGTCGCCGGTGATGACCGCGACTTCCGCCTCGAAGTCGATGCCGAACGCTTCCGATGCGCACGGCACGTCGTCTTTCGGGCCGATGAAGTCGTCGCTGCCGCCCTGATACATGAGCGGATCGGTCCAGAATTCCGGCGGCATCTCGGCGCCGCGCGCGCGCCGCACGAGCTCGACGTGGTTCACGTACGCGGAGCCGTCGGCCCACTGGAACGCGCGCGGCAGCGGCGCCATGCAGTCTTTCGCGTCGAACGCGAAGCTGTTGCGCGCGCGGCCCTGGTTGAGCGCTTCGTAGAGATCGTGCAGTTGCGGCGCGTAGAAAGCCCAGTCGTCGAGCACGCGCTGCAGCGTGGGCGCGATCGCGTCGGCAATCGCCGCGGTGTGCAGGTCACGGGACACGACGATCAGTTGACCGTCGCGCGTGCCGTCCTTCAGCGAGGCAAGTTTCATAGAGCTGTGAACCGTGTGTTAGTGACGATGGAAGGAATCTATTCTACGATGGTGAATCGGCGTGACCGCGGTTCGTGCGAAGCAGCGGTTGCCGTACGCGAGTTGATCCGCGCCGGGCAACGACCGTGCACGCTTTCTGCGGGGGGTTGTCTGCACGTTTCCGCTGCGCCGTTATCGCACTGCCGTGGCGCTGTGTTGTGCCGCTGCTTCGGCGTGATTTCGTTGTTATGTCGTCGTTGTTATGTCGTCGTTGTTATGTCGTCGTTGTTATGTCGTCGTTGTTATGTCGTCGTTGTTATGTCGTCGTTGTTTTTCGTCGCCGTTGCGCCGCCGTTACGTCATCGCGCGCACCTTGATTCGCGCCGCCACGCCATTACCGAACGCCCCATCCCGCGCCTTTTGCACATGTCCGCCAACGCCCGCTCCGGTACGCTTCGCCCTCACGCCGCCCCCACCTCGGCCGATCCGCTCGAAACCGATCCGGCCGACGCCGCCAGTCTCGACGACGACACCGGCGAGCCCGGCGAAGAGAAACTGCGCTCGGGCATCCAGTCGATCGAGGTCGGCTTCAGGCTGCTCGACGTGCTGACCTGCGAACCGCGCGCGATGATGCTGCGCGATCTCGCGCAGCGCGCGGGCATGAGTCCGGCGAAGGCGCATCGCTATCTCGTGAGCTTTCTGCGTCTCGGCGTCGTCGCGCAGGACCCGCTCTCGGGCCGCTACGAACTGGGCGGCTTCGCGCTGCAACTGGGGCTCGCGCGGCTCGCGCGCGTCGATGGCGTGGCGCTCGCGCGCATCGCGCTCGCCGAACTGCGGGACCGGCTCGACCTGACCGTGGGCATCGCGGTATGGGGCAACCAGGGACCGACGATGGTGCACTGGATGGAATCGAGCCATCCGGCCAAGGCCTCGCTGAAACTCGGCGACGTGATGCCGCTGCTCAGTTCGGCCACCGGTCTGCTGTTCGCCGCCTACCTGCCGCAAGGCAAGACCGCCGCGATGCTCGAACGCGAACTGGCCGACTCGCGCCGCTCGTCGTATAGCGGTGCACCACGCACCCGCGAAGAGGTCGGCAAGGTGCTCGACGAAGTGCGCGCGCACGCGGCGGCGCGCGTCGAAGGCATGCTGCTGCCGACCATCCACGCGTTCTGCATGCCGGTGTTCGATTCGACCGGCGCGCTCGCGCTCGGCCTCGTCGCGCTCGGCCATGAAGGCGCGTTCGATATCCGCTGGGGCGGCGAGGTCGATCTCGCGCTGCGCGAATGCGCGCGCAAGCTCTCGTACGAGCTCGGGTATAGCGCCACGCCGCGCAGCGAAAACGGCTGACGGCACGCGCACGGATTCGATCGCCGATGGTTCACGCTCCCGTCACCCGCGCCGCCGATCGCATGCCGCCCGACGGCAATGGGCGGCCAGGCGCATTGCGCATCGGGCGCTGGATCGTGGTGCTCGCGGCGGTGGCGATTCTGCACTGGATCGCCGCACAGTGGTTCGAGCGCACACGCCTGAATCTGACGCCGGCCGATCGCGAGCATGTGCCGGTGCAGGTCGCATTGCTGACGCCCGAGCGGGTCGAACGTCAACCCGAACCTCAGCCCGAACATCCGCCTGCCGCGACGCCGCCCGCGCCGTCTTCCGCGCATAGGCCCACGGCGCATCCGCCGCGCGAGCACGTGTTGACCGCGTTGCAGCCGGCCAGCCCACATGAGCCGGCCGAAGCGCCGGCCTCGGAAGCGGCGGCGAGCGCGCCGGCCGCCGCGGCCGGCTCCCATGCAAGCACCAATGCCAATACGAACGCCGCGGCGAGCGCCCCTGCCGCGGCCAGCGCGCCGCAAGCGTCGAAGGGCGTGAAGTTTTCGGTGCCGCCGTCCGCCGAACTCGAATACGACACGTTCTACAACGGCGTGCGCAATCAGCCCGGCACGATCCACTGGGCCAGCAACGCACAGGGCTACGAAATGATCGTGTCGGTGCCGCTGCCGTTCGTCGGGCCGTTCGTGTTTGCGAGCCACGGCGGCATCGACGCGTTCGGCCTCGCGCCCGCGCAGTACAGCGAAAAACGCGGCCGCCGCGCGGAAGACATTGCGATCTTCAATCGCGCCGACAAAAAAATCGCCTTCACGCGCACACCCTTGACGCTGCCGCTGCCCGACGGCGCACAGGATCGCTTCAGCGTCGTGATGCAACTCGCGAGTCTCGTGCGCGGCGATCCCGATGCCTATAAGCCCGGCGTTACGCGACAATTTTTTGTCGTCGATAACGACAGCGGCGAGAACTGGCCGATCGAGACCATCGGCGACGAAACGATTCGCGCGGCGCAAGGCTATCTCGAGACGCGCCATTTCAAACGTCTGCCGCGCCACGACGGCGATCAGCGCCGCATCGACGTATGGCTCGCGCCGTCGCTCGGCTGGCTGCCCGCGCGCATCCTGCAAACGGAGCCGAACGGCACGCAATTCGAACTCGTGTGGCGCGGCAAGCTCGGGTTAGAGGGCGCGTCGCCGAATGGGGACCGCAATAGTGGCACCGCTTCCGTTCCGCCTGGGAGCACACCCGTCTCGTCTGATGACAACGCGCCCGCGAGCGCATCGGCAGTGATGCAAGGAACGCCGCCCGCCGCACCGGTCGATTCGGGCACACCCGAAATCATCAAGCCCTGAGCGCGGTCGGGCCGGGGCCATGCGCCGATCCAACCCGGCACAGGCCGGGGGGCCGGGCGCTTCGCGATGGTTTGCGAGGCAACGAAAAATTTCGCTCCGCGCGGCAGACACGGAGCGATCCGATGCCCTACACTGACGATGGCGTGTCGCCACGATCTAGGCAGATACGGGCACGCCGCCTGCTGTCACACAGGCGACAGCGGACGCGCTCGAAGGCGCCCGCTTCACAAGCTGCCCGATGCCGCGCATCCCGCGTCCATCGGGCGATCCCATCGATTTTCCGCATGACTTGAATCGTTTCTGGAGAGGCCGGTCTAACCGTTAGGTTCGGAATTTTTACCCGCGTCGCACGAGCGTCAATCCGGACCCACCCCTTGAATTCCATCACACATGCTCCACCTATGGTGCAGAAAGGGCGGAAGCCCAACGGAAATAAGGAGTGTCGCCATGCAAATGATCTACAACAGCCCCAACTATTGTGTCGTCGAGTTTCCGCCGCAAGAAGGCCTGCTGGCCATGAAGTCGGGCGGCTACGAGATCGTCGACAAGAACATGCAGCGCGAAATCTATATCGACGGTGCACTGGCGGCGCGTTTTCGCGAACATGTCCAGCAACTGATCGCAGGCGAGCCGTCGCTCGACGAGGTCGATGAATTCCTCGGGCAATTCGACAGTCTCATGCATCAGCCCGTGGTGCTTCACTAAGCTTCTTCACCGAGGTTCTTCACGAATCCAAGGTGATCCGGCCTTGGGTATCGCCATCGTCTTTTGGTATGAATTTCCGCGTTCGCGTAGAGCGAACCTGCATTGGACTGGACGGTGTCGGCCCGCACTCCACCGACACTGTCTCAGACTCGCTACGTCCAAGGCAGCCCGGATCGGCCAGCAGCCATTCAACCGCCAACACCCTGTTGCGCGATGTCGCGGCTCGCACGTCGCGTCATTTTTTTGGAGCCCGGCTTATATAGCCGCCAGCGATCGCTGCGACAGCCGTAAGAACGAACCACGCGCAGAAGAAGATATTGGCTGCCTCGGGGTTCGTGTCGAACAGACTTCCAACACCGTGAAGTGCCAGGACGCCATATAAATACAGGCTAAATACAGGCCGCCCCACACGATGACCGTCATCGCACCTGCACCTGAAGCGGCGCCAAAGACGATACGCAAAATAGTGCTCATTTGATTGGGAAGAAAAGAATTACGCTCGCCGCTTTCGAATGCAACGGGTAACCGCAAACCATGCGGCGCCCAATACGAGCGCGACGACGACCCAACACGCAATCGTTAGCGCCAAGAGACAAAGCGTTTCAACGTCGTCTTCGTCGTACATTGCGACAATGCCGCTTGCCCGAACGGCAGCGCGCATCGCATGCCATAGCCACGCTGGAATCCATAGCGAGGTATGGGAGATAAACGCTCCAAGAAACCAGCCTCCGACAAGCGACGAGGCGATATACGCTAGCGCGCATGTCATGCGCCGAAGACGTCCCTTCATCGCCCCCACCGTTCCGTAGACATGCAACGTGGACCCCCTCAGACGAAATGTTGTAAGGCGGCCTTTATAGCATCGACGAGAATTAGCGAATCTCAATAATGGCCGCACATCAAACGCATGGCCGATGCGTCAGCGGCACTCACCATCCTTGCCGTTCAATTAACGACCTCCACCCGCACCTCACACCTGCGCGACGTCTCCCCCGCCCCATAACGCGCGCCCAGCGCCCGCGCCAGACGCATCCGCCCGTCAACGGCTACAATGACGGGTTTCCCGCCAACGCCGGCGCAAGCCCCCGTCCGCCATGAACCAGCCTGCCCAAACCGTCACGCCAGTCCGTTCCGAGTCCGCCTACACGCGCGGCACGGCGCTGCCCGCGCTGCTGAATTCGCGCATCCTGATCCTCGACGGCGCGATGGGCACGATGATCCAGCGCTACAAGCTCGACGAAGCCCGCTATCGCGGCGAGCGCTTCAAGGACTACGAGCGCGACATCAAGGGCAACAACGAACTGCTGTCGATCACGCAGCCGCAGATCATTAGCGAGATTCACGAGCAGTACCTGGCGGCAGGCGCCGACATCATCGAGACCAACACGTTCGGCGCGACCACGGTTGCGCAGGCCGACTACGGCATGGAGTCGCTTGCCGTCGAGATGAATCTCGAATCGGCGAAGCTCGCGCGCGCCGCGTGCGACAAATACTCGACGCCCGACAAGCCGCGCTTCGTCGCCGGCGCGATCGGACCGACGCCGAAGACCGCGAGCATTTCGCCCGACGTCAACGATCCGGGCGCGCGCAACGTGACCTTCGACGAACTGCGCACGGCCTACTACGAGCAGGCGAAAGCGCTGCTCGACGGCGGCGCGGACCTGTTCCTCGTCGAAACGATCTTCGACACGCTCAACGCCAAGGCCGCGCTGTTCGCGCTCGACGAACTGTTCGAGGACACCGGCGAGCGTCTGCCGATCATGATCTCGGGCACCGTCACCGACGCCTCGGGCCGCATTCTCTCGGGGCAAACCGTCGAGGCGTTCTGGAACTCGCTGCGTCACGCGAAGCCGCTCACGTTCGGCCTGAACTGCGCGCTCGGCGCGGCGCTGATGCGCCCGTACGTCGCCGAACTCGCGAAGCTCTGCGACACCTACGTGTCGTGCTATCCGAACGCGGGCCTGCCGAACCCGATGAGCGACACCGGCTTCGACGAACTGCCCGCCGATACCTCGGGCCTGCTCAAGGAATTCGCCGAAGCGGGCCTCGTGAACATCGCGGGCGGCTGCTGCGGCACGACGCCCGAGCACATCGCGGCCATCGCGAAGGCGCTCTCCGAACTGAAGCCGCGCAAGTGGCCGAACCAGTACCGCGACGCGGCCTGAACCCCGGCCGCCACGCACCGCGCACAGGCACGACGCTCCGCTCGCCCTTTAATCCAGGTACCGCACGCACCCGACCCGCACCCACGCCATGACCGATCACACCATGCGCCTTGCCGGCCTCGAGCCGTTCAACGTCACGTCCGGGACGCTCTTCATCAACGTCGGCGAACGCACCAACGTGACCGGCTCGAAGGCGTTCGCGCGAATGATCCTGAACAACCAGTTCGACGAAGCACTCGCGGTCGCGCGCCAGCAGGTCGAAAACGGCGCGCAGGTGATCGACGTCAACATGGACGAGGCGATGCTCGATTCGAAAGCGGCGATGGTGCGCTTCATGAATCTGATCGCCTCGGAGCCGGACATCGCGCGCGTGCCGATCATGATCGACTCGTCGAAGTGGGATGTGATCGAGGCGGGCCTCAAGTGCGTGCAAGGCAAGGCGATCGTCAACTCGATCTCGCTGAAGGAAGGCAAGGAGCAGTTCGTTCATCACGCGAAGCTGATTCGCCGCTACGGCGCGGCCAGCGTCGTGATGGCCTTCGACGAACAAGGCCAGGCCGACACGTTCGCGCGCAAGAAGGAAATCTGCCAGCGCTCGTACGAGATTCTGGTCAACGAGGTCGGCTTTCCGCCCGAAGACATCATCTTCGATCCGAACATCTTCGCGGTCGCGACCGGCATCGAGGAGCACAACAACTACGCGGTCGACTTCATCGAGGGAACCCGCTGGATCAAGCAGAACCTGCCGTACGCGAAGGTGAGCGGCGGCGTGTCGAACGTGTCGTTCTCGTTCCGCGGCAACGACCCGGTGCGCGAGGCGATTCACACCGTGTTCCTCTATCACGCGATCCAGGCGGGGATGGACATGGGCATCGTCAACGCGGGCCAGCTCGGCGTGTATGCCGAACTCGATCCCGAGTTGCGCGAGCGCGTCGAAGACGTGGTGCTGAATCGCCGTGAAGACGGCACCGACCGCCTGCTCGAAATCGCCGACAAGTTCAAGACCGGCGCCGCGAAGAAGGAAGAGAACCTCGAGTGGCGCAACCAGCCGGTCGAAAAGCGCCTCGCGCATGCGCTCGTGAGCGGCATCACCACGTTCATCGTGGAAGACACCGAGGAAGTGCGCGCGAAGATCGCCGCGGCGGGCGGCCGTCCGATCAACGTGATCGAAGGCCCGCTGATGGACGGCATGAACATCGTCGGCGACCTGTTCGGCCAGGGCAAGATGTTCCTGCCGCAGGTCGTGAAGTCGGCGCGCGTGATGAAGCAGGCGGTCGCGCATCTGATCCCGTTCATCGAGGAAGAAAAGCGCCAGCTCGCGGCGGCCGGCGGCGACGTGCGCGCGAAGGGCAAGATCGTCATCGCGACCGTGAAGGGCGATGTGCACGACATCGGCAAGAACATCGTGTCGGTGGTGCTCCAGTGCAATAACTTCGAAGTGGTCAACATGGGCGTGATGGTGTCGTGCAACGACATTCTCGCCAAAGCGAAGGTCGAAGGCGCGGACATCATCGGGCTGTCGGGTCTGATCACGCCGTCGCTCGAAGAGATGGCCTACGTCGCGTCCGAAATGCAGCGCGACGACTACTTCC
>Ga0154001_1000188_pt1 | contig 18741 bp, 17 predicted proteins | sample TSNJ085MetaG_FD_104699 | JGI IMG/M metagenome (GOLD analysis project Ga0154001, IMG submission 104699) | Attine ant fungus gardens microbial communities from New Jersey, USA - TSNJ085 MetaG | ecosystem: Host-associated > Fungi > Mycelium > Unclassified | place: USA: New Jersey, Wharton State...
TCTGAGCGGTCGCGCCACTCCCCTACCCTGCGTACTGAACGAGGGTATCCCAACCTGCCGCGACTGAGAACGGCCCGATATCTCACCCGGCTATTGCGCCGCGGTAAGCTTGAGCCCGGGCTTCAGTGGCTGGGTCGTTTCCTGCGGACCTTTGCGTTCGTCCGACACCTGTTCAATGCCTTTTCTCGTCACTTCTTCGAGAAAGGTCAGGCGAGCCCGGTAATAATCGGCGCGCAATTGTGCATCGAGCACGAGCTGCTCGGCCTGAAACAGCTCCATACGCAAGTTGTTCAACGCACGCTCGGCCTGTTTCTCGGGAGTAGGAGCATGTTGTGAAGCCCAGTTAGCAAGCCACCGCATCATGGTGAAGCCCTCCTTGAGTTCAAGGCTCTGCTACAACACAGGCTATCAAATTCCGGGCACAACGTGTGTTAAATCCTATCAAGCGTTGCGTATTGTGCAAGCCACGGCGCGTGGGCGCACCATGAACGCCCGTTCATTTCATGCCCGCTATGCGCCATGAGCGGCTATCGAACCCGATGCGCCGCGCTTTGCATGCCGCAATAGCGATGAAAAGAAAAAAGCCCGCACAGGGGAGGCGGGCGAAAACAACGCTCCATTAAAGCGTGTCATGACGATGACACGCAGGCAGTCTACTGCTGCTGCGGTGCGAATCTCTGTGGGGTTACCGGCAATTCATCGCACATCGGACAATCGCTAACGGTAACTGCGGACCCTGACTGTTATTCCAAGCGCAAACGTCAACGCCAACCTCAACGAAGCATTTCCACGTTCTTCACGATGGCACGCGCAAACTGTGCGACCTGCCGGCCCTGTTCGATCAGGTCCATCGCGAGCCGGAATGTCACCACGTCGGCCTTATCCGCGAGTTGAAGCCTGGCGAGCACGACCTGGCGCGCGGTCGTGGCCAATTGTTCGATTTCGCTTTTCGCGCCGATCACCTTCGCGCCTTCTTCGGCATCGGGTTCCTCGATCGTGCGAATCGCCTGTTCGAGATTGCGGATCACGGCATCGCTAAAGCGCGCGGTCGCCTCGTCGCGCAGGCGCACGAGATCGATCTGCTGCGTGAGTCTTTGCTGGCCGATCGTGATGAGTGTCGTGCTGACCACGCCGCTAATGCTCTCGAGATTGCTCGCCACCTGCGTGAAGCCGACCATCTGCTGACCTTCGTCTTCCGAATGCTGAACCTGCGAGAGCTGGCCGATATAGTGAAGAATCTCCGCGGCAAGCCGGTCGGCTTCCTTGTCCTGATCCAGCAGCAGATTGATCTCCTCGATCGTTCCGGTTGAAATCGTCTGCGAGCCTCGTCGCACGATATCGAGCACCTGTCCGCCGAGCCGCGTCAGTTCGATGCGCACGCGCTGCAATCCGAGCGAAGGCACCGTCAGCGAAGACGCGTCGAGATAGAGCGGGTCACCGGCCGGCTTGGCCGCCTGCGCGCGTGTCGGCACGATCAGTTGCGCAAGCCGCGCGATCGGTCCGGTAAACCAGATCAGCACCAGCGTGCTCGCCACGCTGAAGATCGTATGAGCGTTCGCGACCTGACGCGGCGCTTCGGCCGCGAGCCGGGCGACGCCCTGCAACTCCGGATGCGACGGCGAAACGTAGCGCACCAGCTCCGCCATCTGTGGAATCACGAAAATCCCCACCGCCACGCCGAGCAGATTGAACACCAGATGCACGACGCCTACCTGCACCGCTTCGGGCGTTTTGCCGATCGACGCGAGCAGCGCGGTGCCGCAAGTACCGACCTTCGCGCCGAGAATCAGCGTGATCGCGGCCTCGAGCGGCATCAGCCCTTGCCCGCTCAGCGCGATGACGATCGCGAGCGTCGCCGCCGAGCTTTGCACGATCGCCGTGAAGACCGCGCCGACCACGATGCCGACGATCGGGTTGCGCATATCCTGCATCGCGTCGATAAACGGCTGAAACGTGCGCAGCGGATGCGTCGCCTCGCCCATCAACTGGATGCCCATGAAGAGCAGGCCGAGCCCGAGCACCACGCGGCCGATCTCGCGCAGCAGTTCGCGCTTGCCGAACGCATGCAGCACGAAGCCGGCCGCGAGCATGAACGGCGTGAGCCGCGATACGTCGAATGCGATGATCTGCGCGGTGATGGTCGAGCCGATGTTCGCGCCCATGATCATCGGCACAGACTGCGTCAGGGTCATCAATCCGGCGGAAACGAAGCCGACCATCAGCACGGTCGTGATCGTCGACGAATTGAGCAAGGCGGTCACGACCGCACCGGCCACGACACCGCGAAAGCGGCTCGCGGTCAGCACGCCGAGCAACGCCTGCAATCTCGATCCCGCGATCGCCTTCAGGCCGCCGGTCATGAACTCGAGACCGAGAAGAAAAAGAGCGAGGCCACCGATCAACAGCCCGAATATCCCGACCCAGTTCAGCCCGACCGGGTTGATGTCCGTCAGGTAGTCAGTCATCCTGCGAGGCCCTTGTGAGGAAGCAGATGCACGAAATTACAGCGCGCGCGCTGGCATGTAAAGCGAGTTAAGCAACGCCTGATTTCCCTGTGCCGCGATGCGCATCCCCCTGCGCCCGGTCCGGACACCGTTTCATTACAGTTGAAAGCCATGCCGATGAGGCTGCTGAGGGCACCGCCGGTGTCACCGCCAATGTCACATTAATGACAGGATCGAGCCGCGCTCCGGCCGTGCGATTGGCAGTTAACCCGTAGGTAAAAATGCCCATCGTCCGGCCTGCGGGCGGCTGCCAATAATATCCCCATCCTCCGAATCGACTCGCTGCACACCACCCCAGAAAGAAGGAGGACTTATGGCAAATCGTATTGCCTACGTAACCGGCGGCATGGGCGGTATCGGTACCGCAATCTGCCAGCGCCTGCACAAGGAAAATTACACGGTCATCGCGGGCTGCGGCCCGAATTCGGCACGCAAGACCCGATGGCTCGAAGAACAGAAAGCGCTAGGTTATAACTTCGTCGCATCGGAAGGTAACGTCGCCGATTGGGAATCCACCGCGAAAGCGTTCGAAAAGGTCAAGAAGGAAGTCGGCGAAGTCGACGTGCTCGTCAATAACGCGGGTATTACGCGCGACGGCGTATTCCGCAAGATGACGCATGAAGACTGGAACACGGTGATCGACACCAATCTCACGAGCCTGTTCAACGTGACCAAGCAGGTCATCGACAGCATGGTCGAGCGAGGCTGGGGCCGCATCATCAACATCTCGTCGGTCAACGGCCAGAAAGGCCAGTTCGGGCAAACCAACTATTCCACCGCGAAAGCCGGCATTCACGGCTTCTCGATGGCATTGGCGCAGGAAGTCGCAACCAAGGGCGTGACGGTCAACACCGTATCGCCCGGCTATATCGGCACGGACATGGTGCGCGCGGTCAAGCCCGAAGTACTCGCAAAGATCGTCGAGAGCATTCCGGTCAAGCGCCTCGGCGAACCGGAAGAAATCGCCTCGATCGTCGCGTGGATCGCCTCGGAAAGCGCGGGCTTCGCGACGGGTGCCGACTTCTCGCTGAACGGCGGTCTGCATATGAGCTAACGGAAACGGCAGCGCATTTCACGCGGCGTGAGCGTGTCCCGCTTCAATGGACACTTCATCAGGTTCCAGATGATGTCGCGGCCCGGCGCGAGCCGGCCGCGTCAGTGAGCTTATGGCCAGAAAAGCGAGCCCTCCTCACGAAGCACACGCGAAATCGGCCCCGTCGCGCTCTAAGGCGATGCTGCAGCCGATCGTGCCGGCCAAAGCGGGCGAAATCTCGCTCGACTATCACATGACGCTCGAAGCATTGCGCAGCGGCGTCGGCAATCAGTATCACGTCGGCAGCATGGCGCAAGCCATCTATATGACGATGCTGCTCAATCAACGCGGCTATGGCGCCGCGATGCCCGATCTGTTTCGCGACGCCGAAAGCGTCATTTTGCGTTGCCGTCAGGCGGGACTCGAAACAGGCGTCTGTGCCGTCGATAGCGATGCCTATGCCCTGCTCGGCCAGGTGCTCACGCTCTTCGATCAGCAACTCGCGGCCGCGCCCGTGCAGGAACTGATTGCCGTCAACGCGAGGCTGAAGCAGTTGTTCAGCACGGCCAATGCACAGCGCGACGGTAAAGAGCTGGCGCCGTAACGCGCGAGTGTGCTGTTGCTATTCATGCAATGCGCGTCGCGCTTACCCCGAGTACTCACACAGAGCGTTCACCCGGAACGTACAGCGGCATCGCGCGACCATGCGATACAGCCGCAATAACCTGGCGACACGGCAAGCCAAACCGCATCGAGCCCGGTAATCAGGCTTGCACTACGCGCGCTCGCATCGCTGACCTCGACACGCGGCTCATGCCGTGCGTCGCCGAGCACCGAAAACCACGTCATGCCATCGCCGATGCCGACGCCAAGCGCTTTCAACAACGCTTCCTTCGCGGTCCAGACGCTGAAGAACGCATCGCCCCGCTGCTCCACCGGCAACGCCGCCACGCACGCCTCGTCGCCGGGCGCGAATACCGCGGGCACCAGCGCCTGCCAGTTCATGTCCGTGCGCGCGACCTCGATATCGACACCAACCCTGCCCCGCGCGGCAATCGCGATCAAGGCATGCCGGCCTGAATGCGATACGTTGAAGTCGGGCTGCGGCTCCTGAGCCGGCACGAGTCGCGGCCGGCCCGCGGCATCCCGCTCGAAACGCAATTCAGCAGCCGCCACGCCGGTTCTTTCGGCGAGCAGGCGGCGCAATACGACGCGTGTCGCCGCATGGCGCAGCGTATCTTCGTGGCGCTGGAAACGCGCGGCTTTCGCGCGCTCGTCGGCGGAAAGCACGGCGAAACAGGGGTGGTCGAGCGTCACGCTAAAGTCGAACGTGAGGCAGAAGACTTCGATACAGGCCACGCGCACGCGTGGTACGTCGAGCAAGCGAACGTCGAAATCCGGTACAGCGGTGGCGATCATCGAATCCATTCGAACGGGATGGTGAGGCATGCCAGTAGTGGCCAATGCGGGTTTGCATCATTTACCTGAAACGAACGCGGGCGGCAAGCTCGCGGCATGAGGCAAGGCAGGTACTCGCCCATTCATGGCGCCGGCTATCGGCCACGCCTTGCCGCCCGTCGCCCTGTACTCAACGACGGCGAACGCTCCGTCAGCGGCGGCACGGTTTCGTCTTCCGCCTGCCGTGTTCCCGTGAATTGCTGCCGGTATGCGGCCGGTGTCAGTGCCTTCGCTGTCTTGAACTGTCGGTTGAAATTGGCGACGTTCGCAAACCCCGAGCGTGTCGCGATCACCGAGACCGGCAAGCCCGTGCCGGTCAGCAGCCGACATGCATGACCGATTCGCACGCGCGTGATATAGCGCCCCACGCTCTCGCCGAGATGCTGTGTGAAGTGGCGCGTCAGCGAACGCTCCGAGAGACCCGATGCTTTTGCCAGCGTCGCCAGCCGCAACGGATGCGCGAACTGCGTGTCGATCAGCGCCAGCACGCGATTGAGCTGATCGGGCTGATAACCGGACGGCGCCCCCGTATGCGCATCGAATGCACCCGGCGACGCGAGCGGCGCCCCCGGCGTTTGCGCGAGCCAGTCCAGCACGTCGAGCACGGCCTTCAGACGTTCGCGCGGATCGGCCGACAGCAGCCGCTCGAGTTCGCCGCGCAAACGCGTTCCCGCGCCGTTTTCAAAAGCGAGCCCGCAGGCCGCGCGCCGCAGCAGATTGCATAAACCGTTGTACTCGGGACAGACGTCGGCGAGACGGCGTACCCAGGCGCCGTCGAACCAGATCACGATTGCGACCTGCGGCGCCGCTGCATCGATCGAACGATTCGACGCCCACGTATGCGGCAGATTCGGCGGCACGAGCACGAGATCGTCGTCGCCATACACGGCCACCGAATCGCCGATGAACCGTTTGCCGCGACTGTTCATCGTCAGCGTCAATTCGTATTCCGGGTGATGGTGCCATTCGAACGGGATGCGCGGCAGACGCCGGTGGTACACCCGCACCGAACAGCTCGCACCGAAATCGACGCGCTCGTAGGCTGCCTTCATGACCGGATTCGCAAAAAGATTGGCCCGATCATATCACTGGCATGAGCGGCGCCGCAGTACGCTTTCGACATCGCCATCACCATCGATAACGGAGACGACGCCATGGCATTACAGATTGACGACCTGCCGGCAGCCATCGGAAAAGCCAAACGGGAACTGCGCGACAGGCTGCCCAATTACCGCGAGGTATTCGCCGAAGTCGAAGCGGCGATGACCCGCGAAGCGCAACAGATCGCGGCGCTGCGCGAACGCGGCGAAGCCGTGATTCCCGAGATCCGCTTCGCGGACATCGCGGCGAATCGCGTGAGCGCCGACCAGATATCACTCGTCAAAGCGCGCGGCGCATGCGTGATTCGCCAGGTGTTCAAGCGCGAACTCGTCGAGCAATGGGATCGAGATATCGCTCACTACGTCGAGAGCAACAACCTCGATGCGAAGCTGCTCAACCGCGCGGAAGACAAGTACTTCGGCCAACTCGCTTCGAGCAAGCCGCAGATTTACGGCGTGTACTGGTCGAAGCCGCAGGTACTCGCGCGGCAGTCTCCCGCGCTCACGCAGGCGCGCGTGTTTCTGAACCGCCTATGGCGCAGCGAAAGCGAAGGCCGCGTGCATTTCGACCCTGAGCGCGTGCCCGTTTACGCGGACCGTCTGCGCCGCCGGCCGCCCGGCTCGGCATCGCTGGGACTGTCCGCGCATTGCGACGGCGGTTCGGTCGAGCGCTGGATCGAGGCGAATTTCCGCAAGGTGTACCGGCATGTGTTCTCCGGCAACTGGCGCGCCTACGATCCGTTCGATGCCGCCTGGCGAACCGAGGTCGAGGAAATTCCGTCGCCCGCGGTGTGCTCGATGTTCCGTACCTTCCAGGGTTGGACCGCGCTCACGCCGCAAGGTCCCGGCGACGGCACGCTTCAGCTCGTACCGATCGCGAACGCGATGGCTTATATCCTGCTGCGCGCGTTGCAGGACGACGTCGCCGACGACGACCTCTGCGGCGCGATGCCGGGCCGCGCGCTGTCGATCAAACCTGAGTACCACGCGCCGCTATTTCAGGCCCTTTCGTCGATTCCGCTGATGCAGGCCGGCGACACGGTCTTCTGGCACAGCGACGTGATTCACGCGGTCGAGGACGCGCATCGCGGCAAGGGCTATAGCAACGTGATGTACATCGCGTCGGCGCCGTCGTGCGCGAAGAACGATGCCTATCTGAAGCGGCAACTGGCGAGCTTTTGTGACGGCACGAGTCCGCCCGACTTTCCGGCAGACCATTTCGAAGCCGATTTCGTCGGACGTGCAACGGCTGCGGACCTGACGTTGCTGGGCCGCGAACAGATGGGCTTCGATCTGTAGCCCGAATCGATTCAGCCGCCGATGCCCGACACACCGGACACGCCGGGCATGCCGTCCATGCCCATATTCAGGAGCAGCGACAACGCGCCAACCAGAATCAGGCTCGACGCCCACAGCGCATCGAGATTGAACCAGCTGCGCGAAACGAATCTGAGCCCGAGGTAACGATAGACGAGCCATGCGAGCGATCCGCCGGCCATCATCATCGCGGCCGCGTGAATGACGGAGACCGATACCGCCATGCGTAGACTCGTTGCAATCAGCGTTCGCGCGGCCCGATGCGCAGCGTCGGGATCGTCGGCACGGCACAGACCGAGGTAGATCGGCACGAGCATGAGCCCGGCGCCATGCGCGAGCGCCACCGCGAACGACCAGAGCGCAAGACGCGACGGCGGAATTCTCGCGAGCACGCGCGGATGACGGCGCCGAATCAGCAAAACGATGCCGAAGCCGATCACGAGCACACTCGCGCCAACCTGTATTTCATGCTGCCACGCGAGCACGCCGAGCAGCATCGCGAATGGCAGCATCATCAGCAGAATCGCGAGGACGTGCCCCACGGCGAGATAGGCAAGCGCGCTCCACAGTGCCTGGATGCGCCGCTCCATTAACGCATTCGACACGGCGAGCGGCCACCCCATCGCGGGATTGAGCCCGTGATACACACCACTCGCGAGGACGGCCAGCCACAGGCCGGTTTGCGGCGAGACTAAGCCGCTCAAACGCCCACCGACGGGTAGCAGAACGAATCGGTCGAACAGTCGCCGCCTTCGAGCCGGATCTGATGCGCGCGGTAGCCGTCGGGAAACGTGACCCAGTAGTCGTCGGACAGCGTGAGGCCGCCGTTCGGCGCCGCGTGCGCCATCACCTGCACGCCGGGCACGCCGTCGGGATAGAACTGGTCGTCCCACGTCGAATAGAGCGAATTGGTCCAATAGACGCGTTGGCCGTCGCGACTGATCTCGACCATTTGCGGTCCGCCCGCGAACGTCCTGCCGTTCGGATGCGGTGTGCGCCGCTCGATTCCGCCGATACGCACCGAGCCCGTCAGCTTCGGCTTGCGCGGTTCGCTCACGTCGTATTGGCGCATCTCGCCGGTTCCCCAGCAGGCAACGTAGAGGAATTTGTCGTCGATGGACAGATCGATGTCGGTGACGAGCGGCGGCACCGCGCCGAAGCCTCGCAGCAGCGGCGGCAATTCGTCGGCGGGCGCGGGTTCGGGCGGAATCGTCGCGGTCTTCTCGATGTGGAATGTCCCGCCTTCGCGCCACCACGTCCAGATCGAACCTTCGAGATTGGTCGTATCGACCACGACGCCGACAAAGCCGTACTCGCGGCTCGGATCGTGCGCGGGCCGCACTTCGAGCGCCATCTGATGATGCGCGCCGAGATCGAGCGTCTGCACGTTGCGCCGCGCGCGCAGATCCCAGAAGTGCACGCGGTGTCCGTACTTATTCGCGAGCAGATCTTCCGGCACGATGCCGTTTTCGAATTGCGGCGGCAGTGCCCATTCGCTCGACACCATATAGTCGCGCGGCAGATTCCACCAGAAATCGTAGTGCTTTTCCTGCGCGCCGCGTTCGATCTCCCAGCGGCCGAGCACCTCGAACGTCTGACAGTCGATGATAAAAATCCCCGGCGGCCCTTCGGTGCCGTCCTTGCCCGCGCCGCCGAGCGTGCTGACGTAAATGCCTTCCGGTCCGCAATGCACGGTGTGCGGACGCGAATAGCCGGTCTTGCGGAAGATTTCCTCGGGCTCGATGATCTTGTGAATCTTCGCCTGGGTCGGATGCGGTTTCGTATCGACGATATAGATGCGCGAAGAACGCATGCCCGGCACGATCAGATAGCGCCGTTCGAGAAACGCATGGCCGGTCAACGGCGAAAGCGCGGACGAACACGCGTTCCAGCCGAAATGATGAAACTCGTCGCCCTTGTACGGCACCTGCACCGTATGAACGACCTGGCTATACGTCGGCGAACCGGGCTTCACGTCGATCACGGCAAGCGCATCGGGCTGCGAAAAATCGGGGCTCAGCAACGCCGTGTAGGCGTATTCCTCCGCTGGCGCGTCCATCGCGAGTTTCGGCGAGGCATGAAAAGTGGGATCGGGGCGCATTCCCATGGCGGCACTCTCCTTCTCCGTTAAGCGGGGGCATAACCTTAAATTTGTAGTCCAAGGCGCAGCCGGGGGCAACCGGAAATTTGCCCGTGCCGCCTTGTGCGCGGCGAACGGCGCAATGGTATGCCGCTTGCTCGCAGCAGATACATACAACGGCACGCGCAGCCGCTCAGAACGGTCACGCCCGCGTCAGGTTCTCGCCATCTGTCGTGCGTATGCTGTGAACGATGAATGCTCAGGAGGACATATGGACTCTGCCCCGCTTTTCATCGTCGGTTCGCCGCGATCCGGCACGACCTTTCTCTGCTCCGTCCTCAACGTTCATCCGCTCATTCAATTGACCAACGAATGCCGGATTTTCGCGTTGCTCAAGAACACGCTCGAAGCAGTCGGCACTCGGCCCGATCTGCTCGGCGTGGCCCAGCGCGAGCACTTTCGCCATTTCTGCCGTCGCACGCTGGGGCCGTGGGTCGAGCGTTTCTATCGCGAAGAACTCGGCATGACTGCACCGATCTGGGGCGACAAGCATCCGTCCTATGCCGATCCGACCGTGCTGTCGGGACGCGCCGGTTCGATCGAACGTCTGCCGCGTTCGGGGTCGTGTCTGCGCTTGATACGCGAATTGCTGCCGCAGGCGCGCTTCATTCATATTCACCGCGATCCGCGCCACGTCGCCAATTCGCTGCTGCGCAAGCACTGGATCGGCTCGATCGAAGACGGCATCCGCGTCTGGGAGCAATACGTGAACGAGATCATCGGCTTCTTCGCCGAGATTCCCGCGGACCGCGCGCTCAACGTGTCGTATCGCCGGGTGATCGAAGACCCGCGCACGACGGCGGCAAGCATCGGCACGTTTCTCGACGTGGCCGATGCGTCGCCGATCAGCGACTTTCTCGTCTCGCAGCACCGTTGTCCGACGCCATTCAGCGATCCGGTGACCGATATCGCCGATCTGTACGTGGTCCCCGACGAACCCGCCGACGACGACAAACTGCTCGCACTGGCGGGCACGGCGGCGACGCATCTGGGCTATGCGGCGGCGTGAGATAGCGGCGTGAGGCAGTAGGCAGTGGCCTAAGACAGCGACATAAGACGGCAGAATAAGCCGCCGACGCGCGGCCCACTCACGACACACCGCCCCCCTGCGCGCCCCTTACTGCTGCACACCCCAGCGCCGCACTGTCACGCGTTCGAGCGTATCGAACACGAGATGCTCGACCAGCAAACCAATCACGATCACGGCGGCCAGCCCCGCGAAAACACGATCCGTGTACAACTCGTTGCGATTCTGGAAGATGTACCAGCCGAGCCCGCCGCTGCCGGAACTGGCGCCGAACACGAGTTCGGCCGCGATCAGCGTGCGCCACGCAAACGCCCAGCCCACGCGCAGGCCGGCCAGAATCGACGGCAAGGCGGCCGGCACCAGAATCAGCAGCACGTGGCGCATGCCCGTCAAACCATAGTTGCGCCCGGTCATGCGCAGCGTGGCCGGCACCGCCTGAAAGCCCGAGTACGTATTGAGCGCGAGCGGCCACAGCACAGAATGCACGAGCACGAACAGCAGGCTGCCGGTGCCGAGGCCGAACCAGAGCAACGCGAGCGGCAGCAAGGCGATCGACGGCAACGGGTTGAACATCGCGGTCAGCATCGACAGCAGATCGCGCCCCACGCGGGTCGACACCGCGAGCGACGTAAGCACGAAAGCGAGCGCGGCCCCGAGCAGATAGCCGCGCAGCAGCACGGATAGCGACACCGCGGTTTTCACGAGCAACTCGCCCGACCACACGCCCTGCACGAATGCGCTGAACGTCGCGCCGAAGGTCGGCAGCAGCAGATCGTTATCGATAATGCGCGCGGCAACTTCCCATGCGCCGATCAGCACCAGCGCAATCAGCGTCTTGCGCAACCAGCCCTGCGCGAACAGACGCGTTGCCGGCGACAACGGCGCTTCGGGCGCGAGCGAGTCAGGCAGTGCAAGCGATTCGAGCGGCCGCTCATATTCGTCGCGAACCGGCGGCCATAGTGTAGCGGGCGTACTCATTGCACGATCTCCGTCGTCTCGTTCTGTTCGTTCTGTTCGGTTTGCTCGAACAGCAGGTGATGAATGCGCGCGACGCTGCGCTGAAAATCGGCACGCCCGAAGCTGTCCTGCGAATACTGATGGCTATTGAGCTCGGCCCGCACGCGGCCCGGATGCGGCGACAACAACAGAATCCGGTTGCCGACCACGAGCGCCTCCTCGATCGAATGCGTGACGAACAGCAGCGTGAAATTCACCTCTTCCCACAGCCGCAGCAGTTCTTCCTGCATCTTGCGGCGCGTGAGCGCATCGAGCGCGGCGAACGGTTCGTCCATCAGCAGCACGCGCGGCTGCATCGCGAGCGCGCGGGCAATCGCGACGCGCTGCTTCATGCCGCCCGACAACGTATGCGGATAAGCCTGCGCAAACGCGGCGAGCCCGACCTTGTCGAGATAGTGCAGCGCGCGCTCGTGGGCTTCGGCCTTCGAGAGCTTCCGCGCGACGCGCAGCGGAAACGCGACGTTCTGCGCGACAGTCTTCCACGGCGGCAGCTGATCGAACTCCTGGAACACGACGATGCGATCGGCGCCGGGGCCGCGCACGCGTTGACCGTCGAGCGTGATCGCACCCGCGCTCGGCTCGATAAAGCCGGCCACCGCCTTGAGCAGCGTGGACTTGCCGCAGCCGGACGGCCCCAGCAGCACGAAGCGGTCGCCGCCGTAGACGTCGAAGCTCACGTCGTGGGTCGCGCGCACGAGCCGCTCGCGCGTGCGGTATTCGAGGCTCACGTTTTCGACCGTGAGCAGCTTGCCGCTGGTCGCCGGCGCCGCCGGCGCGGCGTGCTCGGGAAACAGCAGGGTAGGATTGGCCGCCATCAGAGCCCCCCCTGCGAGAGCGTCGGATCGATAAGCGGTGTCGTGCCTGATTTCATGTTCAACCTCGATTCAACTTCCGGCGGCCGTCGCCGGATCGTCGAAGAAATAGTCCTTCCAGGAAGCCGGTTCGTTCTTGATAACACCGACGCGATGCATGAACTGCGCGAGCCCGAACGTGTTCTGCGGCGCGACCTTGAACTGCACCTGCGGATTCGTGATGATCTTCACGAGCAGATTGCGATCGATCTTCGACTGGTTCGTGCGGATATAGATATCGGCCGCGGCCTGCGGATTCGCGTTGATGAATTGCGCGGCGTCGGCCAACGCGGCGACAAACGCGCGATACGTCTTCGGATTCCCGTTGCGGAATTTTTCGGTGGCGTAGAGCACCGTCGCCGAACTCGGCCCGCCGAGCACGTCGTACGAATTGAGCACGATATGCGCCTTCGGATTGCCGGCCAGTTCCTGCTCCTGAAACGGCGGGTTGCCGAAATGCCCGGTGATTTCCGTGCCGCCCGCGATGATCGCCGCGGCCGCGTCGGGATGCGGCAACGCCTGCGTGTAGGGGTCGAGCCGGTTGTAGTCCTTGTCGCCCCACCGTTTGGCCGCCGCGTATTGCAGCACGCGCGCTTGCACGGAAACGTTCACGGCCGGCAATGCGATGCGGTCCTTCTCCGTGAAATCGGCAATCGTCTTCACGTTGGGGTTGTTGCTCACGAGGTAGTACGGCAGATTGCCGAGCGACGCGACGCCCTTCACGTTCTGCCGGCCGCGCGTGCGGTCCCAGATCGTCAGCAACGGGCCGACGCCGGCCCCGGCGATATCGACCGCGCCCGACAGCAGCGCGTCGTTGATCGCCGAGCCGCCCGAGAGCTGGACCCAGTCGACCTTGATGTCGAGCCCTTCCTTGCGCCCTTCCTTCTCGACGAACTGCTGGTCGCGCGCCACGTTGAGCAGCAGATAAACGATGCCGAACTGCTCGGCGACACGAATCCGGCCTTCGGCATACGCGGGCGCAGACACAGCGAAACTCGCGGCAAGACCCGTGGCAAAACCCGCGGCGCCCATCGACAGGCTCAGCAATAGCGCCGTGCAACGGCGGGCAAACGACGGCCGCGCGGCGGTCGAACGAAAACGGAACGGCATTGAAACTCCAGTCGGCGTGCGGTGCGATCGGTGTTGGGGTGATGAAAGACGTGACGCTCAGAACGGCGCATCGCCCTCGATCGTCGTGCGATACAGCTTGCGGCGCAGATGATCGGGCGTGCCGGCCGCGAGATGCATGAGCGAGCGGTTGTCCCAGAACACCATGTCGTGCTCGGCCCAGCGATGCCGGTACAGATGCTCGGGGCGCACGCTGTGCGCGAACAGTTCCGCGAGCAAGGCTTCGCTCTCGTCTTCGGGTATGCCGATGACGCGCGTCGTGAAGTGCTCGCTGACAAACAGCGCCTTGCGGCCCGTCTCCGGATGCGTGCGCACGATCGGATGCACGACCGGCTTCACCTGGGCGATCTGCTCGGCGGACAGATTTGGCCGCCACGGGCTGCGCTGCTGCAATTCCGCGTATTTCGCGAGGTAGGTGTGTTCGGCTGCGCGCCCTTCTACCGCCTCACGCAGATGCGCGGGCAACGTGTCCCACGCGAGGTGCATGTTCGCGAACAGCGTGTCGCCGCCTTCCGCGAGCAACTCCTGCGCATGCAGCAGCGAGCCGAGGCTCGGCTTGTCCTTGTACGACAGATCGGAGTGCCAGTAGTGACCGGCGTCGCCGAGGCCGATCGGCTTGCCGTTCTCGACGATGTTCGACACCACCAGCACCTCGGGGTGGCCCGGCAGCCCGAACTGATGCAGCACATGAATCTGCAGCGGACCGAAGCGGCGGCTGAAGGCGATCTGCTGCTCAGGCGTGATGCGCTGCTCGCGAAACACGAGGACGTGGTGTTCGAGATGCGCGCGGTGAATGCGCGCGAAGTCGTCGGCGGCAAGCGGCTGGGCGAGATCGAGACCGAGCACTTCGGCGCCGAGCGGGCCGTCGAACGCGCGAATCTCGATGTGCTGGCCGGCATGGAAACGGGCGGCGTCGCCGGCCGTCGGAGTAGCAAAGGTGCCGCGCGCGGCAAAAGCGGTAGTCGTCACGGGAAGCTCGTCGTCGAAGCTGTTCAGCGGACACCAGGGGAGCGAAGCCCCCAAGGCGCGTTCAGTCAGACGAATTTACCGGCCCGCACACGCAAAGCCAACGAAGCAAATCCGATACGGTTATCTGCTGGAGTGATAAACCCGATGCTGCAACGCGTCGCGGGCCGTCGGCGCCATTTGCGCGCGTTCGTTTTTTACCGCCCGGAGCGTCGGCAACCGCGCCGCGCGTCCCAACGCGGCGGCCTCGTGCCGCGCGAGCCTCACCCGCTGCTCACCCGTTATTCACCCCAGCCCCACGCCATAGCGCCAAACCTGCTTTGATTCTGAACTTTTATTGGTTCGCTTCGGCGTGCCCGTTCGCTACATTGAACAATCGTCGGCGCGGGTCCCACGGCTCCTGACAGGCTCTTTACAGGTCCTGTCCGATCCCATCCATCACAACGCACCGCTCGCCGCCCGCACCGTTCCATCACTTCATGAGGTAATTCGCATGAGCCATTCCCTCTCGCATGACGACGCCGTGAAGTTCGCCTACTGGGTGCCCAACGTGAGCGGCGGCCTCGTCGTCAGCACGATCGAGCAGCGCACCGACTGGCGCCTCGAATACAACCAGAAGCTCGCGCAAACCGCCGAGCAGGCCGGCTTCGACTACGCGCTAAGCCAGATCCGCTTCACGGCCGGCTACGGCGCCGAGTATCAGCACGAGTCGGTATCGTTCAGCCAGGCCTTGCTGCACGCGACCACGAAGCTCAAGGTGCTGGCCGCGATCCTGCCCGGCCCGTGGAATCCGGCCGTGGTCGCCAAGCAGATCGCCACGATCGATCACATCTCGAACGGCCGCATCGGCATCAACGTCGTGAGCGGCTGGTTCAAGGGCGAGTTCACCGCGATCGGCGAGCCGTGGCTCGAACACGACGAACGCTATCGCCGCTCGCACGAATTCATCGAGGCGCTCAAAGGCATCTGGACACAGGACAACTTCACGTTCAAGGGCGACTTCTATCGCTTCAACCAGTACACGCTGAGTCCCAAGCCGGTGCAGAAGCCGCACCCCGAGATTTTCCAGGGCGGCAGTTCGCGCGCCGCGCGCGACAACGCCGCGAGCGTGTCGGACTGGTACTTCACGAACGGCAACACGCCGGACAACCTCAAGGCGCAGATCAACGACATTCAGGCGAAGGCGGCGAAAAACCATCACACGGTACGCATCGGCGTAAACGCATTCGTGATTGCACGCGATACCGAGGAAGAAGCGCGGGCCGTGCTCGACGACATCATCCGCCATGCTCACGTCGAGGCGGTCGATGCGTTCGGCGATGCGGTCCGGCAGGCGGGCAAGGCGTCGCCCGAAGGCGAAGGCAACTGGGCCAAATCCACTTTCGAAGACCTCGTGCAATACAACGACGGCTTCCGCACGAATCTGATCGGCACCCCGCAGCAGATTGCCGAGCGCATCGTCGAACTGAAGTCGGTCGGCGTCGATCTCGTGCTCGCCGGCTTTCTGCACTTTATCGAGGAAGTGGAGTACTTCGGCAAACGCGTGCTGCCGCTCGTGCGCGAACTCGAAGAGAAGCAGCGCGTGAAGCAGGCTGCGTAAGCACGGCCGCGTAGTCCCACCCATGCCGAACGACAGGTGTCGCGCGCGACGTTCAGCGCGGCACTCAGCTCAGCGCAGCACAGTGCTCATTCAACCCGAGGCTTGCGCGCCCCCGCTGCCGCCCCAAAGCGCCAAACGGTCGTCCCGATGCGTTGACGGCCCGCGCGCAGCCGTTGCCAGGCCACATCGGGCACGAACCGCACGACCAGCAGCACCAACGCGAGGAGCGCCGGAATCCAGCGCAAATCGCTCGGCACCGGTTCGCGGCGGGCGAAGCGCGGGTCGAGCAGCGCATCGCCCAACGAAGCCGTAGTCCAAAGCCGGTGATAGTCGAGGCCCGTTTGCCCGGCCACCGACGCCAGGTACTGGCCGCGCAGTTCGGACAACTCCTCGTGCGTCTGCGCGTTCGTGGCGGACCCCGGCGTGTCCGGCACCTGGATCACGTCGTCGGCCTGCCAGTAGCCGATGCGGTTGCCGTCGGCGTCGCTCTTCGGAATCGCCGCTGGCTGATCGCCGCCCACGCCGATCAGCCAGCCCCGGATGCGCGCGGGATTGATACCCGGCATCAACGCGCGCGATGCCGACACGGGCGGCGCTTCCTGCCCGTCGGTCACGAAGACGATCGCCGCGTTTTCGCCGACGTCCTGGGCGACACGCACGGCCGAGTAAACGCCGCCTTCGGCAATGCGGCTCCAGTTGGTCCAGCGCATGCGCCCGTCGATACCGTCGAGCGAGACGAGCAGTGCGTCGTAATTCGCACACACCTCGACGAGCGGCAGCAACAGCAAACTGCGCTGCCCCGTGAACACGCTCCAGCCAACCTTCGAGCCGCACGGCAGGCGGCCGAGCGCGTCGCGCATCGCGGCCTGCGCGAACCTCAGGCGGCTCACCGGCTCGCCATTCAGGCTGACGTCCTCGACATTCATGCTCTGCGTGATGTCGAACGTCACGATATAGCTGAACGCGGCGCGCGGCAGCGTCACGTCCGGCATCGCCACCGCCGCGATCAGCGCGACGAGCGCGAGCGGCGTCAGGCCGTGGCGCAGTCTCGCGAAACCGCGCTCGCGCATGGCGCCGCTCATGGCAAATCCTGGCTCTGCGGGTCGCGCAGCTTGATGTTGTGCTGCTCTTTCACATCGGGCAGCGTGGGCGCGGACTGCGTCTCCGGTGCGAGCCAGAGCGCGCGTTCGAGGTTGTAGCGCGCATCCCAGTCGTCGGGCGCGGCGCGCAGCGCCATCCGGTAGCGCGCCTTCGCCTCGCCGATCATCGCCAGCGATCTGACTGCTCGCGCCTCGCCGTCGCCACCGCTGCCTTCGCGCAGATACATATTGCCGAGATCGAACAGCGCCGCAAGACCGATCCCGTCGAGCCGCCCCTCGTGGATCAGGCCGTTGTAGAGCCGTCCCGCCGCGTCGTAGGCGCCCGCTTTCGAGAGCGCCATCGCACGCGCGAGCTGCACCTGCGGCGGCTCATCACCGCCTCGGCCGCCATCCGCGCCCGCATTCGCGGCCTGCGCGACGCCCGGCGCCTGCGTCACAGCCGCGATCGCCTGCTCGACCTGCCCGGCATGCCGAAGCCGCATGCCGCCATACGCGGCCCACGCGGCACAGCAGATCGCGACAGTGCCGAACGCGGCGTGAATCCATCTGCGTTTCATGCCCAGCTCCTGACCTGAAAGAGACGCAGCCCGACCAGAACCGCCACGCACACCAGCGCGACCGCGAAGCAATACGGACTCCAGTCCTGCCTCGGCAAATGTTCGATAAATGTCGTCGGCGCGTTCTGCTGCCGGTTGATCTCGGCGATGGCCGCCATCATGCCCTTCGCGTCCTCGGCCTGAAACAGCCGGTAAGGCGTCTTGAGCGAAAGGAAATAGCGATGCAGGTCCGCTTCCGCCGACGACTCGCCGGCGGGCAGCCGCGCATTCAGATCGGGGCTGAACACGCTGCTGCGCAGATAGATGAAGTACAGCGCAAGCTGGTTGCGTTGCAGGCCCTCGCGAATGCGCCGCTGCACGGTTTCGTCGAGCCGTGCGCCGCCATCGGAAACGAGCACGATCGCGCGGCGCCCCGAGGTGGGCCGGCCCTCGAACTGGGCGATGGCCGCGAGCATGCCGCGATCGAGCTGCGTATCCGGCATACCGCGGCCGATCGCGGTCGCGGCAACCGCCTGCTCGATCACGCGATGGTTGTACGTGAACGGCATCGCGAGAATCGGGCTCGTGCCGAACATCATGAACGCGAGCCGGTCGTTGGGACGCTGCCCGATAAAGCTCGTCAGCGAGGCGCGCGCCACCTTGTTCTTCGACTCGCCGCGCGGCGACTCGACGCCCTTGCTGCCCATCGGCTCGTCCATGCTCGCGCTGCGATCCATCAGGATCAGGATCTGCGCGCCGCTGCCGGTGCGCTGCACCTGCAGTTGCGAACGCCCCGGTCCGGCGAGCCCGACCACGATCGCCGCGATCGCAAGCACGCCGAAAGCGCGCGCGAGCCAGCCGGCCCAACGCCCGACGCGATCGACCGGCAGCCATGCGACGCTCGAAAACACGAGCGTATCGCTGCGCCGCGGCAGCAACGGCAGCACCGCGAGCGGCAGCAGAA
>Ga0154001_1000191_pt1 | contig 18711 bp, 15 predicted proteins | sample TSNJ085MetaG_FD_104699 | JGI IMG/M metagenome (GOLD analysis project Ga0154001, IMG submission 104699) | Attine ant fungus gardens microbial communities from New Jersey, USA - TSNJ085 MetaG | ecosystem: Host-associated > Fungi > Mycelium > Unclassified | place: USA: New Jersey, Wharton State...
CGTTCGAGCTTGCGGGCGTCGATCGCGTAACGGCGGTCGTGGCCCGGACGGTCCTTCACATAGGTGATCTGGTCGCGATACGAGCCGGCCGCTTTCGGGCGCAGCCTGTCGAGCAGATCGCACAGCGTATGCACGACTTCGAGATTCTTTTTCTCGTTCCAGCCGCCGACGTTGTACGTTTCGCCGGGCGTGCCGCGCGCGAGCACTTCGCGGATCGCGCTGCAATGGTCGCCGACGTACAGCCAGTCGCGCACGTTCTGGCCGTCGCCGTACACCGGCAGCGGCTTGCCCGCGAGCGCGTTGGCGATCATCAGCGGGATCAGCTTTTCGGGGAACTGGTACGGGCCGTAGTTGTTCGAGCAGTTGGTGGTGAGCACCGGCAGGCCGTACGTGTGATGGTAGGCGCGCACGAGGTGATCGGAGCCGGCCTTGGTGGCCGAATAGGGGCTATTCGGCGCGTACGGCGTGGTTTCGGAGAATTGCGGGTCGGTAGCGGACAGCGAGCCGAACACTTCGTCGGTCGATACGTGCAGGAAGCGGAAGGCGGCCCGCTCGGCTTCGCCCAGCGTGTTCCAGTAGCTGCGCGCGGCTTCGAGCAGCGTGAAGGTGCCAACCACGTTGGTCTGCACGAAATCGGCCGGGCCGTGAATCGAGCGGTCGACGTGGCTTTCGGCCGCGAAATGCAGCACGGCGCGCGGCTTGTGCTCGGCGAACAGCGCGTCGAGCGCGGCGCGCTCGCAGATGTCGACACGCGCGAAAACGTGATTGGGATTGCCCTGTAGCGATTTGAGCGTGCCGAGATTGCCGGCGTAGGTGAGCTTGTCGACGTTGAGCACCGCTTCGTCCGACGCATCGAGCCAGTCGAGCACGAAATTGGCACCGATAAAGCCGGCGCCGCCCGTTACCAGGATCATGAAATTCCCTTCTAGATGTTAGTGACAGGCCATTGTGACTGTGCCGGCCCGTGCACCCCGCGTAGTGGTGGAGTCCGCTTCTGCCACCGCCCGTCGCGCCTTTCCGTACAACCGATAGACACTCAGACGCCGATTTTATGAAGGCACAATTATAAAGCCGCCCGGTGCAAAAACTAGAACCCTAACAACTTGAAACAGCTTGACAAAATTGGTATCGGGCTAACCGGATTATTTTTTTGAGGGCGCCCGAGGGTGGTTGCCGAGGGTGGTTGCCGAGGGTGGCGGACGCGGGGGCGGCGGGAGGACGCAAACGAGCCAGTCAGGCTGCGAGCATCCAGCCCAGGGTCTCGATAAATGGGATGGACGCGATGGCCGGCACCAGCGCGCGCAGCCTGGCCGGCGATCCGACGAGCATCTTCACGTCGGTTTTCCGCACGAACGCGGGGTTGGCGCGGATTTCCAGCTCGTGCCCCGTCAGCTCGCTCGCCGCCGAGAGGATGTCGCGCAGCGTATAAGGCGTGCCCGTGCAGACGTTGACGGTTTCGGACACGGCCGGGGAATCGAGCAGTGCTTCGTACACGCTCGCCACGTAGCGCACGTCGGAAAAATCGCGCGCCACGTCGATATTGCCGAGTTCGATGGACGACTCGCGGCGCGCGAAGTGCTCGACGATCTTCGGCACGAGGAAGTTCGAGGCCTGCCCGCGGCCGGTGTAGTTGAACGGCCGCACCATCAGGATCGGCAGCCGGTCGAACCAGGTGCGCACCATCGTTTCCATCGCCGCCTTGCTGGCCGCGTAGTGATTGACGGGGTGCAGCGGGAAGCTTTCGTCGATCGCGTCGCTGGTCACGTTGCCGTAGACGTGCGCGCTGCTCGCGATCAGCAGCTTGCGCGGCGTATGGCCGGCGTGCGCGCACGCTTCCAGCAGATTCAGCGTGCCCACCACGTTCACGCGATAGAAGTCCAGAGGATCGTCATGCCCGACGAAGCTGATCGCGGCCAGATGCACGATATAGTCGGGCCGCACGCGCTCGATCACGCGCTGGCACGCATCGGGCGAGGCGATGTCGAGCGGCAGCCGGGTCGGCGTTGCCGTCGCGCCGGGGTCGCCCACCGTCTCGATCACGGTGTGGCCACGGGCGCGCAGCTTCCTGACCAGATATCGGCCGGTGAAACCGCTCGCACCGGTCACGAGCGTGCGCACGGGCTGCGTCGACTGCGAAAACGGCATGCCTTCTTCTGCTCCTGTTCGTCGCGCCAATATCCCGCCGGGGTTGCGAACTCGCGCCGAGTGCGGGCCCTCGACGATACCGGCAATGACGATACCGGCAATTCAAACCGGATATTATGTCAGGCCGACATGTTGCACCGCCAAATGCAGCATGCATGTCTATTACCACAAATTTCGAACCGCGCCGATTCATCCGATGACCCCCTCCACCACTTCCGGCATCTCGCCTCCCCTGGTACCGCTCGCGTTCGGCGATCTGCAGGGCTGCCGCAAACCGTTCCAGCAACTGCTGGCCAAGGCCGCGCCGCCGGACGGCACGCCGCTCTGGTTCGCGGGCGATCTGATCAACCGTGGCGCCGAGTCGCTGGCCACGCTGCGCGACGTCATCGCGCTAGGCGATCGTGCGGTACCGGTGCTAGGCAATCACGATCTGCATCTGTTGTCGGTGTCGGCGGGCATTCGTAAATCGAAAAAAGGCGACACGATCGACGACATCCTCGCCGCGCCCGATGCCGCCGATCTGCTCGACTGGATTCGCCACCGTCCGCTCGCGCACTTCGAAAACGGCATGCTGATGGTGCATGCCGGCGTGCTGCCGCAATGGGACGCGAGCATGACGATGGAGCTGGCCGACGAGTTGCAGCGCGCGCTGCGCGCGCCAAACTGGAAGGAAACGCTGGCGGGCCTGTACGGCAACGAGCCGAACCGCTGGAAGCCCGACCTGAAAGGCATCGACCGGCTGCGCGTGACCTGTAGCGCATTGACGCGCATCCGCTTCTGCACCGCGAACGGCACGATGGATTTCAGCAGCAGCGGCACCCTCGGTTCGGCGCCGGCCGGCTGCATTCCATGGTTCGAAGCGCCGTCGCGCAAGACCGAGGACGTGACCGTGGTGTTCGGCCATTGGGCCGCGCTCGGGTTGATCCTGCGCGACAACCTGATCGGCCTCGACTCGGGTTGCGTATGGGGCGAGCAGTTGTCCGCCGTGCGGCTCGCGAGCAATCCCGCAGAACGCACGCTGACGCAGGTCGATTGCGAATCGTGCCGGGTGGCCGGCGGCAACTAGAGGCGCACTAGAGGCGCTGAAGTCCGCGCCCTACGCTCCCGCCCGATCAGCCCCACCCGCACGCTGCCGGAGCGTCGAAACCGGCCCTCAGGCCGAATGACCCGAACGGTCGACCGGCTCGATCAGCGTGCCCGCCGAATCGTCCGACGAAACGGCCTCTTCCGCCACGGCCGCCCCTGCATTCGCAGTGCCGTGCTGCATCTGCCGCAACGCACCGGCGATCGACTCCTGCGCCTGCGCGGCCAGCGTGCGCCGGTCCGCGCCCGCCGCCAGCGGCTCGCCCACGTACACATGCGCGGTCAGCGGGCCGCCGCGCAACAGCATGTCGAGCGAATCGGCCAGCGACAGATCGTCGATATACGCGGGCGCCGTCGACTGCCGGCCCTGCGCATCCTCGTACATGAGGCACACCGGCTGCACCGGCACGCCGGCCGACACCGCCGCCTGGAACATGTTCGAGTGAAACGGCAGCAGCGCGAGCCCGTTCGAGGTGGTGCCCTCGGGAAACACGCACATCAGCTCGCCGGTGCTCAGGCGATCCGCGAGTTCGTGCATGATCCGCTTCGCGTCGCTGCGCTTCTCGCGCTGGATGAACACCGTGTCCAGTTGCTGCGCGAGCCAGCCGACCACCGGCCATTGGCGGATCTCCGCCTTCGAGACGAACGGCGTCGGCCGCCACGCATTGATGACGTAGATGTCGATCCACGACACGTGATTGGCGACCACGAGCGCGCCGCGATCGAGCCGCGCAGCGTCGTTATGGACCACGAGGCGCATGCCGCACAAGCGCAGCATCTTCAGCGACCACGCGCGGTTGAGTGCGTGGCGCCGTTCCGCGCTCGCCTTCGGAAAGCGCGTGGCGACGGTCCACATGCCGTGCAGCAGATGCGCGATGAGTCGGATCTTGCGTAACGCGAGCTTCATTGTCGGAGCTTTCCTTGACTGGACGGCGGGCGCGGCGGCGTACTGAACGGAACCGCTCAGCGCTGCTCGTACGCGAGCTGGCCGGAGACGATCGTCGCGCGCACGCGCGCCGGCAGTTCGTATCCGAGGAACGGCGTGTTGTGCCCCTGGCTCTTCAGCGCGCGCGGCTCGACGAACCAGTGCGCGCGACGGTCGAACACGCACAGATCGGCCGCCGCACCGACCGCGACGCTGCCGGCCGCTGCGAGCCCGAGCACGCGCGCGGGCGCCGTCGTGATGCGGTTGAGCGCGGTGGCGAGCGGCACGCCCGCTTCGTCGGCCCATTTCACGGTCAGCGAGAGGAACAGTTCGAGCCCGGTCGCGCCCGGCGTCGCCTCGCCGAACGGCAGCAGCTTTTCGTCGTCGTCGACCGGCGTGTGGGCCGAGCAGATCGCGTCGATCGTGCCGTCGACGACGCCCGCGCGGATCGCTTCGCGATCGCGCTGCTGGCGCAGCGGCGGATCGAGCCGGAACTGCGCGTCGAAATAGCCGATGTCGAGATCGATCAGATGCAGATGGTTCACGGTGACGTCGCACGACACCGGCAAACCCTCGGCCTTCGCCGCGCGCACGAGCTCGACGCCCGCCGCCGACGACACGTGCGGAATGTGCACGCGCGCGCCGGTCACGCGCACGAGTTCGAAGATCGTGTGCAGTGCGATCGTTTCGGCGGCCACCGGCACGCCCGACAAACCGAGCCGCGACGCCACCGCGCCGCTCGCGGCAACGCCGCCCTTGCCGAGATACGCATCGACCGGACGCAGCCATGCGGTGTAGCCGTAGGTCTTCGCGTATTGCAGCGCGCGCATCAGCACCTGGGTATCGACGATCGGCGTATCGGCCTGCGAAAAACCGACGCAGCCCGCCTCGGTCAGCTCGACCATCTCGGTAATGACCTGCCCCTTGAGGCCGACCGTCAGCGCGCCGAGCGGATACACGTGCGCCTGGTTCAGGTTGCGCGCGCGGAACCGCAGCATTTCGACGAGGCCCGGCTCGTCGAGCGTCGGATCGGTGTCCGGCGGACACACGAGGCTCGTCACGCCGCCCGCGAGCGCCGCGGCCATTTCCGACTTGAGCGTCGCCTTGTGCTCGTAGCCCGGCTCGCGCAGACGCGCGCACAGATCGACGAGACCCGGCGCGACCATGAGGCCGGTTGCGTCGACCGTCTGCGTGGCCTGGAAGCCGGCCGGCGCGTGGCCGATCGCGGCGATCCTGCCCGCGTCGATAAAAATGTCCTGCTGCTGTTCGGTGCCCGCGACCGGATCGATCAGCGTGCCGCCTTGAATATGAATCTTCATGCGCTGCCTTTGTTAAACCCGTGGTTCAGCCTGATGCCCGGCCGTTGCCCGGTCGCGGCTTAATTGCTGCTTAATCGTTGTTGCCCGCGACGATGCCCATCACCGCCATGCGCACCGCGATGCCGAACGTGACCTGGTTCAGGATCACCGACTGCGGACCGTCCGCGACCTGCGAGTCGATCTCGACGCCACGGTTCATCGGTCCCGGGTGCATCACGATCGCATCGGGCGCGGCGAGCGCGAGACGCTCGGGCGTGAGCCCCCAGCTCTTGAAGTACTCCTGCGACGACGGCAGCAGCGCACCGCTCATGCGCTCGTTCTGCAGGCGCAGCATGATGATGACGTCGACGCCCTTCAAACCTTCGTCGAGGTTGTGGAACACGCGCACACCCATCTGTTCGAGCCCGCCCGGCAACAGCGTGCGCGGACCGATCGCGCGCACTTCGGGCACGCCGAGCGTGGTCAGCGCGTGAATGTCGGAGCGCGCGACGCGCGAATGCAGGATGTCGCCGACGATCGCCACACGCAGCTTCGTGAAGTCCTTCTTGTAGTGGCGGATCGTGTACATGTCGAGCAGGCCCTGCGTCGGGTGCGCATGACGGCCGTCGCCGGCGTTGATCACGTGCACGTGCGGCGCGCAATGCTGCGCGATCAGATACGGCGCGCCGCTCGACGCATGACGCACGACGAACAGGTCCGCGTGCATCGCCGAGAGGTTGTTGATCGTATCGAGCAGCGATTCGCCCTTGCTCGTCGACGACGCGTTGATATTCAGGTTCAGCACGTCGGCCGACAGCCGCGTCGCCGCGATCTCGAAGGTCGTGCGCGTGCGCGTCGAGTTCTCGAAGAACAGGTTGAACACCGACTTGCCGCGCAGAAGCGGCACCTTCTTCACTTCGCGATCGGTCACGCTGACGAACTGGTCGGCGGTATCGAGAATGTGATTGACGATCGACTTCGGCAAGCCCTCGATCGACAACAGATGTTTGAGCTCGCCGTTTTTCGTGAGCTGCGGGTTGCCCTTCAGGAAGCCGTAGCGAAAGCGCTCGGACGCGCTAGCGGAGGAATCCTGCGGAGCCTGGGTGGCGGTGTTCATGGTGTACCTGCTTCAAATACGGGCTTCAACGTGACGATGTCGATGCGCACTGCGTGTGACGTTCTGTGATGCTCGGTGACAATTTCCGTGCCGTCCGCGCGCGTCACGGCGCGGCGAAAGGCTGCGCGGTTTTTGCGCGGCGCGAATCGAGCTCAAGCCGGCGCGAGCATGAGCAAGCCGGCTCGGGCTGCGGCATTCGAACGGCATGCTGGTGCATGCTCATTCATGGCTCGCGCTCTACGCTTCGCCGTCGCGCCGCCCGCGCGAGTTTCAATCGGCGCGTGCTTCGGTGTGAAAAACAAAGCGCGTGCGGCCCGCACCGTCGTCTTCGCGGGCCAGCACGAGCGTCGCGTCGGCGGGCACGTCGACCATTCCGCCGACGCAGCGCGCCGCCACCGGCAACTCGCGTCCGCCGCGATCGGCGAGCACCGCGAGTTCGACCGAGGCCGGACGGCCGTAGTCGTACAGCTCGTTGAGCGCCGCGCGAATCGTGCGGCCCGTGTACAGCACGTCGTCGACGAGCACGATGCGGCGGCCGTCGACCGCGAATGGCAGCGAGGTCGGGCTCGCCTGCGAGTGCAGCCCTTTCTTCGCATAGTCGTCGCGATGCAGCGCGACGTTCACCACGCCGAAGCTCGCGAGCTTCAGGTCGCGCGCGAGCCGCTCGGCGAGCCACGCGCCGCCGCTATGGATACCGGCCAGCACCGCGCCTTCCGCACCGCCCAGTTGGTCGCCAAAGGCCGCGCGAATCTGGTCGAGCAACGCGCGATACAGCACTTCGGCGTCAATGGAACTCATGATCGTCGGAAAGTCCGTCTAGATATTGCTGAAGGATGATGCTGGCGGCCTCGGCGTCGAGCATGTCGGCACGGCCGTTGCCGGCGCGGATTTCCGCCTCGGCCTCGACCGACGAATAGCGCTCGTCGACCCATGTCACCGGCAGATTGAAGCGGCCGTTCAGCTGGTTGCCGAAGCGCTTCGCGAGCTGGGTGCGTTCGTGCGGCGTGCCGTCCGGATGCATCGGCAAACCGACCACGAGCGCATTGGGCTTCCACTCGGCGATCAGCTTGCCGAGCGCTTCGAAGCGATAGTCCTTGCTGCGGTTCTGCACGACGACGAGCGGCCGCGCGCGGCGCGTCAACGAATTGCCGACCGCCACGCCGATGCGTTTTTCACCGTAGTCGAACGCGAGCAGCGTCGCCTCGCGTCCGTGCGGCAGGCTCATGCGCGGCCTCTCATGCGTGCCCGGCCTCGCCCGAAAGCATGGAGAGCGACACGCCGAGCAGCGCGAGCGCCGCTTCGAGACGCTCTTCGGCGGGCACGTCGAAAACGATCTTCGGATCGGCTTCGACCGTGAGCCAGCCGTTCTTCGAGATTTCGTCTTCGAGCTGGCCCGCGCCCCAGCCGGCGTGGCCGAGCGTCAGCAGAAAACGTTCCGGGCCGTTGCCGCTCGCGACCGCTTCGAGCACGTCTTTCGAGGTGGTCATTTCGAGGCCGCCCGGCACGGACATCGACGACGTATACGCGCCGCCGGTTTTCGGGTCGTGCAGCACGAAGCCGCGCTCGGTTTGCACCGGCCCGCCGAAGTACACGGGAACATGGAGAAGAGGTTCGATCTCGAGTTTCAGATCGATGCGATTGAAGAGCGCCTGCAGGTCGATATCGGTCGGCCGGTTGATGACGAGGCCGAGCGCGCCGCGCTCACTGTGATCGCAAAGGTAGACCACCGTTCCTGAAAACGTCGGATCGGCCATGTTGGGCATGGCGATCAGGAACTGGTTGGTCAGATTGATGCGATCGGTACTCTTGGACATAGTTGGGATTTTAGCAAAGACGATGCGGGATGGCGGGCTTTGAGCGAGGTCGCGCGATGCGCGCCGTGCCGCCTGCCATCGACGCCGGATCAGGTTGCACTCTATCATGCGCGGCCCCGGCGACGTGCCAATCGGGCGGGGCCTGGAGCGTGCTAGCACAGCGTTTATGCGCCGTTCATGCGCCCGCGCATGGATCGTTTCATGAACCCGCTTAGGGATGGCTTATGGAGGGCTCATGTACCGCTCGGGGGCAGCGCAGCATGCGGTCGAGGCAGGCGTGCCCGCGCGCAGATCGCCGGACATTGCTCGATGTTGAGGGATTGTGTCTTATCGCAACGGACGCGTCGCGGTTCATGCTGCTTTTATCGCGGGGCGACTTTTGTGTTCCGGCAACGCGGCATGCGCCGTGCGCGGGCTGGATCGATTGCAGCATCGATTGCGGCACCGATCAGCTGCCGCGACGACACGGTTCACGCGCCGCCCTGCTCGATCGCGCGCGTCAGTGCAGTAAGCGCTGCCTGCGTAAGACTGCCGCCGGCCGGCCCGACGCCGGCCGCGACTTTGTGCAGCGTCGCGCGCAAGGCTTCGGCGGCCTGTTCGAGCGTATCCGCGGCCGGCGCGCCGACGATCACATGCGCGCGCACCGCTGGCGTCGCCACGCCCGCGTGCGCGCGGCGGCGCCACGCGAGACCGAGTGCATCGGCCAGTAGCGTCACGTGGCCGAGGCCGAGCGCGCACGCCGCCGAGCCGAGCCGATAGGCGGCATCGCCCGCCTGCAGCGCCTCGCTGGGATCGGCCTTCTCCGGCTGATCGGCCGCGCGCGCATGTGCGCTAAGCGCCTGGATCGATGCGTCGGCGGTCTGCAAGAAGTCCTCGTAGGCGTTCGCGTTGACGCTCAGCACACCCAGATCGCGCGACAGCGAACCGTGCAGCGCGCCGCGCGATTGCGCTTCGAGCGCGCCCGCTTCCCAAAGCATTTCCGACGCCTGCGTGCCCGCGATGTGCCAGTCGACGCTCAGGCCATAGTCGCGCAGCACCTCGACCTGCTCCGCATCTTCGGCAGCCGCGCCGAACAGCGCATAGTCGCGCCACAAGAGCGCGAGCGTCGCACGCACGAGCGAACGCGGCGCGCGCTCGATGCCGCGCGCGTGATCGGCGAGCGCGAGGTTGCAGCGCGCGTAGAAGCGCCGCGCGTCGGTGTCGCGAGCCGCATGGCCGCCTGCGCGCAGCGCCTTCGCACAGGCCCGCGCGAGACGCCAGAAGTCGTAGGGGTCGGGGCCGGCAAGTTCGACGAAGACGGCATCGAGCTCGTCGAGCGCGGCATTCGTGACGGCGAGCGCGACCGCGCTGCCCGTGTCGACCTGCGAGCGCAGGACCGGCAGCAGCGCGCGCTCGTAGCGCGCCCGCAGATGCGCAAGCTGAGCGGCGGATTGCGCGTGCAGCGACGCCGGCGGCACGGGCCGCGCACACAACGCGAGGTCTTCGAAAGCGACGGTCGTGCCGGGCGCGTGCTCGGCCAGTTGCGAACACAGTGCGTGGTAGTGATTGAAGAGCGTCGGCGAGCAGGACAGCTCGCGCAGATTGTGACGTTCGAGCGCCGCGCGGAAGTCGCGCAGCGCGGCACCGAACAGCGGCCGCACGCGTTGCGCGCCGGCCGGCGCCTCGGCGGGTTCTTCGCTCGCGAGCGGCGAGAGCCGCACGAGCGCATCGGCGAAACGCTGCGCGCTCAGCCAGCCGGCCGTGCGCAACGCCTGCGCTGCGCGCAGCAGCGCCGCACCGCTTTCCTCGCGCTGCTCGAACGCGAGCGACGCCTCGGCGAGCGCCAGTTCCGCGGGACGGACCGCGCCGCCGCGCGGATTCGGCAGGGCGTCGATGGAAACGGATGCAGCGGATCGAAGAGTCATGGGCAGACGGCACGAAGCTGACGGGCTGTCGCTGCGCGCCGCATGCAGAGTGATCGGCCAACGCGCAAACGGGCGACAGGACAAGGACAAACTCTCTACCGGCACGGCATTCCGGCGATGCTCCCCACCGGCGCGGCGAATGGGATGCCGGGTGCCGCGGACAATTGCGCCCGGAAGAAGCCCGCAAAAAATCAGGAACAGGCGCGCTGCCCGATTTCGCGACCGGCATGACCGGACTTTTCGGGACTTGCTCCCGCGGACGTCGCCGGCACAGCGGCTCCAGACCGCGGGCCCCAGTGGCCCATGTCCGAAGCCGGTTTGCGGAGCCGGCCTCGGCAAGGCAATTTCAGCAGGAAGCGTGGCAGGCGGCATGGCCGGCTCCCTGCTCCAACGGCTCCCCGGCGTTCAACGAAACCGGTGAGTGAAGCCCGTGAAACCGCACGATCCAGCGAATCCAGACGACACCGCCGGCCCAGGCCGGCGGTTTCCCAAATCTCAGATCTGGACCATCTCGAAGTCTTCCTTGCGCGCTCCGCACTCGGGACAGGTCCAGTTAATGGGAACGTCTTCCCAGCGCGTGCCCGGCGCAATGCCCTCGTCCGGCAACCCGGCTTCCTCGTCGTAAATCCAGCCGCAAATCAGGCACATCCAGCTTTGATATTCCATTCTTGTGTCGCGTCGTTGAGTCCGTGGAAACGGGAGCCATGATGGTACCGTGTTGCCGCCCCCATGCCTAGCAATCGAAAACGCGCAACCGTAGCGTGCGCCGGCCTGTGGCCGGGCGGCCGTGGCGGTGCCGCGCGCGGGTGCGTGAACATCGGCGGCAGCGGATGACGGGCGGGCTCGCGAGCCCGCCCGTGTTTGAGAGCAGCCCGTTCATGCCCAGGATTGCGCGACGCGCACAAACCGTACGCCGCCATGCTGCTTGCCGCCACGAACCTCGCGCGACGTGCGAAAAAAAGCTCCCGCGCCGGTTTAGGCCGCATAATTGAGCCAATTGCGCACTGCGCGCCGGAATCCTGCCTCTTTTTATCCATTTCATGCCCAGCGATACGCCTCCGATCGTTCTCACCTTCGGCCTTTCCGACCCCACCGGCGGCTCCGGCCTGCAGGCCGACCTGATGACCCTTGCCAGCATGGGCTGCCACGGCGTTTCCGTGCTGACGGGCTACACCGTGCGCGACTCGGCCAGTTGCGACGAAGTCACCGGGCTCGATCCCGACGTCGTCGCGACGCAGGCGCGCATGCTGCTCGAAGACATGCCGATCGCCGCGTTCAAGGTCGGCGCCTGCACGCGCGCCGAAGTGGTCAGCGCGATTGCCGAGGTCGTCGCCGATTACGACGACGTTCCGCTGATTCTCGCGCCCGACTTCACGCTCGACGACGAACACGTGCTCGCCGCCGACGAGCTGCGCGAGGCGATCGCCGATCTGCTCGCGCCGCAAACCACGCTGCTCGTCGCCGATTCGTCCACGCTGCTGGCGCTCGCCCAGCCCGACGGCGACGCGGAAGCGCCGAGCCTCGACGCGGCGATTTCGCATCTGCTGTCGCAGGGCTGCGAGTACATTCTGTCGACGGAAACCGGCACGCACCGGCTCGTCAATACGCTCTTCAGCGAAGACGGCCAGTTGCGCCAGGACATGTGGGACCGCGGCACCCATCGGCTGACAGGCCTGACCGACACGCTCGGCGCGGCGATCGCCGCGTTGCTGGCCAATGGCCAGGAGCCCGCCGAGGCGGTCCGCGAGGGCCAGGAATATCTGTATCAGGCCGTGCGCAACGCATTCCGGCCCGGCATGGGCGCGTATATGCCCGACCGCTTCTTCTGGGCGCGCAGCAGCGACGACGAAACGCCGCCCGCACCGGACAGGAGCGCTACGCCGGGCGAAGCGCGGCACTAGGCACTCCCGTTTTTTTACCCAACGGCAGTCGAAATGAAAAACCCGCACGCGTGCGGGTTTTTCATTTCGAAACACGCTTTTTTCAAGATCCGTAACATTTTCCGTTTTACAAAAAATTGGAATTAATAAAATACCGACGCCATAAGCCGGCCATGTTGCGGCGCAAAACCCATACTGTGTGCGCATCACACACGTATTTCGCATAAAATCTAACGAATCGCCGTGTCGTATGTAACGGGACGTTGTATCGCGTAATTAACCGTTACAACGGCGCCGACATCATCAGGCTAGACTTTCAGGGTCATCGTTCTGTCATACGCCCAATATGCCTTTTCCTACCTTTTTCATCCATTTGCCGAAATGCGGCGGCTCGACCGTTATTTCGTTTTTTGATTTGAATAAAGGCAAAGACCAGTTCATCAACTTCGTGTGGGATCGAACCGGTTGGGGAAACTGCCGCGCAAAGCTGCTCGCCAGCCAGATCGGCGGGGGGCATCAGCCATACGGTATTCATCGGATTATCAAACACCCCGTCAACTACTGCACGATCCTGCGCGATCCGCTCGAGCGGCAGATTTCGCACTACTGGTACGCGTCGAGCGGCAAGAACGGCGAGGTAACGCGAGGCGTGAGCGTGTCGACGCCCGAGGCACTCGCACAGCAAGGCGTGCTGTCGCTCGACGAGTGGGTCGGCGAATCGCTGGGCGGGAAGAATCTCTTCGTCCAGATGCTGAGCGGCCATGCCGTGGTAAATGAAACCAGCCTCGACGCCGCGCAAGCTCATCTGCGCAGGAGTATCGGCACAGTCGGCATATGCGGGAAGATGAGCGAATTCCTGCTACAGCTTTGCAGCACGAGCGGCCTGCAATTACCGTTTCATTTCGAGACAAATCGAACCTCCGGCGCGCCGAAAACGCGAAACCATTTAAGCGAGGCAACGAAACAGAAATTTATCGAGGAGAACCGTCTCGATTACGAAATATTCCGCAGTGCGACTCGAATGGTCGATGCCTATGCGAAAGAGATGGGCAGCGTCTTTTCGAATGCGCTGGAGCTGATTAAGATTATTCAGGCCGAAATAAATAAGCTCGAAAATCCGCATGTCTATAGCTCGACGGTTTTCGGCTTTGACGGTTCATTTCTTTCACAAGTCCGCGACGTTGTGCGGCGTTTCGATCTTTCGCCCATCGAGGATTATCTCGAATTTGCGCGAAGCCGGCAGTACACTCCCGCCGACCTGTTCGACGGATTCGTCGACGCGGTTCACGACGGCGTGGTGTCCGGCTGGGCCATCAATCTGAGCCGGCCGGAAGAACGCGTGCCGCTCGAAGTGCGGGTCGGCACGCATGTCGTCGCAACCGGCTGGAGCGGCGAGCACCGGCCCGACGTAGCCAGCGCCGGCTATCCGAGCGAGCGCAGCGGATTTTCGATTGCGCTGCCGGACGGCGTCCCGGAAGGCTTTCACATCGCGATTGCGAATTCGCCGGAAAGCCTGCACCACGCCGGCACCTGGCGGCAAGGCTGGCACTGCGAGTAGGCGCCAGGAGAATCAGGAGAAAACACTTATGGAAGAACCCCCGAATTTCCTGCAACGCTTTCACGGCACGATCACGGCTCAGGACCGCATGCGCATGTTCCGCCAGAGGCCAGCCACGATCTGGCTGACCGGGCTGTCCGGCGCGGGAAAATCGACGCTCGCATTCGCGCTCGAACAGCAACTGATCGCGCTGGGCCATGCATGCTACGTGCTCGACGGCGACAACGTGCGCCATGGCCTTGCCAACGATCTCGGCTTCGAGCGCAAGGACCGGCGCGAAAATATCCGCCGCGTTGCACACGTCGCCCAATTGATGAACGACGCGGGCCTCATCGTGATTACCGCGCTGATCTCGCCGATGCGCGAAGACCGGGCGATGGCGCGCGAGATCATCGGGAGCGACAAATTCGTCGAGACCTATGTGTGCGCACCGCTTGCCACCTGCGCGAGCCGCGACCCGAAAGGCCTCTATGCGAAAGCGCGATCCGGCGAAATCACTTCGTTCACCGGCGTATCGGCGCCCTATGAACCGCCCGCCAAGCCCGAGCTTCACGTCGACACGGGAACGTTGTCGCCGGCCGAAAGCGTCGCGCAGATCTTCAGTCACCTGCGCGAGAAATGTCTCGAAACGGCTAGCCGCCGTGCGGCTCACGAAACAGGAGCGTGATTCCGGTACATCGCGCCAAAATCCTCTTCCCCAAAAGACAAAACCCGCAAAAATGCGGGTTTTGTCTTTTGGGAAGCACGTCTCACGACATGCTTCCCCCATGAACACCAACCGGGTCTCATAACGTGGTCCGGGCATGATGCCGAACCACGAGACCCGAGCGGTATTACATGTCCATGCCCATGCCGCCCATGCCGCCGGGCATGCCGCCAGGCATCGGTGCGTCTTCCTTCGGCAGTTCGCAGACAGCTGCATCGGTCGTCAGCAGGAGACCCGCAACCGAAGCTGCGTTTTGCAGCGCCGTGCGCGTCACCTTCGTCGGGTCCACGACACCTGCGTCAACCAGGTCGACGTACTCGCCGGTTGCTGCGTTGTAGCCGTAGTTGCCCTTGCCGGCAGCAACCGCTGCCACGACGACGCTCGCTTCTTCGCCACCGTTGGTGACGATCTGGCGCAGCGGCTCTTCCATGGCGCGCAGGACGATCTTGATACCTGCGTCCTGATCGGCGTTAGCGCCCTTCAGGCCGGTGATTGCCGTACGTGCACGGATCAGCGCGACGCCGCCGCCAGCAACGATGCCTTCTTCCACAGCTGCGCGCGTTGCGTGCAGTGCGTCTTCGACACGTGCCTTCTTTTCCTTCATTTCGACTTCGGTCGCAGCGCCGACCTTGATCACAGCAACACCGCCTGCCAGCTTGGCAACGCGCTCTTGCAGCTTTTCACGGTCGTAGTCCGAGGTCGCTTCTTCGATCTGCTTGCGCACTTGCTTGACGCGAGCTTCGATGTTCGCTGCTTCGCCAGCGCCGTCGATGATCGTGGTGTTTTCCTTGCCCACTTCGATGCGCCTCGCCTGGCCCAGTTCAGCCAACGTTGCCTTCTCGAGCGTGAGGCCGGTTTCTTCAGCGATGACCTGGCCGCCGGTCAGGATCGCGATGTCTTCCAGCATGGCCTTACGACGGTCGCCGAAGCCCGGAGCCTTGACGGCGACGGTCTTCAGGATGCCGCGGATGTTGTTGACGACCAGCGTTGCGAGCGCTTCGCCTTCGACGTCTTCAGCGATGATGAGCAGCGGACGGCCAGCCTTCGCGACCTGCTCGAGCACCGGCAGCAGATCACGGATGTTCGACACCTTCTTGTCGTGCAGCAGCACGAACGGGTTGTCGAGCACGGCAACCTGCTTGTCCGGGTTGTTGATGAAGTACGGCGACAGGTAGCCGCGGTCGAATTGCATACCTTCGACGACGTCCAGCTCGTCTTGCAGCGACTTGCCGTCTTCGACGGTGATGACGCCTTCCTTGCCGACCTTGTCCATCGCTTCAGCGATGCGCTCGCCGATCGACGTGTCGCTGTTTGCCGAGATCGCGCCGACCTGGGCGATTTCCTTGTTGGTCGTGCACGGCTTGCTGATCTTGCGCAGTTCTTCGATTGCGGCTGCAACAGCCTTGTCGATGCCGCGCTTCAGGTCCATCGGGTTCATGCCCGATGCGACGTACTTCATGCCTTCGCGGACGATCGATTGCGCGAGAACCGTAGCGGTCGTCGTGCCGTCGCCGGCGTTGTCGCTGGTCTTGGAAGCGACTTCCTTGACCATTTGCGCGCCCATGTTCTGGAGCTTGTCTTTCAGTTCGATCTCTTTAGCGACCGACACACCGTCCTTGGTGACCGTCGGGCCGCCGAAGCTGCGCTCGAGGACCACGTTGCGGCCCTTCGGACCCAGCGTGACCTTCACGGCGTTGGCGAGAATGTTCACGCCTTCGACCATCTTGGCACGGGCGGAATCACCGAATACGACCTCTTTAGCTGCCATCTTCTAACTCCTTGAATTCTTTGGATATAACCGGGGAAGTAGCGACCTTGCGCTTACTTCTGCACCACGGCCATGATGTCTTCTTCGCGCATCACGAGCAGTTCGTTGCCGTCGACCTTGACGGTCTGGCCTGCGTACTTGCCGAACAGGACGCGGTCGCCCACTTTCACGTCGAGCGCAATGGCTGCACCCTTGTCGTCGCGCTTGCCCGGGCCGACTGCGAGGATTTCGCCTTGATCCGGCTTTTCCGCTGCGGCTTCGGGGATCACGATGCCCGACGCGGTCTTGGTTTCCTGATCCAGACGCTTGACGATCACGCGATCATGCAAAGGACGAAGGTTCATACATACTCCTCTCTTGATTGAGACTGAAGAACGCTGAGAAAACCCGGCTGGCCGAGCCAACCGGCGATGTTGTTAGCACTCTCGTGCAGTGAGTGCTAATTATATGGATGGGTGGTGACAAATTCAAGAAGTGGGGGGAATGGGCGTCGTCGGCCGCCGCTCGGCGCGGAACCCCCGGCTACCGGGGACGGATCGCAGCGGGAGCAGCTTCACGCAGCGCGACTGCCAACACTGACCAGGGAAACTCCTGGTCCAGGTATATTTCCGCCGCCCCCGCGCTCACAACGACGAAGCCCCCTCGGGACCTTTCGATCCGTCGGGGGCTTCGTCGATACGACTCAGACCGGCGTAACGGACGCAACCGGAGTTGCATCCGCCACATCGCTTACCACTGCATCGAGGCGCCGATGCCGGCGGTGGTGCCGCCCGGGCTCAGACCGACGCCCGCCTTCACCTTGATGTTCTCGGTGATGCGTGCGGTACCGCCCAGCGCCACAGCCTGGTAACCCTTATAGGTTCCCGCGCCGATGCCGAACGACAGTGTCTTGCCCGGATCGACTTCCGGAATCATCGTCAGTGCCGTCGCCGCGGCGATGCCCGAATAAGCCCCACGCGCAACGCCGTTGATCGCGTTGTTCGTGTCGTTGATGCGCTGATCGGTGTAGCCCTTGGCCTGCTGCACGCCTTGTGCCACCGAGTTGTTCATCTGGCTCACGTTGACCGCATCGGTCGGCGCAGTCCCCGCCGCGACGTTGGTGACCTGGCGTTCGTTGCCCGCCGAGCCCATCGACACGGAATTGTCGCGGTCCGCCACCGAACCCGAACCCAGAGCGACCGAGTTCTGGCCCGTCGCGCTCGCGTTCGCACCCATCGCCACAGCCTGCGAGCCCGATGCCGAGGCACCCGCGCCCGCCGCCACCGACAGCGTGCCGCTTGCCGTCGCGCTCTGCGTCGTACGATCGCCGTCCGCGCTGAACATCGGGTTGTTCGCCGCGGCCGCCGCATTGTTGACCACCGCATTGAGCTGGCTGACGGTCACCGCATCGGTCGGCGCCACGCCGTCGGCCACGTTGTGGATCACCGTGCCGTCGTCCGAGCCGTTACCCAGCGTCATGCTGTTGTAGTTCGTCGAGCCGTCGGCATTGTGGTCGTACGTCGCCGCCGCGTTCACGTTGCCGTTGGCATCGACGATCCCCGCGCTCTTCAGCTGGGCGACGTTCACCGCGTCCGTGTCGGTCGTACCCGCCGCGACGTTGGTGATCTGGCGCTCGTTGCCCGCCGAGCCCACCGACACCGTGTTGTCCCGATCGGCCACCGAGTTCGCGCCCAGCGCAACCGAGCCGGCCGCAGACGACTGCGCATTGCCGCCGATCGCCACCGAGTTCGCACCGCTCGCCACCGAATCCGGCAGCGACGAATTCGAGTGGAAGTACATGATGCCGCTACCGCTGTTGATACCACTCAGCATCGTGTTGAGCGCGCTGATCTGGTCCGCGTTCTGCGTCGTGCGGCCGTCGATGTTGGTGAGTGCGTCACCGATGTTGCTCATCGTCGTACCGTCCACGCTGTAGGTCGGCTCCGAGATCGTGCCGTCGGCGTTCACGGTCGAGCCGCCGCCCAGTGCTTCGGCAACGCTTGCCGAGTTGGCGTACAGCTGGCTGCCGTTGATCGCATCCGTGCTCGATGCGGTCACTGCGCCGGCTGCTACGCCCGTCACCGTGCGGTCGCCTGCCGTACCGGCCATGTTCACCACCGTACCGTCCGTGTCCTTGCCTACCGTCAGATCACGTGTGGTTGCGTCCTGCTGCACCAGACCCACCGTGCCGCTGTTCAGTTGTGTCGACAGATCCGTCACCGAGTTCTGCACGTTCGTCAGGTCCGTTGCGTTCTTGGCAATGTCCGCGGTGTTCTGCGTCGTGCGGCCGTCGATGTTGCCGAGGGCGTCGCCGATGCTGTTCACCGTCGTACCGTCCACGCTGTAGGTCGGGGCAGAAACCGTGCCATCCGCGTTCACGGTCGAGCCACCGCCCAGTGCCTCGGCAACGCTCGCCGAGTTGGCGTACAGCTGGCTGCCGTTGATCGCATCCGTGCTCGATGCGGTCACTGCGCCGGCTGCTACGCCCGTCACCGTGCGGTCGCCTGCCGTACCGGCCATGTTCACCACCGTAC
>Ga0154001_1000193_pt1 | contig 18686 bp, 16 predicted proteins | sample TSNJ085MetaG_FD_104699 | JGI IMG/M metagenome (GOLD analysis project Ga0154001, IMG submission 104699) | Attine ant fungus gardens microbial communities from New Jersey, USA - TSNJ085 MetaG | ecosystem: Host-associated > Fungi > Mycelium > Unclassified | place: USA: New Jersey, Wharton State...
GAGGAACCCGCGGCCGTACTCACCGGCCTTTTCCGCCTCGATCGCCGCGTTGATGGAGAGCAGGTTGGTCTGGTCCGCGACCTTCGTGATCGTCGCGACGACCTGGTTGATGTTGCTGGCCTTCTCGTTGAGGATCGCGAGCTTGGCGTTGACCGAGCCGGCCGCTTCCATCACATGGCGCATGGTTTCTTCCATGCGCGCGAGGCCGCTGTGGCCGGTGCCTGCGAGCGCGGCCGACTGGCTCGCCACCTCGGAGACTTCGTTCATCGTGCGCAGCAGATCGCGCGAGGTCGCGAAAATCTCGCGCGAGGTCGCGCCGATTTCCGTGGACGTGGCCGCGGTCTCGTTCGCGGTGGCCTGCTGTTCGCGCGAGGTCGCGGCGATTTCCGTGACCGAGGTCGTGACCTGCACCGCCGACTTCTGCGCCTGGCCGACCAGCGCGGTGAGTTCGTCGGTCATGCGGTTGAAGCCCGCTTCGAGCGCGCCGATTTCGTCCTGGCGATGCAGTTGCAGGCGTTGCGTCAGATCGCCGGTGCGGATCACGTCGACGACTCGCAGTACCTTCGCCATCGGCACCGTGACCGCGCGCAGCAGCCAGTAGCCGGCCAGCACCGCGACGATCAAGGCGAGCGCCAGCATCACGAGCAGCACGATGCGCGTCGTCTCGACCGACGTGCGGATGCTCGCGGTGGACTGGTCCGCGTAGCTCCTGTTGTCGTCGACGAGCTTGCGCGCCGTCAGCCGGCCGCTTTCCCAGACCGGCGTGAGCTGCGCGTTGAAGATGCGCGCGGCGTTGTCTTTCGAGGCGGCGAGGCTATTGAGCAGCGCCGTTTGCGCCGCCGTGTACTGCGTGTGGTATTGCCGGAATTCGTTGAAGAGGTCCCGGTCGTCGCTGCGGAAAACCGTCGCGCCGTAGTCGTTGAGCTGTTTCTGCAGCGACTGCTGCGAGTCCTGCAGGCTCGCGAGGTCGCGCTTCGTGGAATCGGCGTCCGCGTCGACGAAGATCAGGCGCTGCGTGATCGAATAGTTTTCGAACCAGGTCGCCCGTATCGCGGTCGCGTAGTAGAGGCCCGGCATCGAGTCCTGCTGCTGGCTTTTCGCGTCGCGGTCTATGCCGCCGAGCTGCCCGAAAGTGACGATTGCCATGGCGAGCATCACGATCAGAACGATTCCGAAGCTGCAAAGAATCCGTTGCCGGATGGTCCATTGTTTCACGCGCAGGCCCCCCTACCTTTGTTTCTGTTCGATTCCGCGTATCGACCCGTTGCGGGTCGGATCGACGGACCGGACAGTTTTACTGTCTATCGGATTTGTCCGACAGTTCATGCGGCGAATTCTACATTGATCGGGGGCGTGTTTTGGGCGGATTAGAGGGGGAAACACGGCACAAAACGCGGGATTGCAGTACGGTGCCCGCCCGTGCACCGGCAGGTGCCGGATCGAACGGCTGTTACAGGGTTAATGTTCCGTTACCACTTGCAGCATCTATTTCCTCGCATCCGCACGACAATCCATTCCATGCCTGAACGGGCGGGAGGCTCACATGAAAAAGATCGCAGTAGCGTTGGTGATGGCGGGCAGTTTGAGCGTGGCGGGGCAAGCCTCCGCGCACGGACATGGCGGCGATGTGGTGGGGGCGCTGATCGGCGGCGCGGTGCTCGGTGCGGTGGTCAGCGCGGCGTTGAATCCGGCGCCGGTGGTCGCGTATCCGCAGCCGGTCTATGCGCAGCAGCCGGTGTATCAGCCGGCGCCGGCCTATGCCGGCCCGCCGCCGGGATATTGCTACGACCAGTACCAGCGCGCATATGTCGCGTGCGGTGCGCCGCCGCCCGGACAGTACGGATATGCGCAGCCGCAGCCGGGGTGGTGATCGCGTGAAGGTGTGCGCTCACATCGCGCGTGCTCTACGCAGACAGAAAGGCCGTCGCCCGATGCGACGGCCTTTTTTGTAATCGATGCATACACCGCTCAGTCTCAGTGTTTGTGGTGCAGCCACTCCGCGTAATGCGTATCGAGCCAGCGCTCGATTCTGGGCGGCTTTGACGGGTCGCGGTGATGACGGGACGCCATCCAGATGGCAAAGCCGACCAGCAGCATGACGGTGGGCCCCATCAGATAGGCGAGCAGCGATTCAGACATCGGAACCTCCGTATCGGCTTGCATCCAACTCTCAGTGTAGGCGATGGAAGCGGGGAAAGAACGACGATCTGAAGCGGTTGCGCGACGCTGGCGGGGTGTTTCGAAGGCCGATATGAAACCGGATTTCACCGGTTCTTTTTCTTTGTTTTCAGCTAATTGATAGGGGTTGATGGACGCCTGTGTACCATCGGTTGCGGCGCATCGAGGGAAACTCCCTACGCCGCCCAACCCTTGGCAATGCCGTCATCAGGCCATCCCGCTGCGCGCCTGCCGAGCGGCTTCGATCTGGATATCGACGAAGTCCGCCCAGCTCTGGAGTCGCTGACGTTGCCGCTCGGCTTCGTTGTGCGCTTCGCCGTGCGCCTGGTCGTGTGTGGGGTTGTCCGTTGCAGCGGGTGCGGGGTCCCGCATGGCGTCGCCGTGCGCGTCCGGTTGCGGCGAGATTTCGCGCAGATGCATCGTCGCGGTGCGGCGAAAATCATGCAGCACGAAATGCTCCATTTCGATCCCCAAGGCCTTGACCGCCTGATTTAACGTGCTTTTCGCGATCGGTCGATCGTCGCCCCGGACGCTCGGGAAGACGAAATTCTGGCTCGCCCGTGCGCGCTGCAACTCGCGCAGCATCGCGACGGCCTGGCGCGGCAGATACACGACGCGATCCGCATGCGCATTCAGACGCGTGGCCGGAATCGTCCAGCGCGCGTGGTCGAGATCGAATTCGGCCCACATTGATTCCACGAGGTCCGATTTGCGCACCATCGTCAGCACGAGCAGATGCAGCGCGAGCTTCAGCGGACGGCGGATGTTCGACGTGTCGACGGCCTGCAGCGTCGCGCCGATCTCGGCGCCGGACAACACGCGCGTGCGGGTGTCGAGCGTGGCGAGCGCGCGCGCCGGCACGACTTCGGCGGGATTGCCGGACGCGAGTTGCCGCGCGATCAGGTACGCGTACAGGCGCTTGACCACGTTGCGCGTATGCAGCGCCATCTTCGGCGAGCCACGGCTCTTGATGCGCTCGCAGATCGCGAGGATGTCGTCGGCGCTCACGGCACCGATCGGCTTGTTGCCGATCGCGGGCAGCACGTCCTTTTCGAGCGCGCGCCGCGTCGTGCGGCGATATTCGTCCGACTTGCCGGCCATCGCGGTGGCGAGATACAGCTCGGCGGCTTCGCGCAGCACGTCAGCCTTGCTTTCGGCGCCGCGGTCGCGCCGCGCGGTCGCGACCGGCGAGATGCCCTGCGCGACCATTTCCGCGTACTTCTGCGCCTTGGCGCGCGCGACGCGCAGCGAAATCATCCGGTAGTCGCCGATCGTGGCGAGCGGCTGGCGTTTGCCGTTCAGCGTGTAGCGGAAACGCCAGATCTTGCTGCCGGTCGTCATGACTTCGATGACGAGACCGTTGCCGTCGGCGACGCAGTAGCGGGTCGCGCGCGGTTCGAGCGCGCGGATCTGGGATTCGGTGAGGGGCGTGGCGAGGCGAGGCATGCGCGTCGGGACGTTGATGCGGTTGATGCACGAGGTGCGGTGATTCTAAACCGTATGCTGGTTGTGTACCAAAGATTTATCCGATTATGGGTAGGCAAGCTGGATTTTTCGCCTACAACGAGGGCGAGAAAATAACGCCAAAACCCCTATTGGAGAATGAATATAACGGAATTTCCCCATCGCTTTTACTTGCCGATACAGAATCTACTGAAAATCACTCCAAGCAGATCGTCCGAACTGAATTCACCAGTAATCGAATTCAACTGATCCTGTGCCAGCCGCAGTTCCTCGGCGAACAGATCGAGCGCCTGCGCGTTCTGTTCGGCATGCGCGGCAGCCGTCGCCAGATGCTCTTCGGCCGCGCGCAGCGCAATCAGATGCCGCTCGCGCGCGAGGTACACGCTTTCCGCGCCAGCCTGCCAGCCGGCGATCCGCAGCAACTCGTCGCGCAGCAACGCGACGCCGTCGCCCTGTTTCGCCGACAGCCGCACCTCGCTCAGTTCGAGATCTGCATCGAGCGCCTGCGTCGCGGGCGCGAGGCCCGTCAGGTCGGTCTTGTTCAGCACGCGCACGACCGGCACGCCGCTCGGGAAGCGCCCCGCGATCGTTTCGTCCTCGGCCGTCATGCCGGTGCGTGCGTCGAGCAGATGCAGCACCACGTCCGCGCGCTCGATTTCGCCCCACGTGCGCGCGATGCCGATCTTTTCCACTTCGTCCTCGGTCTCGCGCAGGCCGGCCGTGTCGATCACATGCAGCGGAATGCCTTCGATCTGGATCGTCTGCGCGACCTTGTCGCGCGTCGTGCCGGCGATCGGCGTGACGATCGCGAGTTCCGCGCCGGCCAGCGCGTTCAGCAGCGACGACTTGCCGACATTCGGCTGTCCCGCGAGCACGACCGACAGCCCCTCGCGCAGCAACGCGCCCTGGCGCGCTTCGCTCAGCACGTGCGCGAGGCGCTCGCGAATGCGGGCGAGCTTGCCGCGCGCGTCGGCGGCTTCGAGGAAGTCGATTTCTTCCTCGGGGAAGTCCAGCGTCGCTTCGACCAGCATGCGCAGCGTAATCACGTCTTCGACGAGCGCGTGAATGTCGCGCGAAAACGCGCCGTCGAGCGAACGGCCCGCCGAGCGGGCAGCGGCCTCGGTACTGGCCTCGATCAGATCCGCGACGGCCTCGGCCTGCGCGAGATCGAGCTTGTCGTTCAGAAAGGCGCGGCGCGTGAATTCGCCCGGTTCGGCGAGTCGCAGGCCGACCGCGCGGCCGGCGTCGATGCAGCGTTGCAGCACCAGTTGCAGCACGACCGGGCCACCGTGGCCTTGCAGTTCGAGCACGTGCTCGCCGGTGTAGGAGTGTGGCGCCGGGAAGTAGAGGGCAATGCCGCGGTCGAGCGGATTGCCGCTGGCGTCGAGAAACGGCACGTAGCTCGCGTGGCGCGGTGCAAGCGTTTGACCGGTGAGTGCCTGCATCAGCGGCAGGGCGGCCGCTTCGCCCGCGCGGCCGAACGAAATCCGCACGACGCCGATGCCCCCCCGGCCGGGCGCGGTAGCAATGGCGACGATGGGATCGGAGTCGGTCGTGAGCATGGGAGAGCGGGCAGAAAACAGGAGAGGAGAGCGAGCGGATCGGTACGAATCGCGGCGGGCCAATGTCGGCAGATGTGGGCCGATGCGGCGCGAGGCATTGTAACGCGGGCGCATCGGGCGGCCGTGCGGCGTCGCGGACGGCACCATCGCTCCCCGTTCGATCCCTCAAATTAGGATTTATCTTGGATAAGCTACGATTTCTATCATGCTGCTTGAGAATAATCTTAAAAATATAAGATGACCATCGCTCGCAAAGGCAGGCAGGATAATAAAAAGATAGAAAAATGCGATTTCGTGGAGCGCTTTGTCCAGCGCGCCCTACAAGCTAAATCTATCTCAAATAGGCAAAACATAAGCTTATCTGGTTGTCAACTGGTTTGGTGCCGAATTGCACAATCTGGCCCATGCCAACCGACAAAGAAAAAGCCGCTTTCGCCAAAAGGCTGAGAGATCTGCTCGAGCCGCTGAAAATCCGCGGCGGGACCAAGCTCGCCGAGCAGTTCAATCTACGCTATCACGGCGAGCGTCCCGTTACGCCGCAGACCGCGCACAAATGGCTCACGGGTACGACGATTCCAAAGCCGGACAAGCTACGCACGCTTGCCGAATGGTTGAGCGTCAACGAGCATTGGCTTCACTACGGCCCGCCGCCCGGTACGAACGCGAGACCGATGGCACGCGGCGAGAAATATCCGGCAACACCCGAGACGATCGAACTCGCTTCGAAGATCGCATCGCTCACGCCGAAAGACCGGAATCTGGTCGAGGAAATGATCGTGCGCTTCTACGGTGAGGACGTCGAGGACGAGTAAGTGCGCGGTTCGTCGCCAGCGCTTTTTCAAGCGCCCGCGGGATTATGAGAAAAGCCGCCTGGTATGCACCGGGCGGCTTTTTTGTTTCTGCGCGGTGGCGGGGCTGAGATCGCTGCCCGCAGCGGACAGGTGTTGGGCCGGTTTTGTCCTCGATTTGCCCGTTTCCGCGCGATGTAATACGGCTGCGTGATCGGCGCAATCGGCGTGGGCATCGTGATTCGGGTCCGGAGCGGATGGGGTGGCGTTGGATTCGGCCTGCTATGCGAGATCGCGAATTCAGATTTATCTTAAACAAGCTACAACTTCTACTGCACCATTTGAGAACAATCTTAAAAACCCGAGACGGGTATCGCCCGCAAAGTCCCGCTGGATAATAAAAAGATAGAGAAAATGCAATCTCTTCGAACGCTTTGCCCGTGTGCCTTACAAGCTAAAATTATCTCAAATAAGAAAAACATGAGCCTGACTGGTTGTCAACAGGTTTGGCGCCGGATTGCACAATCTGGCCCATGCCGACCAACAAACAAAAAACCGCTTTCGCCAAGAGACTGAAAGACCTGCTCGAGCCTCTGAAAATCCGTGGCGGGAGTGACCTCTCCAGGCAGTTCAATCTACGCTATCACGGCGAGCGCCCCGTTTCGACGCAGACCGCGCACAAATGGATCTCGGGCACGACGATTCCGAAGCCGGACAAGTTGCGCACGCTCGCCGAATGGTTGAACGTCAGCGAGCATTGGCTCCATTACGGTCCGCCGCCCGGCGCGAGTGCGAGACCGATGTCACGCGGAGAAAAGTACCCGCCCACGCCCGAGACGATCGAACTCGCGTCGAAGATCGCCTCGCTCATGCCGCAAGACCGGCATCTGGTCGAGGAAATGATCGTGCGCTTTTATGGCGAGGACATCGAGGAAGAATAAGCGCGTGGCCAGTCGCCAGCCGCTTTTCAGCTGTCCGCGAGACCATGAAAAAAAGCCGCCCGGTTTGCACCGGGCGGCTTTTTCGTTTCTGCGCAACGGCGGGGGCGGAGAGTGCCGCCCGCCCGTCGCGAGCAGGCGTCAGGCCGGCTTCGCCTTCGACTTGCCCATCATGCGCGTGATGTAGTACTGCTGCGCGATCGACAGCACGTTGTTCACGACGTAGTACAGCACGAGACCCGCCGGGAAGAAGAAGAACATGACCGAGAACGCGATCGGCATGAACATCATCATCTTGGCCTGGACCGGGTCCGGCGGCGTCGGGTTCAGGCGGGTCTGCAGGAACATCGAGACGGCCATCAGGATCGGCAGGATGAAGTACGGGTCCTGCTGCGAGAGGTCGCGAATCCAGAGAATCCACGGCGCGCCGCGCATTTCCACCGACGACAGCAGCACCCAGTACAGCGAGATGAACACCGGAATCTGGATCACGACCGGCAGACAGCCGCCGAACGGATTGACCTTCTCGGTCTTGTACAGCTCCATCAGCGCGGCGTTCATCTTCTGCGGATCGCCCTTGAAGCGCTCGCGCAGCGCCTGCATGCGCGGCGTGATCGTCTTCATGCGCGCCATCGACTTGTAGCTCGCGGCCGACAGCGGGAAGAACACCGCCTTGATCAGCAGCGTGAGCAGCACGATCGACCAGCCCCAGTTGCCGACATAGCTATGGATCTTCGAGAGCAGCCAGAACAGCGGCTTCGCGATGATCGTGACCCAGCCGTAGTCCTTGACCAGATCGAGGCCCGGCGCGATGCCGGCGAGCATCTTCTCTTCTTCCGGACCGGCGAACAGGCGTGCCGACACGCTGACCGTTTGGCCCGGCGCAATGGTCGGCAGCGGCTGCTTCACGCCGACGCGATAGAGCGACGGATCGATTTTCTCCGCGTAGAACTCGCGCTTCGCGCCCTGCTGCGGAATCCACGCCGACGCGAAGTAGTGCTGGACCATCGCGACCCAGCCGTTGTCGGCCGAATGCGCGTAATCCTGCTTGTTCTTGTCGAGATCGCTGAACGTCATCTTCTGGAAGTGATGTTCGTCGGTGTAGACAGCCGGTCCGATGAACGTGTGCGAGAAGCGCGGCGTATCGACCGGCTGGTCGTCGCGCACGAGTTCCATGTAGACCTGCGGCGTCACGGCCGTGGTGCCGACGTTCCGGATCTTCGTCTCGACGCCGATCACATAGCTGCCGCGCGTGAACGTGTAGGTCTTGATGACCTTCAGGCCGCCCTTTTCCGGCGATTCGAAGCTCATCTGGAACGAATTCTGACCGTCGGCCAACTGGGTCGGCTGATTCGGCATCAGCGTGAAGACGTCGTTGTGATTCGGGAAGTCGCCGCCGAGCAGGCCGGTGCGTGCCAGATACGTGTGGTTGTTCGTTTTGTCGAACAGCGTGATGACGAGGTCCGGCTGCTTGCCGTCGCCCTGCTTCACGAGCGCAAGCCGCGACAGCGTGCCGCCGCGCGTGTCGATTTCGCCGCTGTAGACGTCGGTGCTGAACTTGACGAGTTGCGATTGCGTGGCCGCCGGCGCGTTGCCGGGCGCGGCTGCGTTAGTGGCCGGCAGGTCGGCCGGACTGGTTCCCGGTGTCGTGGTCCCCGGAGCTGCGCCATCGGCGGTTTTCGTCGCCGTCGGGCTCGGGAAGAACATCGACGGGCGTCCGTGGTCGCGTTGCCAGTTGTCGAACAGCATGACCGCTGACATGAAAAAGATGACCCATAGGACGGTGCGTTTGATATCCATGCGTTGTCTCAGTGTCGATGGAACGGCGCGTCAGCGCTTTTCAGAAGTGGGTGGCGGGACGAGATCGATGCCACCCGCGGAAAACGGGTGACAGCGGCAAACACGCCTCACGGCGAGATAAGTCCCGCGCGCGGCGCCATGATACTGGATTGCCTCGCGCGCGTAATCAGAACAGGAAGGGTAAAAACGGCACCGGTTGCCGAGCATGGGGCTCACGGCAAGCTTGTAAAAACGCAATAAAGCGAAGAGTACCGTTTGCATGGCAGATGCGGCCGGACGGCGCCGCGCAACGTGGATACCGGGCGACGCCCGCGCCGCGGAGCAGCCGGCGCAACGCCGGTTGCAACGGCCGAGGGCGGGCGGTCGCCGCGTCATTCCGTCTTCGGCGCCTCCGCGGGCGGCGCCTGACGACGGGTAATTTCGCGCGCGGCCTTGTCGAGCAACGCTTCGATTTCGCTGCGGCACAGCGCCTTCAACGGCGACGACGACGCGCTCGGCAAAGCCTTTTTGTCGAAACGCGTATGCAGGCGCAGCAGCACATCCCAACCGCCGAATTCCGCGCGGCGCAACCGGAAGGCCTCGCGCGCGATCCGGCGCACCAGATTGCGCGTGGCCGCGCGCGGCGCATACTTCTTGCCGATCACGAGGCCAAGACGCGCCTCGTTGCCGGTGGGCCGGCCGTACACGACGAAGTGCGCGGTACGGCGCCACGGCCGCAAACGAAAAACGGATGAAAATTCATCCGTTTTTAGCAGCCTTGCGGCTTTGGGGAAGGCGGCTTGCGCTCGCAACGGAACCGAGCCCGGTTGCTGCGCCCCGGCCGCTCCCGCTTCGCCGCGGGCTTCGGTCACAGCGCGCAATCCGCTCGCCTTAGATGGCGAGACGCTTGCGGCCCTTCGCGCGACGTGCGTTGATGACCTTGCGGCCACCTGCGGTCTTCATGCGAACGCGAAAGCCGTGGGTGCGCTTGCGACGGGTAACGGAAGGTTGGTAAGTACGTTTCATGTTGCTCTCACTTGATCGAAAAAAACCGCGCGATCATCGCTGAAAGCGCAATGGCCGGTGGTTTGCTGAAATTGGTTTTCGCGGAACCCGCTATTTAAACCGGTTTTCCGTTGACAGTCAATAGTTTAGCCCGGTCCGGCAGCGCTTCCTGCTCATCCGGCCAGTTGATCCGTCCCTGTGGATAACTCCCTTTCGGCTCCGTTTTGGCGTTAGAATCTCGCCTTACTTCCCAAAAATGCTGCACGCCGCCCCGGCTCGCTTGCTCCGCAAACCCTTGTGGCACAAGCGCCTGGGGCTGTTACGCCTGGCTGCACAGGGCTTTGTTGCGCGCGCGCGACAGGGGCAGCGGCGACCGCCGTGCACACCATAACGACAGCAACTCGATGAACGAATTCTGGCAACACTGTTCCGCATTGCTGGAGCGTGAGCTTACGCCCCAGCAGTACGTGACGTGGATCAAACCCTTGGCCCCGGTCGCCTTCGACGCCGATGCGAACACGCTCTCCATCGCCGCGCCGAACCGCTTCAAGCTCGACTGGGTCAAGAGCCAGTTCTCCGGCCGCATTGCGGATATGGCCCGCGATTTCTGGCATGCGCCGATCGACGTGCAATTCGTGCTGGACCCGAAAGCCGGCATGCGCGGCCCGGTGGTTGCGGCGCCGGCGCCTGCTCGCGCGGCCGCGCCGCTGGGCGGCAATGTGGGCGGCGTCGCCGCGGTGGACGCGGCCGTCGGCGCCGTGCAGGCCGCGCATGCGGCGCGCGCCAATCCAGCAGCCGCGGCGGCAGCGGTCGCCGCGCAAAACGCGAACGCGCGCGCCGTGGCCGAAGACGCCGCCGACCTCGATCTGCCGAGCCTCGACGCGAACGAAGCCGCTGCCGCGCGCCGTACGTGGCGCCCCGGGCAGGGCGCGGGCGCGGGTGCCGGCGGCGACAACGACTCGATGTACGAGCGCTCGAAGCTGAACCCGGTTCTGACCTTCGACAACTTCGTGACCGGTAAGGCCAACCAGCTCGCGCGCGCGGCGGCGATCCAGGTCGCCGACAACCCCGGCGTTTCGTATAACCCGCTGTTCCTGTACGGCGGCGTGGGCCTCGGCAAGACCCACCTGATTCACGCGATCGGCAATCAGCTGCTGATGGACAAGCCCGGCGCGCGGATTCGCTACATCCATGCGGAACAGTACGTGTCCGATGTGGTGAAGGCCTACCAGCGCAAGGCATTCGACGACTTCAAGCGCTACTACCATTCGCTCGATCTGCTGCTGATCGACGATATTCAGTTCTTTTCGGGCAAGTCGCGCACGCAGGAAGAATTCTTCTACGCGTTCGAGGCGCTGGTCGCGAACAAGGCGCAGGTCATTATCACGAGCGATACGTACCCGAAGGAGATTTCGGGTATCGACGACCGTCTGATCTCGCGCTTCGACTCGGGCCTGACGGTCGCGATCGAGCCGCCCGAGCTCGAAATGCGCGTCGCGATTCTGATGCGCAAGGCGCAATCGGAATTCGTGAGCCTGAACGAAGACGTCGCGTTCTTCGTTGCCAAGCATCTGCGCTCGAACGTGCGCGAACTGGAAGGCGCGCTGCGCAAGATCCTCGCGTATTCGAAGTTCCACGGCCGCGAAATCACGATCGAGCTGACGAAAGAAGCGCTGAAAGACCTGCTGACGGTGCAAAACCGGCAGATTTCGGTGGAAAACATCCAGAAAACGGTCGCCGACTTCTACAGCATCAAGGTGGCGGACATGTATTCGAAGAAGCGTCCGGCGAATATCGCGCGGCCGCGGCAGATCGCGATGTATCTGGCCAAGGAACTGACGCAGAAGAGCCTGCCGGAAATCGGCGAACTGTTCGGCGGTCGCGATCACACGACAGTGCTGCACGCGGTGCGCAAGATCGCCGATGAGCGCAGCAAGGACGCGCAGTTGAACCACGAGTTGCACGTGCTGGAACAGACGCTGAAGGGCTAGGCGCGCTGGCTGGAAACCGCGGCGCTCAACCGCGCGCGGCCTGAATTGGCGGGGAGTGCTGGAAATGGTTGGGTTGGGTCGGCGTAAGCGCCGGAAATCGTGGCGCGGAGTAGGAGCCGAGTAGGGACGGACAGCGGATTGCGGGCGGAGCAGGGCGCCAAGCGTAGGCGAACCCGCCTGCCAGTGAGCAATCCGGAAACCGCGCCGTGAAATCGACCTGTTTATTCCCCAACTCGCCCCCAATTTAGTGAGGCGGTCCCGTTTTCAGGCACAATACAGGTTTAACCGCCCGGCGGCCGCGGGCGGATTTCACGCCGTGTCGGGCGCTTTTCGTGGCGCCGGCGGGGAGCCTCGGCTGCACGCTGGAGAAGCTTGTCCCGCAAGGCGTGCAGGCCGTTTATCAACGAAGGAACCCTATGCAACTGGTCAAGACCGAACGCGATAACCTCCTCAGGCCGCTGCAAACCGTGAGCGGCATCGTCGAACGCCGCCATACGTTGCCGATCCTCGCCAATTTGCTGATCACCAAGAACGGTCCGGACGTGTCGTTCCTGTCGACCGACCTCGAGTTGCAGATCACCACGCGCGCCGATTTCGGCGTGGGCGGCGATTCGGTCGCGACCACGGTGGCGGCACGCAAGCTCCTCGACATTCTGCGTGCGATGCCCGACGGCCAGGTCACGCTCACATTGAACGACAAGCGCCTGACCGTGCAATCCGGCAAGAGTCGCTTTGCGCTGCAAACGCTCGCCGCAGACGAGTTCCCGACCGTCGCTCAGGCTAAAGACTACGGCGCGAGCCTCGTGGTTCCGCAAAAGACGTTCCGCCAGTTGCTCGGCATGGTCCATTTCTCGATGGCCCAGCAGGACATCCGCTACTACCTGAACGGCATGCTGCTGGTGGTGGACGGCGACCAGCTGATGGCGGTCGCGACCGACGGCCACCGCCTCGCGTTCTCGTCGATGAAGATCGAAGGCTCGTTCGCGCGCCAGGAAGTCATCATTCCGCGCAAGACGATTCTCGAACTGCAACGCCTGCTCGAAGACATCGACGACACGCTGAAGATCGACATCGCGCAGACGCAGGTCAAGTTCACGTTCGGTCAGGTCGAGCTCGTGTCGAAGCTCGTGGAAGGCAAGTTCCCCGACTTCCAGCGCGTGATTCCGAAGTCGCACAAGAACAAATTCCAGATCGGCCGCGAAGAACTGCAGCGCTCGCTGCAACGTGCGGCGATTCTGACCTCGGACAAATTTAAGGGCGTGCGCTGCATCGTCGAGCCGGGCCAGTTGAAGATCATGTCGACCAACGCCGATCAGGAAGAGGCGCAGGAAGAACTGGAAATCGCCTACGACGGCGACAGCGTCGACATCGGCTTCAACGTCACGTATCTGCTCGACGTGCTCGCGAACCTGAAGGTCGACATGCTGCAGGTGAGCCTGGGCGATGCCAGCTCCAGCGCGTTGATCACGATTCCCGAGAACGACGAATTCAAGTACGTGGTGATGCCGATGCGCATCTGACGCGGCCAACATCAAGAAGAACACCAAGGGGCGCAGCGCCCCTTTGGCGTTTTTATGGCGTTTTGAAAAGTCCAGAGCAGCAACCAAGCAGCAACGCAGAACCGGAAAAAATCCATGACTGAAACGAACAATACGCAGCCCGATAACAGCTACGGCGCCTCGTCCATCCAGATCCTCGAAGGTCTGGAAGCCGTGCGCAAGCGGCCTGGGATGTACATCGGGGATACATCGGATGGCACCGGTTTGCACCACCTCGTGTTCGAAGTGCTCGACAACTCGATCGACGAAGCGCTCGCCGGGCATTGCAACGACATTCAGGTCATCATCCACGCGGACAACTCGATCTCGATCACCGACAACGGCCGCGGCGTGCCGACCGGCCTGAAGATGGACGACAAGCACGATCCGAAGCGCAGCGCCGCCGAAATCGTGATGACCGAACTGCACGCCGGCGGCAAGTTCGACCAGAACAGCTACAAGGTGTCGGGCGGCCTGCACGGCGTGGGCGTGTCGTGCGTGAACGCGCTTTCCGCGTGGCTGCGCCTCACCGTGCGCCGCGACGGCAAGAAGCACTTCATGGAATTCCACCGTGGCGTGCCGCAGAACCGCGTGCTCGAAGAAATCGACGGCGTGACCACGTCGCCGATGCAGGTGATCGGCGACACCGAAAACCGCGGCACCGAAGTGCATTTCATGGCCGATGAGACGATTTTCGGCAACGTCGAATATCACTACGACATTCTCGCGAAGCGCATTCGCGAACTGTCGTTCCTCAATAACGGTGTGCGGATTCGTTTGCTCGACCAGCGTTCGGGCAAGGAAGAGGATTTCGCGTTCGTCGGCGGCGTGAAGGGCTTTGTCGAGTACATCAACAAGAACAAGTCCGTGCTGCACCCGAATATTTTCCACATCTTCGGCGAGAAGGATGGGGTGGGCGTCGAAGTGGCGATGCAGTGGAACGACAGCTACAACGAAAACGTGCTGTGCTTCACGAACAATATTCCGCAGCGCGACGGCGGCACGCACCTTACCGGTTTGCGCGCGGCGATGACGCGCGTGCTGAACAAGTACATCGCCGATCATGAGGTCGCAAAGAAGGCGAAGGTCGAAACGTCGGGCGACGACATGCGTGAAGGGCTGTCGTGCGTGCTGTCGGTGAAGGTGCCGGAGCCGAAGTTCAGCTCGCAGACGAAGGACAAGCTGGTGTCGTCGGAAGTGCGCGCGCCGGTGGAAGAAGTGGTTGCGAAGGCGCTCGAGGAGTTCCTGCTCGAAACGCCGGGCGACGCGAAAATTATCTGCGGCAAGATCGTCGACGCGGCGCGTGCGCGCGATGCGGCGCGCAAGGCGCGCGAGATGACGCGCCGCAAGGGCGTGCTCGATGGCGTGGGCTTGCCCGGCAAGCTCGCGGATTGCCAGGAGAAAGACCCGGCGAAGTCGGAGATTTATATCGTCGAGGGTGATTCGGCGGGCGGGTCGGCGAAGCAGGGGCGTGACCGCAAGTTCCAGGCGATTTTGCCGCTGCGCGGCAAGGTGCTCAACGTCGAGAAGGCGCGCTACGACAAGCTGCTTTCTTCGGAGCAGATCGTCACGCTGATTACCGCGCTCGGCTGCGGGATCGGCAAGGAAGACTACAACCTCGAAAAGCTGCGTTATCACCGCATCATCATCATGACCGATGCTGACGTCGACGGTGCGCACATCCGGACGCTGTTGTTGACGTTCTTCTATCGACAGATGCCGGAGATGATCGAGCGCGGGTATATCTACATCGCGCAGCCGCCGCTCTACAAGATCAAGGCAGGGAAGGACGAGCGGTATCTGAAGGATGAGTCGGAAGTGAATGCTCATATTCTTCGGCTCGCGTTGCAGGGGTCGGATCTGCTGGCTTCCGAAGGCGCGACGCCGATTACCGGCGATGCGCTGGGCGAGTTAGCGCGGGCTTATCTGTTGGCGCAAGCGGTGGTCGATCGGTTGAGCCGCCTGTATGACGCCGGTGCGCTCGAAGCCGTGATGGATGGCGTCGCGATCGATCTCTCCAATGAGCAGGCGGCCGAGGCTTCGGCTCGCGCGCTCGAAGCGAAGCTGCGGGACGATGCGCTAAAGCCTGAAGTGACCGTGACCACGATGTATGACCCGGTGCGGGAACTGCGCTCGCTGCGCATCGCACGGACGCATCACGGGAATCAGAAGGTCTCCGTGTTCGATGAAGATTTCCAGTTGACCGCGGATTATCAGCAACTCGTGAATACGGCTAATACGTTCAAGGGCTTGATCGGGGCGGGTGCTGTGATCAAGCGTGGTGAGCGGAGTATGGCTGTCACCGACTTCAAGAGTGCGATGAAGTGGCTGCTCGCGGATGCTGAGCGGAATATGTCCAAGCAGCGGTATAAGGGCTTGGGCGAAATGAATCCCGAGCAGCTTTGGGAAACGACGATGGACCCTGAAGTGCGGCGTTTGCTGCGAGTGCAGATTGAGGATGCTATTGCGGCCGACGGCATCTTTACCACGCTGATGGGGGATGATGTGGAGCCGAGAAGGGCGTTTATTGAGTCGAATGCGTTGAGGGCGGGGAATATTGATGTCTAACTTTGTGCAGCCGTCGAGCGCTGCGGACATGGTCTATCCGCGTGACACGGTGCTTGCGCCATTCGCGGCGGCCGCCTGCAGACATTCGAGACAAAGTGTGGACGAGGGCGCCGGTGTATCCGCCACGGCCACACCTGCGGAGCCGGAACCACCACCGGTCGACTGTGTGGTCGGACTGCTGGAGAACAGTTGGGTACTTGCCTCAATGACCGCGCCGCACGAGAGCTTGTCACCGTGATATGCGAGTGGTCGGCCATAGACGACCGTCTGTGGCGCCTGACTCGTAACGATGGGAATGACCCGCCGCACTTCGGGCAGGGTACCAGGTCGCCCAACTGCGCGGCCGCCTTCCCCTGCACCTTGTAGGATTGGTTGCCAGTCACAATCGTCCCGCCGTGCGTGGTTTTATCACCAACGCATGCCACGTTGCTATCCATCACTACCTCGTCTGCGTCTGGAAAAAATGCCGGGCTCACGCGCCAGCGAGGGAGGCATGACCTGTATCCAGGTCGGCCGGCCAGGCGGGCTCACGACTGGTGCGCATACCGATGTAATGCAGGACGGCGGTCAGCGTAGCGAACGGCGACAGTCCCCGAGCCAGCGCGGATGCCGCTACATTGCCCTCCGCGAGCAGTTTTCTGTTCGTGCGTTGCCACAACCGGTAGCTGTTACGGAATGAGACTTCGGTCGGAACGAGTTCCGGTGCCGGCACCGCGGACGGTCCGCCGTCCATGTATCGGCGGATATATTCGAACTGGTCGTTCAGGCTATGCACGATCTGACGACCGTTCTCTGTCGTCTCGTCGTCGATGGTGTAGACCGTGCGACCGAACGAAAACGATTGGCTCACGCGCCCCTGGTCATCGAGCACATGACAGCGCAGCCCGTACGGCGTACTCCGGGAAATCGGGTCCTTCGGGCGCTGCTCGATGAAAAAGAACGCCTTGTCCCAAGGGACTGAAATGACATCTTTCGCGCCCGCCCCCCGATAGGCGTGCACCATGCGCGTCTGGCGATTGAACCGGATGGGAATGCGGGTCCAGGTGAACAACTCCTGGTGAAAGCCCCATAGCGACACGAAAATGACGCCGAATCCAAAGAGCATGACGGCAACGACGAAAGCCATTGCTACCGTCAATTCTGCACCACTGGTATTCGGCGGAGGATTACTGAGTGCCCAAGCCATTCCCCAGACGAACATCACTCCCATCGCGAAGATGAAGATACAGCCATACGTCAGCATGCCGCGCTGCTGATAGGCCGCATTCATGGTTTCGAGCCATGTGTCGTTCATTCCGAATATCGAATCGTCATCGTGCGCCTTCCCGCTGGCCGGAATATCGACCGTGAGCTGACGGGATTTTTCCTCGTCCGTCAACGGCCGACGCAACTTGACCCACAATCGACCTTCCCATGCCATTGCTTATGCTCCCAATCCGGCGTACGCCTTTTGCTTTTCAGCCAGCGAACGGTATCTGTCGTCTTTCTTGTTGGTGCCGAAGTAGCTGCGACCCAGAAACTCCTTCAACTCGCGCTCCTTAAAATACATGATGATCAGCCCGATGGCGATAAGCAGGATGGTCAGTGGGAGAATCCACGAGGCCAATACGCCAAACGTCACGCAGATTCCAAGCACGGCGCCTGCAGCGGAAGAAGTCCAGTAGGCGATGGCTAGCCCCACGTGCCCCGCATGCCATTGTTCATTACCGTTCAAGAAGTCATAGACCACCCCTACAATGGCCGCCGGAGCGCCCAACCAGCGGCTCGCCTTGCTGAGATTTTCTGCCATGTCCGCACTCAGGGCGGATGGAAGTTTGAGGTTGGCCCCGTGCGCGGCTTCGAGGGCCGCACCCGAAAGGCCGGTGGCACCCGACGCCACGGAGGTCAGCGCCGTCACGAACTTGACTTTCGTTTCAGTGCTGTTGAAATGCGTGGCCTTGCACATCTCCTTGCCCGCGTAAATGGCATTGATGAGATACATACGAAGGCTGCGAGCTTTGACAGCGGACAAACCTCTGTCGTCGAAGGCTACGCAGGTCTGCAAACCGTTATGTGGCTCGCGCGCGACTCGGCGGCGAAAATATGACAGACAAGAAAGCGACGCTCGATGCACAGACACGACGACTCGCGGCGATGGCGTATGGCGAGGCATCACCCGATAACGATGCTGATGAGATGTTCGGCCTTGCCAGCGTTCTGGTGAGGCAGCGCGATGCGAGAGGATACTCGGACATCGGTACCTTCGCTTTGTCAGAGAGATCCTTTTCGTTTGTGGTAAGCGACGGAAATCTCCGATACGCAAGGCTGATGACGGCGACAGAGGCTCAGATCAACAAGGACGAGGGGATGAAGACCGCTATCGATGCGGCGCGAAACGCATTGACCTACGGTAAGGACAAGTCGAACGGCGCTTATTTCTGGGACGGGGCCGACATCAAGTCACATTACTCCACACATCCGAAGGTCGCGGTCGGAATCAAATTCACCGATCCCTCGTACAACATTTACGACATCAAGGAATCGACGAAGCTGGTTATTAAGTACAAGTTCACGAAGAAGAAGGTCGCCAGAAAAATCACTATCGAAAAAACCGAGCTCTATCGCTACGATCACGTTTATAACTCGACTGCAGCTCACGGCGGCACCATTTTCTGGAAGTTCAATCCCGACTACGTCAAGTTCAGCCATTCAAAGGAATATCTATGAAAGGGATGTTCCTTCTATTAGGGCTGTCCATAGCCAGCGCGGCGTATGCTGCAAAGCCGTCGGATGGGTAATCCCCCCGAGAAACCGGTGTGATCAGAAGTAGAATTTTCTTGTTGAGGGAGTTCTACGGAATGAAGAAATCGAGATTCACGGACAGCCAGATCATGGA
>Ga0154001_1000196_pt1 | contig 18611 bp, 15 predicted proteins | sample TSNJ085MetaG_FD_104699 | JGI IMG/M metagenome (GOLD analysis project Ga0154001, IMG submission 104699) | Attine ant fungus gardens microbial communities from New Jersey, USA - TSNJ085 MetaG | ecosystem: Host-associated > Fungi > Mycelium > Unclassified | place: USA: New Jersey, Wharton State...
GAGTACGCACACGCCAAGCTCGACGCCCTGCGCGGCGGCGCGCTGCTTCAGGCGGATCGCCGCCGACAGCCCGGCCGGGCCGCCGCCGACGATCACCACGTCGTATTCCATCGACTCGCGCGGCGGCCGATCTTCGAGCCTGCCCTGCATCTGCACCATATTTAAGATACCGAACTAAATTGCTTATTAAAAAAGATGGCGAATACCAATATCCAGTTCACGATCGCCTGTGCCGAACTTCGTCGTCGTGAAGCGGTGATTGCTGAGCCAGAACGCCGCGACGTACAGATTCGTGCGCTTCGATATGAAATAGCCGTAATCGGCAATGATGCCGGTAGCGTTGAACTGGTGCTGGTTCAAGTCGTTCTTGTGCTGATACGCGAGATAGAACTCATGCACAGCCGCGACGCGCTTGCTGAAACCGATCAGGAAATCACGACTGTTGGTCGTGCCCATGCCACGACTAATGCCGAAGCCGACATGCGCCGTTGCGAAGCCGAAGTCGTAGCGGCCAGTGATCAGATCATTGCGCGACGTATCGGTCGACGTTGAATTGTTGACCTGCTGGTGACCCCATTCGAACGTCGCCGGTCCGATCTTGTAGCTGAGCGAAAAGCCGAACTGCTGCGAATCGCCGATGCTGCCCGCCACATTGCCGAAGCCATATGCGACATTCGCCTTGAAGCCGTAGAAATCCGGGCTGTGGTAGATGATCTGGTTCGGCGCGCGCGTACCGCCCTTTTCGCCGGCCATCAATTGACCGGGCGACCCGCCGAACGCATTACCGAACGGTGTAAGCGGCGACAGCACCAGATAGATCGGGGTGAAATCGAGGCCAGCGGTGACCGTTCCGTAAGGGCTACTGATACCCACGTACGAAACGCGGCTGAATGCCGCATTAGCCGTATCGGTCTGGCCATTGTTGACAAGAATGCCGTCCTCGAGCTTGAAGATCACCGAGTAGCCACCGCCGAGCGCCTCCTCGCCCTTGATGCCCCAGCGGCTCACGTCCTGCACGCCGCTCGACATGTTGACACCCCAGCCCTTTGGTCCGCCCGATTCGAACACGATACCGGTGTCGACAATACCGTACAGCGTGACTGACGAAGACTGCGCGAACGCCGCGATCGGACTGAACGCGAGCGCTCCATATAAGAGTGACTTTTTCATTGTCCTGCTGTCTCCAGATCTGTTGTCGTTATCTATTGTTTTTCGAGTAACTTCTCACCGACGGAATGCGCTCAGATCGATCGCCTGATAACGCGCTTCCAGTTCCGCCTGTTTCTCCGCGCCCTCGCCATTTCTGCCAGGGCCGGGAATGATGTAGGGATCGTCGCGACGCGCCTGCTCGAATTCGTCCCAGGCCGCCATACCCTTTTCATTGAACGCCTTCATGAAATCGCCGAGCGCCGCCCAGATCACGTGGTGCGTGAAGCCTGGATACCATGCGAGATTGGTACCGAGTTCGAGATGCTCTTGCGCGCTCAGATAGCGCGGCAATTTGCCCTTCATGAAGGAAAAATGACCATCGACGCTCGCGCGGCACTGACGGATCTCCTCAAGCGAATGCGGCGACTCCAGTTGCACCCAGTCAACGCCCGCGGCTTCGCGATATGCGCGCAGACGCAAAATCGTATCGTCGAGACTGCTGTTGGTCGCGTCGCGCGCATAGCACTGCGCCATGATCACGAAGCTCGGATCGAGTTCATCGCGCATCTCGACGGCGGCGCGATAGCGCGCCACCGCCTGCTCCACCGGCACAACCTCGATGCCAGCCGTCTGCGTGCGGCGCTTGCCTTCGAGCGGTTGATCGTCGATTCGCACGCCGGCGAGACCTGCGCGTATGCATTCACGCACCATTCGGCGTACGGCCATGATGCCACCGTGTCCCGTGTCTCCATCCATGATCACGGGGAAGCGCACCGATTGCGCGATCCAGCCGGCAACCTGTACGCACTCCGGCATCGACAGCGAGCCGACGTCGGCAAGCCCCGTGTACGAACCGACCACACTGCCGGTACCGACAAAACCCGCTTCGCAACCGGTCTGATCCATGATGCGCGCGAGCGCGGCGGACGGCGGATGCAACACCGACAGCACTTTTTCCTTACGCGCCATCAACTGACGAAGGCGGCTTCCAGCGGTTTGAGCGTTCATATCCTGACGTAAGAAGGAAATCACGTTTATTTATACATGAGTATACATATGAATTCTTTACGGCAAACCTCGTGTATACACGGAGAACACAAGATGCGCCGGAAACCACCGAAACGGCAACCGCTGCTGCACTGAAATGATTGAAGCGCGCAAAAATACGTGTGTTCAGGCAGACTGTAGCGTTGCGATATCGACAACCGATGGGATTGAGCTTCGCTGCAATGCAGCTTGTCTTCTCCACTCGCGTATACACGCAAGCGACGCCACCTGTTTTGTCAACTCAAACGACAAAACGTCGTTTAGCCGTTAGATATTGCCGACAGCATCGAAAACAGCGGCGACAGGTCGTCGGCGCCTTCGATATCGTCGACGAAAGCGAGAATGCGATGCGCGGCCTGCGCGCCGAGCGCCGAAGCGGCGAGCCTCACGAACTTTGCACGGATCACGTCTGCGCCGAGCGGCCGTTGTGCGCTGCCGAGACGATGCTCGATCCGCACGTTCATCTCGCTGCCATCGACGAGTTGCGCGCTCACCTGCGCGGTATGGCGTTTTTCCGCACCGCCCGCGTCAAGCGCCGGATCGTGATAAATCTCGATCCTGTCGATCAACGCGAGCACCGCCGGATCCGCGATGCGTTCCGGCCGGTATTGATCGACGAATGCGTCACCGTCGAGCAGCTTGACCGCCGCGGTGTAATAGCCGCTCATCTGCGCGGACACAACTTCCGTCGGCGTGTATGGCCAGCCGATATTCGTGAACCCCTTCTTGCTCAAACCGATGCGAAGACGCGCAAGGCGTTCGGCGGTAAGGCCGCGCTTCATCAGCGCATCAAGCGCATCGACGGTGGTGTGTGCGCTCGCACATGCGGCGTAGACCTTGAAGCCGACCTGCTTCGTTTCCCACCGCTCGCCGAGCCCATCGACGATCGTCGCGGGATCGAACTGGCCGCGCAGCGTGCTCATGAAGCCGCCGAACGGTGCCTCAATTGCAACATCGCTGCCGGTGAAACCACGCTGTGCGAGATACGCGGCGATCACGCCACTTTGCGCCGCACGTCCAGCGTGAAAGCGCTTGGCCATTGCGCCCATGCGCGCCGCGTAGAGACCGGCGGCCTGAGTCGCGCCGATCGCGAGTGCATGCAGCGTAGCGCGCGCATCGAGCGCCAACACGTGTGCCACCGCGGCCGATGATGCAAGTGTGCCGACCGTGCCCGTCACGTGATAGCCGCTCGTCGAATGCGTAAGGCCCGCACAGATGCCGACGCGGATGCCCGCTTCATAGCCGGTGATGACCGCCGTCAGCAACTGTGCGCCCGACGCGCGGCGCAACTCGGCGGTCGCAAGCACCGCAGGAATCGTCACCGAGCCGGGATGCAACGACGACGTGACGTGCACGTCGTCGACTTCAAAACCATGGATCGCGGTGCCATTGGCGAGCGCCGCGTCCGGCGCGCTCGCACGCGACGCACTGCCGAACAGCGTCGCGTCACGGCCACCGAATGCCGATGCAGTCTCGGCAGCCATCACGCCCCACGGTTGACGCGCGCCGTATAGCCCGCAGCCGAGCGCATCGATGAGGCACAGTTTCGCGTGCGCGACGACATCGGCGGGAATCGCCTCGAATCGCAACGCTGCCGTCCACGCGGCAAGCGCTTCAGTCACGCGCGTATCGCGCGTTGCGAGCGAGCTAGCCATGCTCATGCGACAACCTCTCTGGCAAGCGTCGTACGCTCGACCGCGCGTTCGTCGACCGTCACGCCGAAGCCGGGACCGCGCGGCACGTTCGCATGGCCGTCGCGCACAACGAAATCCGTTTCTCCGACCAACGGATCGGATCCCATCACCCCCAGCCCGAAGATGAATTCACCAGCAGGCATGACGCGCTTCGCGGGCCGGCTCGCGTAGAAATGCGCGCCCGCGGCCGCTTCCAGTTGCGACAGCACCGCGAGACCGCCGCAATTGATCTGCAGCGACGCCGCCTCGGCGAGCGCGGCAATCTTGCGCGCCGTCGTGATGCCGCCATGCTTATAGAGCTTGATGCAGAGTACGTCGGCGGCTTTCGCGGCGATGATCGCGTGCGCGTCGGCGAGCGAGCAGCACGCCTCGTCGGCCATGAGCGGTACACCGTGCGCAGCGGCTCGGATACGCGCCATGCCATCGAGATCGTGTTTCCCCACCGGCTGCTCGAGATAGTCGAGACCTGCGCCTGCGAGCGCGTTGAGCACGCGGAAGGTTTCGCTGACAGTCCAGCCTGTATTCGGGTCCATGCCGATCGTTATGTCGTCGCCAACTGTCTCGCGGACCGCGAGAAAATTCTCGACATCGCGCCGCCAGCCGTCGCGATGTCCCGCCTTCAGGCACAGCACACGAATGCCGAATTCGCCAATTGCACGCTCGGCATCGGCGATCATCTTCGACGGATCGTCGGCCATGCTCACAGACCATTCGAGTGGAATTCGCGGCTGACACAAACCACCGATCAGGTCATAGACCGGCAGATTCAGCGCCTTGCCGAGCGCGTCGTGAAACGCGTGATCGATCAATGCGCGTGCGTTGAAGTTCTGCGGCGCCGCTTCGTCGAAGATGATCTGCAACTGCTCGAGCTCGGTCAGACGCCGGCCGATCAAACGCGGGCCATACAGATCGCGCACCGCGGTAATGATGCTGCCGTACGTGTCGGCCATCGAATGATGCGGTGTGAGCGGGCGAATCTGCCCATAGCCAACGACGCCTTCCGCATGAATCTTCACCATCACCGGCTTGCCGAGCAGCGCGCCACTCGCGCCCGTGTCGTAGATGCCGGTGGATCGAAGGCGCTGCAGACGTACCGGCAAGTCGGTGACGATAACTTCGATTCGTTCAATGATCATCGTGAGCGACCTTTTCCTGAGGTGTCGATAGCGTGGCGAAACCCGGCGAAAACAGCGTGATCAACCGCCGCTGCCATTGGCGATCGAAACGAGTCCGTGGAATTTCGTCAGTTGATTCGCGAGAAACGACGCAAATTCCGGCCCGCTGCTGCCGACCGGCTCAGCGCCTTCGTTGACGATCTGCGCGCGCACCGATGCTTCGTTGACGGCCGCGTGCGCCGCAGCGGTCAACTTCTGTATGACGTCGGGTGGTGTGCCTTTCGGCGCGACGAGTCCGTACCACGTCAGCGCTTCGTAGCCGGGCACACCCGACTCCGCAACGGTGGGAATCTGCGGCGCGGAAGGCAGCCGCGTTCCGCTCGATACAGCCAGCGCCTTCAACTGGCCCTGTCTCACGAACGGCGTCGCGGACAGCACGCTGGCGAACTGAAACGCAACCTGCCCTGACATCACGTCGATAAGCGCGGGCCCGGCACCGCGATACGGCACATGCGTCATCTTCTGTTTCGACAGACTCGAAAACAGCACGCCGGCCAGGTGATCGGAACTGTCGGTGCCGCCCGACGCATAGGTGAGCGCGCCATGTTTCTGCGCAGCGAGCGCGAGCAGTGCCTTTACATCACCGACCTTCAGCGACGGGCTCGTCACCAGCAGAAACGGTGCGCGTACCAGCAGACTGACCGGCACCAGATCGGTCTGCGGATCGTAGGAGAGCTTCATGAAGCTCGGGTTGATCGCGTAGCTGCTCGACACGACGGCAAGCGTGTAGCCGTCCGCACGGCTATGCGCGACGACAGTCGACGCAATCGAACCCGCTGCGCCCGTGTGATTCTCGACGATGACGGACTGCCCGAGTTCGCGCGTCATGTTCTTCGCGACGAGACGCGCGATGATGTCCGTCGCACCGCCAGGTGATTCGCCAACGAGAATGCGGATCGGCTGGACCGGATAGCTGTTGTCCGCCGCTCGCGCCGTCGCACCGGCAATTAATGTAATCGACATCGCGGCGGCGAACCACACCGTCCTCAGACAACCACGGCTCCGACCAGGTTGGCAATCCATACGATCTGTCTCCACTTCGGGCAGTCGGGCTCGCCCAGGATGAGCAAGTCCGTGCTTTTTCAGGGAATACACGAAATACATATTGTATTCTTATATATCCACAAGTATACATTTGAATTCATAAGCGTAACTTGGCGTTTACACTAGATGCGGTACCACCTCGAATTCCGCGTTCGAGCCACAGTTGGCATCCGATGCAGACCAGCCTCATCACCACAACTCGACAATGCGCATCACCCGATCGACAATGCTTTGCACAACACGGTCGAGCGGGTGGAACTCAAACGCTTTCTTCGCAATGAAGCATGTGCCCCCGCGACCTTCCACACTTTTTTCGACACCCCCTGTCCATCAGCATGCGGCCCGCGCGTCATTGTGATGGCGGCCCGATTCGATTCGTCCGCCTCAACCCCATAACGGAGGCTCAAATGGAATACCTGTTGATGATCTACTCGGAAGAAAACGGCTGGAACAGAATGACCGACAGCGAGCGGCAGCAAGGCGTTGCCGCCTATCAGGCGTACACCGAATCGCTGAAGAAAGCGGGGGCGCTGGTGGGCGCCAACCGGCTGCAACACACGAGCACAGCTACCACGGTGCGGCTCGTCGACGGCAAGCCGCAGGTGCTCGACGGACCGTATTCCGATTCGAAGGAACAACTCGCCGGCTACTATCTGATCGACGTACCCAACCTGGACGCGGCGATGACGTGGGCATCGCGCTGTCCCGGCGCGGCGCACGGCGTCATGGAAGTGCGCCCGGTCTGGACCGCGCCCTACGAAGCGCCCTCTGCATGAGTTCGTCCGCCGGCGGCCGTGGCGATGACGGCGCCGCGCGTTCGGTTGCCGAGGCGGTCGCGCGCCGCAGCTACGGCAAGCTCGTCGCCCTGCTGGCGATGCGCACGCGCGACGTCGCCGCGGCCGAGGATGCGCTTGCCGACGCATTCGCGGCCGCGCTCGCGGATTGGCCCGAGCACGGCTGCCCCGCGAATCCCGAAGCCTGGCTGATGACGGTCGCGCGCCGTCGGGCAATCGACGGCGCACGCCATCGCCGGACCGGCGACGAAGTCGCGAACCAGCTCCTGATCCTCGCCGACGAAATCGACGAGTGCGAAGCCGGCGCGTTACCCGACCGGCGGCTCGCCCTGCTGTTCGCGTGCACTCACCCTGCGCTCGAAGCCGCCATTCGCACGCCGCTGATGCTGCAAGTCGTGTTGGGCCTCGAAGCGAAGACGATCGCGTCCGCGTTCCTGATGTCGCCCGCCGCCATGAGCAAACGCCTCGTGCGGGCGAAAACCAAGATTCGCGAAGCGGGCATTCCATTCACGGTCCCCGAGCGCGAGGAATTGCCTGGCCGGCTCGCGGCGGTACTCGAAGCGGTCTATGCAACGTATGCGGAAGGTTGGACGGACCCGCTCGGCGGTGATATCGAGCGGCGCGATCTTGCCGACGAAGCGTTCTATCTCGCGCAACTGCTGGTCGAGCTGCTGCCCGACGAACCGGAAGCGCTTGGTCTGCTCGCGCTGATGCTGTTTGCGCAGGCGCGGCGCAATGCGCGACGCGATGAGGCTGGCAACTACGTGCCGCTGTCGGCTCAGAACCCGGCAACATGGAACACACCGATGATCGACACAGCGAACGCGCTGCTGCGGCGAGCGGGCGCGCTCAATGCAATCGGGCGCTTTCAGCTCGAGGCTGCGCTGCAGTCGGCACACGTGCATCGCTGCCGGACGCGTCGCCCGAATTGGGACGAAATCGTTCAGATCTACGATGGACTGCTCGCCATTGCAGCGTCGCCGGTGGTGGCAATCAATCGCGCGCTCGCGTTGGCGGAACGCGACGGCCCGCAGGCGGCACTCGACGCGCTTGCGCCCTATGCGGACGATCCACGGCTGGCCGACTACCAGCCCTACTGGGCCGCACGCGCCAATCTGCTCGCGCGCGTCGGCGCGACGGCGCAAGCACTCGACGCGTACGATCTGGCGATCGGTCTCGAGCGCGACCCGGCCGCGCGCCGGTTCCTGCAGGGTAAGAGAATGGAGCTTGCATCGACATGACCGGTCGTATCGGAACCGATCGGCCGGGCTGTCGGCGCCGTTGGTCCTCGCGTCATGGAGCGCGACGGTTGCGGCGGGCCTTTTCCCTAACGCCATCTCGCCGCTTCTGACGTCTCGACGGTCTTTCGCGAACCTTGCGACGATAGCGAGCTTGCCGTCATGAATACGCCCCGGTTACGACCGGGGCGCAGATACAGCGATCAATCAATCCAACCGCAATACGACAACCGCTCAATCAATCAGCGGACCATCCTTCTTCATCCGTTGCCACGTCCTGATGCCGGGCAAGAAGACGATCGCGAGAATCGCCACGACGATCTGAGGCCCGATCAGCTCGATCGTGCCGGCGAGGCGGTAATCGGCAATACCCGTCAGCCAGCCGGAAACAGGACCGGCGCCGCTCGCCACGAGATAGCCGATCGCGCCCGCAAAGCCGGTTGCGATCGCGACGCGATGGTTCGGCACCCCGTCCTGCGCCAGCGTATAGCCCATGAAATACAGCGTATTGAGGCCGACCCCGATGATAAAGACGATGACCATCGTCATGGCCTGCCCCGCCGGATGATTCAGGAGAACGTACAGGCCGATCGCATCGACGATGCCAAGCGTTGCGACGACCACCTGTCTGCCGTAGCGGTCGGCAATCCAGCCGAAAAGAGGCGAAACGAGACTCGTCAGCCCAAAGCCGAATCCGAACACGACACCGACAAAACCCACGCTCTTGTGCTGATACTGAATCAGGAATGTCGGCATGAGGCCGCTGAATTCCCAGTACGAAATCAGGTTCACCGCGTGAATAGCCAACCCCTTCCACATCGAGCCACGACGCGCAACGTCGAGGAACGCGGCGGCAGTCGTCTCGCTGTTGCGCTGCTTCGCCTGAGAAACCGCCTTCGCCGCGGGCTGGTCGCGCCACATCTTCTTGAGCGTCAGCGCCATGACAATGAACATCACCACGGCGAGCACGATCGTGACAGCACCGAAGATCGACAGGCCGAGCCGCCAGCCGGTGTTCTCGTCGGAAGTCGCAATGATCTGGCTGAAGACGGTCGGGCCGATCACGGCGCCGGTCGCGAAGAAGAACCCGAGGCAGTTGTTCAGAAACGCGCGACGTTGCGGCAGTACCGATCCGGCGAACGAGTAGGCACTGATATTGAAGATGCCTTCGAACACGCCGAACAGCACGCGATACGACAGCGTCAACGGATAGTTGTACGCGAAATACGCGAGCAGCATCGACGTTGCCCCGGCACCCGCGGTCCCGATCAGCATCAGCGCGTTCATGCGTGGCGTGACCCCGGCCTTGCCGTGGCCCGCGTTCCACAATCCCGCGGGCACATCGATAAGCGCCTGGCCCAACAGAAAAATAGTCGCCAGCGTACCGACCTGCTGAACGCTAAAGCCAAGAGACTTGGCAATGCTGTGCAGGCCGATCGGAAACGCCGAGCGATTCATCGAGTAGATCAGATAGCCGATCCCGACTGTGACGAGTTGAACCAGAAAGATAGAGCGCGCAAGCCGCTGTACTTTTTGCGACTGCGGATCGTCGCCCGATGAAGCGTTGTCGGAACTGGCTGGCAGTTCGAACCGGCTGGTGGTCATGATAGTGCTCTCCTGTTAGCGGGTCGTTGCTGTCAGAACATATGGCGCATGCCGAATCGCACGAGCGCCTGGCGGGTGTTGGACGAGTCGCCCAGCAGCGAAATATTCGCGACGGCCGGCGCGCCGGTCGAGCTGGTTCCGCTGGCAATCTGGTAGGTCGCGGCAACGTAGAGGTCGGTGCGCTTCGAGAGCGAGTAGTCGGCGAGCGCGGAGAACTGATGGTAGGTCTGATCGCCGATATCGCCGGACACCGCATTGCCCTTCGTGTAGCTATACGCGGCCGAGACGAATGCCGCCGGCGAAAGCCGGTACATGCCGTTGATTTCGACGTTGTTGAACGTTGCGGTCGCGCCGTTGAAATGGCCGATGTTTCCGTACTTCACGTTCGAATACAGCATGCCGATCGCAGCCGAGGCAAACGTGTACTGGCCGCCCGCCGCAACGATCTGCCATGAGGTGGCGGGCGCATTGCCGGTGAGGTAGCCCGAGTTGATCGAGCCGAAAGCCGTCGAGGTCGCCGGCGGCACCGCGTTGGCATTACCGTTCAGCACCGCGCCGGCATTCGACGGATTCCTGAAGAACTCGTACACCACGCCGAGTCCGAGCGGGCCGTTGTTGTAGCCGACACCGGCCGTGTAGCCGCTGTTCTGCGAGACCGATCCCGCGACCCCGCCGAGCATGACGGTGCCGCCGAAGCGCAGCCCCGAAAAGCTCGGCGAAGCGTACTTGATCGAATTGTTCTGGCGATAGGTTCGCGCAGCGTTGTCGATGTCGCCGGGATGCGATGCGCCGCTGCCGTAGGCGGCAAGGCCGAATCCGAACTGGCCCACGTAGTCGTTCACGCTGTCGTACTGGCGGCCGAGCGTCAGCGTGCCGAACCGGTTGCTCGACAGGCCGACGAATGCCTGACGGCCGAAGGCCGTTCCCCCTTGTGCGAACGCGCCCGTATTCAGATTGACACCCGACTCCAGAGTGAACACGGCAGCGAGACCGCCGCCGAGGTCTTCCTTGCCCTTGATGCCCCAGCGGCTTCCATACGGACCCACAAGCGAATCGAGCGACCACTGGCGGCCGCCGACGTTGGTCGAACCCACCACATGCTTCGCGTTCGTGTTCAGCTGTATGGCCTCGTCGAGTACGCCATACAGCGTGACGGAACTTTGGGCGAACGCGGGCGCGGCGATCGTCGCTGCCGAAAGTGCGATGAATATCTTTTTCAATTCCAGTCTCCGATGGTTGTCCGGGCAAGCCCGCTTTTTTAATCTGTAATACTTATCGATATCTCTGTATTAGCGCATGCTGTATCGAGGGACGGCTGACCGGTGCCTCAGGAACCCGCCAGCCGCCCTTCCCTGCTCTCCGCTCAGAAGTGTCCGCTACGCGGACGCGGTTCGTAGGCCGCGCCGATCGTTTGCATCTCCTCCGCGGACAAAACGACGCCCACCGCGGCGAGTGCTTCGTCCACTTGCGGCAGCGTCGTTGCGCCGATAATCGGCGTTGCGGACGGCAGTTTGTTCAACACCCATGCGAGAGCGACCTGTGCGGGCGTCAGGCCGCGCGAGCGAGCCACCGCGTCCACCGCCGCGCCGACGGCGTGATCCGCCGCGCGTCCGTACCACTCCCACGTATAGCCATCGGTGCGCGCGCGTTCGGTCGAGTTGCGATCGCGCCGCGCCTCGCCGCACAGAAAGCCTCTCGCCATCGGGCTGTACGGCAGCATCGCGACCCCTTCGTGGCGGCAAAGCGGTAGCAGTTCGCGCTCGTCCTCGCGCCATACCGCGTTGTAGTGGTTCTGCATCGACACGAAGCTCGCCTGTCCACGAAAACGCGCGCTGTAGAGCGACTTCGCGAACTGCCAGCACGGCATGTCCGCCGCGCCGACGTAGAGCACCTTGCCCGAGCGGACCAAGTGGTCGAGCGCGGCCATCATTTCGTCGATGTTCGTGGACTCGTCCCAGATGTGCGTCTGATACAGATCGATGTAGTCGGTCTTCAGGCGACGCAGCGACGCTTCCACCGCCTCGACGATGTGCTTGCGCGAATAGCCGCGCGCATTCGGCCCCTTGCCCATCGGGTTGCCGAATTTGGTGGCGATGACGAATTCGCTCCGGCTGCCGAACTCACCGAGCAGCTCGCCGAGAATCCGCTCGCTGGCGCCGGCGGAATAGAAGTCGCAGGTATCGAAGAAGTTGATGCCGGCTTCGACGGCCCGGCGAACGAGCGGCCGCGCCTCGTCCGCGTCGAGCACCCACGAGCGCCACGCCTTGTCGCCGATACCCATCGCGCCGAAGCCGATGCGCGGAACCTTGAGGCTGCTGCTGCCGAAATTGATGTAGTCCATAGGTCGAAATACTCTCTTCGTGATCGGAATATCCTGGGTTCAACCGGCCTGGCGGCGACTGCGCTCCGAGGTGGGAACGCGCAGCGACACCAGCAGTTCGCCGAGCCGCGAGAAGGTCGACGCCTCCATCGTCACGCCGTGGCGAAGCGCCTGATCGAGCGCCTTGTCCATGTCGATGCGCTGGACCGCGTCGGTGTCAGCATCGGCGTCGCGAGAAACCGGCGCCGGATGCTTGCCGTCACCCTGTACGATGCGCTCGACGGCAATGGCCACCCATCCGTCGTGGCCCGCCGTCGCATCGGAATGCAGTGCGAGAAACTGGCCGAGCCGCTCCATAAGCGAGGGCGTGCTCGCGGCTACGCCATCGTTCGATGCGTGTTCCATACCGGCGTACACGATGGGCTTGCGGCCCGCGCCATCCGGTTCGGCAACAACCGGCCTCTGCGCACCCGGTCCACTCATGCGCAGCACCGCGCGATATCCGTGCAGCGCCGCGCGGCGCGCCAGATACGGCGCGAATTGCGCACCGTCCGTGCGGCTCACGATCATGAGCGCGCATCCCGAACGCGACGCCTCGCCACACGCGAGATCGACAAGACGCGGTCCGATCTGCAACAGCGACAAACCCGCGCCGTCGATCCGGTACTGGCCGTCCTCTTCATGCAGGACGCGCGGCCGCAACGCGGCGTTCAGCGTCGTCCCCTTGCTGTCGAGCAGATAGCGGTAGGCATCGCCGGACAGCGCTTCCGTCAGCAGGATCATCTCGGCGGCATCGTCCGCCTGGCCGACCGAGAAGCCGCAGGCGCGCAACATCTCGGGCGTGGTGCGCGCGAGTTCCGGGTAGCTCAATCTCAATGTGGTCATCGCTCGTTCTCCTGCTGTCCGGCAACGCTGCCGGACAAAGCCACACGGGCACCTTGCGGCATGTGCGCGGATGCGGAAGCGCCGAGCAGGTCCTCCGGCAACACGGCGTTGAGAAGAAAGACGCCGCGCACCCATTGACGCGTGACCGGCTGCGACGTTTCGAGGCCGAACGTCGTGAGCAGAAAGCGGATCGCGTCCATCGGGAAGAACGACTGGCCGATCACGTTCTCGCGGATTTCCGAATACGGCAGCGTGGCGGCGAGCTGCATGCGGCTCGCAATGTGCACGAACTCGGGATGATCCAGCAGCACACGCGCCACCAGTTCATCGCGAGGCCGGCTGCGCAGCACGGTGCAGAATGCCTGCACGGCGCCCACCACGTCGACGAACGTTTCGTTCTCCACACCAGGGTCGATGGCGCGCTCGCCGCGCCGGTTCTCGCCGTTCTCGCCCGACTTGTACCAGAAGTACATGGCGGTCTCGGGCGCGCTCCGGTCGACGTCGAGCGCCCAGCAATAGCGCGTGTCCGCGATGTCGAGCAATTCGCCGACCGTCGCTTCGACGCGCTGCTGGCGAGTGATCTTCATGGTCGAGGGAATGACCGCTTCCATCGCCGCGGCAAAACGCGGATACAGCGCGACGAGATGCGCGACGAGCTGCCCGTGCGCCTCGTCGCTGCCAAGCGAGCGCGCCTTCGCGAGCAGTGCCCGCCAGGGCGACGCCGTTTGCCGAGTTTGCCGATCGTCGACGCTGCCGGTCGCGGCAAACCGCTCGGCCGCCGAGGCCAGCGTCGCGAGCGCACGCGCGATATCGGCATGCCGCTCCATTTCGTCGATGTCGCCGTCCGGCAGCGTTTCATAAAGGCGCGCGGAGCGCGTGAGGAGCGCGGCCAGCGTCGTTGCGTCCGCGCGTGCAGTCTGCGCGTCGCGCGTCAGCGCATAGGCGAGCGCCAGCTCGCGCCCCAGCGAAAACGCGCTCAGCCATGCGGGCCAGCGCACCAGCGTCGCCACCATGCCGAGCCCCGACGAATTGCCGACGCCCAGCACGAGCTTCGAACCCGGTTCGAGACGCGCCGCCGCGGCATTCCTGCTGCGCGCCTGCGCCTCGACCACGGTGAAGCTCGTGAGCCGCCACATGTACAGCGCGAACAGATCGACGTGGTACGGATAGGCGAGCGGATGATCCGGCGGCAGCGAAACCCATGCGCGCGTGCCGTGCCGCCCGTTAGCGTAATAGCCCGCGTTGCGGATGATGTAGCCGCCGCCCTCGGCGAGATGGTCGAGTTCCGGCTGCTGGCCCGCTTCCAGGCGGCCGAGCACGTAGTCGTAAAAACGGTTGCTGCGATTCGCGACGGTCCAGCCGAGCGTGGACAGATTGGTCGTGCGGCCGCGCCACACCTTGCCGACGATTTCCTCGCGCTCGTGCTCGATTGCCGCGAGGTCCACCGGCCCGTCGACGAGGATGCCGAGAAAGTCGAACGTCCACTCCGTGAACCGGCCGGGCCGGTCGATGCCGTCGCTCGCCTGCGAGAACGCCGCGAAATGAAACTGGTGTCCCGCCGCCGTGATCTCGTAGACGACGGTCCCTTCGCCATTCGCGTCGACATCGCACGACACGCACTCGATGCGCCAATGCTCGCGCTTCATGCGCTCGACGAGGCTGTGCGCGAAGCTCAGACTCGTGGCCTTGGCCGCGCGCATCGCGTGCGCGCTCATCACGTCGTCTTCGCTGCGCAATGCGCCGAGCACCCGGGCGCCGTCCGTCTCGCCGCATGCCGCGCTCACGAGGTCGCGAACGAACGGCGGAATCGGCCCCGAGAAGCGCTCGTCTGATTCCTGCTGATTATTCACGTTTGCTTCCATATTCCATGACTCTGATCGTTGGCCTCAACGCATCACGAACGGATCGGCAATCGGTTCGTCCGAAATGCGAAGCCAGACGGTCTTGGTGCGCGTGTATTCGAGAATCGATTCGATACCGCCTTCGCGTCCGTAGCCGCTTTCGCCATAGCCGCCGAACGGCGCGACCGGCGAGATGGCACGGTACGTGTTCACCCAGACGACGCCCGCGTGAATCGCCTTCATCATCCGGTGCGCGCGCGACAGGTCCCGCGTGAATACGCCGGCGGCCAGGCCGTACTCGGTGTCGTTGGCAAGACGCACGGCCTCTTCCTCGGTCTCGAATCCGAGCACGCTCAGCACCGGCCCGAACAGCTCCGTCTGCACGCTCGGGATCGCCGGGTTCGGGCAATCGACGATGGTCGGCTCGTAGTAATACCCGGCTTCCATCGACGCCGGGCGCTTGCCGCCCGTCAGCACGGCCGCGCCCGCCGCTTCGCTCGACGCGACAATCTGCTCGATCTTTTCGAGCTGGCGCGCGGTCGCGAGCGGCCCCATTTCGGTCGCGGCATCGTCGGGGGTGCCGATGCGAATCTGGCGTGCCTTCGCGACGAGCGCATTGAGGAACGCGTCGCGAATCTTCGCGTGGACGATGAGCCGCGAGCCCGCCACGCAGCTTTGCCCGGACGCGCCGAAGATGCCGGCCACCACGGCGTTCACGGTGCCGGCGATGTCGGCGTCGTCGAACACGACGACCGGCGATTTGCCGCCCAGTTCGAGCGAAGTCGCCGCGAGATTGGCCGCCGAGTTGCGCACGATGTGGCGGGCGGTTTCAGGACCGCCCGTGAAGGCGATCCGCGAGACAAGACGATGGCTCGTCAAGGCGCGGCCGCACGGTTCGCCGAAACCGGTCAGCACGTTCACGACGCCCGCGGGAAAACCGGCCTCGTGCACGAGCTTCGCGAATTCGAGCAGCGGCGCGGGCGCCTCTTCCGACGCCTTCAACACGACCGTGCAGCCGGCCGCCAGCGCGGGACCGAGCTTGACCGCGGCAAGGAACAGCTGCGAGTTCCACGGCACGATCGCCGCCACGACGCCGATCGGCTCGCGACGCGTCGTGACTTCCATGTCCGGCTTGTCGATCGGCAGCACCGCGCCTTCGAGCTTGTCGGCCGCCCCGCCGAAATAGCGGAAATACTCGGCGATATAGGCGATCTGCGCGCTCGTCTCGCGGATGATCTTGCCGGTGTCCGTCGTCTCGATCGAGGCGAGATGCGGTGCATTCTGCGCGAGCAGATCGCCGAGACGGATCAGCAGCTTGCCGCGCTGCGTCGCCGTGAGCTTCGCCCACGCGGGATCGCTCAATGCCGCATGCGCCGCCTGCACGGCCCGTTCGACGTCGTCCTGCGTCGCCGCGGGCATGGTCGCCCAGGGCTTGCCCGTCGCGGGGTTCACGCTCTCGAACGTTTCGCTGCCATTCTCGAAGCGTCCGTTGATGTATTGCTGGAATACGTCAGGCATCACACCTCCTTCGTTTCACGTGCGGCCGTCGGGCTGGACGCGGCGGCGGACGTCGCGCCCTGCCGCGGCAATTGGTCCAGAAACGCGCGGATCGCCCGGTTGACCTTTTGCGGCGACACCACGGCCATCATGTGCCGCTCGCCGTCCAGCGACTCGCTCACGCCACGCGGCGTGAGCCCCGCCATGCGCACCGACATCGCCGGCGACGAATTCGCGTCGAGCTCGCCGGTCAGGTACAGCGCCGGCATGTCGAGTTGCGGCAGCACATCGACGTGCGCCCGGTCCGAACTCGCGAACACGCGATAAGCGCGCGCATAACCGTTCGCGTCGACGCCCGAGAGACACTTCAGGATCGCGTCCGCTGCCGGGCCGGGCTCGGGGCTCGTCGTGCCGAGCCAGCGCCCGAGCGTGACGTGCATGTCGGTGAGCGCGCCTTCCGGGCCGAGCGAGGTCGCGCGGTTCATCACCGCTTCGCGCTGCTCGGGCGTGCGCTCGAAAACGGCGTTCATGGCGATCAGGCGTCCAACCCGCTCCGGATGACGGCCCGCGAGACCGATCGCGATCAGCGCGCCCATCGAATGCCCGACCACCGTCGCACGCTCGATACCGAGCGTGTGCAGCAAGCGCGCGGCCTGCTCGACGTAATCGTCGAGCGTGGCGTCCTCGCGCGGCATGCTGCTGCCGCCGTGGCCGAGAAAATCCAGCGCGATCACCGTATGGTCTTGTTCGAACTCCGCAATCTGCGGCGCCCAGATCGACGAATTCATGCCGACGCCGTGAATCAGGACGAGCGGCTCGCCGCTGCCGCTGACATGGTATGCGGTGCCGTCGAGCATACGCTTGCCGTCACCCGGCTCTGTGTGACTAGCCATTCGACGACATCTCCTGAATGTCCTTGTAGCGGTCGCCGATGCGGTGATGCGGCCGGCCGCCGATCGACGCACCAAGCGCGACCACGATCTCGTCCGGACCCGGCGCGTCGGTGATCGAGAATTGCACCGTGAGGTAATGCGAGCGCATGCCTTCGTCGTGCTTGTGCATGAGCGGAATCGTGACCGGGCAATTCGCCGGACCGCGCAGATTCGTGAACGCAAGATAGGACTTCGCGCCGACCGCCTCGCGATACTTGTTGCCGAAACGCAGCGTATGGATCAGCGCCGATGCATGCTCCATCTCGCCGTTCAGGCCGACGATCGATGCCTTGCCATAGCCTTCCACGTTCTCCCCCGACCCCGTGATGTCGAGGATGCGCGACGTCAGCAACTCGCCGAGCACCGGGCCGATTTCGCGAATCTCCGGCCCGAGGTCCTCGACATAGCCGCGGCCCGCCCACGGATTGGTCAGCACGGCGGCGACGCCAACCAGCTTGAGCGGAACAGCCGCTTCGCGGCCGCCGTCGACGGTAATGTCTTCGAAAAAGGTCACTGTCTTGCGAATCAGTTTGTGCATCTTGACGCTCCAGATTGGCGGGATTCATCCCTGACATGGTTAAGCAGTACCGGCACTGCGCCGCGCAGCTGCGCGCCGGTCTTACGCCACACTCGACAAGAATATGCGATTCCATATTCTTGTAGCATCTATGTTGGTATACCATGCTATAGTCAATTGAAAACGCCGTGGGGAGTTTTCGACTAGGGAAGAACCCTGGGTAAGCTTCCTTGCTACGCGGGCAAGCGGCCTGCATGATGGATAACTGAAGCGGGCATGCCGCCGTACCGGGACAACGGAACAAGCTATGACGACTGAGAAAAAATCGCTGCGTATCGAACGCGAAGTGAAAACGCTCCGGCAACTCGCACTCGAGCGCATGCGCAACGCCATCCTGCAATCGCATTTTCTGCCGGGGGAACGACTGGTCGAACGACCGCTATGCGACGAACTCGGCGTGAGCAGAACCGTCGTGCGCGAAGTGCTGAGGCATCTGGAAACCGAGGGGCTGGTCGAGAACATTGCGAACCTCGGCCCCGTGGTCAAGAAGGTCGACCTCGACGAGGCCATCCAGATCTACGAGATTCGCGCGCTGCTCGAAGGCAGCGCGGCGCGCGCCTGCGCCGAAAAATCGACGCCGGAAATCGTCGCCTATCTCTCGCTGATACTCGATGCGGTACAGGAAGCGTTCCGCAACAAGGACTATGACAACGTCCTGCTGAAGGTCGGCCAGTTCTACGAGTACATGTTCGGGAGCGGCGGCAAGACGGTGGCGTGGAAGCTCGCGGAGACGCTGAACGCGCGCATCAACCAGCTGCGCGCGCACACGATCCGCTCGCCGGGCCGCGACAAGGCGTCGTTCAAGGAAATGAA
>Ga0154001_1000197_pt1 | contig 18611 bp, 21 predicted proteins | sample TSNJ085MetaG_FD_104699 | JGI IMG/M metagenome (GOLD analysis project Ga0154001, IMG submission 104699) | Attine ant fungus gardens microbial communities from New Jersey, USA - TSNJ085 MetaG | ecosystem: Host-associated > Fungi > Mycelium > Unclassified | place: USA: New Jersey, Wharton State...
CGTCCGAGCTCGCGCATCAGGAAGCGTTCTTCGCCTCGGCCGATTACGCGGCGCTGCCCGAAGGCCCGTGCCATGCCGACCTGTTCCGCGACAATGCGATGTTCGCGCATGCGGCGCCCGATACGGGCCACGAAGTGCGGCTCGGCGGCTTCTTCGACTTCTATTTCGCCGGCTGCGACAAGTGGCTGTTCGACGTCGCGGTGACCGTCAACGACTGGTGCGTCGACCTCGCGACCGGCAAGCTCGACGCCGCGCGCACCGAAGCGCTGTTGCGCGCGTATCAGACGGTGCGGCCGTTCACCGCCGAGGAAAACCGCCACTGGGGCGACATGCTGCGAGCGGGTGCGTACCGTTTCTGGGTCTCGCGCCTGTATGATTTTCACCTGCCGCGCGCGGCCGAGCTGCTCAAGCCGCACGATCCCGGCCATTTCGAACGCATTCTGCGCGAACGCCTCGCCGGCGTCGCGCATCCAGGCATCCCTACCTCATGCAACTGATCGAAGTCCCCGCGAAAACCGGCTATGTATGGTTCCGGCAAGGTATCTGGCTGTTCCGTAAGAATCCGCTCGCGTTCCTGACGCTGTTCTTCACCTATGTGCTGGTGATGACGCTCGTTTCGCAGATTCCGGTGATCGGCGGCGTGTTGCCGCTGCTGTTCATTCCCGGCGTCGCGGTCGGCTTCATGGCCGCGTGCCGCAACACGATCGCGGGCAAGCCGGTGTTCCCGACCATCCTCGTGGATGGCTTTCATTCGTACGGCCCGGTGGTCGCGCGGCGGCTGCTCGTGCTCGGCGCGCTGTATGTCGTCGCGATGGCGCTCGTGCTGGCCGGCTCCGCGCTCGCCGACGGCGGCATGCTGCTGAAGGTGATGCTCGGCGGCGCGCAGCTGGATCAGGACGCGATCGTCAACAGCAACATCCCGCTCGCGGTGCTCACGGCGCTCGCGTTCTATGTGCCGGTTGCGATGCTGTTCTGGTTCTCGCCGATTCTCGCCGCCTGGCACGACGTGCCGCCCGTCAAGGCGATGTTCTTCAGCGTCGTCAGTTGCTGGCGCAATCGCGGTGCTTTCGTCGTGTTCGTGGCGCTGTGGTTCGCGGTCGCGACGCTGGTGTCGTTCGGTCTGTCCGCGGTGATGCAGGCGCTCGGCGCCGCCGACTTCGCGTTCGCGGTCCTGATGCCCGCGACGATGATCGTCACGACCATGCTGTACTGCTCGTTCTACGCGACCTACCGCGGCTGCTTCGGCGTGCAGACACCGCAAACGCCGGATCTGCCGACCAAACCGGCGGCCTGATCGACCGCTAGCATGCGGGCGTCGTCGGGATGCCCGCGTTTTCTTCGCGCGGCTTTCCTTCGCTTTCCTGCTTTAGCGGCCGCCTTTCGCGCTACCCGCCGCTCCCCGCCCGTGCCTCTGCCTGTGCTCACCGGCCCGCATCGATTTGCGGCACAATGGTTTGCGTGCAATTCATTCGTACGCTCTTTCAGCCGAGATGCACCATGACACAGCGCCCCATCCTGCCTTTCACGCTCGACGAGCAACTCTGCTTCGCGCTCTACTCGACCTCGCTTGCGATGACGAAAGCGTACAAGCCGCTGCTCGACAAGCTCGGACTCACGTATCCGCAATATCTGGCCATGCTCGTGCTATGGGAAGCCGACGACGTCGCGGTCAAGGACATGGCCGCGCGCCTGAATCTCGATCCGGCCACCGTCACACCGCTGCTCAAGCGCCTCGAAGCGCAAGGCCTCGTCGAGCGCGTGCGCGGCGTCGACGATGAACGCATCGTCTATATCCGCCTCAGCAGCGCGGGCAAGGCGCTCAAGCGCCAGGCACGCGAGGTGCCTGCCGAAATTCTCTGCGCGACCCAGCAAACGCCGGACTTTCTGCTGCGTCTGCGCGACGACCTGACGCGCTTGCGCACGACGCTCAACGATTACATGGACCAGTAGTGCAATCACAGCAAAAGACTTGTTCCGGTATCCACTCAAATTTAATTTGCACACAAATCATTTGTGTACTATCTTAACGACATGCCGCTTCGTAACTACCTCGCAACCACCCGGCCGGACCGGAAAGCAACACGAAGCGGCAAGCATGCAAACCCTGACAACCCAGCTAAGGAGCAGCACCATGAACATCCTCTACAAGGCAAGCGCAACGAGCACCGGTGGCCGCGACGGCCGCGCAGTATCGCCGGACAATGCATTGGACGTGAAGCTGGCAGCACCGCGTGAACTGGGCGGCAACGGTGCAGCGGGCACGAACCCCGAACAACTCTTCGCAGCCGGCTACTCGGCCTGTTTCCTGAGCGCGATGAAGTTCGTCGCCGGCCAGCGCAAGCAGGCGTTGCCGGCCGACACGCAGGTCTCGGCCGAGGTCGGCATCGGCCCGAACGACAAGGGCGGCTTCGCGCTCGACATCGATCTGCGAATCTCGCTGCCCGGCCTCGCCGCGGATGCGGCGCGGGAACTGGTCGATGCCGCGCACCAGGTCTGCCCGTACTCGAACGCCACGCGCAACAACGTCGCGGTGCGTCTGCACGTCGCTTAAGCTGGGTTCGCCGCTGCGTTAGTCGTTGCGCGTTGCGGCGGCCTTTGCTCATGGCAGCATAGGCGATGGTGCTGATAAGCACGCCGCCAATGAGCGCCGCCGGCGCAACACCCTCGCGCGCTCGCGAACAGCGCCCGCCCCTGCACAATAGGGGCGGGCGCTGACGCATTGGGCTCACGGGGCACGCAATCTGCTGCACTGGCTTTCGAGCCCCCTTCATTCCGACCGACGCGCTCGATGACACTTGCCCGCCGCCTGAACGACATCTTCGATACCGGCCTCGTCTGGTTCCGCCGCGACCTGCGCAGCACGGACCACGCGGCGCTGTACTACGCGCTCAAGCATTGCGAGCGCGTCTGGTGCGTATTCGTGTTCGACACGACGATCCTGCAACCGTTGATCGACGCGTGGCAGGCGCGCCATCCGGGCGAGCGGGCTCCGGATCGTCGCATCGACTTCATTCTCGAGTCATTGCGCGAGCTTGGCGACGCGTTGCGCGCACACGGCGGCGGTCTCGTCGTGCTGTACGGCGATCCGGCCGAGCAGGTGCCGAAGCTCGCCGCGGAACTGCGCGTCGATGCCGTGTTCGCGAATCACGACTACGAACCGGTCGCGCTCGACCGCGACGAAACCGTGCGCGTGCGCCTCGCGCAAGCGGGGCGTCGGTGGCTAACGTTCAAGGATCAGGTGATTTTCGAGCGCGACGAACTGCTGACCGGCCAGCACAAACCGTTCACGGTGTTCACGCCGTACAGGAACGCGTGGCTCAAACAACTCGATGCGTTCGACCTGAAGCCGTACCCCGTGGAAACCTACGCGAAGCATCTCGCGGCGCTGCCGCGCAAGCTCGACCGGCAGTTGCCCACGCTCGGCCAGCTCGGTTTCGCACCGAGCAATCTCGCAGACCTGAAGCTGCCTGCCGGCATGAGCGGCGCCCGGCATTTGCTCGACGACTTCCTGACGCGCATCGACAGCTATGCCGAGCGGCGCGATTTTCCCGCCGCGAAGGGGCCGAGCTATCTGTCAGTGCATCTGCGCTTCGGCACGGTGTCGATCCGCACGCTCGCGCGGCTCGCCTACGAAACGTCGCTACAGCCCGACGGACAAGGCGCGGCGACGTGGCTCTCCGAACTGATCTGGCGCGAGTTCTATTTCATGATCCTCGCGCATCATCCGCGCCTCGCAAAGGGCGCCTCGTTCAAGTCGGAATACGAGCAGTTGCGCTGGGAACAAGGCCCCGCAGCCGACGCCGCATTCGCCGCGTGGTGCGACGGCCGCACCGGCTATCCGCTCGTCGACGCGGCCATGCTGCAACTGAACCGCACCGGCTACATGCACAACCGCTTGCGAATGGTGACGGCGAGTTTCCTCACGAAGGATCTCGGCGTGGACTGGCGCCGCGGCGAACGCTATTTCGCCGATCGGCTCAACGACTTCGATTTCTCCGCGAACAATGGCGGCTGGCAGTGGGCGGCATCAACGGGCTGCGACGCGCAGCCGTACTTCCGCATCTTCAACCCGGTCACGCAATCCGAAAAATTCGACCCGGACGGGCGCTTTATCCAACGCTATCTCCCGCAGCTTACGAAGCTGCCGGCAAAATGGATTCACGCGCCGTGGCTGGCGGGCGCGGAACGGCTGGCGGAATTCGGCGTGGTGCTGGGCGGGAATTATCCCGAGCCGATCGTCGATCATGCGCAGGCGCGCCTGCGTACACTGGCCCGTTTCGGCAAGTGAGTGCCCGCTTACATCATTGAAGAAAAACGCCTGGAGGGATGAAGATGCGCCGTCTGCCGTCGCTGCTCGTGTTTCTGATTCTGACGCTTGCGGCCGGCTGGGCCGCGAGCCTGTCCTTGCCGGACGCCTGGTACGCGGGACTGCAAAAGCCCGCGTTCAATCCGCCGAACTGGGTCTTCCCGCCGGTCTGGAGCGTACTCTACGTGCTGATGGCGTTTTCCGCGTGGCGCGTATGGAAGCGCGATGGCCTGAGCGCGGCAATCGTCCTGTGGGTGGTTCAGTTGGTGTTCAACGCCGCGTGGATGTGGCTATTCTTCGGTCTGCATCGGCCGGAAATGGCATTAGCCGATATCGTGATTCTGCTGGTGCTGATCGTTATGCTGACCGGCGTCTTCTGGCGACGGGACCGCCTGGCCGGTGTGATGCTGATGCCGTACGTGATCTGGGTCGCGTACGCGGCGCTACTGAATTACGCGCTCTGGCAGTTGAATCCGGCTGCTTGACGCGGAGCCGATTGGTTGGGCGTTGGGCGCGCAGGCTGCCCGGCGGCAACTACGCTGAAAAACCCGTGGCGGTTCGCGATACCTGAGCGGCTCGCCCCGCACATCGGCGCCTCACCACACGCCGATGTCTTTCCGACTATCGCGACGCTCGCGCCTGCTTAGCCGTAGTGCTGGCTCATCCACGACGGCTGGCGCACGCTGCCTTCGCGGTCCAGTTTGCGCATGCGGAATTCGAGATCGTAGAGATCGGTCGCTTCGGAGAGGTAGTCGTCGGCGCGCTCTTTTGCGAGTTGGTCCGGCGATTTGGTCAGAAACAGGAACAGGCGGCTAAGCAGATACATGGTCGACCTCGGAAATGAAGGCTGTGCGTTACAACTAAGGGATAACCCGTATTATAGGGAAAACCCTAGTTCCACGCTACTGCTCATTTTCGAGGCGCGCTTCCGGTGTCATCTCCCGGCCGACGACGCCGCCAGGCCTTCCACGGCACGTCCCGCATCCGTGCGGCGCTGATGCCTGAAAAACTCCCACAGCATGGCGCTCGCGTCCGGACCTTTGGCGGAATGGAACGGCAATGCGTCGTCGCCGCCCGCCCATGCGTGGCCGAGCCCCTGCACACGGCACACCCGCACCACGCGCCGGCCGCCGCGCAGATAGTCGCGCATCACTACGCCGCCCTTGCGGTCTTCGCGCATTTCGCCGGCCCGGCGTGCGCCGTCGGCGTCGACGAGACGGTTCAGACGCAGGAACTGCGCCGCCAGCTGGTCCGCGTTGACGGGCGCGACCACGTGATCGGCGTCGCCGTGGATGATGAGCGCCGGCATGCCCGGATATTGCGCAATGTCCGTCATTTCGTCGACGAGCTCGGCCGGTTCGCGGCGCACGCCGCGCCGCATCACGTCCATGGCGGCGATGCCCGAGCGGGCCTCGCCGATTGCGGGGCCGGAATGCAGCGCGACCGAGGCGAAACGATCCGGATAGTTGAGCGCCAGCAGCGCCGTCAGGCCCGCGCCCGCGGAAATCCCGGCCACGTAGACGCGCTCCCGGTCGAAACCATGCTGCGCGACGAGCTCGTCGACGAGCGACACCACCGCGCGCGCCTCGGCGCCGCCCGCGCTGTCGCTGGCGTCGTACCAGTGCCAGCAGCGGTGCGAGTGCGCGTGCTTCGACTGCTCCGGGTACACCACCGCAAAGCCGTAGCGATCGGCGAGCAGATTCATACGCGTGCCCTCGGCGAATTCGTCGATGGATTGCGTGCAGCCGTGCAGCATCACGACGAGCGGCATCGCTTCCAGCGCATGGCCCGACGGCACATACAGCCCGTACTGCAGATGATTGACGAGCCGCCCCGGCGCCACCGGCGCGGAGTGGAACGAGCGCGTCCACGAGCCGCTCGCCCACGCGGCCGCGCGCGGCCGCACGCGCGACTCGCGCTTCACGGGCGTGCGCAGCGCGTCGGCCGGCTTGAGCGGACGAGCCTTGCTCGACGGTTTGTTGGCGGCGGCGCGCACGGGTCGCGCCGGTGCGCGTCGGGTGGACTTTTGCGCATGTTCGGTTTGAATCGCGAGCAGGCGCTTCAAACCGCGCAGCCAGATTTTCGATAGGCTTTTTGCCATCGGCGATAACCTCGCAAAAAGGGACAGTGCAAACCGGCGAAAAACGCGAGTTCACACGAAGTTGTGCAATGCACAATAACATCATTTTTCATGCGTTGCCGAGGACTGACAATCATGCCGAGTCCGATTTTCTCTCCGGCGAACCTTGTTGCCATCCTGCCGTCGAACCCTAACCGCTGCTCGTCGACGTCCACGACAGGCACCCGGTAAGCACCGCGCAAGCTGGCACGACGTCCCGTTCGCCAGCCAACATTTGGCGCGTAAATGCGCGGTACGCGGCAAGACCGGCGAGCGACACCCGTCTATACTGGCGGTTAATGCCGAAGGTCCCGACCCGGGCGAAAGCGGCGTCCGTGCCGGCCGCGCGCCGGTTCGGCTACCCACCCACCTCATTTCACGCGGCCCACGTCGCACTTTAGCCATGCCCGACTTACCGATCCACCTGTGGTATTCGATTACCAGCCTCGGCGGCGCCGGCCTCACGCTGCCGCTCGCGTTCGCCATCGCACTCTGGCTGGCGGTCGGCTACTCGTGGCGGCTCGCGGCCGGCTGGCTGCTGCTGCTCGGCGCGGCCATCGGCATCGTGACGGTGACCAAGCTGGCCTTCCTCGGCTGGGGCGTCGGCGTGCGGGAACTCGATTTCACTGGCGTCAGCGGCCACGCGACGCTGTCCACGGCGGTCTACCCGGTCGCGATGTTCCTGATGCTGTTGCCCGCGCGGCCCGCCATCCGTCTGCTCGGCGTGCTGGCGGGGCTGGCCGCCGGCATCGCGGTGGGCTTGTCGCGCGTCGTGCTGAGCGCGCATTCGCCGTCCGAAGCGGTCACCGGCTGCATCGTCGGCGCGCTCGCGGCGCTGCTGTTCGTGCGCATCGCGTGGAATGCCGAGCCGGGGCGCCTCGCAGCGCTGCCGGTCGCCGTCAGCATGATGGTGCTCGCCATCGCGATGCACGACGTGCATGTGCCGACGCAGCGCTGGGTCACGCATATCGCGCTGAAGGTGTCCGGCCACGACCGGCCGTTCATCCGCGCCAAGTGGAAGGCCGCGCGCGAGATTCGTCCGGCCAGCCTGCCGCTGTCGCAAACGCTCAATACGCTCGCGCCGCAGCACGCGTCTCACGTCTGAGCGGCACGGCGCCGCTCTCTTCGGGTTTGCTGCGAGCGTTCCTCGCAGTTCCCGGTTCCCCGCCGATCCTGTCCCGATCCACGAGCGCTGCACGCCGAAAATGAAGCGTCAGCCTCGATCGCCGGTCATGCGCACACCGCTATAACCGCGCATATATTACGATAGCGTTTTTAAACCGCTGCTTCCCGTCCACGTCAGACTTTCAGGTCCTTCATGACACTCTCCCGCCATCTGAAGAAATACGCGCTTTGCGTCGCAAGCGCCGTCTCCGTTGTGGTCAGCGTAAACGCCCACGCCGACGAACTCGTGGTCTCCGCCGCCGCCAGCCTGACCAACGCGTTCAAGGCAGTCGGCGACGCGTTCCAGCAGCAGCATCCGGGCACCAAGGTTCTGCTGAACTTCGGCGCGTCCGACGTGCTGATGCAGCAGATCGTCAAGGGCGCGCCGGCCGACGTGTTCGCCTCGGCGGACCAGAAGGCGATGGACATGGCCGCCTCGCAAAAAGTGATCGTGCCGTCCACGCGGCGCGACTTCGCGGCCAATTCGCTGGTGCTGATCGTGCCGAACGACAGCCACTTCGCCCCGGCGAGCCTCAACGATCTGACGACCGCGAACGTGAAGCGCGTCGCGTTCGGCGATCCGGCTTCGGTGCCGGTCGGCCGCTATACGCAAGGCGCGCTGAAGGCTGCCGGCGTGTGGGACGCGGTCAACGCGAAGGCCGTGCTCGCGGCGAACGTGCGCCAGAGCCTCGACTACGTCGCGCGCGGCGAAGTCGACGCCGGCTTCGTGTTCGGCACCGACGCCGCGATCATGCCCGACAAGGTCAAGGTCGCGCTGAGCCTGCCGACGCAAACGCCGATCACCTATCCGATCGCGCAGGTCGACGGCAGCCATCACGCGGCCGACGCCCAGGCGTTCATCGACTTCGTGCTGTCGCCGGCCGGCCAGGCCGTGCTCGCGAAGTACGGCTTCAAGCCCGCGCACTGATCGACGGGAAAGCACACGTCATGCAACAGGCCTGGGTTCCGCTGCTGCTGTCGCTGAAGGTGGCGGGCTGGGCCACCGCGCTGAATCTCGTGCTCGGCGTCGCGGCGGGGCTCGGTCTGTCGCGCTGGCGCTCCGGCGCGCGCGACGTGATCGACTCGCTGCTGATGCTGCCGCTCGTGCTGCCGCCGACCGTGCTCGGCTACTACCTGCTCGTGCTGCTCGGCCGGCGCGGCGTGATCGGCGCGTGGCTCGACCGCTTCGACATCCAGCTCGTGTTCACATGGCAGGGCGCGGTGATCGCCTCGACAGTGGTGGCGTTTCCGCTCGTGCTGAAGTCGGCGCGCGCCGCCTTCGAGGGTGTCGATCCGCAGCTGGAGCGCGCGGCCCGCACGCTCGGCGTCAGCGAAGCGGCGATCTTCTTTCGCGTGACGCTGCCGCTCGCCGCGCGCGGCATTCTCGCCGGCGGCCTGCTCGCGTTCGCGCGCGCGCTCGGCGAATTCGGCGCGACGCTGATGATCGCCGGCAATCTGCCGGGCCGCACGCAAACGCTCTCGGTCGCGGTCTACTCGGCCGTGCAGGCCGGCGACGACAGCACCGCGAACTTCCTCGTGCTCGTGACCTCGGTGACGTGCGTCACGATCCTGCTGCTCGCGGGGCGGCTCGTGCCGCAGCACACGCTTCTGAGGTCTCGCTGACATGCCGCTCGACGTCGCCATCCGCAAGACCTTCGAGACCGCCGAGCGCCGCTTCACGCTCGACGTTTCGTTCCGCGCGAACACCCAGCGGCTCGTGCTGTTCGGCCCGTCCGGCGCGGGCAAGAGCCTGACGCTGCAGGCGATTGCCGGTTTGCTGCGCCCCGACGAGGGATCGATCACGCTGCACGGCACCACGCTGTTCGACAGCGCGAGCGGCGTCGATCAGAAACCGCAGGCGCGCAAGATCGCGTATCTGTTTCAGGACTACGCGCTGTTCCCGCATCTCAACGTGCGGCAGAACATCGGCTTCGGGCTGCGCCGGGGCTGGTTCAATCCGCGCGCGCGCGGCTCGCATCCGCAGGTCGATTACTGGCTCGAGGCGCTGGAATTGAAGGGCGTCGCGGGCAATCACCCGGTGCAGCTGTCGGGCGGGCAAAAGCAGCGCGTCGCGCTGGCGCGGGCGCTGGTCGCGCAGCCGCGCCTGCTGTTGCTCGACGAGCCGTTTTCCGCGCTCGACAGCGCGCTCCGCCAGCGCATGCGGCGCGAACTGTCGGACCTGCAAACGCGGCTCGACATTCCGATGGTGCTGATTACGCACGATCCCGACGATGTCGCGGCATTCGGCGATCAGGTCGTGCAGGTCAACGATGGCCGCGTGCGCGAAGACCATCCGTTCGCGGGGTATGTGCGCAGCGAGTCATAAGGGCGCGGTCTCGCCGTCCCTGCCACCGCTCAGTCCTTCACGCCGAGTATCACGCTCGACGCCTTGAACGCGGCCACCGCGCTCGCGCCTTCCCGTAAGCCGAGTGCGTTGGCGCTTTCGTTGGTGACGACCGCGGTCATGACCGCGCCGCCGTCGAGCGCCAGCGACACTTCCGCGTTCACCGCACCGCGCTTCACGCTCTGCACCGTGCCGCGCAACTGATTGCGCGCCGATAGCCTGAGCGGCGCGCCGTCTGCGCCATCGACGAGCAGCACGACCCACGACGCCTTGATCAGCGCGAACGCCACCGTGCCCTCGGCGAGCCCCAGCGCCTCGGTGCTCTCGTGCGTGAGCACGGCGACAATCGCCTGGCCGCCGGGCAGCGCGAGCGTGACTTCGTCGTTGACGCTGCCGCGCGTAATCGCCGAAACGGTGCCGTAGAACTGGTTGCGCGCGCTGGTCTTCACGCCGATGCGGCCGATCAGGTCCCAGTCCGTCGCGAAACCTTCGATCGCCGCACCCGCGCGTTCGAGAAAACGCCGATGCTCGCGCTCGACCGCGCGAAACGTCGCGATCAGCTTCACCGCGCGCGGCGTGAGCGTGGTGCCGCCACCGCCCTTGCCGCCCGTCATCCGCACGACGAGCGGTTCGCCCGCGAGGTTGTTCATTGTGTCGATGGCGTCCCACGCGCCTTTGTAGCTGATGCCGACCGCCTTCGCCGCGCTCGTGATCGAGCCGGTTTCGCCGATCGCCGCGAGCAGCGCGATGCGCGCCGCGCCGCCGAGCGTCTGCGTGCCGGCTTGAAACCAGACGGAGCCGCCGAGTTCGAGGGATTCGCGAGGGGGATCGGTGCGGTCGGTGGGCATGGCGGGAGAAGTTGAAGGGCCGGGGCGAGGGCTAGGGTCCGGAAAGGACCGCGAATCATTATAACGACACGGTCTTTGTCGACCATGAGTAGCGCTTACGGCATGCCGATCCGCCGCCGTGTGGAAATTTTTGCCCATTATTTCGGCTTGAAAGGTGCCGGGGCGGTAATCCGTGTATCGTCGTCGCTGCTGCCGTGCATCGGTGTGCGGATCACGATCACGACGCTGCAACCGGCCGCCAGATAGAAGCGTATTCGACAGGAGACATTTCATGTGCCGCTGGCTCGCTTATTCCGGCAAACCGCTTCAGCTCGAAACGGTGCTGTTCAACGCCAAGCATTCGCTGATCGATCAGAGCCTGCATTCGCGGCTCGGCAACACGACCACCAACGGTGACGGCTTCGGAATCGGCTGGTACGGCCATCCGACCGACATTCCGTTCCGCTATCGCTGCATTCAGCCGGCGTGGAGCGATCGCAATCTGCGTGAAGCCGCGCGCGCGATTCGCGCGCCGATGTTCGTCGCGCACATACGCGCGGCGACCGGCACGCCTTCGCAGGAAACCAACTGTCATCCGTTTCGCCACGGCCGGTGGCTGTTCGCGCACAACGGCCTCGTGCGCAACTATCCGGCGCTGCGTCGCGATCTGATGGTCGCGATCGACCCGGAACTGTTCCCGTCGGTCGAGGGATCGACCGATTCCGAAGTGCTGTTCTTCCTCGCGCTCACGTTCGGTCTCGAACTGGCGCCCGTCACCGCGCTCAGGCGCATGGTGGCGTTCGTCGAGGAAACCGGCCGCCGCCACGGCGTGGATCAGCCGCTGAACATGACCGTCTGCGCAACCGACGGCGAGCAGATCGTGGCGGTGCGTTATTCGAGTGAACAGCAATCACGCTCGCTGTATCACAGCACGTCGTTCCATCATCTGCACGAGTTGTATCCCGACGATCCGCGCATCGCGATGGTCGGTGAAGATGCGTTTCTGGTCCTGTCGGAACCGCTCTCCGATTTGCCGGACTGGTGGGAGGAAATTCCGGAGAGCACGGTGGTGGTGGCGCGCGGCGGGGAGATCGAGCAGTTTCCGTTTGAGCCTCAAATGGCTTGAGAGGCTTGAACCGGATAATCGCAGAGGCGGAGCATCGAAGATGCTCCGCCCCGCACGCGCCTACGTCGCATACTGCGCAACCCCATTCCCAAACGACCAGTTCTCTTTCTCCACCTCGACGAGGTTGATGAACACATCCTCGCGCCGCACGCCCGGCGATTTCGCCAGTTCATCGACGATCCGCCGGTACAGCGCCTTCTTCTGCTCGATCGTGCGCGTGTTGCTCACGGTCAACTGGATCACGACGAAATCGTCGCCACGCTCGATGTTCTGATACTGCCGGTCATAGATCAGGTTGCCCGGCGTGTGCTCCGTAATCAGCATGAACATGTCGTCGGGCGGCACGTTGAACGTGTCCACCAGCGAGCGCTGGATGCCCGCAGTCAGCGCTTCGCGGTATTCGGCCGGCTTGCCGGCGCGCAGTGAGATTCGGGTGAGCGGCATGATCGACTCCTGTTGCGGTGTTGGGTTAAACACAGCTTAGGCACGCTCAGTCATAATAAACAGATATCTTCGCCTATTTCATCCATATTCATTGGAAATGAAAGTGCTCGATCTCGATGCGGTGCGGGCATTCGTGCTCGTCGCCGATCTGCGCAGCTTCACGCGCGCCGCCGACGCGCTCGACACCACGCAATCGGCCGTCAGCCTGAAGCTGAAGCGGCTCGAAGCGCATCTCGGCAAGCCGTTGCTCGAACGCACACCGCGCCTCGTGCGTCTGTCCGCCGATGGCAACGCGTTTCTCGGCGCGGCGCGCGAACTGCTGAATGCGCACGAGCGCGCGTTGGGCGCGCTGTCGGTGGAACGGCGCCGGCTCGCTCTCGGGCTCAGCGAGCATGTCGCGGGTCCCGATCTGCCGCAGTTGCTCGGGCGGCTCAATGCGCACGATCCGGGGCTCGTGATCGAGCTGCATATGGGGACGTCGGCGGCACTGCTCACGCAATTCGACGAGCGCCGGCTCGACGCGGCGATCATCCGCTATGGCGCGGACGAGCCGCCGCGCGACGATGCGCAGACGCTCTTCAGCGAACCGCTCGGCTGGCTCGCCTCGCCCGCGTGGCTGCCGCGCGTTGGCGAGCCCCTCGCGCTGGCATTGCTGAGCCCGCCGTGCAAGGTGCGCGACGTCGCGCTGCGCGCGCTGACGGCGGCGGGGGTTGCGTGGCAGGAAGTGTTTGTCGGCGGCGGCATGGCCGCGGTGGGCGCGGCGGTGGCGGCAGGGCTCGCCGTCTCGCCGCTCGCGCGCCGGGTTGCGCCGCGCGGTCTCGTCGACGTCGGTGCGCGGCTCGGCTTGCCGGAGCTGCCGGAATCGCGCGTGACGCTGCATTCGCGCGTGCGCGATCCGCGCTCGGCGGAAACGCTGCGGTTGCTGGCGAATGGGTTAGCGACGGGGTAACACTGCGTTCGCAAGTACGCGCTTCGCGCCCGGCACACGCCCCGTTTGCCGTCAAACAGATCGGATGGGCGACGGCACAACGCGTCGGCCGCAACACGTCCCCGCCGAAATAACGCTCAGTGAATAATCGGCGGCAACGAGCCGCTGCGAGCGGTCGCCGGATTAGGCGCAGTGCCCATCGGCGCGATGTCGCCAACGTTCACGGACGCGGCCGGCGCAGTCTGCACGGCCGGCGCGACCGGATTCGCCGCGACCTTCGCGACATGCGGGCGAACCGTATGCCCCGGCGCAAAGTCCGCGTGCATCACCTTGCCCTGCATCGATTTCGCACGCGCAAGCTGCGCATGTGGCTGCTCATGTGGCTGCTCATGTGGCTGTGTACGCTGCTTCACGGCCTGCGCGCTCACGCCCGCATGCGCTCGGCCCCTACCCAAGGCCGCCAACTTCATGCCGCCCTTCGCAGCCCCGCTCGCCGCCACCTTTTTCGCGCCAGCGCCATGCGCCGCGAGCTTGCTGCTGTGAACGCCGCCACCCGCCGCGCCATGCGCCGCCCCGTGCCGAACGCTCGCCACCTGCTTCCCATGCGCGCCGCCGCGCTTCCCACCGGCCTTGGCCTCGGCCACCTTACCCTTCGCCCCACCCGGCTTTTGCCGCACCGCTTTCGTGACATGTCCGCTGACGACATGCCCGCTCGCCTCGGGCGGATTCCACGTTTCCGTATAACCCGCCGCCATGGCCGCTTCCGACACACACCACACGGCCAGCGCCGCTGCTACTGCTCGAACCCGCATCTCCTGCTTCTCCTGATCGACGACTGCAAAAACGAGCCGCGATTATATTCTCTTGCAAAAATCCATTTATGGACTAATATCCATTCAAAGTACATATAGGGACTCACCCGATCATGGCTCACGCTGCCCGCCTCACTCCGCCCGAGTCGCCGTTACGACGGCCCGCCCCGGAACCCACGCTCACGCAAATGTCGGCTGCGGGGCTGCGCGCGTTCTTCAACATCGCGCGCGACTGGGACCTGAACGCCGACGAGCAGATCGTCCTGCTCGGCTCGCCGGGCCGCTCCACGTTCTTCAAATGGAAGGCGTCGCCCGAAACGGCGCGCCTCGGGCGCGACACACTGGAGCGCCTGTCGCTTCTGCTCGGCATCTACAAGGCATTGCAGATTCTGCTGCCGCAACCGAGCGCCGCCGATACCTGGATCAAGCGCCCCAACAGCGCGCCGCCGTTCGGCGGCCGGCGCGCGCTGGACCGCATGCTGGCGGGCAATATCAGCGATCTCGTGGCCGTGCGCCAGTATCTCGACGCAATGCGAGGCGGCTGGGCGTGACACAAGCGAACTGGCAGGACCGCTGGACCAGCGCCGCGCTCGACTGGTCGCCCGCGTATCGCGTCATTCCAACCCGCTTTCCGGCCGTCAATCTGTTCGACCGGGTCGCTTCCCCCGAAGATTTCGACGCGCTCTACGCGCTCGAAGCGATGACCAACGACCGTCTGCGTACCGAAGTCGGCGAACTCGATCTCGTGCCGCGCGAGGAGCGCCGCTTCGGACCCGGCTACGGGCCGATCATGGCCGCGCTCACGCATCTGAATCCGCTCGGCAGCCGCTTTTCGGACGGCACCTACGGCGTGTTCTACTGCGCCCGCTCGCGCGCGACGGCGATCGCCGAAACGCGCTATCACACGGGGAAATTCCTCGCCGCGACCGCCGAACCACCGCTACGTCAGCAGATGCGTCTCTACACCGTGGTCGCGCAAGGCACGGTCGTCGATCTGCGCCACGATGCCGCGCTCGATCCCGCCGTGCTCTCGCCGCACGACTACCTGGCCGGCCAAGCGCTCGGCCGGGCGGTGCGGCAGGCGGGCGCGCCGGGCATCGCCTATCCGTCGGTGCGCGACGGCGCGGGCGAATGCCTCGCCGCGTTTCGCACGACGGTGCTGCGCGACTGCCATCACGCGGCGTATCTGGAATACAACTGGAACGGCACGAGCGTGGATATGGTGTTCGAGCTCAATCAGGTGGGGTAACGACGAACCGCGGGCCGAAGCAAGCGGCAAGCCGCACGGCAAACGCAACGCCGTGCGGCGGAAGACGGCACACGCTCACGGCAGTGCCAGCGCCGCCGCCCCATCGGCCCGCGCTTCCTCGACCGAAATCGACCAGCGCCGCAGCGCCAGCGGCTGCACGATCGTGAGCTTGCCGTCGGGCCCGAACGCGCCGGTGTCGATAAACACCTGCGAGCCGATCTGCGTGATGTCGCGCATCGGCGTATGGCCGCAGTAGGTCAGCGACAAGCCGCGTTGCCGCAGCGGATCGCTGTTGCCGAGCGCGAGTTCACGCCCCCATAGCAACTGCTGGCGCTTTTCGGCGGAGAAATTCCCCGCGTCGAGATCGGCGTCCGAGCCGAAAAATTCGGCATGCAGAACGTTGAAGCGGTCCTTGCCGCTGCCGATCGTGCGCGCGAGCGGCAGCGTGCGCAGATGCTGCGCGTAGTGGCGCAGGCGCTCGTCGGGCACGTCCGCGGCCCAGGCGCCGCCGATGCCGTACCACCACTGCCGCCGCAAACGGCCATCGGCGACCGCGCACAGCGTGTCCTCGTGATTGCCGAGCACGGCGAAGAACCACGGCTTCGCGAGCAGTGCGAGCGCCTGCTCGGAATGCTCGCCGCGATCGACGAGATCGCCGACGGAAAACAGCCGGTCGCGCGCCGGATCGAACACGATCTGGCACAGCAGATAACGGAGCGCATCGACGCAGCCATGCAAATCGCCGACCACGAAATCGCGGCCAAACTCGTTGGCTGCGTGATGCTGAACGACGTTGGCGGGTGTGGAATCCATCTGTTCATGATAATGCGGCGGACGCGGTATCGTATGCGCGGCGCCCATCGTATCGTTGTGTCCGAACGCGCGAAATTGTCACAAAACGATACAGGACCGACATCGGCCCGGCGCCTTCGCCCGTGGACCTCGACACGACCACGCGGCCACGGCGTCATTGCAACGCTATCGTCTCGCCTCACTGTGTCACTGCTGCGCGCGCAGCTTCGCGACCCCGGCTGCCGTCATGGTCGCCTGCGGATTGCCGAACTGCTTCGTCACGTAGTTCGTGATGGCGGCGATCTGCTCGTCGTCGAGATGGCCGCCGAACGCGGGCATCAGCACGTCCGCGTGCGACGTGGTGCGACTCACGCCGTGCAGGATCACCAGCGCGAGATTGTTCGCGTCGCTCGCGCCGACCGTCGAATTGTGAATCAGCGACGGATACGCTCCCGGCGCGCTCGCGCCCACGCCCTCGCCGGTCCAGCTGTGACAGGTCGCGCAATTGCCGATGAACAGCTGCGCGCCGCTCACCTCGCCGCTCGCGCCAGTGATCTTCGCCCCGCGCAGCGCGGTGACGTCGGCGGCGGGCGTGCCCCACTGGTGGCGCCCGCGCGTCTCGCCGCCGCTCACGGCCGGTAGCGAGCGCAGATAGACGACGATCGAGCGCAGGTCCACCGGCGTCAGATACTGCGTGCTGTTCGCGACCACTTCGCCCATCGGTCCAGCCGCATTCGCGCGGCCCGGCACGGCGCCCGTCGACAGATACGCGGCGAGTTCGTCGTCGTGCCAGTCGCCCACGCCGCTCACCTTGTCCGGCGTGATGTTGAACGCGTGCCAGCCTGCCTGCACCGCACCCGAGAAGCGCGCGCTCGTCTGCAGCCCCTGCATGAAATTGCGCGGCGTATGGCACTCCTCGCAATGCGCGAGCCCTTCGACGAGATACGCGCCGCGATTCCATTCGGCGCTCTGCTTCGGATCGGGAACGAAGCGGCCCTCGTTGAAGTTGAACAGGTTCCAGAACACCATGAGCCAGCGCTGGTTGAACGGGAACTTGAGGCTGTTGGCGGGCGGCGTGTAGTGAATCGGCGTGAGCGTGTTCAGGTACGCGCGAATCGCGAGCACGTCCTGATCGGTCACGCGCGTATAGGCCGTGTAGGGAAACGCCGGGTACAGCCGCTCGCCGCCCTTGCCGATGCCTTCGTGCATCGCGCGCATGAAGTCGGCGTCGCTCCATTGGCCGATGCCGGTGTCGGGGTCGGGCGTGATGTTCGGCGTGACGATCGTGCCGAACGGCGTGCTGATCGGCAGGCCGCCCGCGAACGGGCGCGACTTGTCCGCGGTATGGCAGGCCGCGCAATCGGCGGCGCGCGTCAGGTACTCGCCGCGTTTGACGAGATCGCCGTTGGCGGCGGAGCCGGCGAGCACGGCGGCCCCGGCATCGGACGCTTGCATGGCGTCGTCGGCATGGGCCTGGGTGATCGGCAATTCGTCGCTCAATGGCTCGCCCGGGCCGGACACCTCGCGCCACGCCATCGACAGCGCGAACAGCGCGAACGCGACCGCCAGCGCGGCGCCAAAGCGGCGGCGCCGCGCCGCATGTCTGGGCGCTGGGTCCGGCCGCGCGCGCGAGAGATTCTTCAGCATGGTGGCTCTCCGGTCGGGGCTCAGATTTCGCGCTTGAGTTTGTCGGCCAGCTTCAGCGACAAGGCCGCGATCGTCAGCGTGCAGTTCACCGAGGCCGCGGTGGGCATCACGCCGCTGCTGGCAATGAACAGATTCGGGTGATCGTGCGTGCGGCAGTCCGCGTCGACGACCGAAGTCGCCGGATCGCTGCCCATGATCGTCGTACCCATGATGTGATTGTTCGGCGCGAAGGTATCGTCGAACGAGATTTCGGTGCCACCGAACAGCGCCGCGATCCGCGCATAGAGTTCGTGCGTGTTGGCCGCGCTCTTCTTCACGTAGTCGTTGATCGAGTAGTAGATCTCGGGCTGCGGAATGCCGAGCGCGTCCTTGTGATCGGCCGACGGCATGATGCGGTTCTGCGGCTCCGGCAGATGCTCGTGAAAGCTGTTGATGTTGAGCGTGCGCGCGGCGCGGTCGCGAATCTGCCGGTCGAGCTCCGCGCCGGTCAGGCCTTTTTTCAGCAGGTCGGCGGTCACGCTCATGGTCGGCACGCCGTTCGACAGATGCAGCTTCTTCGACGCGTAGTCGGAACGGAACGCGCCATCGCGGAAGTTGACGATCGAGGTCATCTCCATCGGTCCGCGGCCGGGCCACAGCGGCTCGTTGGCGAGGAACGTGACCCCGGTGCCGGGGTGATCCATGAGGTTGCGGCCCACCTGATCGGAGCTGTTGCCGATGCCGTGCGCGAATTTATCGGAGCTCGACATCAGCATCAGCTTCGGCGTTTCGATGCCGTTCGCCGCGAGCACGAACAGCTTGCCCGTCACGCGCGTGCTGTTGCCGTTCGGGTCCTTGTAGTGGACCGCGGTGA